>OJIZ01000195.1_pt1 | contig 14659 bp, 13 predicted proteins | sample 1596071 | NCBI WGS metagenome assembly OJIZ01 (sample SAMEA4350127, study PRJEB24818) | metagenome | biome: human; feature: gut; material: faeces | place: Denmark | collected 2013-09
GTATCATTCACCTAGGTTTGATGGATGGTGATTACCCTTACGTGGTGCCCTTACATTTTGGATACGAATTTATAGATGATGTACTTTATATCTATGTACATGGCCATTATGAGGGGAAAAAGTTTAGTTTGATTCAAGCGAATCCCCATGTATTTATTGAAATTGATGGCAGTGATGAAGCCCTCGTTTCAGGTGGAGATATACCATGTAAATATAGCTCGGTTTACTCTAGTGTGATGGGGCGTGGAGAGGCTACCTATTTAGAGTCTATTGATGAAAAATCTCATGGCTTACAAGTATTGATGAAACATCAGACAGGACGTGAATTTACTTTTACGGAAGCCATGGTAAACTCTGTGGGCGTAGTTCAAATTAAAATTGTCGACTATACGGCCAAAAGACGAAGACAACTTGAACAAGATACTATTATGCCTCCATTAACTAAATAATGACACAACAATCCTATTGAACTCTATTATGATATAGCGTTCAGTAGGATTTTTTATATCGAACCTAAGCATTAGATACATTCGTTGATGATGCCTATGCTTTCACAAAAGGAAAGATAAAAGTTTTATGAAGTAGCTAGGGATACAGAATAGGTTTCTTAATTCTGATATAAATAAGAAAATATATCATTATATGTGTGAAGTATATTATAAAATTTTATAAGCGGAGAGAATATGAGAAAATTAATATGTAACTCCATTTTGGCTGCTATAGCTGTTGGTTTAGTATCTATAAGCTATGTAACCGCAGATACTGTTGATCAGTCTGTATCGATTAATAATTCTGAGTCCGCATCTAAGTCTAAAAATGTTACGCCAAACATGAATAATGCTTCTCCAATTAAACAAATACCAAGAACGCAATTAGTAGGCTGGCCTATAATGACTCAAGACAGTGCTCGTAACTTTAAGGGGATAGCAGAGGTTACTCAGAAATTACCGTATGAGGCTGAGGCACCTAGTTATATACCTTATGGATATCAGCTTTATACAGCACGTCTTGATCGAAATGATGTGCTAGAGGTTGTATATTACAAAAAAGATGCACCTATCTATCAGGCTGGGAAAAAATTTATTACTAATGCTATGGCCTATCGAATGGGATACTCCTTGGATACCGTAAGAGATACAGCGTATATTCCTGCAGAGTATAAGGACTATGAATGGTCTGAGCAAGGTGAATCTGGCAAGGTGTATTATACAGGTAAGCCAGGAGTACAATTGATCCGTAGCATTACGTGGACGGAAGGTGGCATGGCGTACTCCTTATTCTTCTTAGAACCTGTGAAAGCAGTTGATGCTGAATTCTATAAGGAACATGTGGTACCTGTAAAAAATATAGATAGCTCACGTTATGAATTATTAGGAAACTATCCGGTTACGAAGATTTCAAACAAAACAATTGATGAATATAATAAAGAACGAATGATTCCTTAGCAGATAAACTGATGTTATACAAATTGTATCTAGAACAATATATTGTGTAATAGCGGTAGAATTTGTAATCCCTTATAAAGAGGAAAAAATATGAGAAAAACAATGTATAAGTCCGTTTTAGCTGTTATTGCTGCTGGGTTATTATCTGTAGGAATGGCCACAGCAGAAACGCTAGATACTCCTGATACTACAGATCAGGCTGGATCCACTAAAACACTTAAGCTCGGACATAACTTTAAAAATGTTGAGCCTAGAACTGATAGTTTACAGTGGCACTTTCATGATTGGCCTATAGAGAATACAAAAAAGGCGCATACTTTTAACGGAAAGCTATTAGAGGCAGCAAAGAAGCTTCCATATGAGGCTAAGGCACCTAGTTATATCCCTTATGGTTATGAAATCTATACAGTGCGGCAAGACAAAAATGATGTATTAGAGGTTGTATATTTTGTAAAAAATGCCCCTAACTATCGAGATGGCAAAAACAACCTTGCTAGTATTTTTGTTTATAGAATGGGCTATTCAGTAAATGATGTAAAAGCTGTACCGTATGTTCCTGCTGAGTATAAGGACTTTGAATGGTCTGAACAAGGTGAATCTGGCGAAGTCTTTTACACCGGGGATTCAGCAGCGCAACTGATCCGCAGCATTACGTGGACAAAAGACGGTATGGCATATTCCTTATTGTTCTTAGAATCTGTGAAATCAGTTGATGCTGAATTCTATAAGGAGCATGTGGAGCCTGTAAATTATACGGCTATATAAATATACGATATTGGAAAAGCGGAAACCTGTGTAACCGCTCGAAGAGGAGAGAATATGAAGAAACTAATAACATCTGCTGTTTTATGTGCCGCGATGGCTACTGCAGTAAGCACCTTTGGCGTACAGCCAGTTAGTGCTACATACCCGTTAATAGATAAAAATGGTAATACCGTTCCTGTTGAACGAGATGTAGATAATAAAAATCTCATCGATGATAATAAAAAACTCGCTGATCGTTATCGTTGGTATGATCAAGTTGATGATTATGATTTAGTTAATACTAATATTGAGAGTACTGCGCAGGAATTTGGCTATCCTATACAAGTTCCGTCTTATATGCCTAAGGATTATGCAGTACGTGATGTAAAGGCCAAGGATCATGACGTATTAGAAATTGTATATACGGAAACGGGTCGTGATGGAGAATTTGGTCCGAAGCTAACCTTCTCTAATACAGATATTGTATATCGCATGGGTTGGGCTATCGATACAGTAGTAACGCCTATATTGGAAAAGACAAAGTACAACGCTAAGGATGCAGTTAGCTTTACTACCCCTAATGGAATTTCTGTACATACGTTAGGTTATAGTAAAGACGCTATTCAAATCGCTTACTGGGAAAAAGATCACAAAGTGTATATGCTCTACTTTGCTTCTTCAAGAAACCAAAGCTTTGTAAGCAAAATTGTAGACTCTGTAGGTCCTGTGAGTAACGTAGCCGTTGATGATACTCGACTACGTGGTGACCGCAATGATGAGCAACATATTGAAGAACCTGTTAAACAAAAGGTTGAAATAGATTGGCCTCCTTATGAAACGATTGGCTTGCCATTGCGTACACATACGAATTCTGTGTGGCCTATACTTACCAGCAAAACCATCGGTTTACCTAGCGGTGTAATTAATGCATCTCATAAGATGTCCTATGACGTATCTGTACCAAGTTATTTACCGTTTGGCTATACATACTATGCTACACATTTTTATGACAATGATGTATTAGAAACTGTATATTGGAAGCAAGGTGAAGAGTATCAAGAGCGCAGCGGCCGTTGGGTAACTCATACTATGGTCTTCCGCATGAGCTACTCTATGGATACTGTATGGCCTGAAGAATATATCCCATGGGAGTACCATGACGTACAGTGGAGCGACTCCACTCCAATAGGGGAGGTTCAATATACAGGGGATGTAGATAAGGGCTTAGTACGCAGTGTTACGTGGTACAAGGATAATATGGCGTATTTCTTGTTCTTCCAAGTGCCTGTGAAAGCATCTGAAGCAGACTTTTATAGAGATCATGTAGTGCCGTTAAAAGATATCGATCCAAGTCGTACAGACTTAATTGGTGTAAAAACAATTCGTTAATACTAAATAGTAATAAGAATGTATAGTACAATTTTTGATATCATAGAGCATTAGCATTTACCGAAAATAGTACATAATAAAAAGAACCTATCTCTTAGATATTTTAGTAATATCTTTAGAGATAGGTTCTTTTAGTATATGTAATTTACATACATTTTAGTCTCAGCGTATTAGTGATTATAGCCACCAAATGTTAGCTTTCATTAATAGCTAAATGATGAGCATACGTTAATTAGAAGAATACGTAGCGGATGATAACGAGTACCGCTAATACGTACATAATCCAGTTAACCTCTTTTGCACGACCTGCAATAATTTTGAGTAGAGGGTATGCGATAAGACCTGCAGAGATACCGTTAGCGATGCTGTATGTGAACGGCATCAAAACGATAACGAGGAATGCAGGGAAGCCTTCTGTCCAATCATCGAAGTCGATATTGCGAATAGCACCTAACATGAGGGCACCGACGATGATAAGCACAGGAGATGTGGCTGCATTTGGTACCAGGGATACGATTGGAGCCAAGAACAAGCAGATTAAGAATAATACGCCTGTTGTGACAGCCGTTAAGCCTGTACGGCCACCAGCACCTACACCTGCCGCACTTTCAACAAAGGCAGTAATTGTAGAAGTACCGAGCAATGCACCAGCACTAACGCCAATAGCATCGACAGTCATAGCTTTACCAAGACCTGGGAATTTACCAGATTTAGGATCTGCAATTTTCGCTTCTGTAGCCGTACCAATCAACGTACCCATGGAGTCGAACAATTCTACGAAGGTGAAGGAGAAGATAATCGTGATTAAGCCCATGTGGAGCGCACCAGGAATATCTAATTGAAGGAATGCTGCTTTAGAGAAATCTGGAACTGCTAATACAGTGAAGTTCTCAGGCATTGTGGAAAGGCCAGTAGCATAGGAAAGAATTGTTGTTACTGCCACACCAATCAAGAGAGAACCTTGAATTTTACGAGCCATCAATAAAGCTGTAAAGATGAGGGAGAATAGAGCCAACAATGTTTCGCCACTATGCAAATTACCAAGCGTTAAGAGCGCTTCGGACGCAGGAGGTACTAAGTTGCCATGCGTTTGCACAACTTGACCTAAGGAGTTTGGAGACAAACTAATAGAGATAGCCATCAAGCCGGATAATTTCAAGCCGATGATAGCGATGAAGAGGCCGATACCAACGGTAATGGCAACCTTCATAGAGGCTGGGATGCCTTCAACGATCATTTGGCGTATCGACGTAAGTGTTAATACGAGGAATACGAGACCGGAAATGAACACCGCACCTAATGCTGTTTGCCAGGATACGCCCATACCGAGAACTACGGTAAAGGAGTAAAAGGCTAAGAGGCCAACCCCTGGAGCGAGGGCAATCGGATAGTTTACGAATAAACCCATAGCAATCGTTACAAGGCCACCACCTAAGGCAGTAGCGATGAGGACTGCATCTTTATCCATCCCTCCGAGACTAAGAATGTTAGGCGCCAAGAATAGGATGTACGCCATCGTGATAAACGTAGTAATACCAGCTAAAATTTCGGTTTTAACAGTTGTACCGCGTTCACTGAGTTGAAATAGTTTATCTAACATTAGATAACATCCTCCTATATGAAATTAAAAAAATATCCAAATAAAATATTTCGATATATGTATAGTGTATCATATTTCCCACCATTTTTTGTATGAATTTGTGATATACTATAAATATATTATGAAATGACTTAGAGGTTAACTTATGAAAATATCTACAAAAGGGCGTTATGCCTTACGGATATTGGCGGATATTGCAGAGCACGGGGTAGAAAAAAATGTACCAATTCGTGAGATTGCAGAACGCCAAGGATTTTCCGATAAATACTTAGAGGGGATTGTATCTCGCTTATCTTCCGCTGGCCTCGTTAAAAGTGGACGTGGTAAATACGGTGGATATCGCTTGGTGAAATTACCTGCTGAATACAATGTATATGAAATTTTATATGCTGCAGAGGACTCCATTGCTCTCGTATCTTGCTTAGAAGACGATGTAGAGCCATGTCCGATGTTTAACGATTGCTTGACTGCTCCATTGTGGCAGTACTTGCAAGATGAATTCCGTCACGTTATGGAACGCGTATCCTTACAGGATGTAATGGATCACAAGTTTCCAACGGAATAAATGAGAGAGTCGCGTATCATATGCGGCTCTTATTTATATAGAATGTAAAAGTATCTTGCTATATATACTTTTATATATGAAAGGAGGGACCGAATGAGTACAACTACATATGACGCTCGTGGTGGCATGCGCAATGTATGGATTATTACGGCAGCCATGACAGTGCTAGCCATATGTTACACTATGATCATTCCGTTTTTGCCTATCTATCTCTTAGAATTAGGCGTTCCAAAGGCTGACGTAGCTCTTTGGTCGGGCCTCGTTTTCGGTATTACCTTTCTCATTGCAGGCATTATGGCTCCTATATGGGGCAAGATTGCCGACAATAAAGGTAAAAAACGGATGGCCTTGCGTGCTGGCTTTGCCATCGCTATCTGTTATGTATTAATTGGCTTGGTTACAGATCAATATCAATTACTCATGGGTCGTGCCCTCGTTGGTTTTGCTAATGGATTCTATCCAGCGGCAATGACTATGGTGTCCCTTAGTGTTGATGAAAAACAGGTTGGTAGAGCATTAGGTATATTTCAAACCGGTCTTATCTTAGGCAATGTCATTGGCCCGTTTTTAGGTGGCGCTGTTGAGAGTGTTGTAGGCATGCGACCTGTATTTTATGTATCTGGTATTGTTGTATTTATTGCGACTTTGGCCGTATTATTTTTTGTGAAAGAACCAAAATTACATGCTGTGGGTGCCGATGGAAAAGAACAAGCTGCTCACCATACCAAATCTACATCCTTACGTGAAGACTTTAAAGCGGTTCAACAACAGCCTGTATTAGTACGATTACTTTGGATATTCTTCTTCATGCAATGCGCTATTATGATGTTGCAACCTATTTTGGCCCTCTATGTAGGCGATATGCAAGGTACTATGGAAGGGGCAGCTATGATCTCTGGTACCATCCTTAGTATCGGCGGCTTAGCAGGCTCCTTAACGACTAACCTATGGGTCCGCCTTGGTGAACGCCGTGGTTATTTTAAAACTATCTCCTACTGTATGATGGGAAGTGGCATCGTTCTTTTACTTCAAAGCTTGCCAGTAGGTATTTGGTGGTTTGGTGTGTTACAAGTCTTAATTGGTTCGTGTATTGTAGGTATTAACCCATCCTTAAGTGCAGCGGTAACCCTCAATACAGACCCAAGTTTTAGAGGCCGCATGTTTGGTATGACTACGACGGCTCAACAATTTGGGTCTATGGTTGGTCCTGTGTTTGCAAGTATTGTATCTACTTATGTTGGCATATCCTATGTATTTAGCATTACAGGCTTGTTATTGTTATATATGGCATTCCAATCTAGAAAACTATCTGCCATGCACGAATAATGCTCTAAATGATTACTCCACACGATTATGTGTGGAGTTTTTATTTAGAGAGAGTAGATATACTCATCAGGATTGAATAATATGACCAATTTTAATAAGACCGAGAAAATAGGATATAACAAAAAATTATGTTAATCGATAATCTAAGAATACATTTTTAGTGCATAATAACGGGCTTTCATACGCTTTTTGTGAATAGCAATCCAATATAGCCGGATTGATTGCTTTTACCAAAATATTGGTATATAGTTAGTTTAAGGTAAGTCATTTGTCTCACCCTGTGGGACGGAAAGGAGTTATTATGGTCCGTATCGGTCATGCTGTACTCGGCGAAAAGGGTACAAAGATATGTGTTCCTATTGTGGGCACAACAATGAAAGAAATTTTAGATGCTACTGCGGTTGCATGTAATACACCGTGTCATGTAGTGGAGCTACGCATTGACTATTACGAGCGGGCCTACTCCATTGACGCTATTATTGAATTATTAATGCTCATCAAGCCTCAATTAAAAGGTCGTGCCTTGTTATTTACATGGCGCACGAAAGGTGAAGGTGGGGAAAAATCCATTTCTTCACAAGACTACTTCACCATGTTAGAGCGCATCATTCCTACTGGATTGGTAGATGCTATTGATATTGAACTCTTCTTTGATCAAGATAGAATGCTCAAGACCATTGAGTTTGCTAAGGTACATGGCATTACAATTATCATGAGTAATCATGATTTTCATGGAACACCAAGTCATGAAGTTATTGTAAATCGTCTTCTTCAAATGAAAGAATTCTTAGCCGACGTGCCAAAGATGGCTGTTATGCCTAATACAACAGGGGATGTATTAACTCTCCTTGAAGCAACGGCTGAAGTTAAAGCCTTGTATCCATCTGACCCAATCATTACGATGGCTATGGGTCCACTCGGTGCTGTTACACGTACTGCAGGCGCTCTATTTGGTAATGCTATGACATTTGCCTCCGCTGGCAAAGCATCAGCACCAGGTCAAATCGATGTGCATGAACTAAAACGTATCCTCGATACCATCGACGTAGATGGCGTATTCGATGAACAACAACATAAACGCGTAAAAGTACATTAAAAAAGTCGGCGATAGCCGACTTTTTTATTTGTCTTGTAGTTCTTGTAATATATTCATACGAGATGGTCGAATATAGAAAATATAGATATAATTACCTATAACTTTATATAGAATAAGATACTTTTTGTATGATAATTTTCTGTATTTTTCCTTACTATCTACAATAGGATAGCGCTCAGGAAAAATAGATAATGAACATATTTTTTGGTAAATTTGCGATAATTCTTTTTGGATAAACGCAGTGTCTATAAAGCGTTGCTTTAATGAAAGTTTGAGATTTACTATGTCAGATTTAGCAGTAGGGGTCAAAATTATTGTATATCTCATTTTAACCTCCATACTTATAAATCTTTAAGGAGCTCATTAAAGACTTTTTCAGCAGGTTCGCCAATTCCATTTTTTGCTTGATTAAGTCCTATCTCTATTCTTGTGTTTAAATCTTCTTTAGTCCATAAATCATCATTTATAGCATCAATCCATTCTGGACGATGGATAGTTTGAGGAATATCGTTAGTGAATTGTATTTGTTTAGATACAAGTGTGACGGTTTGAGATATGGTTAATCCCATTTCTTTTAGAATTGCCGTAGTGAGTGCCTTAACTTTAGGGTTTATACGGATATTGAGTATGCCTGTTTTATCAATTTTATCAAAGGATATTTCTACCTCGTTTTCTGTTGATGCTCCATATGTATTTATTGTATCTGAGGCCTTTAATGTTGTTCGGGGTTGTTCGTAGGTGCCGTCATTGTTGAGTGTACTTGGCGTTGGTGTTTTTTCTGTAGGAGTTGTTGGTAAAGCAATAGCGAAAGGAATGCGACGTTCTTTTATAATTTGACGAAATAGTGCATCTAGCATGGATGTATAGGATAGGCCCTGTGCCTTTAATATGCTAGATACTTCCTGTTTTAGCTCTTCGTTGATGCGGACTTGTAGGTTTACGGTTTTCATAGTATCTCTCCTAGTATTCTTTTGACCTGTGACTGTAATTCATTGGTCATATTGTTGATTTTATATTAAAAGGTATTTACGTTAATCAATTCCATTTGTAATTACATTGTAATTGCAAATGTAGTTTTCTACAAATACCTATAATTAATAGTACATATAAAAAAGCAGTAGTTATCTTAGGAATAACTACTGCTTTTAGTACTATATCTATGAAGTTAAAATATGAGTTTTAGTTTTATCTAGAAACACAGATGTAAATGCATTTACTTATAAAGCTATTGAGGCTCTTACTAATTCAGATGTAGATGCTCTTAGCCATTTATCTGTAAAGGGTTTTACAAATGTGATATACAGGCTCTTATAATAAGTTTGCTTCGAAGTCTTCTAGGATAGCTGCTACTGTTTCTGGTGCATTGCGGTTATGTTCTATTATGCATTGAGCGAAGCTTTCATACATTGGTGTACGAATTTCTTCGAGCTCGCGTAAGCGTTCGATACCACCACTAGAGAGAACACGACCAGAGGTAGATAGGTTTTCTACTGGTTGTGTTAATTGGTAAATACGACCGTTTTGACGTAAGTGTGCGAAGTTTTTAGGAACTGTTACACAGCCGCCGCCAGTGGAAATAATAAGACCTGTTTGGGTACCGAATTTTGCAATCATTTCCGCTTCTTTTTCACGGAATGCTGGTTCCCCTTGTTCTGTAATGTATGTGGAAATGGCTCCAATTTCTTTTTCTAACTCATGATCCACATCAACGCAGGTACGGCCCATTTCTTCACCGAGCGCTTTGCCGACTGTAGTTTTTCCTACGCCAGGCATGCCGATGAGGATAATATTTTCTTTTTCACGGCGCATATCTCGTAAGATTTGCTCAATTTCCTTTGTGCCAAAGCTTTCACCTTGGAAATGGTTAGCCGCCTCAACGCCTTGAGCCACGAGGAATGGCAAGCCATCACAATGAGGAATTTCCATCATTTCTGCTTGTAAGAGCAAAATCGTACGGCGTGGATTATAGATGAGGTCTACAACGCCTTCTAATTTAGAAAATTGCGTAATATCGATGAGATTAGATGGATTATGAGGATACATACCGATAGGTGTGCAGTTAATAATAATCTGTGCTGTTTCGTAGTAATTAGGCGCATCACCATAGAATGGTGCGGTCTTACGAGAGAGGTGAACTATGTTCTTAGCTCCTAAGTCTTCAAGAGCTACGTGAACGGTAGCACTAGAAGCACCATCGCCAAGAATGATACATTCCTTGCCAGATACATCGATGCCTGCATGTTGTAAGGTAAATACGAAACCATCATAGTCTGTATTATAGCCGTGCCATTTACCATCCTTGCGAACCATTGTATTTACACAACCGATGCGTTCTGCACGAGGATCCACAACATCACAAGCTTCAAGGGCATTTACCTTGTAAGGAATGGTAATGTTAATGCCTTGTAGTTCTGGATCAGCGAAGAACTCTTGCAATTGGCTTGGTTCGCGCTCAAATAATTCGTAATTTGTATTCCCTAACGCACTATGAATGCGAGGGGAGAAGCTATGGCCCAACGTACGGCCAAGTAAACCAAATTTCATAGGACCTCCTAGGTCAATATACATAGAATGGCTAATAGGCTGCTACCTATTAGCCATTGGAATTTTATGACTACATTCATTGTACTATATATGCTCTTATAGGCACTAGTACGGATGAATATATTAGTTTTCTGGATAATTACCGAGCAAGCGGAATTTATCTTGGGATGTATGAAGCTCTGCTAGAACGGATAATACCTTAGGATCCGCTAGGGATGCCTCTAAGTCGAGGTAGAACAAGAACTCAAAGTTATGGCCTACGATAGGGCGAGACTCAAGTTTTGTAAGGTTTACGCCGATGTTAGCAAACTTGGTAAGCAATGTACCAAGGCCACCTGGAGCATGGCTTGCTGTGGTTACTACAGAGATTTTATTAGCCCCTGGGTATACATGGAAGTCCTTGCTAATACAGATAAAGCGGGTATAGTTGTTATCGCTGTTTTGGATGTTACGCATCAATGGAGACAAATTGTACAAGTCTGCACATTGAGGTGCTGCGATAGCGGCTACACCTGGATCATCACTAGCTGCTACTAGCTGTGCAGCACGTGCTGTGTTATCAAAGGAGCGTAATTCGACACCTTCTAATTTTTCTAGGAAGTGGCTACATTGGCCCAATGCTTGTGGGTGAGAGATGATAGTATGAATATCCTCTAGTTTTGTACCTTTTTTTACGAGTAGGTCGTGAGAAATCCATAGGCGTGTACCGCGCACGATATAGCATTTACGATCCTCTAGAAGGTCATATACCTCTTTTACAGAACCATTAGAGCTATTTTCGATAGGTAATACACCGAATTGACATTCGCCAGACTCAACGGCATCGAATACGGCGCGGAATCCTGTTACGTAGTGAATTTGGCTAAGTGGTAATAATTTATCGCATGCCACTTGTGCATTGCTACCGAATACGCCAGCACAAGCTACGCTGCCTCGTTGAGGAGGCAAGGTAGGAGATTGCTCAATGGCTTTTTTCATTTTTACAGTAAATTCGTTATCTTGGAATAATTGTTCAGACTGGTACGTACGGCTCAAGCTGAATAATGCTTCGAAGAAACGACGCGCATATAAATCGAGGTCAGGACCTGCATCTCGCGTTACTTTGTCGAGAATATCGCGCTCCCGTTTAGCATCGTAAATAGCCTTATTCATTTCTTTCTTTGCTGCTGCAACGTCTTTGGAGAGTTCCATGCGCTCTTTGAATAATTCGAGCATCTGATCGTTTATATCGTTAATTTTAACGCGTACTTCATCTAAGTTCATGGTCAATATCTCCTAAGAAATCAAGAATAACGAGGGCTGTTACAGCTTCGATAACAGGTACTGCACGAAGCGCTACACATGGGTCGTGACGACCTTGAATGGTGAGCAATGTGTCCTCTTTTTGTGAAAGTGACACAGAATGTTGTTCTTTATAAATGGATGGTGTTGGCTTGATGCCCACTTGCATAACGAGTGGTAAACCATTGGTAATACCACCTTGGATACCACCGCTATTATTCGTTGTCGTTGTAATCTTGTCACCGTCCATGGTGAAAGCATCATTTACTTCGGAACCAAGCTTAGCACACATATCGAAACCGCCGCCAAAGGATACGCCCTTGATGGCTGGTACGCCAAAGATAACGCGAGCTAAACGGTTTTCAATGCCGTCAAAGTTTGGATTGCCAAGGCCAATAGGTAGGCCAGTAGCAACGACTTCAACGATACCACCGGTAGAGTCGCCGTCTTTTTTGAGCTTCATGACCAAGTTTTCAACTTCGCTACGTTTTTCTGGATTAATCATAGCGATTGGTTCTGTGGCGATGTTAGCTAATGCTTTCATATCTGGATGAACCATATCGATAGGAGCATCTTGGATCGTTCCCACTTGTTTTAAATGACCGTGGATTTCGATACCTTTTTCGCGTAATAGTTGAAGGGCGATGCCACCAGCTACGCAAAGTGGTGCTGTAAGGCGAGCTGAGAAATGGCCACCTCCGCGCATATCTACCTTGTCGCCGTAGCGCATGCGAGCTGTGAAGTCCGCATGAGATGGGCGAGGGATGTCGCGCAAGTTATTGTAATCGCTAGAATGCTGTGATGTATTGCGGATCATAAATGCCAATGGAGAACCGCTGAGCATACCGTCTACGATACCTGCTAAGAACTCCGGTACATCGGCTTCCTTACGCTGCGTTGTTAATTGATTTTGCCCTGGCGCACGGCGCTTTAAAAAGGCTTTTAATTCATCGATATCGATGGTATGTCCACAAGGTAGACCCTCTACAATACCGCCAATGGCGTACCCATGAGAGGCGCCAAAGGTAGATACCTGTATGGTTTTACCGAAATTAGATGCCATTATATTAACTCCTACTATATAGTACGTACTATTTCTATTATCTATTAGATTAAACCAGATACGATTAGAAATCTAAACTGGTTGTGCATTACCGCCCAGTAAGTTCCAGTCCTCAAAGAAGTCTGGATAGGATTTTGTGATAGCTTCGCTATCTTTTAAGGTAACAGGATTTTCACTGATGAGGGCCATCAATGTACCAGCCATAACGAGGCGATGGTCATTTACGCAATCACCTTGTCCACCTTTAAGTATACCACTACCGATGATGTATAGGTCATCGCCTTCTTCACGCACTGTACCGCCTAAGTCTCTTACGAGATTGGCAACAGCTACAAGGCGATCAGATTCTTTTAAACGTAGGCGAGCACCCTTAATAAAGGAGCTTTCACCAGAAATAGAGCAAGCAAGGGCGGCCATAACAGGCAACATATCAGGCATTTGCTCGAGATCTGCATGAATTGGCTTGGAAGCGCGACCTGTGACCGTTACATTCATACCATCCCATACAACATCACAACCAGCATCAATCATAACTTGCATGATGCGGCGGTCAGCTTGTACAGAGTTTTTGTTCATGCCTGTAATCGTAATTGGTTTGCCCGTCATACCAGCTGCTACCATCCAGATTGCTGCATTAGACCAGTCGCCTTCGATTTGGTAATTATCACGGCCGATGAAGGACGCACCAAATGGTACTGTGAAAGCCTCATTGATGTTTCTGTCTGGTAAAGTGTGTTCTATTTCGACACCAAAATCTCGCATGGTTTCAGTAGTTAGTGTTACATAATCGCTAGATTGTAGTGGCGTAGTAGAGGTAATAGTAGATAAGCCGATTTGAGGGGCTGCCAACAATAAACCAGAGAAGAATTGACTACTTACATCGCCTACCATGGAGAAATTGCCCCCCTGAAGACGACCTGTCATAGTAAATGGTGGTTTATCTTGAGAGAATGTTACGCCGTGCGCTTTCATTTCACCTAGCATAGGTTCGAGTGGGCGATCTGGTAAACGACCTTTGGCATCTACATCTACATCATTACAGATGGATGCTGCTACAGGTAATAAAAGGCGTAATGTTGTGCCTGATTCGTGAGGTACTACATTGCCCTTTGCAGGAGCGGGGCCAGGAGTAACGGTAACAATTTTATTTTCATATACTACGTGAGCACCTAAGCCTCGTAAGGAGTCCATTGTTGCATCGATATCCTTAGAGGTACGACTCAGTAATATAGTAGATGGAGAGGTAGCAAGAGCTGCACAAATCAATGCGCGGTGTGCATGGGCCTTTGCTGGGATAGACGCAACCGTCCCTGTAGGGATGGCGTTCGTTACGGAATGCATATAAATCTCCTTTAAATATTAGGTAAACCTTATATTACAAATAACAATTATGCAGGTTGTAGGTGCTAGAAACCTTAGATAATTTAATCGTAATAGATAAGTTATCTTAATCAAGATAGGTTGCTAACTCTTCGTGGGTGACAACCTTGAGCTCGCTATGACCATAACTAGTAGGGATAACGATTTTTATAGTAGCACCTTCGCTTTTTTTATCATGTTTAGCAGCTGCTAGGATTTCTTCTTTTGGTATGGTCGTAGTGGTTGG
>OJIZ01000199.1_pt1 | contig 14458 bp, 2 predicted proteins | sample 1596071 | NCBI WGS metagenome assembly OJIZ01 (sample SAMEA4350127, study PRJEB24818) | metagenome | biome: human; feature: gut; material: faeces | place: Denmark | collected 2013-09
TAGCTAAGAAAACCAAAGTCCAAATTAAACGCTTGTTTTTCATATGTGTCTCCTTCTATAAATTCTTCCTTTCTATTGTAAGTCATTTTCAGTCAATTAGCAATATTCTTAATTTATAAAAATTACCTTGATTAAAGAAAAAGAACCAGAACACGATGTCTAATTCTTTTCCCTTACTATTACTGATATTGTGCCAAGTCTAACTTCATAATATAAAAGTAAAGGTCACCATATTGTCCCTTGTAGCCAATATCATGTCCGTTGATTGTCACCTTAGTGACTGGCGTTGAATCTGGTAAGGCAATCCAACAAGCTTGCTGTGCCCTAACAAATTCATTGTAATCTTCAAAGGAAGTGTGTTTTTCTTGCTTAGCGGTATTTAAATAAGTTACTTCAATCATCGAGGGACCTCCTTATAATCCTTTACCTAAGGTCTAGATTACGCTTCCTAGAGAGCAAAGTCAATCATGACGACTTGAAAAACAGCAGGCTGGACCATACAAATAGACCCCATGGCAAATACCATGAGGTCTATTTTAATTGAAATCTGGATTCTTAAGGTCCTATACGACCGTTAAATCATCTTAACGTTTGCGTCGTTTTGCGCCATAGAGTCCAAATCCAGCTAGAAGACTTGCCAAACCAAAGATTGCAAGGTTTGAATCCTCACTACCAGTTTCTGGAAGTTGAGCTGTCTTATCACTTGGATTGATAAAGTGAGCTTCTTCTTTTGTTTCTGGAAGTACTGGAGCCTTAGGCTCTTCTGTTTGTGGAGCTGGCTGTGGCTCTGGTGTCGGAGTTGTATCCGGCACTGGTGTTGGAGTCACAATTTGTTTGTAGATGTGTTGAGTATTACCATTTTCATCTACAACTGTCTTCACAAATTCATAACCAGGGATTTCTTTCTTAGGTTGTTGACCATCTTCAGTTGGATAACCAGGGATTGGAGTACCATTTTCATCTACATATGATGTCGTTACTTGCTCGTAGACATGTTCGATATCACCATTAGGTAATTTCTTAGTTTCTACGAAGCGGTAACCTGGGATCTCAACTTTTGGCTGTTCACCATCAACTGTAGGATATCCTGGGATTTCCTTACCTTCTTTATCGACAAACTTAGTGATTGGAAGGACAGTTGGTGTGTAGGTAGCTGAAGCCTTAGTTCCGTTGACATCTTCACGAACAACTGTTACTGCTGGGGCAGTTCCTGTAAATTCAGGTTCTGGTGTGAAGGTTACAGTTCCATCTGCAGCTACTGTGTAAGTACCAACACCTGAAATCGTCTTGGTTGTTGAACCATCTTCAAAGGTAGATGGAACTTGGTTATTCATTGGTACACGGCTATCGCCTTCAGTGAAGCTTGGCTTACCTGTTTGCGTTTGACCCTTATTACCAATTGAAGTAACTGATTCTGCAGTTGGTGTTACTGGTGTAACGGTTGGTGTATAGGTAGCTGTAATAGCTGTACCGTTCTTATCAACACGTTTCACTGTTACGCCTGTACCTGTTCCTGTGAATGCTTTTTCTGGAACAAAGGTTACTGTTCCGTCTGGAGAAACGGTGTAAGTTCCTTCACCTGGAATAGTCTTGGTAGTTGATCCATCTTCAAAGGTTGCTGGAACATCATCATCCATTGGTACACTTGGGTTACCAGGCATGAAGCTTGGCTTACCTGTTTGGGTTTGACCTTGAATGTCTGTAGATGTTGCTGGCTCAGCAGTTGGTGTTACAGGAGTTACAGTTGGTGTGTAGGTTGCTGAGGCTTTGGTTCCGTTCACATCTTCACGAACAACTGTCACTGCTGGAGCTTCACCAACGAATGATTTCTCAGGTACGAATGTAACTGTTCCGTCTACTGCTACTGTATAAGTACCAACGCCTTCTACTGTCTTAGTTGTTGAACCATCGTCAAATGTTGCTGGAACGTCATCGTTCATTGGCACACGGCTATCACCTTCGGTGAATACAGGTTTACCAGTTTGTGTTGCACCCTGGATGTCAGTAGATACTGCTGGAGTTGCAGTCGGTGTGACTGGTGTAACAGTTGGTGTGTAGGTTGCTGAGGCTTTAGTGCCGTTCATGTCTTCACGGACAACTGTCACTGCTGGGGCAGTTCCTACGAATGATTTCTCAGGTACGAATGTCACTGTTCCATCTGCGGCTACTGTGTATGTACCAACGCCTTCTACTGTCTTGGTAGTTGAGCCATCATCAAATGTCGCTGGAACGTCATCGTTCATTGGCACACGGCTATCACCTTCGGTGAATTCAGGCTTACCAGTTTGTGTTGCACCCTGGATATCTGTAGATGTTGTTGGGGCAGCAGTTGGCGTTACCGGTGTTACTGTTGGTGTGTAAGTTGCTGAGGCTTTTGTGCCGTTCATGTCTTCACGGACAACAGTCACTGCTGGTGCAGTTCCAACGAATGATTTTTCTGGAACAAAGGTTACTGTTCCATCTGCGGCTACTGTGTAAGTACCAACGCCTTCTACTGTCTTAGTGGTTGAGCCATCATCGAAGGTTGCTGGAACATCATCGTTCATTGGCACACGGCTGTCACCTTCAGTGAATTCAGGTTTACCAGTTTGAGTCGCACCTTGGATATCGGTAGATGTTGCATCTTCAGAAGTTGGGACAACTGGAGTAATCTTAGGTGTGTATGTTGTTTCTACTGTTGTTCCATTTGCATCGGCTGCTTGAACCTTAACTGGAACAACATCACCTGAATAAGATTTATCCGTTGGTGTGAAGGTTACGACACCTGTGTCTTTATCAACTGTGAAGGTACCAATAATATTGCCCGCTGGTGATTTCGCAAACACCGCCGCTGCTGGTTGACCATTTTCATCAAGAAGGGTAATGGTATCTTTGTCGATTGGTGCAACTGGGTCACCTTCAGTGAAGGTTACAGTTCCCGTCTGAACTACTCCTTGAGGTCCTGTTGATTCTGCCGGTGTTGCAGTCGGTGTGACTGAAGTTACGGTTGGTGTGTAAGTCGCTGAAGCCTTAGTACCATTTACATCTTCACGAACAACAGTCACTGCTGGTGCAGTTCCGACGAATGATTTTTCTGGAACAAAGGTTACAGTTCCGTCCGCTGCTACTGTGTATGTACCGACACCGTCAACTGTCTTAGTCGTTGTGCCATCTTCGAAGGTTGCTGGAACATCATCGTTCATTGGTACACGGCTGTCACCTTCAGTAAATTCAGGCTTACCTGTTTGAGTTTGACCTTGTTTACCTGTTGATGTTGTTGGTTCAGCAGTTGGTGTAACTGGAGTTACAGTTGGTGTGTATGTTGCAGTAACTGGAGTACCGTTCTTATCAACACGTTTCACGGTTACACCTGTACCTGTTCCTGTGAATGATTTTTCTGGTACGAAGGTTACTGTTCCGTCTGGAGCAACTGTGTAAGTTCCTTCGCCTGGAATGGTCTTCGTAGTTGTTCCATCTTCAAAGGTTGCTGGAACATCATCATCCATTGGGATTGCAGGGTTACCAGGTTTGAAGCTTGGTGTACCTGTTTGAGTTTTACCTTGGATATCTGTAGATGTTGCAGGGTCAGCAGTTGGTACAACCGGAGTAATCTTAGGTGTGTAGGTTGTTTCAGCAACAGTTCCGTTTGTGTCTTTGGCTTGAACTTTAACTGGAACGACTTCACCTGAGTATGATTTATCAGTTGGTGTGAAGGTTACAACACCAGTTTCTTTATCAACTGTGAAGGTACCGATCACATCACCTGTTGGTGATTTCGCATCTACTGATGCTGCTGGTTGGCCATTTTCATCAAGAAGAGTAATGGTATCTTTGTCGATTGGCGCAACTGGATCACCTTCTGTGAAGGTTACAGTTCCAGTTTGAACCACACCTTGAGGGGCTTCTGATTCAGCTGGAGTTGCTGTAGGAGTTACTGGAGTTACAGTTGGTGTGTACTTAGCTGTAACTGGTGTACCATTCTTATCAACACGTTTCACAGTTACGCCTGTACCTGTTCCTGTGAATGATTTTTCTGGAACAAATGTTACGGTTCCGTCTGGAGCAACAGTGTAAGTTCCTTCACCTGGAATGTTCTTGGTTGTTGAGCCATCTTCAAATGTTGCAGGTGTATCATCATCCATTGGAACATTTGGATTACCTGGTGTGAAGGTTGGTGTACCTGTTTGCGTTTGACCTTGTTTGTCAGTAGATGTTGTATCTTCTGCAGTTGGTGTTACCGGTGTTACAGTTGGTGTGTAGGTTGCAGAAGCTTTTGTTCCGTTCTTATCTTCGCGGACAACTGTCACTGCTGGTGCTTTACCTGTGAATGATTTCTCAGGAACAAAGGTTACCGTTCCGTCTGCTGCTACTGTGTAAGTACCAACGCCGTCTACTGTCTTAGTCGTTGAGCCATCGTCGAAGGTTGCAGGAACATCATCGTTCATTGGTACACGGCTATCGCCTGCAGTAAATTCAGGTTTACCAGTTTGTGTCGCACCTTGGATATCTGTTGTTTCAGCTGGTGCAGCTGTTGGAGTTACTGGTGTCACAGTTGGTGTGTACTTAGCTGTGATTTCAGTACCGTTCTTATCCACGCGTTTCACTGTTACGCCTGTAGCGGTTCCAGTGAATGATTTTTCTGGTACGAAGGTTACTGTTCCATCTGGAGAAACAGTGTAAGTTCCTTCACCATCTACTGTTTTAGTGGTTGAACCATCTTCAAAGGTCGCTGGAGTATCTTCATCGATTGGAACATTTGGATCACCTTCAATAAAGGTTGGTTTACCAGATTGTGTTTGACCTTGGATGTCAGTCGATGTAGCATCTTCAGAAGTTGGAACAACTGGAGTAATTTTCGGTGTATAAGTTGTTTCAACTGTAGTTCCGTTTGTATCAGCTGCTTGAACCTTAACTGGGACAACATCACCTGAATAAGATTTATCTGTTGGTGTGAAAGTAACTAAACCTGTATCTTTATCAACTGTGTATGTACCGATCACATCACCTGCTGGTGATTTCGCTTCTACTGATGCTGCTGGTTGACCATTTTCATCAAGAAGAGTAATCGAATCCTTGTTAATTGGAGCTACTTCATCACCTTCAGTAAAGGTTACAGTGCCAGTTTGAACAAGACCTTGAGGTCCAGTAGATTCAGCTGGTGTTGCTGTTGGAGTTACTGGAGTTACAGTTGGTGTGTAAGTTGCAGAAGCTTTGGTTCCGTTCTTATCTTCACGAACAACCGTTACGGCTGGTGCTTTACCTGTGAATGATTTCTCAGGAACAAAGGTTACCGTTCCGTCTGCTGCTACTGTGTAAGTACCAACGCCGTCTACTGTCTTAGTCGTTGAGCCATCGTCGAAAGTAGCTGGAACATCATCGTTCATTGGTACACGGCTGTCGCCTTCAGTAAATTCAGGCTTACCTGTTTGAGTTTGACCTTGCTTACCTGTTGTTTCAACTGGTGTCGCTGTTGGAGTTACTGGAGTTACAGTTGGTGTGTAAGTTGCAGAAGCTTTGGTTCCGTTCTTATCTTCACGAACAACCGTTACGGCTGGTGCTTTACCTGTGAATGATTTCTCAGGAACAAAGGTTACCGTTCCGTCTGCTGCTACTGTGTAAGTACCAACGCCGTCTACTGTCTTAGTCGTTGAGCCATCGTCGAAAGTAGCTGGAACATCATCGTTCATTGGTACACGGCTGTCGCCTTCAGTAAATTCAGGCTTACCTGTTTGAGTTTGACCTTGCTTACCTGTTGTTTCAACTGGTGTCGCTGTCGGTGTGACTGGAGTTACTGTTGGCGTGTACGTTGCAGAAGCTTTAGTTCCGTTCTTATCTTCGCGAACAACCGTTACGGCTGGTGCTTTACCTGTGAATGATTTCTCAGGGGTAAAGGTTACGGTTCCGTCTGCTGCTACAGTGTAAGTACCAACGCCGTCAACAGTCTTGGTAGTTGAGCCATCATCAAATGTTGCTGGAACATCATCATTGATTTCTACCGTTTTCTCAACGCCATCAACTGTTACGGTTCCACCCTTGAATTCAGGTTTACCTGTTTGAGTAGCACCTTGAATATCCGTTGTTTCAGCTGGTGTAGCTGTTGGGGTTACTGGAACAATTTCAGGTGTGTAGGTTGTATCCACCTTGATGCCATTTGAGCTTTCAGCTTGAACCTTAACAGGCGTTACCTTACCTGTATAAGATTTATCAGTTGGTGTGAAGGTCACTTGTCCAGTTGCTGGATCAATTGAGTACGTACCGATTTCAGTTGTACCATCTTCAGCATAGGCTGGCGTAGTCGCCACTTCATTACCATCTTTGTCCAAAAGTGTGTAGCTATTATCTTTGATTGTAATAGCTTTATCTTGACCATTTACTTGAACAGTTGCACCTTCAAAGGTTGGTGTTCCAGTTTGTGTCGCACCTTGGATATCTTTAGATGTAGCTGGTTTAGCTGTTGGAACAGCTGCTACAACTGTTGGTGTGTAACTTGCATCTGAAGTGATGGTTGAAGTCTTACCATCTTCATTTGTAATCGTCGCTATTGCTTGAATTTTCACGCCAGTTGCAGTTCCGACAAAGTCTTTTTCAGGAGTAAAGGTTACTGCTCCGGTAGTAGGATCGATTGTGTAAGTACCTTCACCTGCTACTGTTACAGTTGTTTCATCTGTTGGTTGACCTGTTGCAGGGTCAATCAATTTCTTACTTGTAATTTGAGCAGTCTCATCATCACTCAAAGCAAATGTTGGAGTTTCAGTTTGAGGAATATTTTGAATGTCTTCAGAAACTTTATTTGTTGGAGTAAGAGTGACTGGATTAACAGTTGGTGTGTAAGTTGCAGATGCTTTAGTTCCGTTCTTATCTTCACGAACTACTGTTACAGCTGGTGCAGTACCAGTAAAGCTTGGTTCTGGAACAAATGTTACAGTTCCGTCTGCAGCTACTGTATAAGTACCAACGCCATCAACAGTCTTAGAAGTAGATCCATCATCGAAGGTTGCTGGAACGTCATCATTCATTGGTACACGGTTATTACCTTCAGTGAAGGTTGGTTTGCCAGATTGGGTTGCACCTTGAACACCTGTTGTTTCAGCTGGTGTCGCAGTTGGTGTTACCGGTGTAACTGTTGGTGTGTAAGTCGCAGAAGCTTTGGTTCCGTTCTTATCTTCACGAACAACAGTTACAGCAGGTGCAGTTCCAACAAATGATTTTTCTGGTACAAAGGTTACTGTACCGTCTGCTGCCACTGTGTAAGTACCAACACCATCTACAGTCTTCGTAGTTGATCCATCATCAAATGTTGCTGGAACAGAGTCGTTCATAGGCACACGGCTATCGCCTTCAGTGAATTCAGGTTTGCCTGTTTGGGTTGCCCCTTGGATGTCTGTTGATTCAGCTGGTGCAGCTGTTGGGGTTACTGGTGTCACAGTTGGTGTGTATTTAGCTGTGATTTCAGTACCGTTCTTATCAACACGTTTCACTGTTACGCCTGAAGCAGTTCCAGTGAATGATTTTTCTGGGACGAAAGTTACGGTTCCATCTGGAGAAACAGTGTATGTACCTTCTCCATCTACTGTCTTAGTCGTTGAACCATCTTCGAAGGTAGCTGGTGTATCCTCATCAATTGGAACATTTGGATTGCCTTCCGTGAAGGTTGGTTTACCTGTTTGAGTTTGACCTTGGATATCAGTTGATGTAGCATCTTCAGATGTTGGAACAACTGGAGTAATCTTAGGTGTGTAAGTTGTTTCTACTGTTGTACCGTTAGTATCCGCAGCTTGAACCTTAACTGGGACAACATCGCCGGAATAAGATTTATCCGTTGGTGTGAAGGTCACAACACCTGTATCTTTATCAACGGTGAAGGTACCAATTTCTTTACCTTCTGGTGACTTAGCAACTACAGATGTTGCTGGTTGACCATTTTCATCAAGAAGAGTAATGGTATCCTTGTCGATTGGTGCTACTTCATCACCTTCAGTGAAGGTTACTGTACCTGTTTGAACCAAACCTTGAGGTCCAGTAGATTCAGCAGGTGTTGCAGTTGGAGTTACTGGAGTTACAGTTGGTGTGTAAGTTGCAGAAGCTTTTGTTCCGTTCTTATCTTCACGAACAACTGTTACGGCTGGTGCTTTACCTGTGAATGATTTTTCAGGGACGAATGTAACTGTACCGTCTGAAGCCACCGTGTAAGTACCAACGCCATCGACTGTCTTGGTAGTTGAACCATCATCAAAAGTAGCTGGAACGTCATCATTCATTGGCACACGGCTGTTGCCTTCAGTAAATTTAGGCTTACCTGTTTGGGTTTGTCCTTGTTTACCTGTAGATGTTGTATCTTCTGCAGTCGGTGTTACTGGGGTTACTGTTGGTGTATATGTCGCAGAAGCTTTAGTACCGTTCATGTCTTCACGAACAACCGTCACTGCTGGTGCTGTTCCAGTAAATGATTTCTCAGGAACGAAGGTTACGGTTCCGTCTGCTGCCACTGTGTAAGTACCAACGCCGTCAACAGTCTTAGTCGTTGAGCCATCGTCAAATGTTGCAGCAACATCATCATTCATCGGCACACGGCTATTACCCTCAGTAAATACAGGTTTACCAGTTTGTGTAGCACCTTGGATATCTGTAGTTTCAACTGGTGTTGCCGTTGGAGTTACTGGAGTCACAGTTGGTGTATAAGTTGCAGAGGCTTTGGTTCCGTTCTTATCTTCACGAACAACCGTCACTGCTGGTGCAGTTCCAACGAATGATTTTTCAGGTACGAATGTAACTGTTCCGTCTGCTGCTACTGTGTAAGTACCAACGCCGTCTACTGTCTTAGTCGTTGAACCATCATCGAAGGTCGCTGGAACAGCTTCATTAATCGCTACTGTTTTCTCAACGCCATCTACTGTTACAGTTCCACCCTTGAATTCAGGTTTACCAGTTTGTGTAGCACCTTGAATATCAGTTGTTTCAGCTGGTGTAGCTGTTGGGGTTACTGGAACGATTTCTGGTGTGTAAGTTGTATCCACCTTGATACCGTTTGAGCTTTCAGCTTGAACCTTGGCCGGTGTTGCTACACCTGTGTATGATTTATCAGTCGGTGTGAAAGTGACTTGACCAGTAGCTGAATCAATTGAGTAAGTACCAATTTCAGTTGTACCATCAGCGGCATAAGCTGGTGTACTTGTCACTTCATTACCATCATTATCCAAAAGCGTGTAGCTATTATCTTTGATCGTAATAGCTTTATCTTCACCATTCACTTGAACAGTTGTACCTGCGAAGGTTGGTGTCCCTGTTTGCGTTGCACCTTGAACATCTTTAGAAGTTGCAGGGTTTGCAGTTGGAACTGCTGGCACAACAGTTGGTGTGTAGGTCGCATCTGAAGTAATGGTTGCAGTCTTACCATTAGCATTTGTAATAGTAGCAGTTGCCTGAACAGTTACTCCTTTTGCAGTACCAACAAAGTCTTTTTCTGGCGTAAATGTTACTGCTCCAGTCGTTGGGTTGATAGTATAGCTACCTTCTCCTGCTACTGTTACAGTTGTTTCATCAGTCGGTTGACCAGTTGCTGGATCCACCAATTTCTTGCTTGTGATTTCAGCAGTCTTATCATTACTCAAATCAAAGGTTGGTGTTTGGGTTTGAGGAACGTTTTGAACATCCGCAGAAACCTTGTCTGTAGGAGTCACTGTGATTGGTGTGACTGTTGGTGTGTACTTAGCTGTTGCAGTCTTGATGTAATCCTGTTGGATCTTACCATCTTTGTTTCTACCAACTGGCGCTGACAATGTAACTTCCACACCTTTTGCTGTACCAGTAAAGCTTGGATCTGGAGTGAAGGTTACTTCACCCGTTGAAGGATTAATCGTATAAGTTCCTTCCCCTTCAACTGTTACAGATGGCGCATCAGTAGTGAGACCTGTGGCAGGATCCACCAACTTAGCAGGATATTCTGCACTTGGAGTGATTGCAATCTTGTCACCATTTGAGTTAGTCTCAGTTGTGTTAAAGGTCGGAGTTTCTTTTTGAGTCGCCCCTTGAACATCCGTCGAAGTTTTGTCAACTCCTTCGATTTCAATTGGAGTGACTGTTGGAACGTATTGACCATCCATGGTATTCAACTGACCATTAATGTTTGGTTCTTGATCTGGGAATTTTGTTGACCAACCAGTATCATAACCGTTGTTATCTGAACGACGGATAGAAATACCATCAGCTGTTCCAAGGAAGTTATCTTCAGGAATAAATTCAACATCGACATCTTTACCGTTGGCAGTAATCTTGTACTTACCTTGTCCTGGAACGACATAGTAACCGTCCCCATCAAGAGTAGCACGGTTGCCATCTTTATCAACGATGTATGGTTCTACCATTTCGTCAATAACGGCACTAGAATTAAGCTCATACTTGTGTTCTCCACGTGCTGTAAAGGTTACAGTTGCAGTTTGCTTCGCCCCTTGAGGACCACTTGTTTCCTTGAATTCCCCTTTTGGTGGGTGCGTAATTTGAGTTCTGAAGTCTTCCACTTCCCCTGAGAGGGCCATACCAGTTGGGCTCTCAATCTCGTTAGCTTTCTTGGCAATACGAACACGAGCACCTAGTTCTTTAACGCTAGGGTCGATATAAGTCTTGCTATTTGCAAAAGTCAACTCAACTGTACCGTCATTTGTGATTCTTGCAAGATCAGAGCGTTCATCTTCATCAAAGGTACCATTTTGGTTAAAGTCTATCCAACCGTAGATATAAGCTTCTGAAGCTCCATCTGTATGGGCTTCTATTGACAGCTTGTAGTTACCTGGGCGTGTACGATCCATCTTGATCATCTCATTGGTTGTACCTTTAAGCTCATCTGGAAGCAATTGGTCAATTCCTTCATCGGCCGTAGTTGCCTTATCATCACCGAACCAGTCAAGAACAGTATTCTCATCCATATCTGGGCTCACATTACCAATATATGGTTGATTTACTTTAGCACCAGTTATACCATCTACAGTTGCAATGGTATGCATAGCTTTTCCGTATGACTCAGGAGCGTCCCCTTCATCAATTGGGAAGAATCCTAGCATTGCTGACTGTTTACCACCTGAAGCGACATAAAGTCCAACTTCAGAGGCACCACGCGTCATAACGATTGGAACAGTATAATTACCTTCAGAAATGTTTGGTCCAAAGATACCGGTTCCTAGACCACCTGTAACTTTGTCAGGATTTCCAAAATACTTCCAAGCTACTGGTTTCTTTTCTGGTCCAACTTGAGTAGATCTACGAAGTTGGTTTAAGTTGGTATTATTAAATTTAGGATTAGGTCCAAAAAGATTTTCAGTATCTTGTGGTGAATATGTTACAGAAGTAGTTGGTCTGGTAAACTTTTTCCATTCTCCAATATGCTGCCAACCTTCTCCATTGGTAGTAAACATAACTAATTCACCTGGGTTAGCAGACTCCCCATCAGCCATAACAATAGCTGGCTTAACTGTCTTACCACGGAAGGTTGCAGAGATTTCAAACTGAACTCCAATATTTCCACCATTCAAAGCTGAACTTATGGTAGTCTTCTTGGTTTTCGTATCAATATTCTCAAATCTGATTTCAGTCCAATTATTTTGGGCATCAGCAACGATTTTGGCCTCTTCACCATTGTTAAAAGCTTGCCTAGCAGCATTTGAAGTGACTCCACTTACATAACCATTTTTTGCATTTGGATCATAGGTTGCTTTTTCAGCTTCTGTAGCCCCTTGATTTTCCATCCGTTTCTTATAGATTTCAGTCGCTTGGAAAGGTTTCAAGGATTTGACTTTTACAGTAACTACATAACCAGGCATAATTTCCTTGGTATAGGTAGACCCAACTTGAAGAGCCAATTTTTCTTCTAAGTTCTCAGTTGGTTTAACTTCACTTTTAGGAACTAGTACTGTAGTAGTTCCTGTCCAGTTAGCTACATCTCCAAAGTCCAACCATGAGATTTGGCTAGCCATAGATTTGGCATCAACATTTGTTGTAAAGCCTGGTTTTTCAACTTTTGGTGTTGAAGTTGCATCTTCAACATCATCCCCAATCAAGCTTTCGTCATTAGGATTACCTAATGCACGACGTGTACGACGTCGACCAGAAGTTTCTGCTGTTACAACAGGTTGCTCTACAGCAGACGCTTCGGCTCCACTTGAAAGAGCATTCGTTGTAGAAGCTTCTGCTTGAACGTCCACACCTTGTGCTTCAGATGCTGTTTCTGAAGCAGGTGTCTCAGATGATGCTGATGTAACAGAGGCTGTCGTTGAAACTCCCGTAGTATTGCCTACACTTGTAGAGCCAGCAACACTAGTGGTAGATGCTGCAGTAGTTGCTGACGTTGACGAAGCTGCTTGAGATGTTGTTTCACTAGAAGCTTGTGTTGTCGACGTTTCAGAATTAGCTGAGCTAGCATTTGAAACAGTTTGAGACTGACTATTAGTCTCAGTACTAGATAAAATATTTGCGACTTCCGTTGAAGCTTGAGCAGCAACAGCAGTCTGTGAAGATGACTCTTCACTCACTGTTGCAGTAGTGCTTGTTACATCTCCTGCTTGCACTTGGTTAGCTGTTTCATCGGCAGATACTTGACTAGCAGTACCAACCATAACAAGTGTTCCAAGCAAGACCGAACAAACGCCTACATTCAACTTACGAATCGAAAATCGACTTATACGATCATTAAATAAATCTTTACCCACTTTGGTAATCCTCCACACATATACAATTAAGTATCTCACCCCTCAATGAGATTAAAAGTATTTAAAAATACTAATCGTTAAACATTCTAACAAATTTCCTAATATTTGTGAAAAGTTTTGCTCATATTTTCAAATATTTTAAAAAATTTACTTAAATAAAATCAAGTAAACAATAGAATAATTGTATATATATTACTTAATTATAAGGATTTCAATGCAAGATTTCATAATTATTTATCTTTAGAATTGTCAGTAAAAAGAAAATTATGATTTCATTTTTTTCAAAAATCAATTTTCATAATTAAGATTTTATTAGACATTTTAAATTAGTAAGTCATTATTTAAAGATAAATTGATAGTTATTTAAGAAGTCTACCTAAAAAAATAATGTTTACAATTGACCTAACTATAGTTTAAAAGCCTATTTAGCGCCTTTCTGTAACTCGTAGTTTTCAAGAAAAACAAAACTCTTAGAAAAGATAATTTCCCTCTTCTCTAAAATCTTCTAGGCCTATGACACAGATTCTCGTTTTATCGACATTTAGGACAAAATCTGTTTAAAATGCCAAATGTAATAAATATTAATTCGCCACTTCTTCATTTCTTATTATTATCCGATTAATTTACCTACCTATGAAAAAAACTCTATAATCACTTCAATAGCTAAACCACTAAAAAGATTATAGAGCAAAAAAAGAAGATCCCAAGGATCTTCTTTCTATTTAAGTTATACTTAAATTATTTTACTGTGCGGATACGCATAGTGTTTGTACCACCTGTACCTACTGGAACACCAGCAACGATAACAATGTTGTCACCAGATTCTACAAGACCTGATTCCAATGCAACTTTTTCAGCAACATCAAACATATCATCAGTTGAGCTTGGTTTTTCAGTAACTACTGGAATAACCCCCCAGTTAAGCATCAATGATTTTTGAGTAATTTCATCGAATGTTACAGCCAAGATATCAGCTTCTGGACGGTATTTAGAAATCAAACGAGCAGTGTTACCTGATTCAGTAAGAGCAACAACAAGTTTGATATCCATTGAGTTAGTAGCATCTTTAACTGCAGACGCAACTACTTCAGTCTTAGTTGAACGGTCAAATGTTGATGAATCAAGACGACCATACTCTTTAAGAAGAGTTTGAGCGTTTTTATCAATTGTAGCCATTGTACGAACTGATTCAACTGGGTATTTACCATTTGCAGACTCACCAGAAAGCATTGTAGCATCTGTACCATCGATAACTGCGTTAAATACGTCAGATACTTCAGAACGAGTTGCACGTGGTTTTTCTGTCATTGTTTCAAGCATGTTAGTAGCTGTAACAACAACTTTACCAGCAGCGTTTACTTTAGTGATGATCATTTTTTGGTAAACTGGAACCATTTCGAATGGTACTTCGATACCCATGTCACCACGAGCGATCATGATACCGTCAGCAGCTTCGATGATTTCATCGATGTTATCGATACCTTGTTGGTTTTCGATTTTAGCCAACAATTGAACGTGACCGTTACCAGTTTCTTCACAGATAGCACGAACTTCTTGTACGTCTTTTGCAGTACGTACGAATGAGATAGCGATAAAGTTAAGACCTTGTTCAAGACCAAAACGGATATCAGCGTTATCACGTTCAGCAAGTGCTGGGAAAGGAATTTTAGTGTAAGGGATGTTTACACCTTTTTGTTTAGCGATGATACCATCATTTTCAACTTCAACGATGAATTCACGTTTTTCAGCATCTTTGTCTACAACACGAAGACCAAGTTTACCAT
>OJIZ01000211.1_pt1 | contig 13578 bp, 10 predicted proteins | sample 1596071 | NCBI WGS metagenome assembly OJIZ01 (sample SAMEA4350127, study PRJEB24818) | metagenome | biome: human; feature: gut; material: faeces | place: Denmark | collected 2013-09
ATCTCTCTTCTAGGAGAAGTAGCTTCTGAATTTACTGATTTTGAAAATGAGGTAAGTCAATGTTAGCCTATATTATTTTGTTTTTAGTTATGTTTGCTATCAAGTGTGTCACTCTTACTTTTGTGAAAAATAAAGAGTCTACAGTAGTCAGCACCTTTTTGAGTGGGACGAATCAGATTTTTCTTAATACGATTGTATGGTTTCTACGACTAACAGCCATGTTCCAGTTTTATCTTTTGGTGGTGGATAATAATCTAACTGTCATCCCTATAATTGTTGGTTTCATTCTACCTAATGTCTTGTTCTGGTTTAAGGGAATCAAAGCTTCTTTGTCGGATTTGCTTGTACGTCGGTTAAAATCGGTTATTGGTCATAAGTATAGAACATGCCCATTTTGTCATGAATCACATTTATTCTTTCGATACACAGAAGACCGCACAGCTGCTTATTACTATCTCTTGACAGAAGATGATAGTCTTGTAGCTATTGGAGATTTTGATAATAGTGACCATCCTGCACGTTTCTTTTTAAGTAACGATGAATCGCATTTTGATGAACTGGTTGATACCATGCTACCTTATATGTTGCCTGGAATGGAAGAGGTGGTCTATGTAGGTGGGCGACAACAGCGATTGGCTAGAGAATTGTATTGTGTCGATTGCCAGGAACGCGTCAGTGAAGATAGTGGAGTACAATTTGGTGAAGTACTTTTAAGTGAGCATCGGCATGAAAATCATAAAGCCCTTGTTTAGCATATTAGTAATAAAGTTATTCTTAAATATATGGGAAGCACCATCATAGTTGTCACACTCAAAAAAACAGAAAACTCTAATTATATTTTATTAATAAAACAAAAAATTATTCTATCTATGATGGTTTAAATATACCAATAGATATAATGTTTTTTTGTTCATATATATATGTTCTGAATCGTAATAATATAAAAAATAAGGTTATTTTCAGAAAAAACAATAAAAAAATCACTAATAATATTGAAATTATCTGTCAATAGTAGTAAGATGTTATCAACAAGCATCATCATATTCTATTCAACAGCTAGGAAGAAAGGTAATCGTGTTGAATAAACAGATTTATGGATTTAAGAAAAGTAAAGCATTTGGACTTTGTAGTGTTGTAGTAGCGAGCTATCTGTTATTTAGTGGAGTAGCAAGTGCTGACGAGTTAGTTGGAAATCAAGAAGTTTCTAACCAGCCAGCAGTTACTGAGGCATCTAATAACCAAGTTGTGCAAACACCTACAGCAGCAGATGTTTCAAAAGCTCAAGGAGAACTTGACCAAGCTAATACTGCGTTGACAGCTGCACAATCTAATGTTGAAGAGAAGCAACAAGCGTTTAATGAGGCTACTGTAGAGAAAGACAAACGAGTTGAAGAAGTTAATCAAGCGCAAGAGCTAGCTGATAAGGCAACACCGGAGGAAATTGAAAAAGCTAAAGATAAAGTTTCAAAAACTGAGTCTACTATTAAATTAAATGAACAGGATGTAAAAGATAAGGGTAATAAGGTTGAGGAAGCTAGTAATAGCTTGTCTGAACAAGAAAAATCAGTATCTGAAGCTCAATCTGCTGTAGAGAAGGCGAATAAAGAAAAAAATATGGCTCAAGCAGATGTAAATATTGCTCAGAAAGCACTTGATGAGACAGGTGCAGAAGAGGTGTTTGCTAAAGCTGAAAAAGCACAAGCACAACAAAGTAAAGATCAGATAACTGTGAAAAATGCTGAGTCTAAGTTAGAGAAAGCTATAGAGGCTGATAGGGTACGAGAAGAAGCTATTATAGCTGCTAAAAAAGATGTAGCTGCTAAAGAGGCTGCATTGGTTTTAGCTGGAACTACTTTAAAAACAACTACGGAACGAGCACTTGAAGCATCTAAGAAGTTTGAAAATGCTACAAATGAATATAATATTGCAAAAGCTGATTTTGAAGCAATCAATACGATTACATTATCTCCAGAATATATTCAAAATATGAGAGATACTTATGATTATAGTGATTATAGCGAAGAAGGAAGAAAGAAAAGACTCGAAGCAGATGAAAAACTTTTGGCTTTGGGAAGCAAGTTAAGAGAAATTCCAGGTAATCAATATAAATCTAATACAAATGATAAAAAAATTTCTATTGATATTCAGAATCTTTCTGATGAGCAAAAGACTGAGTTGACACTATTTGCTGCGGATTTAATTAATCAAATTCGCCAACAAATGGGAACTACACCTGTTGTTGTAACACCATCTTCTGTTGCTATGGGGTGGGACCAAGCAGCTTATTACCAGAAAAAATTCACTAGTATGTGGGAAATGAAACATGATATAAGGTTCATTGCTCATAAATATAACGATGGATACTTTATCGACGAAGACTTAGCAGGTTCCTTATCGGATGTAACGACGATGGATGGGGCAAAAGAAGCTATATATCAAGCTATAATTGACTGGATTTTTTCATCAGAGGAATCATTACACGCTTCCTCAATAACAGGAAATAGAAACAATACTGAAGCTGAAAAAAATTATATGGGTATTGGTATAGCAAACTATGCTGCGGATGATTCAATGGTCAACTTCAACAATATTGGAAAATTCAAAAATTCTGATATGGCAAATGGATTTAATACACAGGAAATTGTAAATAAAAAGAGTGCAGAAGCTCTTACTACACGCTACTATCAGACTCAGTCGAATCTGAATGTTGCTACGATTGCAAATAATCAAGCACAGTCAGCTCTTTCTTTGGCTAATAAAGAAAAAGTAAATGCGGAGCAAGCATTAACTAATGCCAGAACAGTATTATCAGATAAACAATTAGTAAAAGTACAAACACCAGATGCTCAAGATGCTCTAAATCAAGCTCGAAATGATTTAATAAGATCCACTGCCGAAAATGAAAAAGCTCAACAAGCGGTTAATGCATTAAATGCAGAGATCTTTGCCAAGAAGGAAAAACTGGCCTATACAAAAAAAATATTATCTCAAAAAGAATTGACGTTATCTGAGAAAGAGAGTATTTTAAAATCAGCTCTAGGTAAGATGGAACAATTGGCTCGTGACTTAGAAAATGCGAAAACTAACTTCAAAAAAGCTCAGGCTAATTTGACACTTTCAAAAGATGAGCTTGTTAAAGCAAAAGCGAATGTTGAACTTCTTCAGAGTGCTCCTCAGAAGTTAGAAGAAGCTAAAGCACGTTTGACTAGTGCTGAAAATGACTATAATAATGCAGAGAAGGCCCTTAAGTCAGCATTGGAAGAATTAAGTCTAGCAAAAGAAAAACAAGTTAAATTGCAAGCGAACTTTGAAAAAGTTTCAAAAGCATATAATGATTACATCAAAGCCAAAGAAGAAGCAGAACGTCAAGAACGTCTTAAAAAAGAGTATGAAGCGTTGACACGAAAAAAAGCTCAAACAGCGGCTGTATCAAATGATGCTACAAATGGAACTGCTAATAAGTCACAAGAAGCATACTCGATGTTAAATATTAAACATAATATTGATGAGAAAACATTATATAGTTCGGAAGGTCTAGTAAAAGGAGCTAAAAACTCTACTTTACCTGAAACTGGAGAAACATCTGCATTGAATGGAACGACAGTGTTTGCATTAGTGATGACTATGCTTGGTCTTGTTGGCTTTAAACGAAAAGAAGATAAATATTAGTTTCTGTTGGTTTGAGCTGGTATAGATGATAAAATATTGCACTTATTCTTAAAGAAAAATGTATCTTTAGCTTCTGTGTTAAGTAATATCAGCCGATAAATCAAAGATATTAAGTTAGGCTTCCTACCAAAAGTTTTCGGTAGGGGGCTTTTTTCTTTTGTTATAGTTAACAATAGGTTCGTGACTTGTAGATTGGTGTAATCAGGTTATGATCACGCGCGTGAGCAGGACATCATGTAACTTTTAAACACAAAAAAACTAGGGCGATGGCCCTAGTTGGAAAGAAGGTTTGTTCACATCTGGGTTTATAGGAGATTATGATGTGAACTGGATTGATTAGGAGTCTCTGTTTCTATTAGGAGGATTAGAGACTGACAGTATAAGTTTTCGAGTGTAGTTTCATCGAACTACAAGAAGATTATATCAATTTATGAGATAGGATACAATGGACTTAAGGGGTGTCACACCCCCTATAATTAGAGAATGACTGACTTATGGTATAGTAGTATGTTTTATTGTGTGCTATCCTATAACTAGACTAATAATTAATATTGACAAAATTCCACTACCAAAATAATCTGAGGAGTGATAAAATGTATATAAGGTGAGTTATTAATTATTTAATATTTTTAATATTTTTAATATAAAAAATAGCTTATCAATAACAATGGAGATAAATATGAAATCAAAAAAGAAGTTTAATGAAGATGAACGTAGAAGAAAATTTAGTCTGAGAAAAGTTTCAGGAATTGGCGCAGTGTCTGCCGTTATTGGAATTATTGGCTTTTCTTCACTTCCTCTTGAAACAGTTGCAGCCGCTGAAACAGATATAACAGTAAACTATAAATATGTTACTACAGATGAGTTGACAGAAACAGAGAAAAAACTCATTGTAAACGAGTTGCCAAAGAATCTTGTAGATGGCTCAGATCTGTTTGTTGTCTATCGTAAAGATACTGTAAATAATATTTTACCAAATACTGGAAGTAATGTATTGCCCTTGGCTTCTATTATTGGAACAGGTTTATTATTAGTTGCTTTTATCATAAAGAAAACTGGTAAAGCAGACAAGAAGATTGTTAAGAGTATTTTGTCTATCTCTTTGGTTGGAGGAGCTTTGACAGTAACATCTGTATCTGCTTTGACGGTTGCTACTTTGTTAAATTATAACCATACTGAAACAATAACAGCAGGTGCAACGTTCCCAGATGGTAAAGTGAAAATTTCTGGATATCAGTTTGTAGGTTACATTGATGGGAATGATGTAGTTACGAATCCAACTACTCCAGCAACTTCATTTCCATCACAGGAAAATAAAATTCAGGATACCATTGTTCCGACGGATAATTCAGAGAAAGATATTATTGATGCTGGCACTGAAGGCACAGTGGAGCCTATTAAACCAATAATTCCACCAAAAGAAGATGAACCAGTTAAGCCTGAAGACCCTAAAGTTATTGATAAAATTATCAAAGTGGATGACTCAGGGAACACTTTAGAAGATGTTACTGGTTATACAAAAGTTAGTACGAGTCAACCTGTTGAAACACGTGAAGTTCAGGATGGTCAGCAAGTTATCATTCGAACTGTAACTGAAGTTTACAAGAAAGATACTGTATCAGAAGAAGAGACAACTACGGATCTTCTTAAGGAAACAAACGTTGTTATCCCATCTACATTAGTGGAAATATTGTCTGAGGAAGTTGTGGAAGATGGGACGCCTGTTACAACTACTCCAACTGCTACTTCAACTCCTGTTAAGCCAACGGTTGAAAATAATGAGAAAATGGGAAATACAGGCACAGCATCTTCAACAGAAACATCAGTAGGAGAGGATAAAAAAGAAGAAATTACAGCTCCTGTTGAGACTTCAAGCTCTAGCTTGGAAACTATTGCAGAGCCTCCAATAGTTAAAGCAAAAAAAGTTATTCGTACCATGCGTACTACAGAAGAGATCCCGTTTGAAGTAGTTGTTAAGAAGGATAGCTCTTTAGCTGAAGGTGAGACTAAGGTAGAAACAGAAGGGAAACTTGGGAAGAAAGTTTCTATTCAAAAGATTACCCTAGTGGATAATGTAGAGACTGAAAAGGAAACAATCTCAGAAACAAGAGAAGAACCTCAAAATAAAGTTGTTCTGGTTGGAACGAAGAAAACGGCAACTCAACCTACTACTAGTGAAGTAGTACCAAGTGCGAGCTCAGCGACGACTCTTGTTGATGAATCTAAAGCAACAACACAAAAAACACCTATCCCAGATTACTATACAGTAGAGGTTACTGAATCTGAAAATAAAACAGTCGTTACTGACCGTGAAAAAGTGCGTGAGTTAGTAAAAGATAGAACACCATTGTTAAATCTTATAGCACCAGATGAAGAAAAGTTGGTGCAGGTTAAGACAATAGAAGTCTATGATAATACAATTCTAGCAGGTCAGAGACAATTACAAGATATTCAAGCTAGTTATGTTACGGTAAATATTAAGAAAAAACGTGTTTTAAGTAATAAAGAACAACAAACGGAACTAGTAATTACTAAAGATATTCCACTGATTACTAAAGTTTACCATCTAGGTACTAAAAACAATGGCTTATCAATAAAAGATGTAGTTGTTTCGGGACATTTATATGATAGTAAAAGCAATGCTATAGAAGAAAAATCTGTTTCAATTTATAAAGATAATGAACTAGTTGCAGAGACTAATACTGATTTTGATGGTTATATGTTTACTCATTTAATCACAAATCAATCATATACCTTGAAATCTGATGACTTCGAAGCAAAAATTACTCCCCTACCTTATAGTGATCCAATAATTGAAAATATAAAAGGTCATTTTGAATTAGGAAGAAAATATTCAGATGATATGGTGGACTATCATCTAAAAAACAATGTAATTTATGTTAATGATGGTCAATATCAGAGCGAAATTGATGACGGGAAAAAAGTAGTGTTATCTAAAGAAATTGATGCTAGAGTAGGTGATATTCTAATTATTCCACCATCTAAGATCTATGAGACTTCTAAAGCTATCAAAATCAACTCTATCAGAACTATTAATAATCAATCAGTTATTGAATATAGTGTCCCATCATTGTACGAGGTTGTACAAAATATCAATACCAAAGCTTGGTCGTCTAATATCAGCAGTGCTACTTTCATTCCAGCTGAAGGAGTTACTGTAAAAAAAGCATCAAATACAGATCAAGGTCTATTTAGAAGTGTCTCTCTTGAAGGATCTCTTTTATCATCAGTCTCATTAACTGGTAAGACTAATGATGATAAAAGCATCAAAGGAACGATGTCATTTAATATTTCAGGTAAGGTTTGGTCAGAGGCCGTTGATTTAAATTTCTGGACTCCTAAAATGGATTTTATGAATTTTGATATCAATAGTAACTTGAATTTTACCACAGCAGGCTCTTTAATGTTTAATACACCACTAGTTAAAGATATTCCAGAAATTCCATTAGGAAAATTGGTTTTACCTACACCAGTTACGGGAGTGACTGTACAAATCCCTATAAGTCTCAAAACAACTGTTGAAGGGCATTTAACTGTTTCAGTATCAAGTACATATTCAATTCAAAACTCAATCAAATTGAAAAATTGGGATCCTGAATATAAGCGTACTGTCAACCATACAATGAAAGTGGGAGAAGTAAAAGCTAAAGCCCTGGTAAAAAGTGGTCCAGAAATAAAAGTAAAACCCCAAATATTAGGAATAGATACCGTTTCTGTTTCTGCTAATGCAGGGTTAGGAATAGATGCTTCATTTTCGAAAACAAGTCTATCTGTTAAGGATAAAGTAGAGGATAAGAGAAATCTAATTGCTGGTAAAAATGAGAGACTTATTACATCACCTATTTCTATAAATGATAAAAAAATCTCTATCGAAGAGTTTGGTTATCTAACTTTAAAAGCTGAATTAGAAATTTTGAAGCAAGCTAAAAAATTGGGATTCGATCTCGAAGACTTCAAGGAATTAAAATATGAATTAACCTTATTTGATGGTAAATTAAAATTTAGAAATTATGAGTTTGACTTAGGAAAAGATTATAGTAATGAGCCAGTTCATAATCCAGAAGCTATATTTGAAAAACTAACTAAACCATTCATCTTTACTAGTGGTGCAGGAGGGTGGTACACAGAAATGTCTATTTCCAAAGATGGTAGTATCAAAGGAACCTACCAGGATATGAATCGTGGAAGTACTGGTTCAAATCATCCAAATGGTCAAATGGATCTTTCTAAATTTACAGGTAAGTTTAAAAATCTAGTTAAAGTTAATGACTATGAATACAAGATGACTTTAACTGGTTTGGATTATCCTAAGGCGGGAGAAACAAAGATTGTTAATGGTGTGAAAATTGATACAACTGAACCTTATGGAATAGCAGATGCGAAATCTCCAGGGAAAGAGTTTATTCTTTATTTGCCAGGTCGTCCAGTTAAAGATTTACCACAAGCAGTTGGTAGTTGGATTTATGATTTCAAAAATCGTATGCCAGAGAAATTAACGAGCGCAGTAATTTTTAATAAAGATAAAAAATGGGCATTTGTGGAAAGTGACTATCCGATAAGTAAAGTGCCTGTTGATGATGAACTTGCTATTAAAGAAATTATTGATAATGGTTATACTTATCAATTTTCTAAACTGGTAAAATCTAAACCTGTTATGGAAGCTGATTCTTTGTATGTGCGTCAGTTTAACCCAGGAGAACTAATAGATTATTATAATACATATAAAGGGGATAAAACCTATCAACTGGAAGATGTTATTAAGGCTTTACACGCGCCTGCTAAAAAAGTAAGTGTACCTTTGAAGGATTATACTGAGAAACAATGGCGTAAATTGGCTAATGATAAAAAATCTTCGATAGAATGGTTTTATTCACAAGCAGACAAAGCTTTCTATCAAGTTGCCAAAATGGGGCTAGGAGGAGCACAGCCTCCACTGATTATTGAATCAAGTGATAAATGGAAGGTATCAGATAATGGCATTGAAGTAAAAACTTATGTTAATTATGGGGTTAATACACCTTATCAAAAATACCTATTGAAGAAAAATAATAAGAAGTATGATGGAGGAATAAATAAAACTCCATACTATATCTCTAGTGTTACCAGATTATAATTAAAAAGACCTATATAGGTTAGCAGAAATCTGCATCTGTATAGGTCTTTTTCTAGGCTCTTTTCTCCAACAAAATAGGCTCCATAATATCTATAGGGGATTTACCCACTACAGAAATTATAGAGCCATTAAAATCAACTAAGAGGCAGTCCTAATGGCTGTCTTTTTTATTTTACTGTAAGTCACCTTTAATCTTAGGTTGCTATTTTTTCATGTGTTTGCTATACTAAAGGCATAAATTGTTTAATTTATATCTATTTCACCACACCTCAAACGGTGAACTCATAGTCACGTGACTAGAGAAAAGAGGAAACATGGAGGAGGATAAGTGATTACTGGTTCTGTCCCAGTGAAAAGCATACCATGTTTAAGGGGTTAAAAGGGAGCGTACTCGCTTTTAGCTATCAGTTAAGCCATCAGACAGAAAGAAGAGGTTTAACGCTTTGAAACAGGTACGAGATAAATGCCTAATTGATTGAAAGGCTACAACAAACGTTATTAGCAAGTAAGCATAACGAGAAGTTTTTCCTATGGGTTGCCATAGGCACGCGCATCCTTGTTTTTTGAGACAAGGCTTGCCGGCTTCTTTGTTATGCTTTTTTTGTTTTGAGTTTGGGTGGACGGACAAAAAAAGAAGGCGACATCTCGATGTTTGGACGCGAGGAACAGGTGTTCCCAAGTCTAAACTGTCGGCAAGCGGAGGAGAGCTAAGAACAGGTGTTCGAGGCTTTCCAAGGTAACTTTACAACAACAATTTAAAGGAGAAAAGCTTATGCTTAACAAAGTCATTATTACTGGTCGTTTGGTATCAGATCCGGAACTTCGCTACACACCTTCGAACAAGGCAGTGGCGACGGCTCGAATCGCTTCTCCCCGTGATTACAAAAATCAAAATGGAGAGCGAGAGACCGACTTTATTAACCTCGTCATTTGGGGTAAAGCGGAGAATTTCGCGAACTGGATCAAGAAAGGCTATCTTGTGACCGTTGAAGGACGTCTGCAAACTCGTAGCTACGAGAATCAGCAAGGTCAACGTGTCTATGTAACCGAGGTTAATGTGTCAAACTTTGATAACCTACAACCTCGTGAACATAGTAACACTTCTTCGCAAAGTCCAGATTTTGGACCTGCAGAAGGGGGCTTTCCTGGAGGTGGAGTACCTCTAGATGATTCTATGTTTGAGAATATTCCTTTCTAGTACATAGTCCAAGGTCTTTAGAAGAAAATAGAAAGAGTTCAGTCATACTGAGCTCTTTTTGTCATGAAAGGAGAAAGAATGATAGAAGAAGTAGAGATACTTCCTCCGTTGACAGAGGAAAATTACTACCAAGATAGGATATATATGTCCACTTCTCGTTTTAAGGAGTACATCAAATGTCCCTTAAGACAGCAAGTTGTTGACCTAGGTTTTTGGTCTGAGAAAACAGAGACAGAAAGCCTACTGGTTGGTAATTATGTCCATTCTTATTTCGAGACTAAAGAAGCTCATGAAGCTTTTTTGGAAAGGAATCGAGATAAGATCATTAGTCAACGAGGGAAAACCGCTGGCCAGGTAAAAGCCTCTTTCAAACAAGCAGATAAGATGATTGCTGCTTTAGAGAAAGAAGAGCTTTTTAATCGTTTGTATCATGGTACAGATGATGAACTGGTGGAGAAAGAACGGATTATCACTGGTATGCTAGAAGGGATTCCTTTCAAGTGTAAAATTGATAGCCTTAATCTTTCAGGCGGTTACTTCGTAGACTTGAAAACGATGGAGAGTCTTCAGTCGGAAAAATATTCGACGACACTTCATCGGTACACGAAGTCTCTTCTCTATAACATTGTAGAGTATCAGTATACGCTACAAATGTACGTATATCAGGAGTTGCTGAAGCATACCTACGGTTTTGAGTTTACACCTTATATTATGGCAGTTTCAAAAGAACCTGTTCCAGATAAGGAGTTAATTCTGATCGATGATACTATCATTGAAATGGGAAGAGAAATCTTCTATGGACATGTTGAGGCACTTAAAGATGCTTTGGCACATAAGTCTGTCGAAGGATGTGGGCACTGTGATTACTGTTTAACGAACAAGTCGTTAGTAACAGCAAAAACAGTGGCAGAATTTTTACAACAATAATAGGAAATAAAGTGGTCAAAAGACCACTTTTTATAATTAAGGAGAAAGAACAATGACTGAAACTATGGGAAACAACACAAACATGCTAGCTGAACTCGTTGAGGCAAAGGTGTCTCTAGCTAAGGCTGAAATGCAATTAGAATGGCAAAAAGCTGAACAAGCTAAAAAAGACCATTCTATACTGGAGCCAGAGGTAATGGCTCCACTCTTTGAAGCTTTGGCCAAGGCTCAAGCTGAGTTTGGAGCTGTAACAGCGACAAGTAGAGTCACGTTTAAGAACGTGGACTTTAAGTTCGCCCCTCTCTCAGAGATTTTAGGGGCTGTACGTCCAGCACTCAATAAGAATGGGCTAACTTTGACGCAACAAACCAAACATATCCCGTTTGGTAATGCCAATGGGATCAAAGTTGTGACGACACTACTTCACGAAAGTGGTGCCTCTTACGCTATTGAGTCTGTTCCTGTGTTCTACAATGTCAATGACATTAAGAACCTGGGAGCTCAGGTGACTTACCTGCGTCGATACGAGGTCAAAACGCTTCTTGGTATTGAGGCTGATAGCGAAGAACTAGATATGGACAATGTGCCAAATCAATCGCAATCAACACAAGAGACTGGTAATTATGGTAATAACCATACTTATCAATCAAATGCCCAAGCGAAAACACCTCGCAAACCAACGGGTGCTCGTTATGGGAAATCAGCCAAGTCTGCGTCAGTTGCGTCTTCTTTGAGTAGTAGTGAACAGACATCACTAAGTGAGGTGACATCAGTTACTAACAAAGTTGCAAGCGAGAGTGTATCACAAGCAACTAGTGAATCTGAAGTAGCTACTCAAATGAGTGAAACAGCTACTCTAGAGCCAAAAGGGACAAAAGCAAATGTTTGTAACGATGATCAACTAATTCAAATGGTTGCTCGTGGTGAAGAAGCAGCCATGTCTCTTGGAGCCACAGAAAGCCAGTTGCTTGAGTGGTCGGAACTAGGCGAAAGCCAGGGATTGACTGTTCAACTCAAAGCCTTGTCTGATTTTGTTGCCAAACAACGTCAGCAAGCACAACAGCAATAGGTGTAGAACAAAAAGTGGTCAGGCTTTATTACGGCAACAACATAAGAGAAATGTTCATTAGTGCCATTTACCTGATTGGCTTTAAGTGAACATTAGCCAGAAGGTAGAACTATCCCTGGGTGAGAAAGAGTATGATACAATAGGAAGAGAATTATACAACATGATATTATAAAGACGAAGGTAGGAATGGATATGCAAAACATTAACGATCTTTTTGAAGCATATATCGCAGAAGAGGACTCTATTAAGAAGGAATCTTTGCTAAATATGTACAACCATGCTTTGCAACAGAAGCAAAAAGAGGTGATTAGTCGTGACTACTTTGTCAGATAAACAATCACCAGTGTTTTAGATCTTTTCCATTCAAACCGAACTTATGTCGAACAACAAGTTTGGTACACTTTCTTTAAACAGATACTTCCAGAGTTGTTGTTTATTAGGTTAGTGGCCATTCTAGACTATTTTTTCCTATGCAACTTGCTTCGCAACAAATTGGTTTTTAAACTTGTAGTTGCCGTGGTATTTCTAATCCCTATTCTTTTGATAGAAGGGATTCAACACCTTTTTCGTAGTTGAACAAAGGAAGGAGACGTCTATTATTAATATACTGTGTTTTTTAGAGGGTGTCCATAAGCCAAAAAAACATAGGCAATGTATGGCTAAAGTGTGTACTTATCTAAAGAACGACGGGCATAAGGTTCGAGTAGGGTATGTTTCACTAGCAGGTCTTGAAGCTCTGGATAACAGAGGAGTCAATACAATGAGTGAAGCTGTCCCCGGAAAAAGAGTCTGGTTAATCGTTTATGATGAAGACCGTCCATGTAAATCCTATACGAATGAAGATATTCATTACTACAAGGAATTTGTGGATTTGTTTTCGTCACGTCTGAAACGGAGACTTTACTACGAAGCCATGCTTAACGAACTGACAGTCCTCAAAACATGAACAGAAAAATGGTCCTAGGGGCCATTTTTTTATTTTATAAAGGAGAAAAAACAATGACAAAAAGAGAAAAAGCCTTGTGGTTACAAGAGCACTACAAGAATTACTCCCTTAAATGGTACCTAGAGAATGATGCCAGATTAAATGCGATGTTTAGAAAAGCTTATCATCGTTATATGACTGACCTCAATGCACGTGCCTCGAAAGCGCAATTGTCTCATATTGAGGACCTGGGCAAACGTATGCGAGAGGTATACGAAGATGTCTACGGTACCAATTTTGATAGCGATTGTCGCTTAGACCGTGCAGAGACGAATCGAAAGGTGCAAGCTATCCGCTCTATGTGGGTAGTAGCACCAGCCTAGGAGGAGGTAGTTATGGATAGAATCAGTATCCTACTAGAAACACTACCTCGAGAAAGTACCATTTCGATTTTGTATGAGAGTAGTGCTGCTGTTGTAGTGGCAAGAGATAACCAGGAGCGTTTGCTTTTTAAAGTAACCACAACCGTAGCAGTCGCTATGCAACTGCAGGAAAAATGGCTTGTGGTTTAACAGGTAAAGGAGAAAAACAATGACAGAAACAATTACTAGGAGACAAGTTAGACATCCTAAAGACTTTGGTGATAGAGAGCTATT
>OJIZ01000221.1_pt1 | contig 13286 bp, 10 predicted proteins | sample 1596071 | NCBI WGS metagenome assembly OJIZ01 (sample SAMEA4350127, study PRJEB24818) | metagenome | biome: human; feature: gut; material: faeces | place: Denmark | collected 2013-09
GCCCAACAAGAGGAAAAAGACCAGGAGCAAAAGCCAAGTCTTTCTCTTATTTCGAGCAATCTGATCAAATAACATATTAGTTACCTAGTCCACTGAAATCAACCTTAGGAACAGCTTTTTCTTCTTCTGGTGTTTCAAGGAATTCAGCAGCCTTAAAGCCAAACATCTTAGCAATAACATTGCTTGGGAATGTTTCCAATTTCACATTGTAGTTACTTGTCACACTGTTATAAAGTTGACGTGAATAGGCAATTTTGTTTTCAGTGTTCGTCAACTCTTCTTGAAGCTGGCTGAAGTTTGCACTAGCCTTAAGGTCAGGGTAACTTTCAGCTACCGCAAAGATTCCAGAAACCTGGCGTGTCAATTCATCACTAGCACGCATCGCTTCTGCTGGCGAAGTCGCCGCTGCTACTTGATTACGAAGTTCTGCTACTTTTTCAAGCGTTGAACCTTCGTATTTTGCATAACCTTTAACAGTTTCAATCAAGTTAGGAAGAAGGTCATTACGACGTTTCAATTGAACATCAATTTGACTCCATGCCTCCTTAGTCTGCATACGGCTTTTAACCAAGCCGTTATAACTTGCAATAACAAAAATTACAAGAACAACGATAATGGCAATAATAATCCAAATCATATTTCTATTCCTTTCTTGTACTGAAAAAGAGTCAATTAACCTCTCTTTCAAGTATCTTTGATAGTCTCAGTATATCAAATTTTCAGATGAAAGTGGTAAAATGTGAGTCGTTTTACAAAAAAACTGGACAAGATGTCCAGCTTTTGTATTACTCTTTAGACGTGTGTCGTTTACCTTGGGCTAGGGCATCTGCCTCTGTCATTGTAACGACATTTGCTTTGTTGGTATTGCTAGGCATACTGTTGATGTCATACCAATAAACATCTGCTGTTCCATGACGCGCCACATAAACTGTTCGACTTTCTTCTTGTGAAGGTTGCACAGGCTCTGGCTCAGAACTTGGTTGTTCAGTCACCTGTGAACTCTCAGAACTAGGCTCAGATGGCGCTTCAGTAAATTCAGTAACCGTATTTGTCGCTGTCCCATCTGCATAATTGATTTCTGCATTTGGTGATTGGTTATCCAAGATAACATGCGTAACTCCCTGACTGTCAAGAGTCTCCTTATCTCCACCAAGTTTAATTTCCAAGAGATTTCCAGAACCATCAATACCAACATACTGAAGTTCTACTTGACGAGGCAACAACTCATCTCCACTGTAGATAGCTGTTACCTTATAGTCTAACCAATAGTTAGGGTGGAGTGCTAGCCAGTTATCCAAGCGATTCTCGTAATAAAGCATACCTGACTGATTACCTTCGTCGGTTCCTTTATAATTTCCAGAATTCAACCAGGCAGTCATAGGCACTAAATTCTTGCCCTCGTCATTGACACCAGAAAACTGATAGCCAATCAAATGCCCTCGATTCATTAGCCAAGATTTTGATTTACCGTCACCATAATAAAACTTATAGTTATGCCATCCTACAGGATCATATTTTATTTTACCGGGACGCTTATTCTTCGGCTCGTCCTTATCTTGTAACTGTATATGAGCACTGTGGGCACGTCCTAACTGGTCCTTCTCCTCCATGACAAACTGCTTTTGACCATTAAAAGTCAAGATACCATTGTTCTCATCCGCTTGAACCACTTGAGAGCTCACAGCCGAAGATTGTTTGCTAGTATCAACTGAAAATCCGAATCCTAAAGTAAATACTAAAACAAGAAGAGCAAATAAACGAATCCTACTATTTCTTTTTTCTTTCATCATCTTAACTCCTTAATTTTTTATCACTTTAATTATACAGGACCAAATCAAAGTGGATGATTAAAAATAAAGAATAATGATATTAGGTATCTTAGAGCTTGCTTAAAAACAAAAACACCCAATTTAATGGATGTTTCTTACCTATTATTTACCTGCTTTTTTACCTTGTTTTGTAAGATAAACTGTAGATATACTTAGTGCTGCAGCAACTCCGACAAGAAGGAAGACCGTTGTCGTATTAGACTTACCTTTTTCTTTTGAAGTGCTAGCTTGGCTTTCAGAACTCTTGGCCACCTGTTTTGCCTCAGTTGCTTTATCAATACGGGCGACATTCTTAGGTGTGTCATCCTTCTTGCTTTCCGCCAATTCTGACAAATCACTGCTAATCTCTTTGGCAACACCTTCAGAGCTTGTAAGTGATGCCGCTTCTGAGGCTAATGTTTCAGAGGCCATAACCGCCATAACTTTACTTGCAATCACATCCACAGACTTCTCATTCAAAAGAGAATTAAAGCGAATAGCTTCTGAGGCGAGCTGACTGCTTGTTACAGAGATTTTTAGGTCATTGTTATAAGCGACCTGACTATTTGGGGAGATGCTGACAACTTCAGATGTACGTGCTGTTGTTGGAGCTTCAGAAACATTGACATCGACCTGACTTGTTGAACCTTTTTCAATAACTTCTGAAGAAACCTCGCTAATCGGATCCTTTTGTGTACTTTCTGAAGTTGGAGATTTCTCTGGGCTGTCAGAAGTAATTGCTACGTCAACCTGACTAGTAGATGAAGCTACTGAAGTTTCCTCATTCTTTGGTGACTCAGAGGCTGGAGCAGTTGAGCTTCCCTCACTCTTTGGTGTTTCTGATGCTGAAGTTTCGGAAGCCACTTCACTTGTTGAGGATTCAGAAACTGGAGTGCTTGAACTTTCCTCACTCTTTGGTGTTTCTGATGTTGAAGTCTCAGAAACTACTTCACTAGTTGATGCTTCGGAAACTGGAGTGCTTGAACCTGCCTCACTCTTTGGTGTTTCTGAAACTGAAGACTCTGAGATCACTTCACTGTTAGAAGTCTCGGAAACTGGGGCGCTTGAGCTTGCTTCACTCTTTGGTGTTTCTGATGCTGAAGTTTCGGAAACTACTTCACTGTTTGATGTCTCGGAAATTGGAGTACTTGAGTTTTCTTCACTCTTTGGTGTTTCTGAAACTGGAGTGCTTGAACTTTCCTCACTCTTTGGTGTTTCTGATGCTGATGTCTCGGAAATTACTTCACTTGTTGATGCTTCGGAAACCGGAGTGCTTGAACCTTCTTCACTCTTTGGTGTTTCTGAAACTGAAGACTCTGAGATCACTTCACTGTTAGAAGTCTCGGAAACTGGGGCTGATGAACTTACCTCACTCTTTGGTGACTCGGAAACTGAAGTCTCTGAGACTGGATTATTGACAGGTTTTGGTTCAGTTTTTGTTGGAGAAACTGCTGAGACAGCCCCAACAATCGTCGCCTTATTGTCAATCGTATTATTAGATAAACGGATTTCTCCATTACCATTGTCACCCATCTCAAAGTTTTTGGTAATCACTGAATCAGCCAAGGTATTCAATAGTTTATTATTGTAGACATCGACATTCTTGATTGTTCCACGAACTTGTTGGAAATCAATGGCACCACGATGGAGCTTATAGAGGTCATTAGTTGTCCCTGAACGTAGAATGGTATTGTCATGAATCTTAATTCCAGAATCATTGAGGTCAAAATTGTGGCCTGCAAAGACAGTGTTTACACGGATACCTGCTCCAGCAAAGACATCCTTGATGAGGTTTCCTGAAATTTCATGCCCCTTACCACCAAAAATACCGATACCAGCCGCACGCCAGCCTGATTCAATGGTGTTGTTAAGGAATTTATTATTTTCCTCAGCTGCTGCATTTGTCCCATTTGAAATACTTGACCAGATAGCTAAACCATCATCACCATTCCCACGGATATTAGAGTTTTTAACTGTTGAATTCTTGGTCCCTTGGGCAAAGTTAATACCATCAGCCAAGTTATTACGGATACGAGCATTTTCAACGACAAGACCATCCGTATACTTCATATTCCCCGTCTGGTCGTAGTCTCCAATCCACATACCGACTTCGAAATGCTGAACCCAGATGTCGTGAATTTTCGAATCCTTACCAAGTGTTCCCGAAATAGCCTTGTACTGTGCATCCTCGTTATAACGAGACGTCAAGTTGGAATCCATGTAAAGATTGCTCAACTCAATGCCATTACTATTATGACCGAAGACAATACCACCACCATAGCGTTTGTCACTTGTAAAGTGTAGTTGCGTATGCCAAACACCGGCACCTGAGATTTTTAGATTATCAGCTTCGATATTAACTTGTTTATCAAAATTGAAACGTCCTTCTGGAATATAGACAGATTTTCCGCTGGCTTTAGCTTCTTCCACAGCCGCAAGTAGGGCAGCAGTGTCATCACTATCATCATTGGCAGATGCACCCTTATCCACGATACTGATACTATTTTCACCTTGGGCAACAGGCGCTGGAGCCTGTTCAAGCTCAATAAAGTCAATACCGTAAGGGACATTGTCATCTTTCTTCTTAACTAGAGAAATCCTATCTCCAGATTTCAATTGGATATCCTTGAGGAGAAGACGTGTCTCATCAAAACGAAAACGTGCACTTGAACCATCAATGGCTTGATCATACTCATGGTCCCCTTTAAGGTACTGCCATGCTGAGTGAGATGACAAATCAAGATTACCAACGCTTGAACCATTGACCTGCACATCCAACTGACCTGATGCACCATCAGGTATTGTATAACGCACATTCAAAGCATTGGCTGGCTCAGTGACATTGAAAGTAACTGCCGCATCCTTTTTAGGAAGTTCAACATAAGTTTGGTTAGTCGCTTCCACAGCCGTAGATTCCATGTCCGTTGACTGCTGGATTGTAGCACCATTTTCAACACTTGCATTTTCTGCCTCATGAGTCGTATAAGGCATTTTTGCACCGTAACCATCTGTGCTGTACTCCTTGACTTGACCTTGGTCCTCAGTCGCATTGGTTAAGACATTTGCTGAAATTTCTTGAGTTTGAGGGTTGCTTGTCTCAACCAATCGATCAATGGTCGGAGTCTGTTCAGCTGCTTGAACAGTGGTAACCTGTGGCTGAGCTGGCATAATATTGGTAGGCTGTGACGCTTGTACTGGCTCAACTGATGCTGGTTCGGAAGTCGCCAATTGTGCCGTTGAGGCTGTTTGAGGTGTCTGTGCCTGATTTGAGGCATCAGTCAAATCACTAATCGATTGTGCCTCATCAGCCTGAGCTGCTTGCCCATTGGCAAGAGCCATAAAGCCAATCAAGGCTGACGCTGCCCCAATAGAATATTTACGGATGCTGTACTTTGGTTTCGTTTTTCTTTCTTTAAACAAGTCTATTCTCCTGATACTTTTTTCACAATCTCTCTATTTTAGGACCAAGCCGTCCTTTGAAAGAAAATAAAGTTTCCCTCATATTAAAGATTGTTAATAATGCTGTTTTTTTCTTATTAAAAACAAACCAAAGTAAATTATAAGGGATGAAAAAGTAAAAAAAAAGGCTAGGCTATCCATTTTAACAAGGCCTTAACAAAATTGTCATATTAGAAAGTTCAGTCATTCATCTCTAAATTATAGTCTAAAAATGTCGCACAAAAAGGTGATTTCTTTCACGTGTAAGAAAGAAAAAACTATGAATTTCCATAAAGGCTTATTTAGCAAGAGTTATCAGCCAAAACAATCAAAATGTTTTAAATCTGTTTTCTCAGATTTCTGTCAAACGTTTGACAGTCTTTTTTAATTTTACGCTTCAAAGTATTATTTTCCGAATGTTTTAGTATTACAAATGTTAAACACCCAAAAATAAAAAAAGAGACAATAATCTGTCTCTGATTTTTCAAAAAAATAACTAACCTAACTAGATTTTACGATAACATTGCCTCTAGTTCTTCAAGCGACAGACCAGTCACATCTGATACTACTTCTAGAGATAGACCTTTTGAGAGCATCTTACGAATCAACTCTAAGCGCTCCTCATGACGACCTCGTTCCAAGCCTTCTTCACGTGCTTCATCAATTGCTGTTTCCATGGTCATATCATAATTTTCTTGAATACGTATGCGTTCATCAATCATCGCCTTTTCCTCCTGTGTCCAGCTGGATGAATCCAGTAATGAATCGGCATGCGTGACCGCTTGACTAGGTGCCTTGGAAAATGGAAGATTCCCAAAGAACTCTAGCCACTGCCGCCCTTCATCCGTAATATGCTTACCTTTATTATACTTATCCAACTCTAAAAAGGCAATCTGAAGAAGGTTCTGCTGTTTCCCATCCTTATAGTAAGCATTCAAAGGCCTCCCCGTCCGACTATTGGCCATCCAATAAGTATTAATCGGGGACTCCTCATCTGGCAACAAGGTCTTCTCCAAGATAGCTATACCATAGACCGGCTCCATCTGCTCATACATCTTATGCGTCTGCCCTTGTTGGCGTAATTGTTGTACATTTTCCACCAGCTGATTAGCCAAATAATAATGAAAACGATTGAGAAAATAATGCTGCTTACGCACCTGAATCTCAATGATAACCTCCGTTCCATCATTCAACTTGGCTCGAACATCCACCGACGTTGAAAAGAGCTCATCCTCGTCAAAGTCCTTTTTATGAAGCTGTGTCCCCTCCAAAATCTGAGCATCCACAACATCCAAATCCAAAATATCTCGAATAAATGCCACCGTCACCTCAGGCAGGCTGAAAATCTTCTTAGCCATAATATCCAAGGTCGGTGAGACATGCTTATGTCTTTTTTCCATCTACTTCTCCTTAATAAAAAATAGAGGGTTGGCCCCTCTACTTCTATTATTCGGAAAAAGCCTTTGATTGCACTATAAGATCCATTAAGAAACTAAATAATAGTTCACTTTCAAGTCTCTAAATTGATCATAACCCAAATACTCATCATTCTGCAAGCGACCTAAAACAATGCTTGGATGAATACCAATCTCATCAGCAAATTTCTTAATCGCTTGTTTATCAAAGCAAGCTTTATCTATAAATCTTTGATAGTCTTGAGGGTCAATTAGTAAATCTTTCGCAAACTGGTCTGCTAGTTCCTCAGAGCGTCGATAAGAGTCGCTACCTCCATCATCAGACGAAAAGTCATTCTGCAGAATATGTCCAATCTCATGGAAAATTGAAAACCAAAAAATATCTGATGCTTTATTACGATCTGTTAATAACAACAAGACACTACCGTTTCCAAACTTCTTTGTTGCACCATTTAAATTGGCATTTGCTAAAGCAGGAAGTCCCACTAAGACAACCCCACACTCTAGCAAGATATCGGTCAACTCTTGAGCAAAATCCTTTGGATCTTGTCTCGTCAATTCTCTCAATGTTGGTAAACTTTTCTCTAACTTTCTGCGATTAAGCTTCGTGGTCGTTTTATTACGAGCTTTTTTTGATGCTAACTCTAACATGATATTGGAATTAACGATACTCTTTTCGGTAAAATCACGTGTATTACGATAACTCACTAAATGGTTAAAAGTCACGAGATATTCTAAACTCGATACCTCCAGAATCTTCCGAAGCTCTGTAATCTTTTCACCGATACTATAGCGCTTCTCTGGAACGTAGCCTTTTTGTTTAAAATACTTGAAGTCAATCATCTCACAGATTTCCTTCTCGCGCCCCTGATCAAACTCTCTTTGTTCTATAATTTCAGCCACTTTCACATCATAAATGTTTTGAAGGTTAAGCCAAGTCTGCATAGAAACACCACTTAACTTGGCTAACTTATGAGCTGTCTCCTTACTAATAGACTCCTCAGCATTAACTAGCTTGCTGACAGTCTTGGCAGAGACTCCCAAACGCTCCGCAAATTCTTTCTGAGTTACGTTATAGTCCTCAATTAAGTCTTCAACATACTGACCCGGATGAAAAGCAACCAGGTCTTTGTACTCAACCACTTTTTTACCCATAATGATTGCTAACCTCCTCTATTTTCAAGATTTCGATTTCTACCGGACTAGAAAATACCTTCTCAAGATCTTCCTCACGAAATCCTACAATCAAACGATAGGAACTCCTTCGACCATCTATATCTAAAGCAAACTGTCCATTTCTCTTTCCCTTTAATTGGTGAAAATGATACTTAGGAAAAGCCGTCACACTAGCCAAAGAATCCGATGCTTCCAAAAGGTTAATCAACTGATGCAACTTTAATGCAACCTTATCCGAAAAATCCTTTTTCGCTTGCCTCAGCTCAGTGCACTGTTTCTCAACAGTTTTATTTGTATAGATAAGCTTCATAAATTCCTTTCTGTTCGATTTAAATTACCTTTTTGGTAATTTAATATTATCAAATTCATAGAAAAAAGACCAGTCAAAACTTCATTTGACTGATCCTTCTTTTATCATTTAACTAATAAACTACCCCTTAAATGCTTCCACAAAAGCCTTGAGTTCTTCGTCTGCTTCTTGTGTTGTTCCATGAAGTGTACTAAGTAAATTAATTCTATAATTTCATATCTCTTTTCAATTTCAGTAAATAGTCGTTAAGTTTACTATCAATAGCATATATATATAAGCCTTTTATAGCTCTTTTCATAAGAATATTAATTGAATTTAATACTATTTCTTCTTTGTAGGAATCTGCATTTTCTCTAGAAAAATTCTTTTCAAATTCTTGCGGAATTTGAAAGGCTCCTTTATCCTTGTATTCATGTTGTAAAATTTTTATGGAGTTTGTTTTCTCATCAAGACTAACAGATGGACCAAGAATAACACCTACATTATTTAGGTCAAATCCTTGAACAGTATAAATTGACCCAACTTGTTTTAACGTCTCAGGATCTTCGGCCCAAACACCTTTAGTCGCAAGATTCCAAGGTAAATTAATTCCCTCTTCATCTACGTAGTACTCTTCTCCATCTTTCTTATGAGTAAAATCAAATGTAGCTACCAACCGAGATAAGTTATCTTTTTTATTTAACTCTGTAATTTTATCAAAAAGTTCTTGAGAAGACTTACAAATTTGAAAATCAAAAGTTTCTGTTGATTTAGGCAAGGGTAGTATTGTCTTTTCAACAAAATTATCAATCCATTCAATAATTTCATCTGAAGCATTCATTCGAAACTGTTCCTTTAAGTATAGAGTTTCAGTATCATATTTAGACATAATGCTATCCATTGTCTCTTCATCCCAATAGGATTTCAATTTTAAAACCTGCTTAGGATCGAAAATAACAATAGTAATCTTTGATCGTTTAATAATTTCTTCTAACTGATTTTCATAATGAAACCCATTATACGCATCTCTACTAGTTAAAAGTAAATGGGCCTCATCTACTAATGTTATATCACTCTTGGTAATTTTCTCCTTATCAACACTATTAATGAAGGATGTTGGTTTCATAATGTCTTTTTTCTTCATATTAGGCAAACTTTTGGACATAGTTTGATAGGTTTTTAAAACCTCCGAATGATTCACCAATAAACGATTAACTGTTTTATATAATCCTGACTCTTTATCTCCTTCATCTTTATCACTTGATAAATTACAAAGATCATTATATAGAGAAGACAATACAACACTCTTTCCTGTACCAGCCTCTCCTTTAACTAAGAAAACTTTGTGTTCACCTTCTTTTAGTTTTTTCAAATTTCTACGACAATAATCAATGATTTGTTCTTTAACTCCATATTGACTATCTGATAATTGATGAAAAGGTGAAAGTTTATACACATCTTTATTTTGAATAACATCACTGCTATTCCTAGCGAGACCTTTTTGCCTTAACTTGTCCCAAAGTTTTTGAAAGACCTCTTCATTATAATATTGCTTCTGATAGTAGTTATGAATTACCTGATTAGAAGAAACTTGACTTTTATTTTGTAATTTAAAAATTCCATCTGCCAAAAAATAGTTAATTAGATTAGTCTCAATGTTATATGTTGCAGACTGATTAAATTTATCATGCCCTATTAATAGAACCCTCTTAAGTTTTCGTCTAACTGGATTCTTTAAGTGGTTCTTCATACGATTTCTTGCATTCGTCGTCTGACCAATATAAGCTTCGGATTTATCCCTATACAAAATATATAATATTGGATAATCTTTAATGTAACTCGTTGAAATTAGATTAAATTCTTTCAATTCGAAATTCTGCTCAATAAAGCTTTTATCTTCAAAATATAATTCTATGTCCATCTTCCACCACTACAACTCATTATACTTTTTATTACTTCCTCGACTTTTCTCAACAGGATATTTCTGTTCGTTCAAATCAAGTTTACTTTTAATAATATCTTCAACATCTAAATTCAAATTATCTGCCATCATCAAAGAATAAATCAATACATCAGCAAGTTCTTCCTTAATTTCTTTAAGTGAGCTCGCTACTACTTCTTCTGATTTTTTCCATTGGAACAACTCAAGAAGTTCACTTGCTTCTAGTGATATGGAGATAGCTAAATCCTTTTCATTATGAAATTTACGCCAATCTCTATCATCTCTAAATTGATTGATTTTATTCATTAATTCCTTCATCTTGTTACCTCAAAACTGTCGTAATCCCTTACATTATAGCATTTTCACGGGTTCTTTCATAGTTTTGGGAAAATTCCAACAAAAAAAACACAGCCCGAAGGTCATGTTTTTATCATTTATTTACCCATTTTTTCCTGAATGAGTTTTTCTACTCTTTGGTAACTGGCTTCAATCTCTTCCTTGCTAAAGAGTTTTGTTTGCAAGTCTTCCCAGCTACTGCCGATGGCTGGATTAGTCTGATTCTTCATAAGCTCCTCCTAGTCTTCCTCCCTATGAATGGTAAACCCTGTGGCTTGTTGGTTTGCCATGATGGTCATGTCTGAAATTTGGACGCGTCGTGGTTGCTTGGTGACATAGAGAACTGCGTCCGCAATATCTTGAGCTTGGAGGGCTTCTAACCCTTGATAAACTTTCGCCGCCTTGTCCTTGTCACCGTGAAAGCTAACTTGAGAAAAGTCGGTCTCAACGATACCAGGCTGAATGGTTGTCACCTTGATATCTGTGGCAATGGTATCGATACGCAAGCCATCACTGAAAGTTTTTACTGCAGCCTTGGTTGCTGAATACACGGCAGCACCTGCATAGGCATAGATGCCCGCCGTAGAGCCCATATTGATGATATGGCCCTCATTGGCAGCAACCATGCTTGGCAAGATCTGACGTGTCACCATCATCAAGCCCTTGACATTGGTGTCGAGCATGGTCAGCATGTCCCACTCCTCATAGTCTTGATAAGCTGTTAGACCTAGTGCCAGACCTGCATTATTGACCAAGACATGGACTTGCCCCACGCTTTTGAGAATGGCTTGGCAAACATCCTTGACCATGGCCATATCTGTGACATCCAGGGCAAAGGTCCAAACTTTTTGATTTGGATAGGTTGCTTGGAGCTCTTCTTTTAGAGCTTCTAAACGCTCCACACGGCGACCGGTTAGGATGAGATTTTCTCCCTCTTTGGCAAAGGCACGCGCTGTTGCTTCGCCAATTCCTGATGTTGCTCCTGTAATAAGTACGTTTTTAGACATAAAATCCTCCACTTCTATGGTTCCGCTGTCTCTAATCGTTGTTGGTTAATTCACTCAACTTCTTGATAAAATCAGGAAGTTCAAGTTTGGGCAGGTTAGATTTCCTATTTCCCGACTTCCAAAATATCCAGAGTAACTGGTTGAAACCATCCTGCAGCACTTTCTTTTGTTGGTCCGAGAGATTGCCAAATTCTTGCAACATCTGGCCTAGCTTAGGGAGAGTTTTTATCCCAATATCATCCAGACTTTCAATTCCAGAATCAAGAATGGTATCAAAGAACAAGTCACAAACCTGCTTGAGTTCTTGATTTGGCAAGGTCTCAATCCATTCTTGGAAGGTCTCTTTTAAGCGTTGACTCAAGTCCGTCGGCTGGTCCTCATAAACAAAATCATTTGTTTCCAAGTCAACCTGCCAAAGCAAGACATTGTGTTGAGCGATGCCTATGCCATCTGCTGCTACGAGCTTTGCGGTTTTGTCCCAGTAGAGCATAACTCCCACAACTGATTCTTGAGGTCTGATAACCGTCATCTTGGGTTTCAACTCTTGGTAAGAAGGCTTCTCTAAGAGGGACTTCATCAAGCCCGGAGAATCAAGAAGCAAGAGCTCTGCTATTTGCTCACGCAAGACAGTCGAACTCTGAACAGCCGAATAGAGGGCAAGATTGCCACCCTTGGAGTGTCCAGAAACAACGATATGACCACTGAGGTTTGACAAGTGCTTCTCCAGAAAGGCCATGGCTGAGCGATGCGCAGGAATTTCCCGACTGTAGGTCAACTGAAAATCCTCCTTCCACCCAATGACGCTATCATCTGTCCCACGAAAGACAATCTGCTGGTAGTCCAACTCAGGCAGGCTGAAAATCATAGCCGCAAACTGTTTTTCGACTTCCTTGTCCAAGACACTACAGTAGTCACTTAGATTAAGTCCAGTGAAACGCCTAGACCTGACCATGGCTTCAGCCAAATCGACACGTTCCTTAGTCACCATGAAGGTATAATCGGGATTTAGGTCCTTCCCTTCAGCATAGTCATGTAGATTGATGGTTTCCTTCAAATCACTTGCCGTGAGCCATTTTTCATAAGTCAGGTAACCAATCTCATTGATGCAAACCTTATCCAAAATATTAAGAGGCTCTTTGTCGAAAGGCAAATCCTTAACCTTTTCAAGATAATCGATTAAATTGGACATCATTACTCCTTAAAGTCTTTCTTACTTTGATTTTACTAGAATTTTCAATAAATTGTTAGTGAAAAATGTGATATGATAAGAGAGATTATTTATTAGGAAAAGGAAGCTTATGACTGTTTCACGATTTTACCGTATCTTACTAGCTCTCTGTGGACTGGTAGGAGTCTCTATCCAAATCCTTGATGATGGTTGGGGCATGTTGCTCTATTACACTGTTTTGTCCAATATCCTTGTCTTTTCTAGTTTGATTTTCTTTATCATCTATGACTTCAAAAAAGAGGATGCGACGACTAATACCAAACTCTTGCGTTACAAGGGTGGCGTAACCATGGCTATCCTCATCACTGGAGTCATCTATCATATCCTCTTGGCACCTATTACAGAGCCTGAGAAATTCTGGACCCTCCGTAACTTCTTGGTCCACTATATTGTGCCTTGGGGATTGGTGCTTGATACCCTCATTTTCGATGCTAAGAAGGCCTACCGTCTACGTGAGCCAATTTACTGGTCCGTGGTCCCTCTGTCTTACTTTGCCTTTGCCCTTCTAAATGGCTTGGTACTAAAACTCCCAATTCCAGGTGCCAAAGATAGCCCCTTCGCCTACTTCTTTATCAATGTCAATAAATTTGGTTGGAACAAGGTCTTGGTAAATGTCCTAGTCATCAGTGCTGGGTATATCGCTGTTG
>OJIZ01000223.1_pt1 | contig 13072 bp, 4 predicted proteins | sample 1596071 | NCBI WGS metagenome assembly OJIZ01 (sample SAMEA4350127, study PRJEB24818) | metagenome | biome: human; feature: gut; material: faeces | place: Denmark | collected 2013-09
GGCACGTAACCAATGTTTCCCTGACTTTACCAATTTAAAACGTGTCACACGATCAGTTTCTCGGTACTGACCCTCATTTCTTCTAAAAAACATATATACACCTTTTCATTTTTAGCTAGTTTATTAGCACATTACTGTCTATTTTATCATATCCCTAACCAAAAAATCTAATATAGTATCTTATTTTTTTGAATTTTTTATCGCCCTTTCCTACATTGCTTTTACAAGCCTAAGAAAGGGTCATCTCCCAGAATGATAACAATGAAAAGTTTTCGATAGAATATGATATCTCTCGAAAAAAATGATTAAGGAAAATTCCTCTTGGTAAGATTAATAAAAATTCTGATTTTTCCAATCATATCAGATAAATACTTCTTTCTAAAGTTTTCATCTTAATATCACTAGACAGCAAAAAAACACCGCCCTTATTTAACAATGTACTAATAAGGGTGGTGTTTTATTAAAAAATTGACGATGACTACCTAACACTAAAATTATAAACTGTCATCTTCTGGGTCATCCTTCTTGCGTTTAGCAAGAAAGGCAAGACCAGTTGCAGTAGATAGAACTCCTAACACCGTTGCAAGTGGATTACTTCTCTCAATAAACTTAGGAAGCATCCTAGATTCTGGTTGTACCAAAAGTCTATCAGCCTTAGCCTTAAGAATGAAACTGTCAGAATTGCGATCATTAACAGAAAGACTAGTTCTTTCTGATGTGTTAATTATCAGTGAAGTGTTTGTCAATTGCTCTGAACTCATTGAAGATATCTGTGAGTTTGATGAAGCACTGGTTGAAGTGTTCATGGATGCTGACGTACTTGCTGACTCGCTCGCACTTGTTGAAGCGCTCATCGATGCACTTGTACTTGCTGACTCGCTCGCACTTGTTGAAGCGCTCATCGATGCACTTGTACTTGCTGATTCGCTGGCACTTGTTGAAGCACTCATTGATGCAGACGTACTTGCGGATTCACTCGCACTTGTTGAAGCGCTCATCGATGCACTGGTACTTGCTGACTCGCTAGCACTTGTTGAAGCGCTCATCGATGCACTGGTACTTGCTGACTCGCTCGCACTCGTTGAAGCGCTCATTGATGCAGACGTACTTGCAGATTCGCTAGCGCTTGTTGAAGCACTCATCGACGCTGAAGTGCTTGCTGATTCAGACGCACTTGTTGAGGCGCTCATGGACGCGGACGTACTTGCAGATTCTGAGGCACTTGTTGAAGCACTCATCGACGCACTGGTACTTGCTGACTCGCTCGCACTTGTTGAAGCGCTCATCGATGCACTGGTACTTGCGGATTCACTGGCGCTGGTTGAGGCACTCATGGATGCTGACGTACTTGCGGACTCGCTAGCACTTGTTGAAGCGCTCATGGATGCACTGGTACTTGCCGATTCTGATGCACTTGTCGATGCGCTCATTGAGGCCGATGTACTTGCTGACTCGCTAGCACTTGTTGAAGCACTCATCGACGCGGACGTACTTGCTGACTCGCTCGCACTTGTTGAAGCGCTCATCGATGCACTTGTACTTGCTGACTCGCTCGCACTTGTTGAAGCGCTTTGCGATGCTGACGTACTTGCGGATTCGCTAGCGCTTGTTGAGGCGCTCATGGAAGCACTTGTACTTGCGGACTCGCTAGCACTTGTTGAAGCGCTCATGGATGCACTGGTACTTGCCGATTCTGACGCACTTGTTGAAGCACTTTGCGATGCTGAAGTGCTTGCTGATTCAGACGCACTTGTTGAGGCGCTCATGGACGCGGACGTACTTGCAGATTCTGAGGCACTTGTTGAAGCGCTCATGGAAGCTGATGTACTTGCCGATTCGCTGGCACTTGTTGAGGCGCTCATCGACGCGGATGTACTTGCGGACTCTGATGCACTTGTTGATGCACTCTGTGACGCGGACGTACTTGCGGATTCGCTAGCGCTTGTTGACGCACTCATCGACGCTGAAGTACTTGCCGATTCTGATGCACTTGTTGAGGCACTCATGGATGCTGAAGTGCTGGCTGATTCTGATGCACTTGTTGAAGCGCTCATTGATGCAGACGTACTTGCGGATTCGCTCGCACTTGTTGAAGCACTCATCGATGCCGACGTACTTGCGGACTCTGATGCACTTGTTGAAGCGCTCATTGATGCAGACGTACTTGCGGATTCGCTAGCGCTTGTTGACGCACTTTGCGATGCACTGGTACTTGCGGATTCACTCGCACTTGTTGAAGCGCTCATGGAAGCACTTGTACTTGCTGACTCGCTCGCACTCGTTGAAGCGCTCATTGATGCTGAAGTACTTGCGGATTCGCTCGCACTTGTTGAGGCACTTTGTGACGCTGAAGTACTTGCGGATTCGCTCGCACTTGTCGATGCACTCATTGATGCCGATGTACTTGCGGATTCGCTCGCACTTGTTGAAGCACTCATTGATGCAGACGTACTTGCTGACTCGCTCGCACTTGTTGAAGCGCTCATGGAAGCACTTGTACTTGCTGATTCGCTGGCACTTGTTGAAGCACTCATTGATGCAGACGTACTTGCGGATTCGCTAGCGCTTGTTGAGGCACTTTGCGAAGCACTGGTACTTGCGGATTCACTCGCACTTGTTGAAGCGCTCATGGAAGCCGACGTACTTGCTGACTCGCTCGCACTCGTTGAAGCGCTCATTGATGCAGACGTACTTGCGGATTCGCTAGCGCTGGTTGAAGCACTCATCGACGCTGAAGTACTTGCCGATTCTGAAGCACTTGTTGAGGCACTTTGTGACGCTGAAGTACTTGCGGACTCACTCGCACTTGTTGAAGCACTCATTGAGGCGCTTGTACTTGCTGATTCGCTAGCACTGGTTGAAGCGCTCATCGATGCTGACGTACTTGCTGACTCTGAAGCACTCGTTGAAGCGCTCATGGATGCTGACGTACTTGCTGACTCGCTCGCACTTGTTGAAGCACTTTGTGAGGCGCTTGTACTTGCTGACTCGCTGGCGCTGGTTGAAGCACTTTGCGATGCACTTGTACTTGCTGACTCACTGGCGCTGGTTGAGGCACTTTGCGATGCGCTAGTACTTGCTGACTCGCTAGCACTTGTTGAAGCACTCATTGAGGCGCTTGTACTTGCTGATTCGCTAGCACTTGTTGAGGCGCTCATCGATGCACTTGTACTTGCGGACTCGCTCGCACTCGTTGAAGCGCTCATGGATGCAGACGTACTTGCGGATTCGCTAGCGCTTGTTGACGCACTCATCGATGCACTTGTACTTGCCGATTCTGAAGCACTTGTTGAAGCACTCATTGATGCCGACGTACTTGCGGATTCGCTAGCACTTGTTGAGGCGCTCATCGAAGCCGACGTACTTGCGGACTCACTTGCACTTGTTGAGGCGCTCATTGAGGCCGACGTACTTGCCGACTCGCTCGCACTCGTTGACGCACTCATCGACGCGGACGTACTTGCTGACTCGCTCGCACTTGTTGACGCACTCATCGAGGCGCTTGTACTTGCAGATTCTGAAGCACTTGTTGAAGCGCTCATCGACGCTGACGTGCTGGCTGACTCACTGGCGCTGGTTGAAGCGCTCTGTGACGCACTGGTACTTGCTGACTCTGATGCACTTGTTGAAGCACTCATCGACGCGGACGTACTTGCCGATTCTGAAGCACTTGTTGAAGCGCTCTGTGACGCACTGGTACTTGCAGATTCAGACGCACTCGTTGAGGCGCTCATCGATGCACTGGTACTTGCTGACTCGCTCGCACTCGTTGAAGCGCTCTGTGACGCTGAAGTACTTGCTGACTCGCTGGCGCTGGTTGAAGCACTTTGCGATGCGCTTGTACTTGCGGATTCGCTAGCACTTGTCGATGCACTCATCGACGCACTTGTACTTGCGGACTCACTGGCGCTGGTTGACGCACTCTGTGACGCTGATGTACTTGCAGATTCGCTCGCACTTGTTGACGCACTCATGGAAGCACTTGTACTTGCGGATTCGCTCGCACTTGTTGAGGCACTCATGGATGCTGAAGTGCTGGCTGATTCTGATGCACTTGTTGAGGCACTCATGGAAGCCGACGTACTTGCCGACTCACTTGCACTTGTTGAAGCACTTTGCGATGCACTTGTACTTGCGGATTCACTCGCACTTGTTGAAGCGCTCATGGAAGCCGACGTACTTGCTGATTCGCTAGCACTTGTTGAAGCGCTCATCGACGCACTGGTACTTGCGGACTCTGATGCACTTGTTGAAGCACTCATTGACGCGGACGTACTTGCTGATTCAGATGCACTTGTTGAGGCGCTCTGTGACGCGGACGTACTTGCTGATTCAGACGCACTCGTTGAAGCGCTCATGGACGCGGATGTACTTGCGGATTCGCTGGCACTTGTCGATGCGCTCATTGAGGCTGACGTACTTGCGGATTCGCTAGCGCTTGTTGACGCACTCATCGACGCTGAAGTACTTGCGGATTCGCTAGCACTTGTTGAAGCGCTCATTGACGCGGACGTACTTGCTGACTCACTCGCACTCGTTGAAGCGCTCATGGAAGCACTGGTACTTGCGGATTCACTCGCACTTGTCGATGCACTCTGTGACGCGGACGTACTTGCGGATTCGCTGGCACTGGTTGAAGCGCTCATTGAGGCAGATGTACTTGCGGATTCGCTGGCACTGGTTGAAGCGCTCATGGATGCTGACGTACTTGCTGACTCGCTCGCACTTGTTGAAGCACTTTGTGAGGCGCTTGTACTTGCTGACTCGCTGGCGCTGGTTGAAGCACTTTGCGATGCACTTGTACTTGCTGACTCACTGGCGCTGGTTGAGGCACTTTGCGATGCGCTAGTACTTGCTGACTCGCTAGCACTTGTTGAAGCACTCATTGAGGCGCTTGTACTTGCTGATTCGCTAGCACTTGTTGAGGCGCTCATCGATGCACTTGTACTTGCGGACTCGCTCGCACTCGTTGAAGCGCTCATTGATGCAGACGTACTTGCGGATTCGCTAGCGCTTGTTGACGCACTCATCGATGCACTGGTACTTGCTGACTCACTGGCGCTGGTTGAGGCACTCATCGACGCTGAAGTACTTGCGGATTCGCTAGCACTTGTTGAGGCGCTCATCGATGCACTTGTACTTGCGGATTCGCTTGCACTCGTTGATGCACTCTGTGAGGCACTGGTACTTGCGGACTCGCTCGCACTTGTTGAGGCACTCATGGATGCTGAAGTGCTGGCTGATTCTGATGCACTTGTTGAGGCACTCATGGAAGCCGACGTACTTGCCGACTCACTTGCACTTGTTGAAGCGCTCATGGAAGCCGACGTACTTGCTGATTCGCTAGCACTTGTTGAAGCGCTCATCGACGCACTGGTACTTGCGGACTCTGATGCACTTGTTGAGGCACTCATCGATGCTGACGTACTTGCGGATTCTGATGCGCTAGTTGAGGCACTCTGTGACGCGGACGTACTTGCTGACTCACTGGCGCTCGTTGAAGCGCTCATGGACGCGGACGTACTTGCTGACTCACTGGCGCTGGTTGAGGCACTTTGGGATGCGCTTGTACTTGCGGATTCGCTGGCACTTGTCGATGCGCTCATCGATGCACTGGTACTTGCGGATTCGCTAGCACTTGTCGATGCACTCATCGACGCTGAAGTACTTGCGGATTCGCTAGCACTTGTTGAGGCGCTCATCGATGCACTTGTACTTGCGGATTCGCTTGCACTCGTTGATGCACTCTGTGAGGCACTGGTACTTGCGGACTCGCTCGCACTTGTTGAGGCACTCATGGATGCTGAAGTGCTGGCTGATTCTGATGCACTTGTTGAGGCACTCATGGAAGCCGACGTACTTGCCGACTCACTTGCACTTGTTGACGCACTCATGGAAGCCGACGTACTTGCGGACTCTGAAGCACTTGTTGAAGCACTCATGGAAGCCGACGTACTTGCGGACTCTGAAGCACTTGTTGAAGCGCTCATGGAAGCCGACGTACTTGCGGACTCACTCGCACTCGTTGAAGCACTCTGTGACGCTGATGTACTTGCAGATTCGCTCGCACTTGTTGACGCACTCATGGAAGCACTTGTACTTGCGGATTCGCTCGCACTTGTTGACGCACTCATGGAAGCCGACGTACTTGCGGACTCTGAAGCACTTGTTGAAGCGCTCATGGAAGCCGACGTACTTGCGGACTCACTCGCACTCGTTGAAGCACTCATGGAAGCCGACGTACTTGCGGACTCACTCGCACTCGTTGAAGCACTCTGTGACGCTGATGTACTTGCAGATTCGCTCGCACTTGTTGAAGCACTCATGGAAGCACTTGTACTTGCGGATTCGCTGGCGCTGGTTGACGCACTCTGTGACGCTGATGTACTTGCAGATTCGCTCGCACTTGTTGACGCACTCATGGAAGCACTTGTACTTGCGGATTCGCTCGCACTTGTTGACGCACTCATGGAAGCCGACGTACTTGCGGATTCACTCGCACTCGTTGAAGCACTCTGTGACGCTGATGTACTTGCAGATTCGCTCGCACTTGTTGACGCACTCATGGAAGCACTTGTACTTGCGGATTCGCTCGCACTTGTTGACGCACTCATGGAAGCCGACGTACTTGCGGACTCTGAAGCACTTGTTGACGCACTCATGGAAGCCGACGTACTTGCGGACTCTGAAGCACTTGTTGAAGCGCTCATGGAAGCCGACGTACTTGCGGACTCTGAAGCACTTGTTGAAGCGCTCATGGAAGCCGACGTACTTGCGGATTCGCTGGCACTGGTTGAAGCGCTCATCGATGCAGACGTGCTGGCTGACTCTGATGCACTTGTTGATGCACTCATCGATGCTGACGTACTTGCGGACTCTGAGGCGCTCGTTGAGGCGCTCATGGACGCTGAAGTACTTGCTGATTCTGACGCACTTGTTGAGGCGCTCATGGACGCACTGGTACTTGCAGATTCAGACGCACTCGTTGAGGCACTCATTGAGGCAGATGTACTTGCAGATTCGCTCGCACTTGTTGACGCACTCATGGAAGCCGACGTACTTGCGGATTCGCTGGCGCTGGTTGATGCACTCATGGAGGCACTGGTACTTGCTGACTCGCTCGCACTTGTTGAAGCGCTCATGGAAGCAGACGTACTTGCTGACTCACTGGCGCTGGTTGAGGCACTTTGTGAAGCGCTTGTACTTGCGGATTCTGAAGCACTTGTTGAAGCACTCATTGAGGCTGACGTACTTGCCGATTCTGAGGCACTTGTTGATGCGCTCATGGAAGCACTGGTACTTGCGGATTCGCTCGCACTTGTTGAAGCGCTCATGGACGCTGAAGTACTTGCCGATTCTGATGCGCTGGTTGATGCACTCATGGAAGCCGACGTACTTGCCGATTCTGAGGCACTGGTTGAGGCGCTCATGGACGCTGAGGTACTTGCTGACTCTGAAGCACTCGTTGAGGCACTCATGGACGCTGACGTACTTGCGGATTCTGATGCACTTGTTGAGGCGCTTTGTGAGGCGCTTGTACTTGCGGACTCGCTCGCACTGGTTGAAGCACTTTGCGATGCGCTTGTACTTGCGGATTCTGATGCACTTGTTGAGGCGCTTTGTGAGGCGCTTGTACTTGCGGACTCGCTCGCACTGGTTGAAGCACTTTGCGATGCGCTTGTACTTGCGGATTCAGACGCACTCGTTGAAGCACTCATTGAGGCTGACGTACTTGCCGATTCTGAAGCACTTGTCGAGGCACTCTGTGAGGCACTGGTACTTGCTGACTCTGATGCACTTGTTGAGGCACTCATGGACGCGGACGTACTTGCCGATTCACTTGCGCTGGTTGAAGCGCTCATGGACGCTGACGTACTTGCGGACTCACTTGCACTTGTTGATGCACTCTGTGACGCGGACGTACTTGCTGATTCACTCGCACTTGTTGAAGCGCTTTGCGATGCGGACGTACTTGCGGACTCTGAAGCACTTGTAGAGGCGCTCATCGAGGCAGATGTACTTGCTGACTCGCTAGCACTTGTTGAAGCACTTTGCGATGCGGACGTACTTGCTGATTCAGACGCACTTGTCGATGCACTCTGTGACGCGGATGTACTTGCGGATTCTGATGCACTAGTTAAGGCACTCATTGATGCCGACGTACTTGCCGACTCACTCGCACTCGTAAAAGCACTTTGCGATGCGGACGTACTTGCTGATTCACTGGCGCTTGTACTTACAGATTCGCTTTCTCTTGCGGACGTACTTGCTGATTCACTGGCAGATGTACTTGTACTTGTTGATTCTGACTTGTACACAGTATCTGATACCGTTTCACTTTGTGTATATGTTGTTAGTGGGTATTGAGATTGATTTGTTTGATTCTTATCGAAATCTTTGTAATAGACTGTTGCAACACCATCGTTACTGATTTCAATACTTGCAATACGATCTCGGCCATTTGCAATCACTCTATCATGCGCCTTCATGATTTCTTCACGAACTTTAGCTTTATCTGTCTCTGTTAAGTGACCGATATCCTTTACTTGTGTAACAGTTATCGAAGGCTTGTTAAATAGATCTTTTAATTGACCTTGTCTAACACCAAATTCATCAGATAAAGTCTTATTTCCACTTAGGTCGACTGCTTCTACACGACGTCCCCAACGGTTACCTGCTCCCCAAATCAAGTCACTCTTTGGAACAACGGTAAAGGTAAAGGTTGTCTGGTCATCGCTCATAACGGTATTGATAATATTTGGAATAGCACCCGTTCCCCAGTTTGTATTTCCCTGGAAGAAATCTGAAAGGACAGTCGCATTCCCAGTTACTCGTAAGGTAGCAAGCTTACCGCTATTGTCTTTACCAGTAACGGTCACTTGGATGACATCTCCAGCATAGAAAACATAGTCACCATTTATTCCTATCTGAGGATCTTTGCCGTTTACCTTAACCTTATACTCAACAGTTGGTTTCACTGTTTCTGCCGTAATCGTCGCTGTAGCCTTTTCTGAAGTTTCCCCTTCAAATGTGCTTGTAGCCGTAACAGTACCTACAGGCAATAAGCCATTGTTATCATCATAGGCTTGCTTCAGATCCTGTGCCGTAAAAGTAACACTTTCATCACTAGCTCCTGCCTCCTTGGTAAACTGATGCCCATTCAAAGTCAAAGTGACCGTGGAACTAGGTAGAACGTTCGTGACTTGAATAGATTTACCTGGTAAGCCACCTGTCTCTGTCACTGACTCCTCAGAGATCACTGGAGTAGGGATAACCGTATATTCGGCAGTTATTGGAATCGTCAGAGGGATATCTGACTTATCATCTGTGATCGTATAAGCAATGTCTAATGTAGCTTTCCCAGCAGTTGTAATGTCTGGTCCTAAGCCATCTCTGAATTCCCCTATAAAATTAGGATTTCCCGTAATAGTCACCCAACTAACCGGATCTTTACTAGTTCTATAATTTTCATCTTCTACATTTTGATGGAAAACTTTGTGTTTGGTTGTGAGTTCAATAACACGGTGTTCGAGTGTCGTTGAAGTCGTAAGCAATTTAGAAGTATCTGTCGTTGCTCCATAACGCCCCACATCATAAATCCGCTTAATGGCATAGGTAAATGTTCCTGTGTTATCAACTGTTAATGGGATAGTGGTAAAGCTGACTCCAGACGCATCTGTCCATTGTGTTGTATAAGAAACATCTGTAGTGTCTGATTTAATATAATTACTCTCATCTTTTCCATTATGAAGACCTTGGCCTTTAAGATCATAAATAGGACTCTTAGCTTCAATCGTCGGTAAAATGGTGTAAGGAACTGAAACCGTGTAAGTTTGAGAATCCCCTGGAAGTTGAACAGTAACCTCCGCAACTCGATCCCCTACCGTATTGGTATTGATTAGATCTTTTGATGTCTTCCAACGTACTGAACTTCCTGAAGGCAAAGCTAAATCATTGGCTAATTTTACAAAATTACTTGGAATACTTAATTCTGGAGAACCTTCATGATGAAGGGCATAGAGCCTATCCGCCTTCGCTTTAGGTGCAGCATAAGTCGCTAATTTTGAATTTCCAGAAGCTGTGTAAGTCGCTGTGCCACCTGTTTCTGTCGGCCCTGTCTTAGATGTACTTGCTTGGATATTTCCATATGGCAAAGCTGTTGTGACTGTGACAGTTGCATTCCCAGATGCATCAGCTACTGCAGTTCCAATAGCCCTCCCTGCTGAATTGCTCAACGTAACGGTTGCACCTGGTGAAGCTGTTACTGCAATCTGCTGATTCTTCATACCAGCTTTACCGGTCAAATCAGTCGTAATCGTTGCTACTTTTGGATTGACCGTTACGACAACATCAATCTCTTTAGTGGCTCTATGTCCTGCTCCATCCTCACCAGTTTTTACAATAACTGTTTTCGTGAATTTTCCGATTTGATCCATGCTCGGAGCATCATTGTTTTTCCAGGTGAAGGTATCATTGGCCACAGGAGTGATTGCATTCGAACCAGATGCATACTGCACTGCGCTGATTGCATTAATTGTAACATTGTCACCTTGAGTAAAGACCCAAGATCTCGTAGGGTTTGGTGTCGGGTTGGCAACAAGATCATAAACAATGTGTCGGAAAGTAGATGAAACCGTCAGTAACTTGCTAGATTCCGTTTCACCATACCGACCCTTTGGAAAAACTGCTTTTAACGTATAGTCTTTATAACCTACCGTATCGGTATTGATATCATCAATCTTCGTGGTTCCATCATAAAGTCCCCAAGACATTCCTGAAGGATACCAACCACCCGTACCTAATTTCGTAAGGTAACTGTAATAACCACCACCTGAAGCTGAACCATTTGTCAGTGATTGTCCTTTAAAGTCGTAGATTGGACTTTTGGCGCTAAGAGATGGATAAACAGTGTAGGGGATATCAACTGTTTGAACATAGCCATTCGGCATGGTGACTTTTACAGTAGCCTGTTTATCACCTTGATCAGACGTATCAAAAGGTGTTGCAAATTCGTACTTGGTATCACTTGGTAGGGTCACACCTGTTTGAGTCTTTACAAAATTTTGAGCGACAGTTAAATCAGAAGCATTTTCACCAACATAGGTATAGATACGATCCACCTTTTTCTCTACTGTAGGAGAGTAGGTATAGGTAACTGTTACCTTTCCTTTCTTAAATTCAATCTTGTTTCCGCCTCTATAGAGATTATATGTGTTGGCATTATTTCGTTGAACTTTGTAACCAGGAATATCCAGGTAACTTGTTAAATCTTGGATATTTCCTCCTAGACCAGAAATGGTTTTAGATGGTTTGAGCTCCACTCCTGTAATATCATCTACATACTTGATCGTAATGTAAGATCCACCTGTGGTGTAATCGAAGGATTCAAGTCGAAATTGTTGTAAGTTAACACCTGAACCAGTTGAAGCAAATAATGCAAAAGCTAATTCACTAGGATTTCCTGCATTTGACAACAGTGTCATATTCTTTGTATCGTTCCAAAGAGTATTTGTAGGTATAACTTTATCAATAACCTGATAATCACTTTGTTGACCAATTTTCTGATTTGCTAAATTATAAGACCAAGTCTGTCCAGCATAATTTACGGTCATAACTTTAGTCTTACCATCATAATTTACAGTGTAATTTTGGAAAGAATTATTTGTTGGATTCGTTTGAAGTTTAGAAAAAGTCGAAATAACAGGATAAACTCGTCCTTGTGCATTAACATATTTCGTTCCATTATAACTATAAATAAATCCTCCGAATGCTCCGCCACCACCAACTCGTGAGGGATCTGCTGAAGCCATATTTTGGGAATCTGGAGCACTCGTATTATGCCATGTATCAAGTTTAAAACCAAAGGATCCTTTAAGGTTGGTTCCCCCCATCCCAAGACTTGCACCTGATCCATTGCCATTGGCATTTCCTATTTCACCAACGTTACCCGTAGAGAAAATAGCCGCAACACCGTCACCACCGTCATGACCATTATTTCTAAACCTTTCATAAGCATCACCTAGATTGATTTTTCCTTTGAGCACAAAACTCTCGGTCATATCAATCTTATTCTTAAGCGTATAGGAACCTGCTTGACCACCACTCGCAGTGGTTAGGGTCACAGTACCATTATTAAAGGTTGCCGAACCGTTAGTCTGGAAGTAATCCATTTGATCTTCCGGCGTAACATGAAGTGCTGCTTTTGGCGTGTAAGTAGCATTCCCAATATTTGTTGCTGCTCTGAAACCTGTTCCTGTCGGAAGTGCTCTCCCATTACGGCTGTCTCGAAGTCCAGAATTTGCACGCAACACCGTATTGACCACAGTATTACGGGTTCTAGTAGCTTCAGAGATAAGAGCGTTGAGGTCAGCATTTGGATCTGTCAAAGCATTTTGAATCGCTTCAATCGTAGCATTTCCTTTTAGAAGGGCACTTTCCGCTCCTTCACGATTGCCTAGTCTTCCTAGATAAGTTCCAATTTCAGTAGACAGTGAGGTAAGCTTGGCTTCTTGCTCTTGACGCTTCTTATCCGCCTCAATACTCGCTACCACAGCAGTATTAGCTACTGCTGTAGCTTCCGAAGCCACTTCTGCTACTTGTGCTGAGACCGTCGGTACTGACGCTCTTGTTGTTAAATCTGATGAACGTGATGTCTCATTGGTATCTAAGCCTTCTGAACGCATTGAGACTGCACCACTCTCAGACCCCGTCTGACTCGTAGCAGTAACTTGACTACTTGATGTCTCGCTGGCATGCCCTGTCGCCTTTGAACCACTCATTGAAACTGAAGTAGATTCCGAAGCTTTCTGTGAAGCCGAAGCACTAGTGCTAGCTGACTCACTGGCACTTGTCGAAGCTGACGTACTAGCAGAGGTTGAGACTGAGGTCGAAAGGCTTGTTGATACTGACGCAGAAGCCTGCTGACTGGCTGATAGTGAGACTGAGTCTACTGAGTTTGATACTGAATCTGTGGCTGAGGCTGACTGGCTAACAACATCCCCTCTGACTGCAGATTCTGTAATAGCTCCCGAATGACCCAAAACCGCTGAATCAGAAGCTGCCAAAACATCTG
>OJIZ01000234.1_pt1 | contig 12379 bp, 7 predicted proteins | sample 1596071 | NCBI WGS metagenome assembly OJIZ01 (sample SAMEA4350127, study PRJEB24818) | metagenome | biome: human; feature: gut; material: faeces | place: Denmark | collected 2013-09
CATAGTAAACCACTTGCGGTACCAAACGACCAACGTTCATTGAGTTAGCTGATGAGAATTGCGTATGATGAGCCAACAATTTCTCACGCAAATCAACATCATTAAACATACGTTTCACATCTGTTTGGGCATCATCAAAATTACCATCAATGGCAATAACGTGCGTATTAGCTCCTGTTTGAGTGGTCATTTGCAATTCTTGGATTTTTGAAACACCGTCTTTTGGATAAAAGACAATGATTTCAGTTCCAGGCACATCTGCAAAACCAGCCATGGCAGCTTTACCAGTGTCACCTGATGTCGCTGTCAAGATGACAATCTTATTATCAACACCTTGCTTTTTAGCTGATGTTGTTAGCAAGTAAGGCAAAATCGAAAGGGCCATATCTTTGAAAGCGATAGTAGAACCATGGAAAAGTTCAAGGTTGTAGTGGTTCTTAAGTTTAACTACTGGTGCAATGGCAGCTGTATCAAACTTCTCATCATAAGCATTTGTGATACAGTAATCCAATTCCTCTTCAGTAAAATCATCCAAGAAAGCTGACAAGACCAATTTAGCAACTTCTTGGTAAGAAGCATCTTTCAATTGGTCAAAGTCCAAAGTAACCTCAGGCGTTGACAACGGTGTGAACAAGCCACCATCTGTTGCCAAACCTTGAAGAATAGCCTGACTAGCTGTTACTTTATTATTTTCGTCACGTGTTGATTGGTATACAAGTGTCATGGTAAATCCTCTTTTTAGATAGTCTGTGGCTCTATTGTAGCATAATTGTCAGAATATTTCTACACGTATTGTGACTTGTGAGAAAATCATTCGGATATCACCCTATTTTCTCCTCTCAAAGACATGAAAAAATCCGGAATAGCTATTCCGGATGTCATCTTAAAATTTATCTTTGGTGTCATTCTTAGTTGAGAAAGTAATATCTTTTGATTTGCCATCACCACTAAGCGTTACTTTCTTATCTTTTTTAGTTACTTTTAGCTCTTGACCTTTTTTCACATTGAGACCATCGATATCAACGTCTTTGTTGACAGAAGTAATAGTCATCTTATGTCCCAAACGGCTAACCTTCCCTTTGAAAAGGGTTGTCGTTGTTTCGCCTGTCTTCGAATCATACTTTTGACCGCTGTCTTTCGCAGCTTTTTCAAGAGCTTCATCAAGTTCTTTTTCTATGGTTTCCTCACTGTAATAGTTTTCAAAGGAATCTCCATAGAAGGCTTTAAATAAATCTCCAAAGGCTGAGAAGGACTTCTGAACCCTTTCACGATAGTCCTTGATATAAGTTTTCTTATCAAAAGTATAGCTAGCAGTAACCTTGGCATTGCTACCCTTTACTTTCATGGTTACAGCAGTAGCTGTAAAGTACTTTTCAAGCTCCTTACTATCCAAGTCTGTCAAACTTTCAGACATGCTTGAACTATACTCTCTACCTAGAGAACTACTGTACCATTTGCCATCAATATTACCTGTCACATAACGGTAAGTCATAAAGCCACCGATACATAAGAAGACAAGGACTACCGCTGACAAAACTGAGACTAGGATGCGTTTTTTCTTTTTGGGATCCATTGGTTTTTTAGGAGCCAAATTTGCCATAGCTGCTTGTCCTTCTGGAAAAGCAACCGTAGAAGGTGCTGTTGCTGTTACCGCTGGTGCCGTTTCTGTTGGTAGAGGACTAGTGCTTGTCTCGACGATTTCTGCCTCAACCTTAATAGGTTCAGCAGTAGCTGTATCTTCAGTTTTAGCCGGTACTTCATTAACAAACTCTCCAGCTTTCAAAGCATCCGCCATTTCCTGAACACTCGGCTTACGTCCGTTTACCGTCTCAAAATAGTCCAACCATTCTTCTCTTGTCATTTATATTCCCCTTTAATTTCCTTTTTTATTTATTTTTTGTAAAGCTAATGTCACCAAATTCACTGTGTGCCTTGATAGTAAAACCTTCATTGTTAGGCGTATAATCTAAGACATCACCTTTTTTAAAAGCATCTGAATCTCCAGCCTTATCCACAGTGATTGTTTGCTCCCAACGGTTAATATCAGCCGCGAAAGCAGTTGTTGTGACACGACCGGTTTTGGCATCATAGGTATAACTCTTTGGAAGTTCTTTCTTCACTGTCTCATCAAACTGTTTATAGTAGTCTTTTTCTGACAATGAATAACTATCAAAAACCTCCGAGAACTCCTCACCGTACTGACCTTTCAATTCAGTAACTCTACTTTTGTAAGCCTGATAAAGACCTTTACGATTGTAAACAAAGCTCACTTTTAAGTGAGCCTTATTGTCAGTAATGCTCATTGCTGTATTGATATCGGTGATAAGATCTTGACCTTGTGGTAAAGCATTACTAACTTTATTCTTAGTAGTAGCAGTGTCTTTCAGAGTGGCTAACATTTTCTCACTAAAGGTTGGGCTTGTCCAATCGCCCTCAATGCTTGCAGCTCGATAACGGTATCCCATCACGAGACAAACAATCAAAAGTATGGTGAGTATCGCTGCAATCACACCTGATACCATCCCCACAATATTCTTCGAGGTTACTGGCTCCTTTGATTCTTTTACTTGTTGACTAGGATTGAATTGAACACTCACCATCCTATCAGCATTAAACTCTTTAAACTTATTAGTCGCTCTATTCCCTGCTGTAGAAGCCATTGGTGGCCTCAATTCATGAGGCTTGAGAGGATGTGCTGTTTCACCCAAACTAAGCCCTTCTTCTTTTGTCATAGGAATCTCCTTATCTTGCTGTAAGGTTATTATAACAATTCTTAAAGCGTTTTTCTATCTTATTCGGGAAAGTCCTTTATTTTTAATTTGGATAAACACTCTAATATAGAGGATTTCTAGCAAAAAAAGTAGCCCTTATAGAGCTACTTTTGTCTATCGCTTACCCTTTGTAATCAAAGGCAATTTCGATAATTTCTTTCAATTCTGAAATAAGTGGTTCTTTCGGATTAGCTGTTGTACATTGGTCTTCATAAGCGTGTTCGGCCAAAGTATAGGCAGTGTCTTGAAGAAGTTTCTTAGTGACACCTTGTCCCTTCCAGTTCATGTCAATACCAACGGCAACACCCAATTCGTATACTTTTTGTGCCAAAACTTCAACCAATTCAGCATCTGATTGTTTGTCAGTACCCCATCCCATGAAACGAGCGATATCTGCGTAATCTTTGTCTGCACGGAAGTAGTCATATTTAGGGAACATAGCGTGTTTTTGAGGATCACGACCATTGTAACGGATAACGTGAGGCATCAAAATCGCATTAGTACGTCCGTGTGGAATGTCAAACATAGGGCCAACCTTGTGAGCGAGTGAGTGGTTGATACCAAGGAAGGCGTTGGCAAAGGCCATACCAGCCATTGTTGATGCATTATGCATTTTTTCACGTGATTCTTCATCACCAAAGCGGTAAGAATGTTCGAGATTTTCAAAAACAAGTTTAATCGCTTGAAGTGAAAGTCCACGTGTATAGTCGCTAGCCATGACTGATACATAAGATTCAATGGCGTGAGTCAAAACGTCCATACCTGTATCAGCTGTAACGCTAGCAGGCACACTCATAACCAAAGCAGGGTCAACGATAGCAATGTCCGGAGTCAAAGCATAATCTGCCAATGGGTACTTGATATGAGTTTCACTATCAGTGATAACCGCGAATGACGTTACCTCTGAACCCGTACCTGAAGTTGTTGGGATACAGATAAATGTTGTCTTCTGAGCGTAAGGAATCTTGTAAGTACGTTTACGGATATCCAAGAATTTTTGTTTAGCGCCGAAGAAGCTTACATCTGGGTGTTCAAAGAACATCCACATAGCCTTAGCAGCATCCATTGCAGAACCACCACCAAGAGCGATGATAACATCTGGTTGGAAGTCTACAAAGCGTTCCAAACCTTTGTAAACCGTATTCGTAGATGGGTTTGGCTCAACATCTGAGAAAACATCTACTGCTAGTCTGTGGCGGTTAAGTTCCAATTGGCGTTTAACCAAGTCAGCGTAACCAAACTGAACCATACCAGGGTCACAAACCAACATCACGCGCTCAGCTTCAATGTGACGCAAGTAAGTTATTGAATCTTTTTCGAAGAAGATTTTTGGTGGGACGCGAAACCATTGCATGTTATTGCGACGCTTTGACAATGTTTTGACATTCAAGAGATCAAATGAGCTAACATTGTGTGACACTGAGTTATGACCGTGTGAACCACAACCAAGAGTCAATGATGGAATCATGTTATTGTAGATATTACCGATACCACCTTCAGCTGATGGGCTATTTACCAAGACACGGCAGGCTTTCATGCGGATACCATATTGGAGTTGGAGCTCTTCATTTTCAGTGTGGATAACAGCTGTGTGTCCAAGACCACCCAAATTGAGCATGCCTTCTGCTTTTTTGAAACCATCTTCAACGCCGTCAGATTTGATAAGAGCAAGTACTGGAGACAATTTTTCCAAGGCAAGTGGGTGTTCCATTGTTGCATCTGGAATTTCTGCCAAAAGCAATTTTGTACCTGCAGGAACTTTAAGACCAGCTTTTTCAGCAATTTCAATAGCTGAGTGACCTACAATGGCACCATTTACAGCTGTACGCGCTTCATTAAGAACGACTTTTTCCAATTTAGCAATGTCAGCTTTTTTAGAAATGATGACACATTGATGTGCTTCAAATTCAGCCTTAACTTCGTCATAGATAGCTGCATCAACGATAGCTGCTTGTTCAGAAGCACAAATCATACCATTATCAAAAGTCTTTGAAACGATGATATCGTTGACAGCACGTTTAACCTTAGCATCAGCAGCAATATAAGATGGGACGTTTCCGGCTCCTACACCAAGCGCTGGTTTACCAGTTGAATAAGCAGCCTTAACCATACCAGGTCCACCAGTCGCAAGTACTGTGGCGATCTTAGGATGGTTCATCAAAAGACCAGTTGCTTCGATAGATGGCTCTTCAATCCACTGGATGCAGTCCTTAGGTGCACCTGCTTCAATAGCTGCATCACGGACGATACGAGCTGCCTCTGCAGATGATTTCTGAGCTGATGGGTGGAAGGCAAAAATGATAGAGTTACGTGTCTTAAGAGCAATAAGTGCTTTGAAAATGGTTGTTGAAGTTGGGTTAGTTGTTGGTGTAACCCCACAGATAACACCGACCGGCTCAGCAATAGAAACCAAGCCTTGTTCTTTATCTTCAGCAATAACGCCTACAGTTTTGTCATATTTAATACTATTCCAAATGTATTCAGAAGCATACATGTTCTTGATGGCTTTATCTTCATAAATACCGCGCCCTGTTTCATCAACGGCCAATTTAGCCAAATACATGTGTTTATCTAGGGCAGCAATCGCAGCTTGGTGAACAATATGGTCCACTTGCTCCTGCGTAAAGTTAGCCATAGCATCAAGGGCTTCAACACCCTTTGTTGCCAATTCATCAATTACTGTTTGAACATCTTTAGTTTGTTTAGTCATATGAAACTCCTTTGAATACTTGTTAAAAACTTCACAAGCTTTAACACAAGTATATTATAGCGTTTTCTAGTCGTTATGTAAACCCTTACAACGACAAAAATAAAGAAATCCATCCATTTTTGGACAGATTTCATCATTATTACCAAATAATCACACGATCTTCTGGGGCACGCCACATGCCATCGCCTTCTTTGACATCAAATTCCTTGTGGAATTCGTCGAAGTTGCTCACGATAACATTGGTGCGCCATTTAGCTGGAGCATGCACATCCACGCTAGCTAACATTTGCATGTATTCTTCACGTGCTTTCATACGCCAGATTGTCGCAAAATTAACAAAGAACTCACGAACTGAAAAATCCTTATCTCGTTTAGCGGCCTCTAAGGCACAGGCTACACCACCGAGGTCAGCAACATTCTCAGAAACAGTCAATTTACCATTGACCTTGGCACCATAAGAGTCCAAGCCCTCAAACTGATCCACAATCTTGTCAGTACGTTCCTTAAAGGCTGCATAGTCTTCTTCAGTCCACCAGTTCTTAAGACTACCATTCTCATCAAAGGAAGCTCCGTTTGTATCAAAGGCATGGGAAATCTCGTGAGCAATGACAGCACCAATACCACCGTAGTTGGCTGATGACGATTGGTGAAGGTCATAGAAAGGTGCTTGAAGGATAGCTGCTGGGAAAACAATTTGGTTCTGCTGTGGATCATAGTAAGCATTAACCATGTGGGCAGGCATATGCCACTCACTACGATCAACAGGTTGATTCCACTTGCTCCAACTATGTGCAACTGAAATTTCGACTAACTTCTGTGCATTCTCAACAAGTGACAAGTTCTCATCAATAATCTTCTTATCATATGTCTCAGGTAGTTTTTCTGGATAACCGATATGAGGTGTGATGACATTGAGTTTCGTAATAGCCTTTTCACGTGTCTCAGGAGCCAACCAATCTGCTGTTTGAAGGCGTGATTTATAAACATCAATCATAGTTGCCACCTTCGCTTCAACATCTGCTTTTGCTTCTGGAGAGAATTTTTCACCTGCATACCAAAGTCCAAGAGCCTGATTGTAAGGTCCTTGTGCCAAATAGTAGGCTCCTTTTTTCTTGTCCCAGGCTTGTGGTGTTCCTGAAAGCGCACGACCATATTTTCCAAATAGAACACGAAGTTCGTCTGTCAAATAGGCATTCCAAATTGTCGTAGCATCGATAAGTAGGCTCGCCTTAAGTAGCTCCCAATTATCTTCTGAATAATATTCTGCCGCAAATTCTGTCCAGAAGCGCTCTTCAGGAACGATAACTTTATCAGGAACTTGTCCCAAGATTTCTGTGAAGATGTTATCAAGTGGGAGTTCCGGTGCTAGCTTGGTAAAGTCTTCCCAATCATATGGGTGGTAGAGTTCCACATACTCGGAAGATTCTTCACTCGAAAGGACATACTTAGCCAACTTAGCATCAAGGGCGATAACCTTGTCCAAGATATCTTTGATTTCTTCAGCTGTAAAGCCATATTTCTCAAGGAGTTCTTCTTCCATTTCACGCCAAATTCCTAAAAGCTCCTTGCCCTTCTCATTATCCTCAGTGTAATAGGTTGTATCAGGTAAAATAATACTTGGCGCTGCTGCCCAGAGGACATTTAATTGAGCATTCATAAAGTCTGGAGATACACCGAATGGGAACGCATTAGGTTTACCAGACATCTCGTACTCAGCAATTTTCGAAGCAAATTCTGAGAATGAGGAAAGCTTCTTGTATTCTTCAATCCAAGGTTTAACAGGCTCGATACCCAATGCCTCACGTTTGTCAAAGTCCGCAGCCATACGGTGAAACTTAATGAAGTTTTGTAGAATAGCATTGTCTGGAATATTCTCTCCTGCCAACCACTGATCCGTCGTTTCAAGCATAAGGTCTTCAATTTCATCTGCTAAATCTGAGAAACCACCTGTACGTGGCTTATCATCGGGAATCACTGCTGTTTTTTCCCACTCACCATTAATCGCATGGTAAAAATCATCTTGTAAGCGTGTCATTACACTTCCTCCATCAACATTAAAAGTGCTTTCATTATAACAAAATTCCCCAGCAAAAGCATTTACTGAGGAAAGTTTGGCTTATTTTACTAAGATTGCTAGGGTTTGATAAGGCTTAAAACTTACCTTTTCAGCAAGCTCTGCATCGTCATAGTTTGACAAGAGCACGCACCCTGACTGGTATTCTGCTGGAATCTCCACTTCAGCTTCGCTTCCATAGAAATTATTGAGTACCAAGAGTTTTTGACCGTCTAAATGACGCTCAAAGGCGTAGACTTCTTGACTATCTTCAAGTGCTGGCTGATAGCTGCCTTCTGAAATAATTGGCATTTCTTTACGCAAGCGAATCAATTCTTTATAGAATTTAAAGATTGGTCCGTCGATTTCATTTTCAACGTTGATGTCTTTGTAAGATTTACCAGCTTTCAACCATGGAGTGCCTGTTGAAAAACCTGCATTTTCAGAAGCATCCCATTGCATTGGTGTACGAGAATTATCGCGTGATTTGGCTTGGATAATCTTAAAGGCTTGCTCCGGTGACTTGCCTTGATCCAAAAGCATCTGGTAGGCATTGATGGATTCGACATCCACATAATCTGCCATCGAATCATAGTCTGGATCAATCATGCCAATCTCTTCGCCCATGTAGATATACGGAGTTCCACGTGACAAGTGAATGCTAGCTGCTAGCATGGTCGCTCCTTCATTACGGAAGTTCTTGATATCTACAAAGCGATTCAAGGCACGAGGTTGGTCATGGTTATTCCAGAAAAGGGCACTCCAACCACCACGTTCACTCATTTCCTTGCCCCAAGTATGATAGAGACGTTTGAGCTCTTCAAAATCAAATGGAGTAATGGTCCATTTTTGACCATCTTCATAGTCGACTTTAAGATGATGGAAGTTAAAGGCCATAGACAACTCGTGGCGCTCCGGTGCTGAATAGAGAACACAGTTATCAATCGTTGTCGATGACATCTCTCCAACTGTCATAAAACTATCGTCAGCGCCAAAAGTCGCTTCATTCATCATGTGAAGATAGTCATGGACAATAGGTTTATCTGTATAAGCTGGTTTCCCTTCATTTTCAGGGCAATCCACCAAGACTTCATCTTTCCCAATCAAATTAATCACATCGAAACGGAAGCCTTTGACGCCCTTGTCCCGCCAGAAGTTGACCACCTTAAACAACTCCTTACGGACATTGGGATTACGCCAATTGAGGTCTGCCTGTGTTTCATCAAAGAGGTGAAGATAGTATTTCCCTGTATCTCCAAAAGGAGCCCAGGCAGAACCACCAAATTTAGATAACCAATCGGTTGGTTGGTCCTGAATGAAGAAGAAATCTTGGTAATACTTATCCCCAGCCAATGCTTTTTGGAACCACTCATGCTCCGTTGAGCAATGGTTAAGCACCATGTCTAGCATGAAGTCAATCTTGTGCTCTTTCCCGACACGTACCATTTCTTCAAAGTCAGCCATATCCCCAAAGACAGGGTTGACAGCTGTGTAGTCTGAAATATCGTAGCCATTGTCACGTTGTGGGCTTGGATAGAAAGGATTGAGCCAAACCATATCCACGCCCAACTCTGCTAGATAAGGAATCTTTTCGATGATGCCTTTGAAATCACCGATCCCATTCCCTGTTGTATCCTTATATGATTTTGGATAAATTTGGTAAACAACCTTTGTTTTATCTAATGCCATTTGTTTAACCTCTTTTTTATCAAAGGGCGGACCGTAACGTCTCCACACCCTTCACTTATTTTGTTCGATGAGCAATCATGAGAACATCGCCACGTTTGATATCACGTGGAAGATCCCCTTCTACATCTGCTTGGAAATCATCTTGATTGGTCACGATGACAGGTGTTTCTGTCACTAGACCAGCTTCTTTGATAACATCCATATCAAAGCTAATCAATTGCTGACCAACAACAACTTTATCACCTTGGACAACATGAGCTTCAAAACCTTGCCCATCAAGACTAACCGTATCCATACCGATGTGCATTAGCATTTCAACACCTTCTTCAGAAACGATACCTACGGCGTGCTTAGTTGGGAAGAGTACTGTCACTGTACCATTCACTGGTGAAACCAATTCGCCTTGACTTGGTTCGATGACAACACCTTGTCCCATTACACCTGATGAAAAGACTGGGTCTGTGGCTTGGCTAAGTGGTTTAACTTGGCCAGCAAGTGGACTAACAACCTCTGCTGATTCAACAAGAACCGTTGGTTGTACCAAACCTTCTGAAGCTTCTTTAAGAGCTTCTTGTGCGTGCCCATCTTCCTCTGTTTTCGTTAAAAATCCAGTTTTGTGGAAGAGGAATGTCAATACCATAGCAACTACAATATCGACAATCATGATAATCGCAAAGATTGCCCAATATTGAGGTTTAATTGAGAGGATTGCTGGAAGACCACCGATACCAATAGAGTTTGCTTGAACTCCAAAAACCGCTGAAAGCAAGCCTGACAAGGCAGACGCAGACATACCTGCTACTAATGGATAGACATACTTAACGTTAACACCAAAAAGTGCTGGTTCAGTAACACCAAGATAAGCTGAAATAGTTGCCGGAAGTGAAATTTGTGCTTCACGTTCATCGTGACGTTTAATAAAGTAGTAAGCAAATACTGCTGAACCCTGTGCAATGTTAGAGAGAGCAATCATTGGCCATAAACCAGTACCACCAGCAGTACGCACCAACTCAAGGTCAATCGCATTAGTCATATGGTGAAGACCAGTGATAACAAATGGTGCATAGATGGCACCAAAGATTGCACCGAAGAGCCATTTAACAGGACCAGTCAAACCGGCCAATACCACACCTGAGATAAGGCCTCCAAGCCACCAACCAATTGGACCAAGAACAGCGTAAGAAAGGATAACTGCTGGAACCAATGACAAGAGTGGTACAAAAATCATTGAGATAACTTCTGGAATGTATTTACGCCAGAAAATTTCAAGGTAAGCAAGTGTTAAACCAGCCAAGAGGGCAGGAATAACTTGTCCTTGGTAACCAACTTTTTCAAAACCAAGGATAAAGTGTGGAATATCTCCTGCAGCCTTGTGAGCCGCATATTCATAGGCACTAAGCAAGCTAGGATGAACCAAGCAAATCCCAAGTACAATACCAAGAATTTGACTTGTCCCCATCTTACGAGAGACAGACCATGTGATACCTACTGGCAAGAAACCAAAGATAGCACCACTGATGACTGAAACAATTTCATTAACACCTTCCCAGAATTTCGAGACCTCAACAATTGTTTTACCACCTAGATTACTGAATTGGATACTACCCAAGACATTTTGCAGACCAAGAAGAAGCCCCCCAACAATCAAAGCTGGAATAATAGGCGTAAAGATCTCCGCTAAGGTTGTCATAACACGCTGAACTGGATTTTGGTTGCTCTTAGCAGCTGATTTAGCAGCTTCTTTAGAAACACCTTCAATCCCTGATACGGCAGTGAAATCGTTATAAAAGATTGGTACATCATTACCAATGATAACTTGAAATTGACCTGCATTGGTGAAAGTCCCCTTAACAGCAAGAATGGCTTCGATTGTTTTCACATCTGCCTTCTTGTCATCACCAAGAACGAAACGCATACGCGTCGCACAGTGAGTAACAGCAGTCACATTTTCTTTACCACCGATTGCAGCAAGCAGATCTTTGGCTTCTTGTTCAAATTTACCCATTTGAATCTCCTTTTCTTTTTTGACAATATCTGATTGACTTGATAAACTGATTGTAAACGATTGCAAATTTGTCTGTAAGTGTTCTGGTGTTTTTTTAACATATTTTTGTAAAAAAACATCGGTTGTATGTTTTTTTACCTACAAATGAGGAGAAAGATGAAAAAATATCAGATTATTTATAAGGATTTAGAAAAAGCTATCCATGAGCAAAAGTATCAAGTGGGAGACTTTCTCCCCACCGAGCAAGAACTGGTTCAATCTTACCAGGTTAGTCGAGACACTATACGAAAAGCATTAACCTTACTCGTTGAAGAAGGATTGGTCAAAAAGATTCATGGCTCTGGCTCTCAGGTTATTAACCAGGAACAAATCAACTTTCCTGTGTCTGACCTCACTAGTTACCAGGAGCTAATAGAACAACAAGGCCTTAATTCGCAAACCAACGTTATTTCTCTGGATAAAATCATTGTTGATTCAAAACTCTCAGAAAGAACTGGTTTTTCTAATAGCCGACAGGTTTGGCGTGTTGTTCGTCAAAGAGTCGTTGATAGCTGTGCCTCTGTTATAGATATTGATTACCTAGATGCAAGCCTTGTTCCTCAACTAAACCGTAGCATTGCTGAATACTCTATTTACGACTACATTGAGAATCTGCTCAACCTTAGCATTTCCCACGCCTTTAAAGAAATCACTATCGATAATGCTACCGATCAGGATAAGATTCTTATCGACCTAGGTAAGGACCAGCACGTTGTCTGTGTCCGTTCAAAAGTTTATTTAAACAATGGAAAACAGTTCCAATTTACGGAAAGTCGCCACAAACTTGAAAAATTCAAATTTGTTGATTATGCCAAGCGCCATCATTAAAACGAAAAGCCCAGCTAACAGAAAAAGTATCGGACATTCTTGTCCGATACTTTTTAGTTTTTACGGATAGGATCTGCTAGATACTCTGCACGAGCTCCACCAATTAATTTAGGACGACTCGCCAAAGCAGTCACATGAGCACCACCTAATTCTGGAGTAATAGGACGAAGAGGAACTTGGACCCTCTTCACATGCATACCAATAGATGTATCCCCAATATCAATACCAGCCTGAGCGACAATTTCCTCCACCTCAACAGGATCCTTCATATAGTCGAAAGCAGC
>OJIZ01000237.1_pt1 | contig 12218 bp, 3 predicted proteins | sample 1596071 | NCBI WGS metagenome assembly OJIZ01 (sample SAMEA4350127, study PRJEB24818) | metagenome | biome: human; feature: gut; material: faeces | place: Denmark | collected 2013-09
GTGTTTTCTGCATCGCCAAGTGACTTAGTGAAGCCATCTTTAAGAGTTGCAGTAATCACACCGTTGTTAACAGTGATATCGAATTTAGCTGTAACATCATCACCTGTTACTGAATCGTAGGCTTTGATCTTAGTAGCATCAAGATTCAACTTCGCTTCATCGTAGTCATCTGAGATTCCTACTGATTGGATGTTGTCCTTGTTAGCTGCGTCGAATTTAGTTGTATCCAACCATACTTGGTAAACCAACTTGTCGCCACGTTTAACAGTCTTCGTATTCAAGTTTTGTTTTTCGTTGTTTGATGCATCATCCGCATATGGGTTCGCATTGGTATCTGCGTACTTGTCTGCCAACTCTTTATCATCATCAACGAGCTTGTCACCTGTGATATCGAATTTCTCTTCAGAAACAACGTATTTCTCTGGTTGGAACTTAGGTTCTTCTGGAGGTGTTACACGGTTGTTAAATTCTTTATCCGCTGGTTCTGTCACGTTTGTGATCAAGGCTTTCGCTGTACCATCATGAGATACAGTAACGGTTACAACAGCAACCATTTCATCGTAAGTGACAGTTGCATCTGTACCCTTAACCTCTGTTACAGTGTACTTGTAAGTACCTTCTTGACCCTTCTTGTATTTAAGGGCTGTAACAGTTTCACCAGCTTTATTTGTGTACTCTACTGGAGAGAATTTAATCTTACCAGCTGCATCGTTGGTTGCAGTTGCAATCACAACATTGTCGCTGTCTTTCAACTCGAATGTGAATTCGCCAGCTTTAAGGTCGCGACCTTCCAATTTCTTAGTGAAGTTGAATTCTACTGAGATTGGAACACTATTTACACGTTTTTCAGTTGGTTTGTTTGGTTTTTCAACTGTCTTGCTTACTGGGTTGTAGTAGTTAACAACTTGAGCTGCTTTGTTTTCGATATCTGCACCAGCTACAACATCGTCTTTCACTGTTGCTGGAATATCAAATTTATAGTAGCGTCCAAATTCGAATTTAGTTGTATCAATGATTTGAGTGTTTTCAGCGTCGCCAAGTGACTTAGTGAAGCCTGCTTTAAGGTTAGCTGTAAGAACACCGTTGTTATCAGTGATATCGAACTTGTTAGTAACATCTGCACCAGTAACTGAGTCGTAAACCTTGATATCTGAAGCATTAACAGTCAATTTATCTTTGTCGTAGTTATCTGTGATTCCTACTGTTTGGATATTGTCTTTGTTAGCTGCGTCAAACTTAGTTGTATCCAACCATACTTGGTAGTAAAGTTTAGATCCACGTTCAACTGTCTTGGTATTCAAGTTTTCAGCTTCGTTGTTGTTTGTATTATCGACATATGGATTTGTGTTTGTTTCACCATATTTATCTGTCAATTCAGAATCGTCATCAACGAGTTTAGTACCAGTGATATCGAATTTCGCTTTAGAAACAACGTATTTCTCTGGTTGGAACTTAGGTTCTTCTGGTGGAGTTACTGTATTGTTGAACTCTTTATCAGCAGCATCTGTTACGTTGGCAACGATTGCTTTAGCTGTACCGTCGTGTGATACAACCACTTTAACAGTAGCAACCATTGTGTCGTATTTGACAGTTGTATCTGTACCAGGAGTTTCTTCTACTGTGTAGTTGTATGTCTTACCAAGATCATCACGACCAAATTTAAGAGTCTTGAAGACAATCTTACCAGCAGCGTCGTTCTTCACGCGTTCAACTTCAACGCCGTCTTTCTTCAATACGAATTCGAATTCGTTAGCTTGAAGTTCACGACCTTCCAAACGTTTTGTGAAGTTCATTTCCACTGGAACTGGAACGCTGTTAACACGTTTTTGTGTTGGTTTTTCAGGTTTTTCAACTGTCTTGCTTACTGGGTTGTAAACGTGAACTGTTTGGTTGGCTGTATTTTCAATATCAGCACCAGCTTTAACAGATTCTTTAACAGTTGCTGGGATATCAAATTTATAGTAACGTCCAAAGGCGAATTTAGTAGTATCGATAACAGGGTTGTTTACTTTATCTTTGATAAATTCATCTTTAGAAGTTGCAGTGATTGTGCCATTTTCAACTTTGATGTCGAATTTAGCAGTCACGTCTGCACCAGTTACTGAATCGTAAGCTTTGATGTCAGAAGCGTTTACATCCAATTTATCAGCGTCGTATGTATCAGATACACCAACGTATTGAACGTTGTTAGCTTCTGTGAATTTAGTAGTATCAAGCCATACTTGGTATACCAATTTAGAACCGCGTTCAACAGTCTTAGTATTCAAGTTTTCTGGTTCGTTGTTGGCAACACCATCAACATATGGATTGGCGTTTGTTGCTGTGTACTCGTTACCAGGAACATCATCGTCATCATCCATCAACTTGTCACCAGTGATGTCATATTTCTCTTTAGAAACGACAAATTTTTCTGGTTGGAATTCAGGAGTGTTCGGAGGAGTGACTTTGTTGTTGAATTCTTTATCTGCAGTACCATCAGTTGCTTTACCGTTAGCGTCTACACCACCAGTTGATGTAACGTTTGTAACAGTAGTCAATGTGTGACCATTCTTAGCAACTTCAACTGTCACTGTAGCTTTCATTTGGTCGTAAGTCATTCCGAATTCTTTGTTTTCAGGAATTACTTCTTCTACAGTGTAAGTGTGTGTACCAACTTTAGTATTGTCAAATGACAATTCAGAGAAGGTTACGTTACCAGCAGCATCATTCTTAACTGTTTCAACTACTGCACCTGTAGAATCTTTCAATACGAAGCTGAATTCACCTGCTTTAAGTTCACGACCTGCCAATTTCTTAGTAAAGTCAAACTTAGTCACAACTGGAGCAACAACATAGTTGTTGAACTCAGTGTCTTCAGGCATTGTAACTGCCGCGTTCAGAAGACCTGTTTGAGCGTCTTTTGTGACATTGACAGTCACAACTGCGTTCATTGAATCATAATCAATGTTGGTATCTGTTCCAGCTACTTCACGTACAGTGTAAGTGTGCGTACCTTCAGTTGCATATGAGATTGAATCAAATTGGATTGAACCATCAGCCGCATTCTTCTTAGTTTGGATCACATTGCCGTTTTCAAGCAATTCGAAGGTGAAGGCATTTGCTTCAAGAGTCTTACCTTCCAAACGTTTTGTGAAGCGGAATTGTGCTTGTGTTGGAGATGAAGTGAATGTATTGTTGAATTCTTTGTCGGCTGGAAGTGTATTAACAGCTTTAAGAACATGACCATCTTTAGTAACAGTAATTGTTACTTCAGCTTTCATTGTGTCATATTGCATACCAGCTTCAGAACCTTGAACTTCTTCAACAGTGTACTTGTGAGTACCAACTTGTGCGTTTGTGAATGTCAAATCGTCAAAAGCGATAACACCATTAGCATTGTTAGTCTTAGTTTGAAGAACAGTTCCGTTGGCATCTTTCAATACGAAGCTGAATTCACCATCTTTAAGAGCACGACCTGCAAGAGCTTTAGTGAAGTCAAAACGAGTCTTAACTGGTGCAACAGCAAAGTTATTGAACTCAGTATCAGCTGGCATAGTAACTGCAGCGTTCAAAAGACCTGTTTGAGCGTCTTTTGTGACATTTACAGTTACAACTGCATTCATATCATCGTAATCAATGTTGGTATCTGTTCCAGCTACTTCACGTACAGTGTAAGTGTGTGTACCTACAGTTGCATATGAGATTGAATCAAATTGGATTGAACCATCAGCCGCATTTTTCTTAGTTTGGATCACATTGCCGTTTTCAAGCAATTCGAAGGTGAAGGCATTTGCTTCAAGAGTCTTACCTTCCAAACGTTTTGTGAAGCGGAATTGTGCTTGTGTTGCAGCAGGTGTGAATGTATTGTTGAACTCTGTATCTGATGGAAGAGTGTTTGTTGCTTTAAGAACGTGACCTTCCTTAGTAACAGTGATTGTTACTTCAGCTTTCATTGGGTCATATTGCATACCAGCTTCAGAACCACGAACTTCTTCAACAGTGTACTTGTGAGTACCAACTTGTGCATTTGTGAATGTCAAATCGTCAAAGGCGATCACACCACTAGCATTGTTAGTCTTAGTTTGAAGAACAGTTCCGTTGGCATCTTTCAATTGGAAACTGAATTCACCATCTTTAAGAGTACGACCTGCAAGAGCTTTGGTGAAGTCGAATTTAGTTTTAACTGGTGCTACAACATAGTTGTTGAAGATCTTATCATCTGCGCTTGAAGCAAAACCACCAGTACCACTGTATTTAACTGAAGCTTGCAAATCACCATTAGCATCTTTCGTAACCTTTACAGTCATGGTTACTTCCATAGTATCATAGTCGACATCCTTGTCTCTACCAGCTAATTCGGTGATTGTATATGTATAAGTACCTTCTTTTTTAAATGACAATTCTGAGAAGGTTGCCTTACCACCTTGGTTTGTAACAGTTTCTTCCACACCAGGTGAAGAAGAGTTTTCCTTGATCTTGAAGCTAAATTCACCATCTGTAAGGACACGTCCTGCCAATTGTTTTTCAACTTCTGGTTTTACCTTGATAGTTTCTGTCTTATCGTAGTAGTAAATTGGTTGTTTGTATGGTACAAGAGAGTTGAGCAAGTCAACATTCATACCACTACCTGTAACTCCTCTTCTAAGTTGCTCATTATCAATCTGATAACCAATATTATCTCCCAAGAACGGAACAAAGACAGTCTTATACGGTGTGTATCCAGCAGCTTTTTGGAAGTCAAATGGAAGTTCAATACCATTCGGATGATTCACACCATCAGTACCAGTAAATGGAATTGTATGAAGAGGTGACATTTTCTTAACCAATTCCTGAGTATTGTTCTCACCTGGTTTGATTGGCTTAGTTTCTGCTAAAAGCATATAGCCATCAGTACTCAAAGTACCATCTGAACGTTTGCTTTGTTGTTTTGGATCTAACAAGTAAACGCGAATGACGACTGAACCATCTTCACCAACGATTTCTTTGATACGTTTAATACCGTATCTATCAGCATCCATAAACTTGGTTCCAACTTTATATGGACGACTGACATAACCAGCAGTTGTATCTGGATCTGCTGTTTGATAAAGTTTATAAACCGTTTCTTTAGTAATGCCATTACCGAGATCTTCAGTTTGTTTCGTAAATTGACGTTCTCCAGAAGCTGTGAAGTTTTGACCTTCCATAGCTTTCAGAGTATATTTAGCTAACTCAGTTTCATTACGATTTTCTTTATAGTCCTGAGTTGTAACAGACTTACCAGTTTCCTTGTAGGTAGGGTTTTTCTTGTCAACAAGTTTATAGTAGGTAGTCTTTTCAACATTAACAGGAATCTTAAAGTTCGTATCAGTAACCTGACGACCATTATATGCAGGTTCAACTGCATTTAAGATATCATTTGAATTACGTGCAGAATATACGGCTAGCAAATGTTGTTGCTCGGCTTCGGTCAATTGATGTCCTGGAGCTACATAAGATTGAATCGCTGGTCCAACTTCAAATCCTAATTGAATGAAAGGTTGATCTGTCTTACCAGGACCTTGTCCAATACCGGCTTGGTAGTCCGCTTTGAGCGTCAACTCATTATTAGATTTTGGAGTTGTTGTAGTGAATTTTTGAACACCACTTGTTGCAGTAAGTGTGTGTGTTTCAACAACACTACCAGTCGTTTTATCTATCAATTCGACTGTTGTATCAGTTGAAGTATCAAAGTTTTTATAAGCACGGACATAGTAGTTTGTGTTGTAACGCTCATTGTATTTTGTAAGATTCCAGATACCATAAGTATAGAAGTCACCTTCTTTAGCTTGGTAACCTGCTGGAATTGTTTGAGAGTGTACAGAAGCTCCGTTAGGATCTTTCATATCTGGATTAGCAGAAACATTCGAAGCAATGGTCGTTACAACATCAATCGGTGTCACATTATGGTCTGTCAAATCACGTTTACGACGGCTACGACTTGTTGCCAAAGCACCACCATTTGTCATATCAGTTGCAGCACGATCAAGTGTTGCACTACGGTCTTCAGCTGCTGCTCTAACTGAGTAAGCACGTGCTGTGACATTTGGCTTAACACTTGTTGCTGCTGCCGCAGTTTCGGCTGCTGCTGTTTCTTCAGCTACTGGAGCGGCTGTTGCAGCAGTACGATTAGCCGCTGTTGCAGCTGGAGTTGCTGCAGCAGTTGTCGCTGAAGCTGTTGTTTCAACGTTGTTGCTAGCTGCATTTGTAGATGCCGCTGTAGCTGGTTTAGCTGTTTCTGTAGCAGCTTTTTCAGTTGGTTTTGCAGTCTCTGAAGCTGGTTTAGCTGCTTCAGGTTTTGCAGTTTCTGTAGCTTGTTTGTCAGTTGTCTCTGCGGCAGCCTTATCTGTTGTTGAAGCTTCTGGCGTCAAGTTAAATGTTGACGCAGTTGCCTCAGTTGAAGATACAGCTGCAGTAGGATCTGCTTGAGCTGTTGATGCTGTTGACGTCTCAACCAGGTCTGAAGAACTCTCGCCCTCAACTGATGAACCAGGGTTTGATGAAGAAGCGTCAGGCGCTGTTACTTCATCAGCCTGTGCAGTATGAGCAGCAAAGAGTGCCGTCCCTAGCAAGACTGAAGCGACACCAAACGAATATTTACGCAATGAAAATCGTTGACGTCTGTTAAAAATGTCTTTCATTTCAAGTCTCCCTCTGTATGAAATAGTTAGTTATAGGTCACGAGTATACAAGAATCCTATACTTGAACTCATGATTCTATTACATTCTAACATTCTGACAATTCATGGTCAAGTGATTAATTCAACTTTTTTAAAAAAAATCAAGTTGTCTGACAATTCAACCAACAACTTTCGCTCATTTTTTATTCTTACAAGTGTAAAACCCTTGATTTTATTTGCTTTATACCGTTTTCAAATTTCTATTTTATTTTCTTTTCATTCCTAACTTTCTCATATTATTCAAGTAAGATGTCAGAGTTATGAGAGAGTTTAACTCATTTTATTGGCCGATATTCTCACTTTGATTCTAATTTTCACCTTCTTATTACAAACCATCCGATTCTGTAACACCCTCGATAAACCATTGATATACAATTTAATAATTGCCTTTCACGACCATAGTCACCCACGACATTTTAAAAAAAATAAAAACCCAAGCATCATATACTTGGGTTAATCATCTTATTGGTTCCAGAGGTAACTTCCTCTATTTTTTTCTGATATGGTTGTCATTCCAAGACTGCAATTCTTGATAGGACTTGACTTTACCTTCTTCCTGAGTCGGTCTAAAAGCCCTAACCGGTAACTCGTAGGCATCCTGCCCTTCAGGTGCCATCCAATGGAGCAAGGTATTGAACCAGGTTTCGTTATTGATTTTACTTGGAAGCGTATAGATTCTAGCATGTTTGGTCTTAACAGCTTCATAGGCTTCCTTTTGCTCTTTGGCAAAGTTGGTACTATCCATATTGAGGCTCCTGTCTCTTTCAGAAATGTAATAAAGAGCAGGTAGACTCGCAATTGGTGTTTCTCTTGGATGATCTAAATCCCTACCATTAGTTGCACCTGTCCACATTTCAAGACCAAAAGGCTCTAAAGTCTTACGCATATCAACATTGGCGTAATCCAATTCCGAGTCCAAAGTATTAGAGTTAGCTGGAATATTCATTTCCTCGATCTTTTGTGTCTTAAGATTGAGGTATTTTTTATTAGAAGCAAAATCAGCTGATGACGCACCAAAAGGCATTTGTAAGTAAGCTTGCTCATTAAGCATGAAAAGCCTTAGACTTGCCTGATTTAAATAATCTTCATCCCCAGCTTTTTTAGCCAATTTCAAGAGGTCAATTTGTTTAGGTTTTTGATTTGGTTTTTCCGTGTCATACATATAGATATTAAAGTAGTCATACTTATAAAGTGTCTCACCCTTGGCATTTTTCTTACCAGATTCACCCCCCTTGTACTCTTGAGTGACTAAGTATTGACCAGCTACCCCCACAATGTTAAACATGTTTCTATCATGACCAGGATTTGGTGTCACTAGTAAAAATTCTTTATTATCCCCGAAGGTTTTCAGGGTGATTTTGAACAAGGGGTCTTCTGCATTGCTGCCGGAATAGACAGTCGTACTCGACTTACTGGATGCAGCTGAACCTTTGGTAGCCTTACTGCTACTATTCACAGCAAAGAAGATAGCCGTCCCTGCGATTATAAAAAGCAATGCCACTAAGAGACCTATAAAAACAATTTTTGTTGTCTTATCCCCCTTAGGTGTTGGCTTCTTTACAAACTTATTTTCCATAATAATCTCCATTTTTAGTATTACTTCTAGTATAGCATAGGTGGGAACTATTGATAAGGTGCATAGGCGGTCTAAGAGGCCTGGATTTTTGATTTTCATTTGACAAAATCCGTTAGACAGCGTAAAATCGAGACAAGTAACATTCGGAGGTAAATGGAGACATGAACAACTAAGTCTATTCACAATAAACCTGCTTTATTTGATAGATTGTTTTCATGTCTTTTTTGCGCTCTTTTTCTGTAGAAAACTTGTTGATGGTATCTGCGTTTTTTTGCGTCCACTCCATCACTATCTCCTAGAGAGCTTTTTAGCTAGATTCATGACAGTTCTATCTTATAAGGTAGGACTGTTTTTTGACCTTTGATATTGTTTGAAGTAAAAACCTACTTCCCATGAAACAATATCCACAAACACTCTGACCTAGGAGGTCCTATGATACAGATTCAACACCTAACCATAACACATACCAAGGATTTGCGTGAACTTGTTCATGATCTAAATCTAACGATAGCTACAGGCGAAAAAGTCGCCATCATTGGGGAGGAAGGCAATGGAAAATCTAGTCTCCTTGCCCTTCTTGTCAATCCTAAAGCACATTTTGACCATCTTTCTTACGAGGGAACTATTAATAAACCAGATAGCCCACAGGTCTATATTCCCCAGCAGATTTCGGATGACTTACAATCCCTAACCCTTAACGACTACTTCTTTGCGGATACTTATGACCTAGACTATGCTACCCTCTATCGTCTGGCTGATGAACTTCATTTTGATAGTGATCGTTTTGCTAGTAGTCAGCTTATCTCCTCTCTGTCAGGTGGTGAGAAACTCAAAATTCAATTCATCCGAGAATTAGCTCGACCCCATGACATCATTTTTCTTGATGAGCCCTCAAACGATATGGATTTAACGACCATCACTTGGTTAAAAGACTTTATCAAACATTCTGATAAAACGATTATTTACATCTCTCACGACGAGGATTTGCTCAGTCAGACAGCTGATACTATTATCCATCTGGAACTCCTTAAACGTCGCCGTCAAGCAAGGACCAGTGTGGAGCACCTCGACTATGATAACTATAGCCAGCAACGCACTGATGCCTTCCAGCAACAGATACAGCAAGCCAAAACAGAGAAAAAAGCCTATGACAAAGCCATGACCAAGCATCGCCGTATCAAACAAAATGTCCAAACCACCCTACGCAATACGCATGATAGCACGCAAGGACGATTGGTTGCTAAAAAAATGAAAGCAGTCCTCTCTCAAGAAAAACGCTACGACCTCCTTGCCCAAGACATGACGCAGATGCCTGATAAAGAAGACAGTATTGAACTATTCTTCTCTCATATCACTCCTCTACCTCAGGGAAAATATCTCTTAAATCTGGATGAAAACCAGCTAAACATCGCTCCTCACCTGACCATTGACCATCTCAAACTTTCTTTGAAAGGGCAGGAAAAAATTGGTATTGTTGGAGATAACGGCTGTGGTAAATCCACTCTCTTACACTTTCTCTACCAAGAACTTAGCAAGAAGACAGACCTGACTATTGGCTACATGCCTCAACGTTATGACGCTATCTTGCCAGTGGAACTGTCTCCAATAGCATTTTTAAGTAAGACTGGCGACAAAACTGAGAGAGAAATCATAAGTTCCCATCTCGCCAACCTCAACTTCAGTCATGATGAAATGAACCATGCAATTGCTGACCTATCTGGTGGTCAAAAAGGAAAACTACTCCTGCTACACCTGGTCTTAGAAAGCCCTCAGCTCATTATCCTAGATGAACCAACCAGAAATTTTTCACCCACCTCGCAACCCCAAGTACGCCAGCTCTTTGAGAACTATCCAGGTGCCATTCTGACAGTCTCACATGATGTCAACTACCTCAGACAAGTTTGCCAAAAGATATATCGCCTGGACTCACACGGTTTAAAAGAAGTTGAGTTTTAGGATATCAAATCTATCGTTTTTACAAGAAAAGTCTCAAAAGAATCATTTTCTTCAGATACAAAAAAACTCAGGTAAAACCTGAGTTCTTTTAATCTTAATCAATTTCAAGACCACCAGTATAAAGTCGGTAGTAGGTACCACCTTGTTCCATAAGGCTGTCGTGGTCACCACGTTCAATGATACGTCCATGATCCATAACCATGATAACGTCAGAGTTAACGATGGTTGAAAGACGGTGGGCGATAACAAAGACCGTACGTCCTTCCATAAGGCGGTCCATCCCTTCTTGCACCATCTTCTCTGTCCGAGAGTCAATCGAAGACGTCGCTTCGTCCAGAATCAAGACTGGCGCATTGGCAAGGGCTGCACGGGCAATGGCAATCAGCTGACGTTGTCCATTAGACAAGCCTGCACCATCATCTGTAAGAACAGTGTCGTAGCCATTGTCCAAATGTTGCACAAAGGAATCCACATTAGCAATACGAGCGGCCTCAAGGATTTCATCGCGCGTCGCATCCGCACGGCCGTAGGCAATATTTTCAGCGATAGTCCCTGTAAAAAGATGCGTATCTTGAAGCACGATACCAAGTGAGCGACGAAGAGAATCTTTTTCAATCAACTTGACATCAATACCATCATAGGTAATCACACCAGATTGGATGTCGTAGAAACGATTAATCAAGTTAGTAATCGTTGTCTTACCTGCACCCGTCGCACCGACAAAGGCAACCTTTTGCCCCTTGTCTGCATAGAGGTTAACATCATGAAGGATTTGTTTCTTACCATCGTAAGAGAAATCAACATCTTGAAAGACCACATTTCCGACCAACTCGACCAACTCATAGTCGCCATTTGGACGTGGGTGCTTCCAAGCCCAAAGATTGGTTTTCTTGTCTGTCACAACCATTTGACCATCTACCAATTCGTAGTTGACCAAAGTGACCTTACCTTGGTCAACTTCTTCTGCTTCATCCAAAAGGTCAAAGATACGATCAGCACCAGCAAGGGCCATAAGGACAAAGTTAAGTTGTTGAGAAACCTGAGTAATTGGGCCGTTGAAGGAACGGTTCAATTGTAGGAAGGCCATGAGACCACCGATAGTCAAACCACCGACACCATTTAGAGCGAAGAGTCCACCAACCAGGGCAGTCAAAACAAAGGAAACATTTCCTAAGTTCCCAAGAATTGGCATGAGAACATTGGCATAGCGGTTGGCCAAGTAAGAAGATTCAAAGAGTTGTTCATTAATCTTGTCGAAGTCAGCCATGCTTTCTTCTTCGTGGACGAAGGCCTTGACGACCTTTTGCCCTGACATCATTTCTTCGATAAAACCATTCTCAATCCCTAGGTTCTTTTGTTGTTCACCGAAGTAACGACCTGATTTAGCTGATACATTTTTGATGACCATAAACATGATGCCTACCATGACTAGGACCACGATAAAGAGAAGGGGACTAACCGTAAGCATGGTTACAGTCACCCCGATAAGGGTAATGGCCGTTTGTAACAACTGCGGAATAGACTGCTCAACAGCCTGACGAAGGGCATCGATGTCATTGGTATAGATAGACATGATGTCCCCGTGTTGGTGAGTGTCAAAGTAGCGAACCGAAAGCTTTTGCATACGAGCAAAAAGCTGATTACGAAGGGAACGCAGGGAATCTTGTGAAATCGTCGCCATGAGGAGGGAGGCCACATAGTTGGCAACCACACCGATAAGACAAAAGACCCCAACTGACGTCAAGAAACGTAACAGTGGCCCAAAATCATGACTACCAGATTTGAGCATGGGTTGAACGTAAACGTCCACCAAGGACTGAATCGAAGCCGTCAAATTAACCGTTGCCAAAGAAGCAACAACAATGAGGACAAAGGCAATACTAAGTGAAAGTTTGTAGTCTTGCCACAAAAAGCGTAGAAGACGTGCTAGAGAGCCCCAATTAGCTTTTTTCTTATTCTGCATCTGCTACTCCTTTCCCTTGTGTTTGCATCTTGTAGACGTCACGATA
>OJIZ01000253.1_pt1 | contig 11564 bp, 10 predicted proteins | sample 1596071 | NCBI WGS metagenome assembly OJIZ01 (sample SAMEA4350127, study PRJEB24818) | metagenome | biome: human; feature: gut; material: faeces | place: Denmark | collected 2013-09
ATGAAGTGGCATTTCAACAAATGGGTTGGAATGCTTTGCAGATTCGTCGTTGGTTTCAGCCAGAAATGAAATTTATTGAACCCGCTTTGAGCTGGGCAGAAAAAGAAGGCCATCATTTAATACACTGTTTTTCAGATGACTATCCTTTTTTACTCAAACAAATTAGTGGCTTTCCGCCCTTATTATTTGTGAAAGGTAATCTGATCGCACTTTCAGCACAGCAAATCGCCATGGTTGGAAGTCGTTATTGCTCCGCTTATGGGGAATATTGGGCAAAATATTTTGCGACAGAGCTTTCTCTCGCAGGATTAACGGTGACGAGTGGGTTGGCTGTAGGTATCGATGGATTTAGCCATCAGGCGGTGGTGGATATTCAAGGGCAGACCATTGCCGTATTGGGCAGCGGATTAGATCACATTTACCCCGCTAAACATCGCCGATTAGCCGAGCAAATTATCGAAAATAACGGGGCATTAGTTTCTGAATTTATCCCTACGCAAGCACCGATTGCTGAAAATTTTCCTCGTCGTAATCGCATTATTAGCGGGCTTTCATTAGGAACATTAGTCATTGAAGCCACAGAGAAAAGCGGTTCATTGATTACAGCACGCTATGCTTTAGAACAAAATCGCGATATTTTTGCCTTACCAGGGAATATTCAAAGTGAATACAGTCAAGGCTGCCATAAACTGATTAAGCAAGGGGCGATGTTGGTGGAAAATGTCAAAGATATTTTAGATAGCCTCAATCATAGCGTTGTTTTTCAGCCGTCAGTACATACGCCAATCAATCAGTCGATAGCTAAACCGCTCACAGCAAAAATGCCAGCTGTGGAGCCGAGTCATCCTGAACTTTATCATATATTACTTATACACCGATAAGTCTTGATGATTTATCTGCAGCATTGAATTTGCCGGTAGATTTGCTTTTAGTGCAGTTATTAGATTTGGAGTTACAAGATTTAATCGTCAATGAGAATGGACTCTATAAGCGGATAGCGTAAACGGGGTAGAGTAAGGAGGCTATCCTGTGCTAAGATACGGTTCAGTTTTAGAAAGGAGAACCTATGTTAGCCATTATTTCCCCGGCAAAAACCTTAGATTTTGAAAGTGCGGTCAGAAATCTTCCTGTTTCTCAACCGCACTTGACGGATTATAGTGAGCAACTGATTGAAATCTGTCGTCAATTATCTCCCCAAGATCTTTCTTCCTTAATGTCTATCAGCGATAAACTTGCGGGCTTAAATGCCGCTCGCTTTGCTGAATGGACAAAATCTCACAACGAAAAAAATTCACGCGCAGCCATTTGGGCATTCAAAGGTGATGTTTACACTGGCTTAGATGCTGATAGTTTATCTGATGAAGATGTACAATTCGCTCAACGCCATTTACGTATGCTTTCCGGCTTATATGGCTTATTAAAACCCCTTGATTTAATGCAACCTTACCGTTTGGAAATGGGCACAAAGCTAGAGAATCCCAAAGGAAAAGATCTTTATGCTTTTTGGGGAAATATCATCACTCAATCAGTACAACAAGCGCTTGATGAGCAAGGCGATCGTGTTTTGATCAATTTGGCTTCAGACGAGTATTATAAATCGGTGAAGGAAAGCCAATTAGAGGCACAAATTGTTAAGCCAGTTTTCTTAGATAATAAGAATGGTAAATACAAAGTGGTCAGCTTTTATGCGAAAAAAGCCCGTGGTTTAATGTGTCGTTTTATCATTCAAAATCGCTTGGAACATGTTGAACAACTGAAAGAGTTTGACCTAGGTGGTTATTGGTTTGATGCGACATCCTCAACTGAAAAAGAACTTGTATTTAAGCGAGATATCAATGAATAAAATCCTGGTTATATTGACCGCACTTTTACTCTCAGGTTGTGCGGCAAAAGTGAGTCAGCTTCAAACTCCTGAAAAAATTGAGTACAACGGCAAAACTTATAAACTTACTGCAAGCCAAGATTTGGATACGATTGCGCGTTATGTTTATCTTGCCGAGCCAGATACCTTGGAAAATTGGCAATCTCAAATTGAAGTGTTGCTTGATCGTGATTTATCCCGTTCTATTGAGCAACGTGTGGCATTGCGTGAGAAGGTATACCGTAATTTAGGGGTGAAAGATTTCAAAATCCTTGCTAATTCAACGAATCCGAAAAAGCCCGCTACTGAGTTAAATGGTTATGTCATTTATGCTCCGACAGAACAAAATCCGTCTTGGCAAGTGGATATTGCTAAGGGCAAAAATGTGCCACGTTGTGGTTTCGTGCAATATCAATATTCCCAAAAAGTGGAGCAAGGTAAGAAGTTTCAGCGCTTAAGCAAAGTAAAAATTGTGAAAAATTTACAAAAGTATCTTGTCGCAAAAGAAAGTAAAACATTACAAAAAGCGGATCTTTCTTGGAAATGTGAAAGTTATTTCAATCACTAAAATGTATAACTAGATCAAATCTCAAGTAAATTTTCAAAATTTTGCTAGAGCAGAAATTATGGATAGTGTAATCTTAGCACCAATTGTTCTTAAGAATTCAAAGTAGGTAAATATGATTAAAAAAATTGCTGTATTAACCAGTGGTGGTGATGCACCAGGTATGAATGCTGCCATCCGTGGCGTTGTTCGTGCAGCTCTTGCAGAAGGGCTTGAAGTATTTGGGATTTATGACGGTTATCAAGGCTTATATAACAATAAAATCAAACAGTTAAACCGTTATAGTGTATCCGATATTATTAACCGTGGCGGTACATTCTTAGGCTCTGCGCGTTTCCCAGAATTTAAAGATCCAGCAGTGCGTGAAAAATGTGCGGAAATTTTACGTTCACATGGTATTGATGCCTTAGTTGTTATTGGTGGTGACGGTTCTTATATGGGGGCGAAATTGCTCACTGAAGAACACGGTTTCCCTTGTGTAGGTATTCCAGGCACAATTGATAACGATGTGGCTGGCACAGATTACACAATCGGTTATGAAACTGCGCTACAAACAGCGGTGGATGCCATTGACCGTTTACGTGATACCTCAAGTTCTCACCAACGTATTTCTATCGTGGAAATCATGGGGCGTCACTGTAGTGACTTAACCATTTCAGCAGGTATTGCTGGTGGTTGTGAGTATATTGTGGCATCAGAAGTGGAATTTAATCGTGAAGAATTAATTCGTCAAATTGAACGCAGTATTATTCGTGGAAAACGCCATGCCATTATTGCGATTACTGAATTAATCACAGACGTACATTCTCTTGCTCGTGAGATTGAAGCTCGCGTAGGTCATGAAACCCGTGCAACCGTATTAGGCCATATTCAACGTGGTGGTTCACCTTGTGCCTTCGACCGTATTTTAGCTTCACGTATGGGCGTATATGCGGTAGATATATTGCTACAAGGTAAAGGTGGCTACTGTGTGGGTATTCAAAATGAAAAATTAGTTCACCATGATATTATTGATGCAATCAACAATATGCGTCGTGAATTTAAAGCAGATTGGTTAGAAATGGCTAAACGCTTAGAATAATCTTTGTAAGGCTATTTAAAATAAAAGAAATCGGGCTAAAGCAATCATTGTTTTAGCCCGATTTTTATCTGTTTAGATTAAGCTTTTAGTGTATTTCTCTTACGCTGCAAAATTAAAAAACGACAATCATAGGGATTGTCTTCATCAGCTTGGCGATATTCTTCAAACTCGATGTTCCATTCTGCCCAATTAATTTCTGGAAAGAACGTATCGCCGTCAATGTCAGCTTGAATTTGTGTGAGATACAATTTATCTGCTTTAGGTAAATATTGTTTAAATAACTCGCCGCCGCCAATCAACATAATTTCATCAAATTCTTTGACAAAATCGACCGCACTTTCAAAATTCTCTTTCCAGATGACACCTTCATGTTCGTAAGGCGTGCGTGAAAGGACAATATTGGTACGTTTGGGTAGTGGGCGACCAATGCTTTCAAAGGTTTTACGACCCATAATTACCGGTTTGCCTGTGGTGTTTTTACGAAACCAGGTTAAATCAGCAGGTAAGTGCCAAGGCATTTGATTATCTTTTCCGATGACGTTATTTTTTGTTGTCGCAACGATCAAACTTAATGTCATATTTTCTATCCTATTTTTCTTTTTTTGCACTATATCATAGCTATTCACAAAATCTGTATATGAGGTTGGATTTTTCGTGATTTTTATTAATTTTAGTGCTAATTTAACCGCACTTTTCTATTTTTTCACTGAGGATAAACTATGTCGGCAAATCGCAAAACAATCGTCGTAAAATTTGGTACTAGCACATTAACACATGGTTCCCCAAAATTGAATGCACCTCACATGGTCGATATTGTTCGCCAGATTGCACAACTTCATCAAGTGGGTTTTCGTGTCGTGATTGTGACATCAGGTGCGATTGCCGCTGGACGACATTATTTAAATCATCCTCAACTTCCTCCAACTATTGCGTCAAAACAGCTTCTAGCCGCAGTAGGGCAGAGTCAGCTTATTCAAGCCTGGGAAAAATTATTTGCGATTTATGATATTCATATTGGACAAATTTTATTAACTCGTGCCGATATTGAAGATCGTGAACGTTTTTTAAATGCGCGCGATACATTACATGCGTTGTTGGACAATCATATTATTCCTGTGATTAATGAGAATGATGCGGTGGCAACGGCTGAGATTAAAGTAGGGGATAACGATAATTTATCGGCGTTAGTCGCGATTTTAGTGCAAGCGGAACAACTTTATTTATTAACGGATCAACAAGGTTTGTTCGAAAGCGATCCTCGTAAAAATCCAGATGCGAAATTGATTCCTGTGGTTGAGCAAATTACCGATCATATTCGTTCTATTGCAGGTGGTAGCGGTACAAATCTTGGTACTGGCGGGATGAGTACAAAAATTATTGCGGCAGATGTGGCAACGCGTTCAGGTATTGAGACCATTATTGCGCCAGGCAGCCGACCAGATGTCATTGTGGATTTGGCTTACGATAAACCAATTGGCACTAAATTTATTGCACATCATTCAGATCGTCTCGAAAGTCGTAAACAGTGGTTATTTGCAGCTCCATCAGCGGGTATGCTGACGATTGATGAGGGTGCTGAAAATGCCATGTTAGTACAGAATAAATCGTTGTTGCCTGCAGGGATTACGGCTGTGGAAGGGCGTTTCTCACGTGGTGAAGTCGTCAAAATTAAAAATATCTCTGGTAAAGTGATTGCACTCGGTATGCCGCGTTATAACAGCGATGCGTTGGAATTAATCAAAGGAAAAAAATCCCAAGAAATTGAACAAATTCTTGGTTATGAGTACGGTGCAGTTGCGTTACATCGTGATGACATGATTATGCTATAGCTTAAAATAGAAATCGGATCTCTCATATTTTCGGAACCTTCCTTTTATTTTGTCGGTCTATAAAACCATAAAAGGGCAATAGCCCGACATTAAGTAGTAAAAGGAGACAACATGAGATTAATAGTGACCGTTTTAGCTGTTGGGCTATTAAGTGCTTGTACGCAGGGCTATTATGTAAAACATCGTAGCCCAATTTCAGTGAGCAAACACGTAAAACGTTTAAATACGACGGCTTGTCACGATAAAGATGACTGGTATTTAGATGGTTATCGTGTAGGAAAAGATTTCCAAGCGCAAAGCCAATCTCAATTGAATAAACGAATTAATTATTGTGGCCGACGTGTACCTGAAGAGCTGAGAACCGCATGGTTTAACGGTTTTGATGCAGGCTCAAATGGCGTTCAGATTGATATAGAGGGTTATGATGAGGATGCTCTCTTAACCTATGATTATGACGATGATGATCGTTATAGCGAAGATGAAGAAGAATAAAAAAGTGCGGTTAATTTTAACCGCACTTTTTCTTTTTCTTTTTCTTTTTAAAGGATATCGAGTAATTCAACTTCAAACACTAAGGTTGAGAATGGTGGGATAGATGCGCCCGCACCACGTTCACCGTAAGCCAGTTCGTGTGGAATAGTGAGTTTCCATTTAGAACCAACAGGCATCATTTGTAATGCTTCAACCCAACCACGAATTACGCCATTTACTGGGAATTCAGCTGGTGCACCACGAGCAACAGAACTGTCGAATACGGTACCATCTGGTAATGTACCTGTGTAGTGAACACGTACTTTATCAGTTGCAGATGGTTTGTTTCCGTTACCTTCGCTTAAAATTTCGTATTGTAAACCGCTGTCAGTCACGTTTACGCCCGCTTTTTTCGCGTTTTCTTCTAAGAATTTTTTACCTTCTTCTTCAATCGCTTTAAATTGCGCTTGTTGTGCTTCAGCTGCTTGTTGTTGAAGCGCTTGAACAGAATGCATTAAATCATTAATTTCTAATGCTGGTTGATTACGGTTTAACGCATCAAAAATGCCTTTTGCTACTGCTTCAACAGAAATATCCATTTGGCTATCTGCTAATTGTTGACCGATTTGTAAACCGATACCGTAGCTGCCTTTTTCAGAAATACTTTCTAATTTTACTTGTTCAAAAATTTGAGCTGTCATTGTTTTTTCCTTTGTTGTAAAACTATTTTTTCAATGCCAAGATTTCACCCATGCGAACAGGTTCATCAACACTTAAGTGATCGGCAATTTTCACTTGACCGGCTTGGAATAAATTAATCACGGTAGAACCAAGTTGGAACCAACCCATTTCTTGACCTTTGCTTAATTTAACCGCACTTTCACCTTCATAAGTCCAGACTTTCACTTCGTTATGACGTGGTGGGTTAATGACACCAGCCCAAACGGTACCGATACTAGCGGTGATTGTTGCACCTACCAAGATTTGTATCATGGTGCCAAATTCAGTATCAAAGACACAAATCACACGCTCATTACGTGCAAAGAGGTTCGGCACATGTTTTGCTAAAAACGGATTGACGGAGAATAAATCACCCGGCACATAAATCATTTTGAGAAGTGTACCATCACATGGCATATGCACACGGTGATAATCACGTGGTGATAAATAAGTGGTGATGAATTCCCCATTTTTAAAGGTCTCGGTTAAATCTTTATCTTCCGCTAATAAATCGTTTAAGCTGAAGAAGTGACCTTTCGCTTGTAATAGACGATCATCGTCAATACGTCCACATTCACTTACACGGCCATCCGCAGGGCAACAAAGTGCGGTTGGATTTTGGTTAATTGGTCGTGCATTTTCTTTTAATGGACGGATAAAGAATTCATTAAAACTGGCGTAATCACTGAATTTTTCTTTTTCAGCAATGCTCATATCAATGTTGTATTTTTTTGCAAACGCTTTAATCACAAAATGTGTCACTGCGCCCCATTTTTGTTTAGCTAACCAACCTGCTGCTTGTGTCATATAGATTTGTGGCATCACATATTGAAATGCAACTTTTAGGCGTTGCCAATAAGAAATTGGGTTCATTGATTTCTCCGATAAGATTAAAAAGTTGGGCGATTATAACAACTTATTTCACTTGCGCAATGTTAGTTGATATTTTTGCGTAAGATCAAAGCAATAAGCCGACATTTGCCGGCTTATTTTTATGTTTATAAAATCATTTTGACTAATTTATCTGCTTGAATCCGCGCAAATTTCTTCAACAGTTTTTGCACCGGTTCAGGATATTGCGTCAATTCTTCTAATTCAGAATAATCTTGCAATACTTTGGTATGTTGGCGGATGTGCGATAATTCTTTTTCCACTTGTGGCAGAAGTTCTTCTTTCGGGTCGTGGATTAATAATCCATTTTCCGCATCTAAACGCCATGCACGAGGATTCAGGTTGTTCCCTGTTAAAAGAATATACTGATTGTCCACCCAAATCCCTTTGAGGTGATAAGTGTTATCACCATCTTTCCATAAACGCACCGTTAAATGGCCATTTTTAATGTAAGCATCAAATTTCTCGCAGAAACGACGAAGATTGCTTTCATATAAATAAGGCAATGCACCTGCCATTTTAAATGGCTGCTCTGGTGGAATATAGAAATCGTTCGCGACTTTATCACCCACGATAATTTCCACACGTTTTCCTTGTTCTAATAAGCGGGCAAGTTTACTTCTTAGCGTGCGAGGGAAGTTGAAATAAGGCGTACAAATCACCAGTTTTTCCTGCACTTGTAAGAATAAATCTTCGATAACTTGGTTTAATTCATTGCCCGATGCACCTAAACCAAAAAGTGGTGAAATGGTTAAAACATCTGAAAAACCAACCGCACTTTCCAACTGATATTCAGCATGGGCAGATAAGTTTTTACGATAAGCTTTTATTGCACTACGAATTTCTTTGGTGCGAGGGCGATTAGCCACATCTAATGGATGTACCGCACTGAAATCCAATAAATAATCATTGATGAAATTCACCATAGAGTCGGCAAGTGCCGCATTGTGAATTTTTTGATAGCGGTCGTAACGGTATTTATCTTGTTGTTGTAAATACACGTTATTGATACTTGCACCGCTGTAAAGTACGGTATCATCAAACACAAAGCCTTTAATATGCAATACACCGAAGACTTCACGGGTATTAATAGGCACACCGAAGAACATATTTGGTTCATCGGGAAGTTGATAGGTTTGGCGTTGTTCACAATACCAATCAGCGTTAGTGGCAGATTTTTCTGCACCGAGTAAATTGCGTTGTCCGCGATGCCAATCCACTAAAATTTTCACATCCAATTCTGGATGATCTTGTTTTACGCGATAAATTTCATTGAGAATTTCTTGTCCCGCTTCATCTTTTTGCCAATAAAGCGCGGTCACGTAAATGCGTTTTTTAGCTTGGCGAATTAATTCTATAATTTGTGCTTTGAATTCAAGCGGACTAAACAGAAACTCAACCTGTTCAGCCTGTAAAGGAAGAAAAGGCAAATTTTTTAAATTTTGTTCTGCTCGTTTAGCTTTATTGATTAACATAATCGATCTCTACACTAAAAATTAATGCTCTAGTTTACAATATTTCCTTTGAGGATTGATAGAAAAAAGGTTTTTTTTCGTTATAATGCTCACAAATTTTCGCATTTTTTGGCGAATTATTATCCAATTTTTCCTTCGAGAAGCAAATTATGAGCAATTCACGCAAACCATCATTCCAAACAAATTCCACCAAATCTTTTCAAGAGCGTAGCCCAAAACGTGCATTTAATGACAAAGAACGTCGCTTTGATGATCGTCGTAATAATGAAAAACGTGAGGGAAATCGACCGCACTTTGATAAAAAACGGGATGATCGTAAACCTTCTCGTGGCTTCCAACAGCAAGAAGTGAGAGAACCGAAAATTGCTGAACTTTCATTAAATAAAGCCAATGGTGAAAGTGGCTCGGTAAAAGTAACGGTGAAAAGTACTGGCGTGAGTTATAAACCGAAAGAAAAGAAAACGGGCGCATTATCACCACGAGCACCGGAGAAAATTAAAAAGAACCGTGCTGAAGAAATGAAAGTGTATGGTGAAAATGCGTGCTTAGAATTGTTTGCAGAACGCCCAGAGAGCATTGTTCGCGTATGGGCAACGGTGCAAATGGCGCATAGAATTGGCGAGATTTTCAGTTATTTAGCCGCGAATAAAAAAGTGTATCACGTGGTGGACGTCGATGAGCTAAGCTTAGTAAGTGGCACTGAGCATCATGGTGGCATTTGTATGCTAGTGAAGAAGCAACGTACTTTCTCTTTGCAAGGTTATTTAGATGTACCGCGTCAAGAAGACTGCTTAGTGGTGCTTGATCAAGTTAATAATGCGCAAAACTTAGGTGGCGTTGTGCGTACTTGCGCCTTCTATGGCATTAAAAATGTGGTAACAAATCAAGTTGAACCGCTTTATGCGCCTGCTGCGATGCGTGTAGCTGAAGGCGGGATGGAACATATTCGTATTTTAGAAACAGAAAGCACGGAAATTGCGTTAGAGGCTTTACGTAAGGCGGGTTATCAGATTGTTCATATATCAACCAATAAACAGGGTATTGCGTTGGAGCAACTCAAATTTGCAGCCAAAGTTGCATTAATATTGAGTGAAGGCAGCACAGATGATATTCGAGAGAAAGAAGATGTGAATGTGCGTCTTTCTTTAAGTAATCCATTAAAAAACGGATTAAATATTGCGGTAAATACAGGAATTTTATTAGCGCATTGGTATGTAAAATAACCTCAAGTGCGGTTATTTTTACACTTATTTTCAAGGCTGGCAGATGTCAGCCTTTTTTCTTTTTTAAAATGTGTGTCACTCAATTTTTCATCTTTCTTTCATAAAGTTTTTGGGGGAAGTTGGACAAAAGATCTATACTATTCCGAGTAGTTATTTAACAGGGAGTTTTTATGCCTGAACGTTCAGCCAATATTAGTACACATGATCCTTTCGGAAGTTTATTAGGTTATGCACCGGGTGGGATTGCGATTTATTCATCAGATTATCATACAGCCGATGAGAAAGAGTATCCGGATGATGCTGCCTTTCGCAGTTATTTAGGAAGAGAGTACATGGGCTACAAATGGCAGTGTGTAGAATTTGCGCGCCGTTATTTATATCTCAATCATGGCATGGTGTTTACTGATGTAGGAATGGCTTACGAGATCTTTTCTCTACGATTTTTACGTCAAGTGGTGAATGATGCCTTATTACCCTTACAAGCCTTTGCAAATGGTTGCAAACGTAAGCCTGAAGCAGGTGCCCTTTTAATTTGGCAAGAGGGGGGAGAATTTAAACATACGGGGCATGTGGCGATTATTACCGAAGTCTTAGAGGATAAAATCCGCATTGCTGAGCAAAACGTGATTCACTCTCGCTTACCAAGCGGGCAACAATGGACGCGTGAATTACCGATGACGGTTTCTGAAAGTGGTTATTTTCTGCATGATACCTTTGATGATACCGAAATTTTAGGTTGGATGATCCAAACGGAAGACACCGAATACAGTCTGCCACAGCCAATGCCTGAAAAAGAGAAACTTGAAATTCATGCAGAACATATTGAAAACAACGGTCAGTTTGAACATAAATGGCTGAATGAGAACAATGAATTTGAAGTCGCCTATGTGAAAGCCATGGGAGGGCATAAAGTTAGCCATTCTGACCAATATCGTTACTTTACGATATCTGAAACAGCACAACATGAGTTGATTCGTGCAACCAATGAATTACATTTAATGTATTTGCATGCCACAGATAAAGTGTTAAAAGACGATAAGTTATTAGAATATTTCAATATTCCAAAATTATTATGGCCTCGCTTACGTTTATCTTGGCAAAATCGCCGTTATCAAACCATTACGGGGCGTTTAGATTTCTGTATGGATAGTCGTGGATTGAAAGTGTATGAATACAACGCAGATTCAGCCTCTTGTCATGCGGAAGCCGGTGAGTTTATGAATCGATGGGCAATCCAAGGTGGATTGAATATGGGTGAAAATCCTGCTGATGGTTTACGTAATGCATTAGCGGATTGTTGGAAACACAGTGAAGCTACGCCACTTGTTCATATTATGCAAGATCATGATGATGAAGAAGATTACCACTCATTGTTTATGCGTAATGCACTGGTTCAAGCCGGATTTCAAGCCAAAATTATTCATGGTACAGAGGGGCTACATTGGGAT
>OJIZ01000258.1_pt1 | contig 11414 bp, 2 predicted proteins | sample 1596071 | NCBI WGS metagenome assembly OJIZ01 (sample SAMEA4350127, study PRJEB24818) | metagenome | biome: human; feature: gut; material: faeces | place: Denmark | collected 2013-09
TTGACCATCATCTGTGTACATGTCTCCATAGTAAACACGTGGCACAGTGTCCTTATGCGTAAGCATCAAGGCATATGCTGATGGGATGTTATATTGTGTGTATTGCTTGTTAGCACTACGCATGTCTTTGTTGTAGATTTCAAAGGCTTTCTTCATTTCATCAAGCGTGAAGGTATTCCCTGTTGATTGAGGGTTGATTTCATTTTTGATGATTTGACCAATGATTGATTGTACCTCTGAATCGTGAGCACGAACAAAGGCGTAGTTAGCCATGCGTTTAGAGTTTTTACCACTTTCAGAACGGTCATTCAAACTATTTGAAATGAGTGGTTCAACCCCTGAGCGGTTACCAATTGGACGCAAGAGTGAATATACCAATGCTAAGTGCATAGGGTCATCCATTGGCAATTGGGCACCTTTAGTGTCTTCATTGTAATAGGCATCGTTGTGAGACCATGCTTCCAAGATAGACAAGTGTTTAATGGCTTGATCTTGACTTTGATCAGCACCATATTTAGCTTTGAAATAATCTGAAGCAATTTGGAGAAGGTCAGCATTGACATTATCCACGGCATCGACACGAACACCATCGAAGTTTTCATCTTCAGAACCACCAGTAATAGTACCGATGTTCATGATGTAGTGGAGCCAGTTCAACTGCTCAGCCTGAACCGCTGGATTTGAGTTGTCAATATCATTTGCCAACAAGAACTCGAAACCACCGTTACTTGTATCCTTAGTATACTTAGGATTGTGTTTACCTGTTTGACTAGTTGGTGTGCGGTTCAAAAGACGATAATCTGAGTTAGCATGGCTTGTACGACTATCGTTGTTATAGAGAAGGGCACCACCTTGCAAGTGGTCATTATTATCAAGGTTTTCAGAAGTTGAATTCCAACCTGGTTGAGTCTTCACGAAATTTTTGATAGTTGTACGCAACCAGTCAGTGTTACCTTCACGCGCAATACGTTCTTCAATACGCTTTTGAACTTCAAGCGCTGCTTGGTCCATCTGAGTTTGTGAGCTGAATGACGTATAGGTCTGATTGGTACCGAGACCTTGCTCCTTCATGTAGTTGAGGTAGCTCGCTTGGATAGCCTTGCTTGGCCACCAAACTGTAAGCAATGGACGTTTGTCATTTTCAGTTGAAGCAGTCCACTCTTTACCATCTTTCAAGATTTCTTTTGGACGGTACCATGTGTTGGCAGTGAAGTAACCATCAACAAGTTCGATATCTTTATCAGTTGTACCATAAAAGGCATTCTTATCGCCATTTACAGTAACGTTTGTGTTTGTGCTATCAGCTGATGAACCTGTTCCACCGTTCTTGTCGAAGCGGTATTCTTTTTGGTTAGACAATTCACCAGTTTCAGCATTAAAGTATTGACTTCCGCCGTTACGTTCGAGGACATAGTTCTTACGAATAGTGCCATCATCTTCAACGTAGTATTGTTTTCCATCAATTGTTTTGATATGGCTTGGACCATCAGTTACGACATTGTTAGTTGCTGGAAGGTCGTTGTTTACTACTGTGACAGTATTGTTGGCATTATTTGTATTGCCGTTAACTGGGGTAGCACGACGGCCTCCTGTAGGACCACGGCGGGCACCAGTCGCACGACGTTCACGTGTCGCTGCGCGATCAGTAACTGTTGTTGTGTCAGTTGTAGTATTGTTATTTGTTGTATCAACAGCTGTATCATTGGTTGCTGTTGTATCGTTTGTAGTTGCCGCACGATCAGTACCGACAGTCGCTACCGTATCAACAGCATTCGCTGCAACTGTATTTGTTGTATCAGTTGTCAAATCGAAAGTTGCTGTTGGAGTTGCTTGGTCAGTTGCGACATCGTTTGTCGCTGCAACTGCTGTAGTTGGATCCTGAGCAGCCGTTGTATCGTTAGATACAGTACCCGTATCAACAGTAATATCGGGGATGGCTACAGTAGCATCCGTATGTTCGTCTGCCTGAACGACACCGTCGTTAGTTCCTAAAGAAACCGCTGAGACTGCACCGAGAGACAAACCTGTCACTGCGATGGTTACCCATTGTTTCTTAACTTTGTGCATTTTATAATGTACTTTTTTGTCCATAATAAAAAGACTCCTTTTTCCCATTTATAGCTTCATTCTAAATCATTGAAAGCTTTTTTTCAATAAGATTCGATAAATTTTCATAATTTTTAGAAAAGTCCTTTTGTTGTTTTAATAATATTAGTTTTTGATGAGAATTTAGAAATATAAAATATTCATTTTTTATCGTTGAGGGAAAGAGAATTGGGAAACTATAGCTATTTAGAATTATTCTTGATAAGCTTTTTTGCTTTTAACCTTAATCCAAGAGAATCTAATGGAAAAAGACCAGATTCTTAAGACTTCTCCTCTTGAAACACTTAAAAACACTAACTTAAGCAATATATCAGGCTGTAGAGATGATGTCTTTTTTAGGATAATTTCTCATACTGAAAATAAATTCTAACTATCTAAGCCATTCACTACTTACTGAGCTGTAAGAGGAAGTTATAGATTATCTCATGCGTCAGGAAGAGGTTGAAAATATTACCCTCAAGGCTATTGCCAATGAACTCTTTATTTCTTCTTCTACTGTTATCCGTGCTTGCAAGAAACTAGGTTACCAGACCTATAATGAACTACGGTATGACCTGCGTTTATCAAAAGAACTTAAGAAGAATCAAGCCAAATTAGAACATAACTCCTTTGAACAACTCAAAGAACAACTCCACGTCGAGTTCGAACATACCTTATCCATCCTCTCAGAGCAAGATTTCCAAAGCTTTGCAGATAAGATTCTTGAGGCTAGACGTATTTTCTGTATCGGCGTGGGATCTAGTTACATGCCTATGACCGACTTCAACCGCAAATTGAAACTGATCAACATTTGGACCAACGATTATTTTGAACAATTCAGTATTGAACGTATTAAAGTTATTGTGACACCTCAGGACGTCATTATCGTCTTCTCACTCGGTGGAAAAAGCAAGGATGTCAATAACAGTATCTTACAAGCCAAAAGACATGGGGCAACTGTCTTAACTATTACTACTTTAGGCAATCACCTACTTTCTAAAATCAGTGATCACATGATTTTTGTCTATGATGCCCCAAAAAACGTGAAAATCTGCGTTCGCATTAGATGTTCAATTTGGTTGGAAACTTGTTATTTGAAGTCATTCTAACAGAGCAACAACGTCGCTCATCCAGGTAAAATGTAATACTAAATTAGGAGGTCAGTTAAAGCTGACCTCCTTTTTATTGTTGCTGTTTGTTTTTGAAACTTTCAAAACATCTCCAAATCAAAAAACACCTCCTAGCTAGACTGCATATCTAACATGAAGGTGTTTTTTACTGTGCTTATCTGAGCATTGTAAAGACTATTACAATCCTAAAATACTAATAATCTTCGTCCTCTTCTTCATCTTTCTTCCGTTTGGCAAGAAAGGCAAGACCAGTTGCCGTCGCTAAGGCACCGAAGAGTGTAGCTAACGACGATTCAGTTTCTCCAGTCTTCGGAAGTTGTTTGGCTTCAGTATGATCCTTAGGAGACATACTTTCAGAGCTTGAAGCACTAGCTACAGACGTAGGTGATGAATCACTAGCACTGATTGACACACTTTGAGATGCAGAGATACTTGCACTCGTTGAGGCACTCTGTGACGCTGATGTACTTGCGGATTCTGATGCACTTGTTGATGCACTTTGTGATGCACTTGTACTTGCCGATTCACTAGCGCTGGATGAGGCACTCTGTGACGCACTGATACTTGCTGAAGTTGAAGCACTTACTGATAGAGAAATCGAGGCCGATACTGACACACTAATCGAATCAGAAACAATAACACTATTAATATCAACACTGTCAAGGGAGTGGATCGCAGGTTCTCCCATACTTGTGATAACTGAGCTTGATGCCGACGTACTTGCAGACTCACTCGCACTTGTTGATGCACTCATTGACGCTGACGTACTTGCGGATTCAGACGCACTCGTTGAAGCGCTCATGGAAGCCGACGTACTTGCCGATTCGCTGGCGCTGGTTGAGGCGCTTTGCGATGCTGACGTACTTGCTGATTCTGACGCACTCGTTGAGGCACTCATCGACGCACTGGTACTTGCGGATTCGCTCGCACTTGTCGATGCACTCATTGAGGCCGACGTACTTGCGGACTCTGATGCACTCGTTGAAGCGCTCATGGAGGCACTGGTACTTGCTGACTCACTCGCACTTGTTGATGCACTCATGGAAGCACTGGTACTTGCGGATTCACTGGCGCTGGTTGAGGCACTCATCGATGCTGACGTACTTGCTGACTCACTCGCACTTGTTGAAGCGCTCATCGACGCTGACGTACTTGCGGATTCGCTCGCACTTGTTGAGGCACTCTGTGACGCTGATGTGCTGGCTGATTCGCTCGCACTGGTTGAGGCGCTCATCGACGCTGATGTACTTGCTGACTCGCTGGCGCTGGTTGAGGCACTCATGGAGGCTGATGTACTTGCTGACTCGCTGGCGCTGGTTGAGGCGCTTTGCGATGCGGACGTGCTGGCTGACTCACTGGCGCTGGTTGACGCACTCTGTGACGCTGAAGTACTTGCCGATTCACTGGCACTTGTTGAAGCGCTCATCGACGCTGATGTGCTGGCTGATTCGCTCGCACTTGTTGAGGCGCTAATCGACGCTGAAGTACTTGCAGATTCACTTGCACTTGTTGAGGCGCTCATCGACGCTGACGTACTTGCCGATTCACTGGCACTTGTTGAAGCACTCATCGATGCTGACGTACTTGCTGACTCGCTGGCGCTGGTTGAGGCGCTTTGCGATGCGGACGTGCTGGCTGACTCACTGGCGCTGGTTGACGCACTCATGGACGCTGATGTACTTGCTGACTCGCTGGCGCTGGTTGAGGCACTCATGGAGGCTGATGTACTTGCTGACTCACTCGCACTTGTTGAGGCGCTCATGGAGGCAGACGTACTTGCTGATTCGCTGGCGCTGGTTGAGGCGCTTTGCGATGCGGACGTGCTGGCTGACTCACTGGCGCTGGTTGACGCACTCATGGACGCGGACGTACTTGCTGACTCGCTCGCACTTGTTGATGCACTCATGGAAGCACTGGTACTTGCGGATTCACTCGCACTTGTTGAGGCGCTCATGGATGCACTTGTGCTTGCGGATTCGCTTGCACTTGTTGAGGCGCTCATTGAGGCAGACGTACTTGCTGACTCACTTGCACTCGTTGAAGCGCTCATGGACGCTGAAGTACTTGCCGATTCGCTAGCGCTGGTTGAAGCACTCATCGATGCTGACGTACTTGCGGATTCGCTCGCACTTGTTGAGGCACTCTGTGACGCTGAAGTACTTGCAGACTCTGAAGCACTCGTTGAAGCGCTCATGGAAGCCGACGTACTTGCTGACTCACTTGCACTCGTTGATGCGCTCATCGATGCTGAGGTACTTGCGGACTCTGAAGCACTTGTTGAAGCGCTCATCGATGCTGAGGTACTTGCAGATTCTGATGCGCTCGTTGAGGCACTCATTGACGCGGACGTACTTGCGGATTCACTCGCACTCGTTGACGCACTCATGGAAGCCGACGTACTTGCGGATTCTGAAGCACTGGTTGATGCACTCATGGAGGCGCTAGTACTTGCTGACTCACTCGCACTTGTTGAAGCGCTCATGGATGCCGACGTACTTGCTGACTCTGATGCGCTCGTTGATGCACTTTGCGATGCTGACGTACTTGCGGATTCTGACGCACTTGTTGAGGCGCTCTGTGACGCTGATGTACTTGCCGATTCACTGGCACTTGTTGATGCACTCATGGATGCTGAAGTACTTGCTGACTCGCTAGCACTTGTTGAGGCACTCATCGATGCTGACGTACTTGCCGATTCGCTCGCACTTGTTGAGGCGCTCTGTGACGCAGATGTACTTGCGGATTCGCTCGCACTTGTTGAAGCGCTCATGGAAGCACTTGTACTTGCTGACTCTGAAGCACTTGTTGAGGCGCTCATGGACGCTGAAGTACTTGCTGACTCACTTGCACTCGTTGAAGCGCTCATGGACGCTGAAGTACTTGCCGATTCGCTAGCGCTGGTTGAAGCACTTTGCGATGCTGAAGTGCTGGCTGATTCAGATGCACTCGTTGATGCACTCATTGAGGCCGAGGTACTTGCTGACTCGCTCGCACTGGTTGAAGCACTTTGCGATGCTGAAGTGCTGGCTGATTCAGATGCGCTAGTTGAGGCACTTTGCGATGCTGAAGTGCTGGCTGATTCAGATGCACTCGTTGATGCACTCATGGATGCCGACGTACTTGCGGACTCTGAGGCGCTCGTTGATGCACTTTGCGATGCTGACGTACTTGCGGATTCTGACGCACTTGTTGAGGCGCTCATGGAAGCACTTGTACTTGCTGACTCTGAAGCACTTGTTGAGGCGCTCATTGAGGCAGACGTACTTGCTGACTCACTTGCACTCGTTGAAGCGCTCATGGACGCTGAAGTACTTGCCGATTCGCTAGCGCTGGTTGAAGCACTTTGCGATGCTGAAGTGCTGGCTGATTCAGATGCACTCGTTGATGCACTCATTGAGGCCGACGTACTTGCGGACTCTGAGGCGCTCGTTGATGCACTTTGCGATGCTGATGTACTTGCGGATTCTGACGCACTTGTTGAGGCGCTCTGTGACGCTGATGTACTTGCCAATTCACTGGCACTTGTTGAGGCACTCATGGATGCTGAAGTACTTGCTGACTCGCTAGCACTTGTTGAGGCACTCATCGATGCAGACGTACTTGCCGATTCTGATGCGCTAGTTGAGGCACTTTGCGATGCTGAAGTGCTGGCTGATTCAGATGCACTTGTTGAAGCACTCATGGATGCTGATGTACTTGCGGATTCGCTCGCACTTGTTGAGGCACTCTGTGACGCTGAAGTACTTGCTGACTCTGAAGCACTCGTTGAAGCGCTCATGGAAGCACTTGTACTTGCTGACTCTGAAGCACTTGTTGAAGCGCTCATGGATGCCGACGTACTTGCTGATTCGCTGGCGCTGGTTGAAGCGCTCATCGATGCACTGGTACTTGCGGACTCTGAAGCACTTGTTGAAGCACTCATCGACGCACTGGTACTTGCGGATTCGCTAGCACTCGTTGAGGCACTCATCGACGCGGACGTACTTGCCGATTCTGATGCGCTAGTTGAGGCACTTTGCGATGCTGACGTACTTGCGGATTCTGAAGCACTTGTTGAAGCACTCATGGAAGCTGATGTACTTGCGGATTCGCTCGCACTTGTTGAAGCGCTCATGGATGCTGACGTACTTGCTGATTCGCTGGCGCTGGTTGAAGCGCTCATCGATGCACTGGTACTTGCGGACTCTGAAGCACTTGTTGAAGCACTCATCGACGCACTGGTACTTGCCGATTCGCTAGCACTCGTTGAGGCACTCATCGACGCGGACGTACTTGCGGATTCGCTCGCACTTGTTGAAGCGCTCATGGATGCTGACGTACTTGCTGATTCGCTGGCGCTGGTTGAAGCGCTCATGGATGCCGACGTACTTGCTGATTCGCTGGCGCTGGTTGAAGCACTCATGGATGAGCTTGTACTTGCTGACTCACTCGCACTCGTTGATGCGCTCATCGACGCGGACGTACTTGCAGATTCGCTCGCACTTGTTGAGGCACTCATGGATGCGCTAGTACTTGCCGATTCACTGGCACTTGTTGAGGCGCTCATCGACGCTGAAGTGCTGGCTGATTCGCTCGCACTTGTTGAGGCGCTCATCGACGCGGACGTACTTGCCGATTCACTGGCACTTGTTGAAGCACTTTGGGATGCGCTAGTACTTGCTGACTCACTCGCACTCGTTGATGCGCTCATCGACGCGGACGTACTTGCAGATTCACTGGCGCTGGTTGAAGCACTTTGGGATGCGCTAGTACTTGCTGACTCACTCGCACTCGTTGAGGCGCTCATCGACGCTGACGTACTTGCTGACTCGCTCGCACTTGTTGAAGCGCTCATGGATGCTGATGTGCTGGCTGATTCACTCGCACTCGTTGAAGCACTCATGGATGCAGACGTACTTGCCGATTCACTGGCGCTGGTTGAAGCACTTTGCGATGCACTGATACTTGCGGATTCACTCGCACTTGTTGAGGCACTCATGGACGCGGACGTACTTGCCGATTCACTGGCACTTGTTGAAGCACTCATGGATGCGCTAGTACTTGCAGATTCACTGGCGCTTGTTGAAGCACTCATGGATGCGCTAGTACTTGCTGACTCTGATGCACTTGTTGAGGCGCTCATGGAAGCCGAGGTACTTGCCGATTCGCTAGCACTTGTTGAAGCGCTCATCGACGCTGAAGTACTTGAGGATTCGCTGGCGCTGGTTGAGGCACTTTGTGACGCCGACGTGCTGGCTGACTCACTGGCACTCGTTAATGCGCTGTGTGAAGCTGAAACACTTTCAGAGGTTTTTTCCGATTCACTTGTGGACACACTTTCCGAAGCACTGGTACTTGCTGATTCCGAGGCACTCGCTAAGGCACTCATTGATGCTGATGTTTTTGCGGATTCACTGGCGCTGGTTGAGGCTGACATACTATCCCTATTAGGGGTAACTGTATAGGGTACCTCCAATTCATAAGTGCTACTTAGGCCTGTCCCGTCAGGTAAGGTTGTAAATCTAACAGAATAAGTGAATTGTCCAGGAGTACTAATATCTGGTAAGTCTGAGCTGACAAAATTTGCAGATAAGATGGCCGATTGTGAAACCGAATCTGCACTATACCATTCACTTGGCGTATAGCTATTATAATAATCCTCATCATCAACATCTTGTTCAAATGTATGAGAAACACCCTTCACCTCAATAACTTTATGTTTAAGAGTAGTTGTACTCACCAACAACTCTGAACTATTTGAAGTTGTCCCATAACGACCAACATCATAGGTTCGGGTAATCGTATAGTTAAATTCACCTGCCGTTGCTGTTGACAATGGTAGAGTTGTCGTTGTTTCAGATGTAGAGGTATTGGTCCATTTGGTTGTGTAAGATTGGTCTGTCACATCAGATGAGAGATACGCATCTGCATTTGAACCATTGTGAAGATTTTGACCTTTAAAATCATAAATAGGTGTTTTAGCCTCAATCTTAGGTAAAACCTTATAATTCACATTAACGGTTTGCACAGAACCGTCTGAATAGGTTACTTTTGCAACAGCTGTTTGATTCCCCGAAGTAGTCGTTGAAATCGGTGTTGACCAAACCAGACTATAACCAGAGGCAGCAGGTGTTGTACTTTCATTTGAAGCAACCGTCACAAATTTACTTACATCAGAAAGATCCGAAGCTGTTTCACCCTGCAACGTGTACACAGTTGTTGCTTTGGCAGAGGCTGTGTAAATTTCGTTTTGTCTGATTTTATGGAAAGCATAGGTAATTCCTTGGTTACCCGTAACAACTTTCACAGTGTTACCAAAAAGATAGCCCTTAGCCGTAGAAACGTTTGTCGCTTTTAGAGTATAACCACTAATAGCAAGGTATTCTCCCAAATCTACATTTGTTCCAGGAGTTTTCTGAATCAACACTTCATTTTTTCCAGGAATATCTTCCCCAGTGTCTGCATCAATGAATTTCACCGTAATGTAGGCACCCTGAGCTGAATAGTCAAACTTCTCCAATTGGAATTGCTGTAAATTATAGCCGGAACCCGTCGATCCAAAGAGCGCAAAAGCCATTTCATCAGGATAGCCCGCATTTTGCAAGAGGCTTCTGCTTCTATTCTCATATTTTAGGGCACTTGCATTTGGATGACCAAGAACTTCCATGTCACCAGTAACAGCTATGGGATCATTGTTTAGATTCATAGACCAGGTTTGTCCATTATAGGTGACCGTCATCACCTTGGTATCCCCATCATAGACAACCTTATAGTCCTTCAATGAATTATCTGTTGGGCCTTCCCCATTTAACTTCGTAATTGTGCGGATAACGGGGTAAACACTTCCACGTGCCGTACTATTTGATCCATTATAGTTATAAGTAAAGCCTCCAAAAGCTCCTTTTTGATAACCCGAATACTTAGGATCGGCTGAAGCTTTATTATTCGGTAATGGGTTACCCGTATTATGCCAAGTATCTAGTTTGAAACCAAAAGAACCTTTGAGGTTATCTCCTCCCATCCCAAGACTGGCACCTGATCCATTACCGTTGGCATTCCCGATTTCTCCGATAGCACCCGTTGAGAATACCGCAGCAATTCCATCACCACCCGCATGACCATTGTTATTACGACCTTCGTAAGCCTCACCAAGATTGATTTTCCCTGTGAGAGTGAAACTTTCGTTCATATCAATCTTTGTGTTCAGGGTATAGGCACCTGCCTGACTTGGCGCACTTGGCGTCAAGGTCAAAATTCCATTACTTAAAGAGGCATCTCCAGTTGTTTTAAAGTAGGTGGATTGATTCTTATTGGTTACAATCAAATGCGCCTTAGGATCATAGGTTGCATTTCCCAGTGAAGCATTTGTATCGTAGGATGCACGTAAGGTATTGGCAGCAGTAATCCGTGCTCCATTCCGGTAATCACGAGCACCAGAACTTGCGCGTAACACCGTATTGACCACAGTATTACGGGTTCTAGTAGCTTCAGAGATGAGGGCGTTGAGGTCAGCATTTGGATCTGTCAAAGCATTTTGAATCGCTTCAATCGTAGCCTTTCCTTTTAGAAGGGCACTTTCCGCTCCTTCACGATTGCCTAGTCTTCCTAGATAAGTTCCAATTTCAGTAGACAGTGAGGTAAGCTTTGCCTCTTGCTCTTGACGCTTCTTATCCGCCTCAATACTCGCTACCACAGCAGTATTAGCTACTGCTGTAGCTTCTGAGGCCACTTCTGCTGCTTGTGCTGAGACTGTCGGTACTGACGCTCTTGTTGTTAAATCTGATAAACGTGATGTCTCATTAGTGTCTAAGCCTTCTGAACGCATTGAGACTGCACCACTCTCAGACCCCGTCTGACTCGTAGCAGTAACTTGACTACTTGATGTCTCACTGGCATGCCCTCTCGCCTTTGAACTACTCATTGAAACTGAAGTAGACTCCGAAGCTTTCTGTGAAGCCGAAGCACTGGTGCTGGCTGACTCACTCGCACTTGTCGAAGCTGACGTACTAGCAGAGGTTGAGACTGAGGTCGAAAGGCTCGCTGATACTGACGCAGAAGCCTGATGACTTGCCGATAGCGATAGTGAGACTGAATCTACTGAGTTTGATACTGAATCTGTGGCTGAGGCTGACTGGCTAACAACATCCCCTCTGACTGCAGATTCTGTAATAGCTCCCGAATGACCCAAAACCGCTGAATCAGAAGCTGCCAAAACATCTG
>OJIZ01000262.1_pt1 | contig 11271 bp, 14 predicted proteins | sample 1596071 | NCBI WGS metagenome assembly OJIZ01 (sample SAMEA4350127, study PRJEB24818) | metagenome | biome: human; feature: gut; material: faeces | place: Denmark | collected 2013-09
CGTTTATATACAATCAAGAAAAAATAATTAATAAATACATAACATTCTGTTTGTTTAGGCACTATAAACGAACGAAAACGAGCAAAAAAGCGAACGTAAAATTTTACGTTCGCTTTTTATCTTATTATTTATATTCTACAATTACTTAACAGTATATGTAGTACCACGTCCTATACCTTGTTTTCTTAAAAAACCTGAGTTCACTAATTTATTAACAATTTGTAATACCTTCGTTTTTACGCCCGTTTTAAATCTATATTTAATATATATTTCTTTCAAAACTGTAGCTATAGGCACAGCATTGATAAGCAATATCATTTATAATATAAACATAAGGTAATTACACAAATTAATTTAATTAAGTGATAGCATCAGCTTTCAAAACATAAAAAGCTAGAATTAGGAGGTCTATTATGGCAGGCACAGTTAATCAAGAATTAGGTTTATTATTCCAAGGTCCTAACTATGTAATCGTAAAAAAAGGCGGCAAAGCTGGTGAAAAGGTAGAAAAACATAACCACCCAGAAGCAAATGTCATCTTTACAGTAGTTAAAGGTAAAGTACAAGTATTCCTTAACGAAACTGAAGAACATGTACTTGTACCAGGCCAAGTATTAGAATTCAACGGCGACAACTACATCCAAGCAACACTTGTTGAAGACAGCGAATTCGTAGTAAACCTTATCCACAAACCTGAATAAAATACTAAAGGACAGTTGAGCTAATCAACTGTCCTTTTTATATGCCGCATCAGTTAAAAGGAATTATAGATTGTAAAGTCACTTACATCAAAGCGTTTTGTATGGCCCGGTGCCGGTACGCAATCTGGATGAGGATAACCGATTGGGAATATCGCTACAGGTATGATGTTATCAGGCAAAGCATAGGCTGCTCGTACTTTACGGGGATCAAAATGAGCAATCCAAGTTGTTCCTAAGCCTATATCCGCCACGGTAAACATGAGGTGAGAACCTACAATACTTGCGTCTACAACGCCCATATCCGCATCATCATATTCCCGCTTCCAACTCACTGCATTATCATAACAAACAATAATCGCCAACGGCGCATTGAAGTGACCATTAGTGCAGTCTTTTAGTTTATTAAGACTATCTGTCGTATTCAGCACAAGTAAGCGTTGCGGCTGATAATTATGAGCCGTAGGTGCTAATCTCACTACCTCTAACAAGATATCTAACTTCTCTTGCTCAACGGGCTTCGTATCAAATTTTCGAACTGAATACCGCTCTGTGGCTAATGCTTTAAAATCTTTCATTAGATCTCACTCCTTAGTTGAAATAAGCTAATCTATTTTAAAGAAAACACCTATATACTACTTATAATATATTAATTCGCTATTATAGCTCTTCTTTTACTACTTGAACAACTTCACTAAAATCTTCTGAAAGGGCATCAAATTCTTGGTCAGAATATAAAAAATAACCTTCTAAACCTCTATGAATAATCGCATTTACTGTTGGGTGAAACTCTTCATCTGTCGCATCAATGACGAATTGCGTCATTTCATAAGCTGCTTCCTCTGAATACATGAGTTTATCTATACCGATGCAGACCATCAGGTCTTGGACATCCTCTGGTGTAAGGGACTCCTTTTGAGCCGTCCCATTTACCATTCCAAAAATATATGCTGCCGCTAACTGTCTATCAAGCTCATCCTCTAAATCAATCAAGCTAAGGAATGTATCGACCATTTCCATAACTTCATTCACAATACTATCTTTCATAATAAATCCTTTCTAAAATAGCTTACACATTATCACAAGCAATAGCTATTGGGTATAAAACTGACAAGTCTCTCTCCTTAGTTTACGTGACAATATAAATGTAAGCTACTATATCTTATCTCTATACAGACTACTTCTGTTAATATATTTCTCTATCTTACTATAAAAGTCCTTTAAATCCAAAAGCCCCTTATCTGAAATCAGACAAGGGGCCATTTCATATTATTTTTTTAGCCGGTATTATTTTTTAAGACGGCTAATTACTTCGTTAGTAATGTTTTCGATTTTGCTGTTAGCGTCAGCCGCACGGATTGTGTATGGGTCATCCAATACTACATCCATTTTTTTCTCAACACGAATAGTTTCAACTGCATTGTGAATTGCTTGCATCATAGGTTGAGCAATTTTGTTGATTTCATCGTTTTCTTTTTGAAGCAATGGAGCTACGGATTTATTGAATTCAGCTTCTGCTTGAGTTTGATCTTGAATTTTTTCAATTTCTTGTACTTTTTTCTCAATTTGTGGACGGTATTGAGCGTCTACTTGTTGCATTTTCATATCTAATGCACCATAGCCAGGGTAGCTATTTACTACTTGGCTCATATTTACTAAGCCAATGTTAGCAGCACTTGCTACTGCAGCAGTAGCAGACATAGCACCAACGATAGCTAGGGTAGTTAATTTTTTAGATAATTTCATCTGAAATCCTCCTCGAAATAAAAGTGTCACTATACAATCCAATAGTGTACTATTTTTACTATAACAAATCTCGCTAACTTTCACAAGACTATGTTACATAGCATAATAAAGCCCTATGAAATGCTTATGAAAGTCTATAGAAGTTAAAATAATACCCACAAGTATACTCTGAAGCTATAATAGCAGTCGCTACGGACATATTCAGAGCACACATGTGGGTATTACGGCTTTCACCTAGTATTTATAATTCGACGTCGAATTATTGTTCATCGTTCAAATAAATGTATTTATCGGATTTCAATTTGGACACGAGGTCAGGCACCAAACCGATAAGACGATCGAAGCTGCTGCTGTAAGGGTTGCCTTTAATGTTGAACAACTCGATGCGTTCGCCTTTAATAACGAGGATAGCGCTTGGTTCCATTTTGGCACCGCCGCCACCGCCGCCACATTCGTGGTTTTTGTTAGCAGTGTTGTGGTTTGTACCAGTACCAAAACCAAATGTTACGTCTACGAATGGAACAAGTGTAGTATCGCCGATTTGCACAGCTTCGCCTACTACAGTTTCCACCTTAATCATATTTTTGAATTTCTCGAATAGGACTTCCAAATTCTCTTTTACATTACTGTTTTCCATCACAGTACCTCCGCTTTTTGTGAAAGTATCATTGCTGTACGTTCAATACTTAGGTTTTTATACTATGTATTTACTTCTATATGACATATACATTATTTGTAGACATTATATATTGTCTTAATACAGCTTCATTTACTTAGTTGACTTAATATATCCTTACGCTGTTTGACCTTGTTCGGCTTTCAGCTTTTCTAACTGCTTAGCTTCCTTTCGTTTAACCCAGAAGACGCGAGCGCTTTCACCCAATAGGGAACGCATTGGTTTAGATAGCAAGAATCTTGTACCATGCCAAGCCATGACAGCTAAAATGATGCGCCCTTTAATATGACCACTACCTTCACCGGCCCAATTTACATAATCGAGCTCAATGTTCTCAGCTTGTTCAGGCCAAATGCTGTACAGCATAGATGCGATAATCCCCATACGATATGGGTCACCAACACCAAATCGACCTTCTATGGCCACATCCCGTGGTTTAGAGTGGTCATAGCATCGCTTCGAAACAAGGAATAGCTGGTGCCATAATTCTGTATTTTGTACATGTTTCATGAACCAGAATGTAGGAATTTTAGACTTGAATGATGCCACCGGATCGTTTGGATCTGGTTTTTCAAAACGATGTTTAACCGTCGTTTTGAGGTCTTTCACCTTCGTAAATACCTTTTCCTTGATAGAACCGTCACTGTTGAAAGTAACGCGGCTCACTGTTTCGTCATCACTTTTAATATGGGATGTTGGATCTTGCTGAATTGAGTCATACCGATCAGCTCGAGCCTGTGCATCCATATCCTTAGAAGCTTGTTCAGGACGTTCAATGCGTTCATTTGGATTTTCAGATCTACCAGCCCCTGGTGATTCTTCATCACCAAAGGTAGCGTTAGAACGTTGAGAGCTCTTCAAATCTTCAAAGCTAGTGCCACTAGAGCTTGCAGAAGGGCCTTGTCCGCCCCCTTGCATCGCCTTAGCAAAGGCCTCTGCTTGTGACATATCATCGTCTTCGTCCACAACTTTTTGGTATTCTTCATCTACACGATTTTCAAGCCATTCTTCATAGTCTTTCACAGGACCAATCTTGAGCATGCCCAAAATATATAATTCCTTAAAAAATGGTTTGTCCTGCAAATATGCTAGATGCAGTGAAAATACACGCCACAGCCATTTGACGCGCACCTCGCCTCGATATGGCGAGCGTCCGTTAATTTCGATGCTATATGTGATTGGTGTCAGTAGGATAATCAAGATGAGTGCTGCAATGATGGCCACAATAACGAGGGCCACAATAGCCACTGTACTCAACCACATCACCTCCTTAGGTGTACCTATGATTAGTTTTCAATACCTTTTCGAGCCATTACGCCTTGAAGGTAGTAATGTTTAACCTCTTTCATTTCCGTTACAAGGTCTGCCTCGTCGATTAATTCTTGAGGAGCCCCACGGCCCGTAAATACGAGTTCCGTTTCTGGATGACGAGCATCGAGCAAAGCCTTTGTTTTATCCCATGTAATGAGTTCAAAGAAGAGCGCCATGTTGTATTCATCAAGAACGACGAGATCGTACTCCCCACTGCTAATAGCAGCCAGTGCGCGTTCGTAGCCTTTTTCAATGAGCGCTACATAGTCTTTTGGCGGATTACCGGATTCAAAGACAACGACTTCATCGCCCCATTTAGCGAGTTCATCCTTGCTTTTCATCCCTTCTTTGATGATAAAGAATGGCTTACCCACGGTTTCTAAGGTTAAATTCTGTAAGGTAGGTAAAATAGTATGTTCACTATATACTTTAGATTTCATAAATTGCAAAAAGAGGACTTTCTTGCCAGCACCGATGGCACGGATAGCTAGACCGATAGCAGCGGTCGTTTTGCCCTTGCCTTCGCCGGTATAAACTTGTACATAGGCCTTCATAGATATACCTCCGTTCATATACTTTTATTTTACAATATATATATGCAAAAATAAAGAAAAAGAACTTGCTATTAGTGCATTTGCACGCATAACAAGTTCTTTTTCTATGAATTATGTTTTATTTTAGTTACTAATTGGTAAGAAGATCATAGGATCTGTAGGAGATCCATTGAGTCGTACCTCGTAGTGAACATGAGCGCCTGTACTTTTACCAGTACTGCCCATCAAGGCAATGGTTTGACCTTGTTTTACGCTCATACCTACAGTTACCAATACAGCACTATTATGGCCATAACGCGTTACGAAGCCATTACCGTGATCGATTTCAACGAGGTTACCATAACCGCCGTCTGTATAACCTGCAAAGGTTACAACGCCCGCAGCAGTCGCCACAATTGGTGTACCATAGTCATCCGCAATATCTACCCCTTCGTGGAATGCACCGATAGCGCCCGTTACAGGGTCCACACGGCTACCAAATGGAGAGGTAATAACGCCCTTGCTCGGCCAGATACTTGGTGTAGTATTATTCGTAACACCACCAGAGCCAGCAGAGAAGTTAATGGATTGCATAGCCATAAGGTCTTGCGCCCCACCATCACGAAGGATATTACGCATTGTATAGAAGCTAACTAGCAATTTTTGTGCGTCCTTGTCCATTTTGGACAGACGAGCTGATAATTGTGCCGCTGTTAGCGTCTTTACTTCGCTTTCATCAGCGGCTGGCTGCTTTGGGTCGCTACCGTCCCCGCCACCTTGAGATGGTGTGCCAGATTCAGCGCCCTTCAGCATTTGCTTGTTTTCTTCGCTAATTTGATTTAAGTTTTGAATTTTCTTATCTAAAACATCTGTCTTTTGTTGTAACAATTTTAGCTGTTCAGATTGTAATTGTGTCTGTTGACGTAATTGCACCACCTCAGCTTGGCGCACGATGCCCCAAATGCCGAGAACCAATGCGGCGATAATTATGATAGAGCTTACAATAGCTGCAACCTTCGCTTGCTTGGTTGTTAATGTCAATATGCAGTTGTCACCATTTCTTTCAACTTTGTTTGAAATAAATGCCGGTACTTTCAATACAAACCTTCCTTATTTAGAAACGATGGCGCTCGTTAACGCTTCCTCATTGGTGCGTTCGCCCAACGCTTCGTTCAAACTCTCTAATTCTTCTTGTGAAAGACTTACGAGACTTTTACCTTTCACAATGGGTTTACTAAAAATACGGGATTCATTACGACCGTAAATACTGGAGATACAGATGCCGTTATTGTTGCCGTCAAGCAATGTAAGTGCAAAGGACAAATCATTACCGATATTTTCAAAGGCATTATATTTAATAAAGCCAATTTTTTGTATCGTATTGCTTTGAATATTGCGGATTGCCGCTTGCTCGGTCATCATGGTCTCAAGACCCTTTGCAGCATCGCGAATTTCGCTAACCTCTACAGATAATTTACGTTCTAGGCTCGCACCATTGTCTCCTTGCATAAAGAAATCGTATTTCTTTTTAAGGCTCCCTAAGCGAATGTGCAGGATTACACAATACACTAACAACGCTATTACAAGGACGATGGTCGCCATGCCAATCCACGGTTGAATCGATTCGAACATGTATATTCCTTCCTATACAATCATTCAAACTCCAACACTTAATTATACCATTCTTATTGTGAAAGTTAAATGACTGTATACAATTTAATTTAATATGTGTAATTAAAGATTAATTATACCTACCCTTTTATTTCGTCAATAAATGGGCTTATCGCTCGTTCTAGTATACCATGTAGAGCCGCTATGAGTACACCGTAATTTACGATTGGTGTGCCTTGTACAACGGCACATTCAATGCGTCGTAACACCTCGCGGCGTGTGAGCATACATGCACCACAATGAATGATTAAATCATACTGGGATACATCTTTTGGGAAGGCGCCTCCACTAGTAAATTCTAGCTGTAAATCCGTATGGCCTTGCTTCTTAAGAAGATTAGGAATCTTTACAGTCCCAATATCATCACATTGGCGGCGATGTGTACAACCTTCACTGATAAGCACCTTAGAGCCTGGCTTTAAATTCTTAATCGCCTCTACACCAGCTACTAAATCTTGTAATTTGCCCTTAAATCGGGCCATCAAAATAGAGAATGATGTCAACGGAATTGTACTAGGTGTTAACTCATCGACACGATCAAAAGCTTGCGAGTCACAGATAACCATCTTGGGCGGATATTTAAGAGAATTAATCATAGCAGGTAATTCTTCAGTTTGGCACACTAACGCTAAGCCTTTATAATCCAATATTTCACGAATAGTTTGAACTTGTGGCAAAATAAGGCGGCCCTTTGGCGCTGCGCTATCAATAGGACATACAAGAATTATGGTATCTCCCTCTTCTACTAGGCCTTGTAAAAGAGTTTGATCTCCTTCTACATCAAGTGGTGTTAACCCACCCAAGAGATCAAGTAATTCTAAACGTTTAGCTTTAGATGTAAAATCGGCCGAGCCAATCACGGTAGCTAATTCAGATAATCCCTTATGAGTTTCTACATAAGTAGATGCATCTGTTTTATTTTCTATGTTGTTTCCTTTATCATTTTCTTTATCAATTTCTGCATTGATTTCATTTATAAATAATGCAATAGGCACATTATTTTGTTTTAATAGGCCTAACCAACGCATATCATCAGCAGTTGGTTCTTCATCAGCACGAAGTACATAAACAGCGAGATTAATCTTTTTCACAACCTCTTCTGTTTTCTCCATCCGTAATGTACCTAATTCAGTTGTATCGTCTATACCAGCTGTATCGGTAATTACTACAGGTCCTAGTGGCAAAATCTCCATGGATTTACTCACTGGGTCTGTCGTTGTGCCTGCCACCTCAGATACAAGGGATACAGGCTGATCAGTTAACATATTAATCAATGTAGACTTACCAGCGTTACAACGACCAAAAAAGCCGATATGCACGCGGTTTCCTTTAGGTGTTTGTTCCATAGTCTATCCTTGTTACTTAACGTTTATATTTATTACAAAATATCGTTAATCATCTTACAACATGTATTAGTACGTATTAGTACGTATTAGTATGTATTATGATCTACTAAGTTATCTTACAATATTATTATAACTCAATAAAATACCTTATATACAGTAAAAGCGCAGTCCGTAGACTACGCTTTTACCGTGGATTGTAAATTGTATTTACATTATACAGAATTGTTATCGGTTTGTCATTACTAAATTCACATAATTCGATTCGAATTTAAGTATATCAATTATACTCTAAATTCTACTGTTTCAGTATCGTCTGTATTATCTTGACCATCCATAAAAGCAATGAGACGTTCTAATTCTGCTTCAGAGGAGAAGGCAATTTCAATCTTACCTTGAACCTTTTTACCAGCACGGAATTTAATATTTACAGGAGATCCTAAGCTTAGTTTTAAACGGTCCATAAGAGCACGCACCTCTGCAGTACTTTGCGGCTTAGCAGCCTTTGCTTTAGGTGTCTTATTTTGCATAGACTTCACAAGAGCCTCTGCTTGACGAGCACTTAACTCGCCCTCTTTAATACGTTCAGCAGCTTCAATTTGTTGCGCTGCACTACGCAATGCCAACAATGGACGCGCTTGACCCACTGTTAAGTCACCTTCGATGAGATCTTTTTGTACATAATCACATAGTTTTAATAAACGAACCATATTTGCAATATAAGAACGACTGCGACCTAGTCGAGCAGAAATCATTTCTTGAGTTTGTTTATACGTATCCATTAAACCTTGATATGCCAAAGCTTCTTCAATTGGATCTAAGCCTTCACGTTGTAGATTTTCAACGAGGGCCACTTCTGTCATCTCTTCTGTATTATATTTCTTTACAATAACTGGTACAGTCTCAAGACCTGCAATGATAGCAGCACGGTAACGACGTTCACCAGCTACGATTTGGTATTTATTCTTTTGTTTACGTACTACAATTGGTTGAAAAATACCAAGATTTTTAATAGATTCAGCTAATGTTGCCAAACTATCTTCATCAAAACTTTTACGAGGTTGATCTGCATTAGGAACTAACTCGGAGATTGGTAGTTCGTGAATCTCCTTTTCAGGCAATACAGACTCTACCGTATCTACCTTCATTAAATTTCCAAGGCCCTTCCCCAAGCCGGATGATTTACTTTTCTTACTTTTTACTTCTCTAGGCATAACTAACCTCTCTCACCTTACATGTGCGACTATATATCAATTTGTAACACTCAATTATTTAATAGCCAAGGTATTAATCTAGTCATTTTAACTATTTAACTAAACAACGAGCTATCTATTTAACTAAACAATTAGCTATCTATTTAACTATTGAACTGTTTATTTATCTTTTGAAGCTTTAATCACTTCTTTAGCTAGTTTAGTATATACGTCCGCCCCTTTAGATTTTGGATCATATACGATAATAGGTTCACCATAACTTGGAGCTTCGCTAAGACGTACATTACGTGGAATAATAGTCTTATATACTTTATTACCAAAGAATTTTTTCACTTCATCAGCAACTTGAATAGATAAATTTGTACGGCCGTCAAACATTGTTAATAACACACCTTCAATTTCAAGGTCTTTATTAGATGTTTGTTGCACAATAGTAATTGTTTTCACTAGCTGACTAACCCCTTCTAATGCGTAGAACTCGCTTTGAATCGGAATTAACACGCTATCTGCCGCTGTAAAGGCATTTAATGTTAGCAAACCAAGGGATGGCGGACAGTCAATAATGATAAAATCATATTCGTCACGTACGGGTGCCAATGCTTTTTTCAACATTGTTTCACGTGAAACAACTGAAACGAGTTCCACTTCTGCACCAGCTAATTGAATTGTTGCAGGCGCTACAAATAGCTTTTTAAGCATTGTAGGCTGAACAATATCAGCAATAGGTTCACCATCGATTAGAACATCGTGTACACAGAGTTCTAAATCATCTTTTTCAATACCTAAACCAGAGCTAGCATTACCTTGTGGATCTAAATCAACAAGCAATACTTTTTTACCAGCATCAGCCAAACAAGCGCTTAAATTCACGGATGTCGTCGTCTTACCAACACCGCCTTTTTGATTAGTAATAGCTATCACTTTGCCCACTTAATTCACCTCACATGTTCGTTCAAAATATTTCTTTTTAATTATAACATAAAACAACGATAATTACGGTAATTACAAATCAAATTCCAGAAAAATATCTATATTTTTTCACTAACTACATTAATTTAATAATACATATATTTATATATTAGCAAATAATATGATTAGATCTTATTTTAAAACTATATTTTGTATTTCTCAAAAGCTTCTATAAGAATTCTAATTGTTTCACGTGAAACATTTTTGATTGCACATGGGTACAATGGTACAGAATGGGTACAATGGTACAGATGTACAAGGCAATGTTTCACGTGAAACATCGTGTGTTAAAATTTTATTCTGTTGGTTGTGCTTTCATAGCTATACCAGATGTTTCGGCTGTTGTTTTGCTTGTTTCTGGTTTTGTAGCTGCTGCTTTTTCTGGAAGTTTTCTTGATTGGCAATCTTTTTGTGAGCAAGAGCTACAACCGCGTTTTGTTGTCAAGCATTGATCTCCTGGCATTAAACCGATAATAGCTGTTACGGATTTTCTTGGAAATAATAAGAAGTTTTCTGTAACTTGTAGTCCGATTTGTTCGGTTTTGATGATTTTACCAAGTTGTGGTTGAATTTCTAAAGGCCAGTTGCCATAGCCTGGGCTGAAACGCCATGTAGGTGCATAACCTTGTTTCTTAGCAATTGTATTGATTACTTCGTTTACTTGATCCGCTACCTGCTCTACTGCTGTAGTTGCTGCTGCATCAAGTAATAAGCCTACTGTATAATTGCCTTGTTTAAACAATTGCTCACTGCGAATTTCTACATCCTCACCTACTGTTACACCTAGTACATATACTTTTGTAGATTTTTCTAAGTGTTTTTCAATGATAGAACCTTCAATTTTAAGTGGTGGATTACTCAGAATTACCTTGTTTTCTGCATCATAATCATATTCTTGGTATACACCTTTAGGTGTAGCTAATAACTGGATTTCCTTACATGCTTCGTCAACATAATTTTGTGGGAAATCCTCAGCGTGACGAAGTCCTGCGTATCGTTTTACTTCTGCTTTATCGATGGCAGGAAGCATTCCGTTATAAATGGGCATGGAAACGCCTCCTCTTCAAAATAAAAAGCTCTGCGTATCCGTAGAGCGTGTGTGCTTACTAT
>OJIZ01000266.1_pt1 | contig 11148 bp, 10 predicted proteins | sample 1596071 | NCBI WGS metagenome assembly OJIZ01 (sample SAMEA4350127, study PRJEB24818) | metagenome | biome: human; feature: gut; material: faeces | place: Denmark | collected 2013-09
GCAAAAGTGCGGTCAATTTCTTGCGTGTTTTTGGTGTTTCTTAAAAATGTCGCTGTTGATATGAGTCAACGGTACTTTTTGTTAATAAAGGGCATTTTTATGAAATTGATGAAACATTTATTTAGTTCATTATTTATTGCAGGCGCAATGTTGAGTACACAAGTACTTGCAGAAGAAAAGACAGCAGAGCAGGCTCAACCGCAAACGCAAGTGCAGCAACAAACTGCTGTGCAAGCACCATCACAAACTGTACAACAAACGGTGAGTGATAAATTAAATATCAATACCGCTAGCGCATCAGACATTCAAAAAGCACTGATTGGTATTGGGGCGAAAAAAGCAGAAGCCATTGTGCAGTATCGTGAAAAACACGGTAATTTCACTGTGGCAGAACAACTACTTGAAGTACAAGGTATTGGCAAAGCTACGCTAGAGAAAAACCGAGATCGTATCGTGTTTTAATGTTGTTATTTTTATATGAAAAGCGGAATAGTGATATTCCGCTTTTTTATTTTTGAGCAGAAAATTTACCAAAACTTGCAAAATATCAAATTTTTTTGGAATAAGTTGGGGATTTCTTGCAATGGTTTTATAAGAGAGTAGAATACCAAATGGGTATAGGAATACCTATGTTGTAGTATAAGAAATAATAAACCAACTATTTGGAGTTAGATATGGCATCAGAAAATTTAAATCAATCTTCTGTTGCTCTCACACCAGTTGAAGCAACGGATTATGCTGAAAGCGTTGCTGCGTATAAAGCGCAAAAACGCCCATTTTTATCATTTCTGTCTGGTATTAGTGCTGGGGCTTGTATTGCTTTAGCCTTTGTATTCTATACGACGACACAAACAGCAAGCGCAGGAGCGCCTTGGGGATTAACCAAGTTAGTCGGTGGGTTAGTCTTCTCTTTAGGCGTAATTATGGTGGTAATTTTAGGATCTGAATTATTCACCTCTTCTACTTTAACCTTAGTTGCCCGCGTAGGCGGTAAGATAACCACAGCTCAAATGATCCGAAATTGGATTGTGGTATATTTGGGCAACTTTGTGGGCGGTTTATTTATTGCTGCAGTGATTTGGTTTGGGGGACAAACCATGGCAGCAAATGGTCAATGGGGTTTAACCATTTTGGCAACCGCTCAACATAAGATTCATCATACTTGGTTTGAAGCATTTAACCTTGGTATTTTATGTAACATTATGGTGTGTGTAGCGGTATGGATGTCTTATTCCGGTAAAACTGTTACAGACAAAGCATTTATTATGATCATGCCGATTGGTTTATTTGTCGCATCAGGTTTTGAACACTGTGTGGCAAATATGTTTATGATTCCACTAGGCATTATCACAGCTCATTCTAGTACGCCAGAATTTTGGCAACAAATTGGTGTGGATCCAATGAAATATGCAGACTTAGATCTCTATCATTTCATTGTGAAGAATTTGATTCCAGTAACGTTAGGAAACATTGTGGGTGGTGCGGTTTGTATCGGCTTATTCCAACGTTATTTAACCAAAGCTCACTAATGTACTAACGAACGAAGCAAGACTTATTTTTTATCAATTAAAAAAGGAAATGACTATGTCAGAACTTAATGAAGCACAAAAAGTTGCGTGGGCAGGATTCGTTGCCGGTGATTGGCAAGAAAACGTCAACGTGCGTGATTTTATTCAAAAGAACTACACCCCGTATGAAGGTGATGATTCTTTCTTAGCAGGTCCAACCGAAGCGACAACAAAACTTTGGGAAACTGTAATGGAAGGGATCAAAGTTGAAAACCGTACTCACGCGCCATTAGACTTTGACGAGCATACGCCTTCAACGATTATTTCTCACGCTCCAGGCTACATCAATAAAGACTTGGAGAAAATCGTAGGTCTTCAAACTGATGCTCCATTAAAACGTGCCATTATGCCATTTGGTGGTATTAAAATGGTGGAAGGTTCATGTAAAGTTTACGGTCGTGAATTAAATCCTGAAGTGAAAAAAATCTTCACTGAATACCGCAAAACACATAACCAAGGTGTATTCGATGTTTATACACCAGACATTTTACGTTGCCGTAAATCAGGTGTATTAACTGGTCTTCCTGATGCTTACGGTCGTGGCCGTATTATCGGTGACTACCGTCGTGTAGCACTTTACGGTGTAGACTTCTTAATGAAAGATAAATACGCACAGTTCTCTTCTTTACAAAAAGACTTAGAAGATGGCGTAAATCTAGAAGCAACTATCCGTTTACGTGAAGAAATCGCAGAGCAACACCGCGCATTAGGCCAAATGAAACAAATGGCAGCAAGCTACGGTTATGATATTTCTAACCCTGCAACTAATGCTAAAGAAGCAATTCAATGGATGTACTTTGCTTACTTAGCAGCAATCAAATCACAAAATGGTGCAGCGATGTCATTCGGTCGTACTGCAACCTTCATCGATATCTATATCGAGCGTGATTTAAAAGCAGGTAAACTTACTGAAACTGAAGCACAAGAATTAGTTGACCACTTAGTCATGAAACTTCGTATGGTTCGTTTCTTACGTACACCTGAATACGATCAATTATTCTCTGGTGACCCAATGTGGGCAACTGAAACCATCGCAGGTATGGGTTTAGACGGCCGTACATTAGTAACCAAAAATACATTCCGTATTTTACACACCCTTTACAACATGGGTACTTCTCCAGAACCAAACTTAACAATTCTTTGGTCTGAACAATTACCTGAAAACTTCAAACGTTTCTGTGCGAAAGTATCGATTGATACCTCATCAGTTCAATACGAAAATGATGATTTAATGCGTCCAGACTTCAACAATGATGACTACGCAATCGCATGTTGTGTATCACCAATGGTTGTTGGTAAACAAATGCAATTCTTCGGTGCGCGTGCAAACTTAGCGAAAACATTGTTATACGCAATCAACGGCGGTATCGATGAAAAATTAGGTATGCAAGTAGGTCCGAAAACTGCACCAATCACTGATGAAGTGTTAGATTTCGACACCGTAATGACTCGTATGGACAGCTTTATGGATTGGTTGGCAAAACAATATGTGACAGCCTTAAACATCATCCACTACATGCACGATAAATATTCATACGAAGCCGCATTAATGGCGTTACATGACCGTGATGTATTCCGTACCATGGCTTGTGGTATCGCGGGTCTTTCTGTTGCAGCAGACTCACTTTCAGCAATTAAATATGCGAAAGTTAAACCAGTCCGTGGTGACATCAAAGATAAAGATGGCAATGTTGTAGCAAGCAACGTAGCGATCGACTTTGAAATCGAAGGTGAATATCCACAATATGGTAACAATGATAACCGTGTAGATGACATCGCTTGTGATTTAGTTGAACGTTTCATGAAGAAAATTCAAAAACTTAAAACTTACCGCAATGCTGTGCCTACACAGTCTGTATTAACCATTACTTCTAACGTGGTTTATGGTAAGAAAACAGGTAACACCCCAGATGGTCGTCGTGCCGGCGCACCATTCGGACCAGGTGCTAACCCAATGCACGGTCGTGACCAAAAAGGTGCGGTGGCATCATTAACTTCTGTAGCTAAACTTCCATTTGCTTACGCGAAAGATGGTATTTCTTATACCTTCTCAATCGTACCAAATGCGTTAGGTAAAGATCCAGAAGCACAACGTCGCAACCTTGCGGGCTTAATGGATGGTTACTTCCACCACGAAGCAGCAGTAGAAGGTGGTCAACACTTAAATGTGAACGTATTAAATCGTGAAATGTTATTAGATGCGATGGAAAATCCGGATAAATATCCGCAATTAACTATTCGTGTATCTGGTTACGCAGTACGTTTCAACTCTTTAACTAAAGAGCAACAACAAGACGTCGTCACTCGTACATTCACAGAATCGTTCTAAAACACGATAAAATTTAACCGCACTTTAGCGGGAACATAGAAATTATGAGCCTGATTTAAGTCAGGCTCATTTTTTATAGATGATATTTTTGATAAAATTTAGCTAGATTTATTTTTTGGAAATTTATGTATGTCTGTTCTAGGAAGAATTCACTCCTTTGAATCCTGTGGAACCGTGGATGGTCCCGGCATTCGTTTTATTTTATTTATGCAAGGCTGTTTGATGCGTTGCAAATATTGTCACAATCGTGATACTTGGGATCTTGATGGTGGTCGCGAAATCAGTGTGGAAGAACTCATGAAAGAAGTCGTGAGCTATCGCCATTTTATGAATGCAACCGGTGGTGGTGTAACAGCATCAGGTGGTGAGGCCATTCTTCAAGCTGAGTTTGTACGAGATTGGTTCCGAGCTTGTAAAGCAGAAGGCATTAATACCTGTTTAGACACCAATGGTTTTGTGCGTCATTACGATCATATTATTGATGAATTGCTCGATGTAACGGATCTTGTGTTGCTTGATTTAAAAGAGCTGAACGATCAAGTACACCAAAACCTTATTGGTGTACCAAATAAACGGACACTTGAGTTTGCGAAATATCTGCAAAAACGTAATCAGCGTACCTGGATTCGTTATGTAGTCGTTCCAGGTTATACCGATAACGATCATGATGTTCATCTGCTCGGACAGTTTATTGAAGGTATGACCAATATTGAAAAAGTCGAACTTCTCCCTTATCATCGATTAGGGGCTCATAAATGGAAAACCCTTGGCTTTGACTATGAGCTCGAAGATGTTTTACCGCCGACAAAAGAATCACTTGAGCATATTAAAACAATCCTTGAAGGATATGGACATTCGGTAAAATATTAAGCTAAGGTATAAAAAGATTAACAGCAGGCTTTAGAAAGCTTTAAGGAGTAAAAATGAAAAAATTAGCATTAACGATTTTAGGTGTAGCCCTTTTAGCAGGCTGTTCAGCTGTTCAATCGCCAGTTACACAAGAAGAGGTGACATTAACGCCACCTTCAAAAGATAGAGTAGGGTATATTCGATTAGTAAAAGATAAAAATTACTACATTGATACCGATTCAATTTGGGTGGATAACCAAGATTTAAACCAAGTGCATTTTGATGCCGTGGTGAATTTGGATAAAGGTTTATATGTGTATCCAAATGAGAAAAGACGTTATGCACGTTCTGTTCGCCAATATAAAATCTTAAACTGTAAGAACTACCATTTAACCCAAGTTCGTACTGATTTTTATGATGATTTCTGGGGCGAAGGCTTACGTGCCGCACCGAAAAAACAAGAGAAATACACTATTAGCTTAAAACCTAATACAACGCTCTATGCGGCTGCACAAGTTATTTGTGTGAACTCAGATAGAAAACCTTCTTTAGATTTAGAAAGCTCAAAAGCAAAATAATCAATCAAAGTGCGGTTAGAAATAACCGCATTTTTTATCTTTCTGAAACTAATATGCAAGCAATAAAAAACGGTCAATATTCATCAAATATTGACCGCTCTTTTATTTCACAATGGAAGATTATTTCACACGAGAAACGTATTCGCCTGAACGAGTATCGACTTTAATTACTTCACCGATTTGAACGAAAAGAGGGACTTTCACCACTGCACCAGTACTTAATGTTGCTGGTTTACCGCCTGTACCCGCAGTATCACCTTTAAGACCAGGGTCAGTATCGATGATTTCTAATTCTACGAAATTTGGTGGAGTGACAGTAATTGGCGCACCGTTCCATAAAGTCACGATACAATCTGCTTGGTCTAATAACCATTTTTCTGCATCACCTACTGCTTTTGCATCAGCAGAGTATTGTTCGAATGTTTCTGGGTGCATGAAGTACCAGAATGCATCATCTTTGTATGAATAAGTGAGGTTAAGATCCATAACATCAGCAGCTTCAACCGAAGTACCAGATTTGAAGTTTACATCTAATACTTTGCCTGAAATTAATTTACGAATACGAGTACGAGTAAAAGCTTGGCCTTTACCTGGTTTAACGAATTCGTTTTCAACGATCACACAAGGCTCACCGTCTTGCATAAATTTTAGACCTGGTTTGAAATCACTGGTAGTATATGTAGCCATATTAAAAATATCCTAAAAAATAGAGATTGTTTGAAAGTGCGTATTTTAACCCGAAATATTGCGATTAGAGAAGAACAAAATTGGTTAGAAACCCTAAAAAATGCGATTTCTGATCCGAAAATCTTATTAAAAACCTTAAATTTGCCCGTTGAAGATTTTGCCGAGGACATCGCAGCTCGTAAACTTTTTGCTATGCGAGTGCCTTTGCCTTTTGTTGAAAAAATGGAAAAGGGGAATCCTAAAGACCCACTTTTTTTGCAAGTGATGACGGCTCAACAAGAATTTATTGAGGCCGAAGGTTTTAGCCAAGATCCTTTAGATGAGCAGCAAAAAAATGCCGTGCCTAATATTCTGCATAAATACCAAAATCGCTTGCTGTTCATGGCAAAAGGGGGGTGTGCAGTCAATTGTCGTTATTGCTTTCGTCGTCATTTTCCTTATGATCAAAACCCAGGCAATAAAACCAGTTGGCAACAAGCAATAGACTATATTGCCGCACATCCTGAAATCGAAGAAGTGATTTTTTCGGGGGGCGATCCGATGATGGCGAAGGATAGTGAATGGGCGTGGCTATTAGAACGCCTTGAAAAGATACCGCACTTACAGCGTTTGCGTATTCACTCTCGTTTGCCGGTCGTGATTCCGGAGCGTATTACGGATGAATTTTGTGATTTATTGCTAAAAAGCCGATTACAAGCGGTGTTTGTCACGCATATCAATCATCCAAATGAAATTGATGAGGCGCTCGCTTTGGCTATGCAAAAACTGGCAGGCGCTAAAGTGACCTTACTCAATCAATCAGTCCTTCTAAAAGATGTGAATGATAACCCACATACATTAAAAGTATTGAGCGATAAGCTATTTCAAGCGGGAATTTTGCCTTATTACTTGCATTTATTGGATAAAGTGCAGGGGGCGAGCCATTTTTATATCTCAGATGAGAAAGCATTACAAATTTACAAAGAATTACAGGCGCTCACTTCTGGCTATTTAGTGCCCAAATTAGCACGAGAAATCGGTGGAGAGCCAAATAAGACTTTATACACCGCTTAAGATCCGATAAAATACGATTCAATTTTTCACCGCACTTTTGTGCGATCTTTAGTTTAGCAAATCGAGGTAATCCCGTGGATAATAAAAATCAACCTAACGACAATTCATCTCAAAATGAATTAGATTTAGGATTTAATCATTCAGACTCTGTGACCCCAAGAAAACCGGTTCAACAAAGTGGCTCAATTTTTGATAAAGCCAAAGGTTTATTTGGTAAAAAAGAGCAACCAGATACGCAATTCCATGTTCGTCGCGAACCAACTTTTGGTGCGGCAGCAAGCCAACCTTTTTCTCCATCTCAAGCATTCCAAAGTGAAAATGTTGAGCAATCAGTTTCATCAAGCTCTTTCGAAACTCAAGAGCCCGTTGAGAATGTTCAGGTAGAAAACATAGCGGAAGAAAAAGTGATTTTTGAAAATTCTCCAGCAGAAGAGATTGTGGAAGAAGTGACAACTCAAGCCGAAACAGGTGCACCAGCAGCCGCTGCGGCAGCAAGCTTGAAATCACCTGAAAAATGGAAGGTTCTACAAATGTTACCAGAAAAACATCGTCGTTTATTTATTGCGATTTTGGGTTTAGTGGTATTACTGATCATTTTCTTCACTCTAAAACCAAATTCAGATACGGTGGAGTCTTTCGAACAACAAAATGGTAATGAAATACCAGTTCAATTCCAATCATTGGATCAATCTCAACCAGTTGAAACGACGATATTAGATAACAATAATACTACGGCTCCTGCAAAAACAGAACAAACAGCAAATGACGCTAAATCAGATACACCTCCAGCAATGGAATATGTAGGTGATAAAGCAGATGCGACTAAATCACAACCAGCAGAGCCTGCACAACAAACTGTTGCTCAACAACCTACAACACAGGCTCCAACTCAACCAACTACTGTTGCTCCGACAGCAGCTAAAGATCCAGTGAAAACTGCACAACCAGCTGTAGAAAAACATACTGCAACGGTTGAGTATAAAGCAGAACCTCGTCGTGAACATACACCAGTGGTTCAAGAGAAAAAACAACCTAAATCAGCAACTGAAAAAGCGACAGCTCAGCCGACTCAAACCGTGAAAAAAGAGCAAAGCAAAATTCAAGAAGCTAAACCTGTTGCGACTAAAGAAACTAAAGTTCAAATTGTGGAAGCGAAATCCGCAACCAACAAGACTGTGAAAGCTGCAGAACCAGTAGTTCAAACAGCTTCAACAGGTGCAACAAAAACATTAACTGTGCCGCAAGGTGTTTCACTGATGCAAGTATTCCGTGATAATAAATTGAATATTGCCGATGTAAATGCGATGACAAAAGCAAATGGTGCAGGTAATGCATTAAGCAGCTTTAAACCTGGTGACAAGGTACAGGTTTCAGTGAACGGTCAAGGTCGAGTGAGTGAGCTTCGTTTATCAAATGGCGGTAAGTTCATTCGTCAAGCCGATGGTTCATATCAGTATAAAAAATAATTTTTAGTGGGCGAGTAATCGCCCATTTTTCTAGATAAGATTGTTTATCCTTGCTCATTTCGCAAAGTGAGCAATCATAAACAAACCTTGATGGAAATAGAATTCATGTTAAAAAAATTAAGCGTAATTTTGACCGCACTTTGTCTTTCTGCTTGTTCACAAAATGTTGAATTAAGCAAACCAGCACCACAGAAAATGAAAGTGCAAACCGTTGATAAAAAATCCCAAAAGGGTTCAGCGACGGTTTATTTGTGTAAAGGCAATAAAGAAGTGAGTGTGGTTCATACCAAGCAAAAACAGAAAAGTAAAAAAACACTCAGCCAGGTGACCGTTACTTTTAATGATGTAACCGAAAAATTGACACGAGTGATTTCTGAGCGTGGGAGAAATTATGCGAATATTCGTTGGTATTGGCAGGAGCGTGATGACTTCAGTCAATTACAAACTAGCGTAGGTGAAGTGCTCGCAGAACACTGTGTGAAACAACCAAGTGAATTAAAATCAGGCAAATAATTCTTGTATGGATCTCCAACGCGGCTTTGTGTTACATCGTCGTCCTTATAGTGAAACCAGCCTTTTAGTGGATTTATTCACTGAAGAAACGGGGCGTTTGACGGTTATTGCAAAAGGTGCACGTGCGAAACGTTCGGCATGGAAATCTGTCTTACAGCCTTTTACGCCATTACTTCTTCGTTGGTCAGGAAAAGGCGCATTAAAAACACTCACGAAAGCAGAGCCCGCAGCAATTACGTTGCCTTTGCAGCAAACGGCTTTATATAGCGGGTTTTATGTAAATGAGCTGATTACTCGAGTGATCGAGCCCGAAACGGCCAATCCACAACTTTTTCAGCATTATCTTCAATGCTTAACAGGCTTAGCCACTCAACCACAGGTTGAGCCCACATTGCGTCTATTTGAATTTCATTTACTTAAAATCTTAGGTTATGGCATTGATTTTCTGCATTGTGCTGGCTCAGGTTTGCCAGTGGATGAATCGATGACTTACCAATACCGTGCTGAAAAGGGTTTTATCGCATCGTTGGTGAAAGATAACTTGACCTTTTATGGTCGAGATTTACTCGCCTTTGAGCGTTTGGAATTTACCGATGAGGCTGTCTTGCAAGCGGCAAAACGTTTTACCCGCATCGCGCTTAAACCTTATTTAGGCGATAAACCGCTGAAAAGCCGAGAATTATTTACGCAAAATGTACTTTATTTAAAATAATCCCTTTCTTTGATACAAATAGATTAAAACAGCATCATGGCTTTACTTTACGCTCCACAAAAAAAACAGAAAATCACGCAAAAAATCGTCGCTGAAATTCAGGATTTAGATTATCAAGGGCTAGGTGTCGCCAAAATTCAAGGTAAAACCTGGTTCATTGAAAACGCGTTGCCAACGGAAAAAGTGGAAGCGGTAGTGACCGATGAAAAACGTCAATATGGATTAGCGACTGCACAAAAATGGCTACAAGAGAGTAATCAGCGTGTTGAGCCTCAATGTCGTTATTATGGACGTTGCGGTGGATGCCAAGGCCAGCATATTCTTGTGGAAATGCAACGTAAAGCGAAAGAGAAAGCCCTTTTTTCTCGATTAAGTAAACTGCAAACAGAACCCATACAATTAATGCCCATGATTTGTGGCGAACAATGGGCTTATCGTCGTCGAGTACGATTAAGTTTACTGTGGAATGCGAAAAACAAAATCATTGAAATGGGATTTCGTCAGAAAAACTCCAATCAGTTAGTGAGTATTCAACAATGCTTAGTGGCAGAGCAACCAATCAATGATTTGATTCCCAAATTGACCGCACTTTGTGCGCAATATTCAGCCCCGAAACAATTAGGACATATTGAATTGGTTTCAGCAGAGAATGGCGTAGCCATGTTGTTACGTTATAAAGGAAATTTAGCCGAAACTGACCGCACTTTGTTGCTCGAGTTTGCACGCGTCAATGCTGTGAATTTGTTTTTACAAGATGATCAAGGTATTCAACTTGTGTATGGTGAAATGCCTTATTATGCATTAGACGATATTCGTTTATCTTTTGATATCCGCGATTTTATTCAAGTGAATACCCACTTAAATCAGCAAATGGTTGAGACTGCTTTAGATTGGCTTGATTTGAATCAGGACGATCACGTTTTAGATTTGTTCTGTGGCATGGGCAATTTCACGTTGCCTTTAGCCAAACGCGTGAAAAGTGCGGTTGGAATTGAAGGTGTTTTGGATATGGTGCAAAAAGCCCAATTGAATGCACAGTTTAACCACATTGAGAATGTTGAATTTTATCAAGCTGATTTAGACCAGAGCTTTTCAGAACAGCCTTGGGCAAAACAACATTTCAATAAAATTCTTCTCGATCCACCTCGCAGTGGCGCAGCATTCGCATTGAGTGCTTTGTGCGAGCTAGGTGCAGAAAGCATTCTCTATGTATCTTGCAATCCTGCAACATTAGTACGGGATGCTGAGATTCTTCGCTCTTTCGGTTATCGCATCATCAAAACGGCCATGATTGATATGTTCCCGCATACCAGTCATTTGGAGTCGGTGACATTATTTATCAAATAAGGTGTAAATTCTGATAGAATAGTCAGACTTTTTTGTTGTCTTAAAA
>OJIZ01000275.1_pt1 | contig 10952 bp, 10 predicted proteins | sample 1596071 | NCBI WGS metagenome assembly OJIZ01 (sample SAMEA4350127, study PRJEB24818) | metagenome | biome: human; feature: gut; material: faeces | place: Denmark | collected 2013-09
ACCACTAAAATATCTTTGCGTCCCATATCGTTTAATGCTTTAACGATATTACTGCCGATAAAACCGGCGCCACCTGTTACGATAATCATAATTCTGTCCTCTTTAAAATAAGTCTGTGTATTGTAATAGATTTTGTACCGCTTAGCCAAAAAACTCTGTGAAAAACAACCGCACTTTTAAGCCCCAGTAACTTGTCCAGCCCGTTGTGGCCAAATCCATTTTTCCTTTGTTTAAAATAATAATCGTCGGCGTCACATTCACCTGCCATTGATCCGCAATCTTGCCTTGAGGATCATTCACCGTTGTAAACTGATAGTGATGTGTTTGTAAATAATCCTCCACATCCTTATTTGTCCCCGAACGTAGCGCGACAGAGACTACCGGATAGCCTTCTTCTGAAAGTGAATTAATCGCTGGAGAAGTATAACGACAATAACCACACCAACTTCCCCAGAAGTAAATGATCGTCGGCTTAGTTTGATCTAATTGAGGCAAAAAGAAGGCATCCCCCTGTAAATCATAAAGTGCCGTCGCATTGATTTCAGGTGGAATATTGGGTTTACGAATAAAATCGAGAATACTGCTTACGACAATCAACGTCAGCATGAGCGAAATCGCATTTTTTAATAATGTTTTAAGTTTCACAATAAAATTTCATGATCTAGGATAAATGGATTGTAATCGATCAGAAAAGTGCGGTCAAAATTACAGATATTTTGCTATGATAACCACATCATTTAATAAGGAGAAAAAATATGGATAGTAAACAATTAGCACAATATATTGATCACACAGCCCTTACTGCTGAAAAAACAGAACAAGATATTCTTAAACTCTGTGATGAAGCCATTCAGTACGGCTTTTATTCAGTCTGCATTAATTCAGGTTATATTCCTTTAGCCAAAGAAAAACTCGCTGGCTCAAACGTCAAAATTTGTACCGTTGTTGGTTTCCCACTTGGTGCCAACTTATCCTCAGTCAAAGCGTTTGAAACCCAAGAAACCATCAAAGCGGGTGCAGGTGAAATCGATATGGTAATTAATGTTGGCTTGATTAAATCAAATAAATGGGATGCCGTAAAAGACGACATTCAAGCTGTATTAACCGCTTGTCATGGCGTGCCACTTAAAGTGATTTTGGAAACCTGCTTACTCACCAAAGAAGAAATTGTGAAAGCCTGTGAAATCTGTAAAGCGTTGGGTGTGGCATTCGTTAAAACCTCAACGGGTTTCAATAAAGGCGGCGCAACCGTAGAAGATGTGGCATTAATGAAGAAAACGGTAGGCAACATCGGCGTGAAAGCCTCTGGCGGTATTCGTGATACCCAAACCGCACTAGCAATGATTGAAGCAGGCGCTACACGAATTGGTGCAAGCGCAGGCATTTCGATTTTAACGGGTGTTTCTGATAATACCTCTAGTAATTACTAATTGATAATAAAAAAGGAGATTGAAGTGTGTGCTTCAATCTCCTTTTTTAAACATCAATTAAAGAATTTCTAATAACTTCGCAAAGCCATCAAACACCCAATCTGGGTTTGATTCAGCAATTGGGATATTGTAGTTGTATCCATAAGTTAATCCCACAACCGGGCAGCCTGCTGAATGTGCCGCGAGAATGTCATTTCGAGAGTCACCTACAAACAACACTTGGCGAGGTTCTACGCCAAATTTACCACATAAATAATACAATGGGCCTGGATGTGGTTTAATAGCAGGTAATGATTGCCCACCAAGCATTTCACTGAATAAATGATCGATGCCAAATGCCGCTAATACCGGCTGAACGTGACGAGTTGGTTTGTTCGTTACTACAGCTAAGGTATAACCTCGAGCTTTCAAAGTTTCTAATGTTTCTTTTACATTTGGATATAAACGGCTCACATTACAAAGGTTCTCCGCGTAATACACGTTAAAACGCTCTTTCACTTGTTCCATTTCTGCATCTGAAAAGTCTTTACCTGTTTGCTCTTTTGCCCATTCTAAAGCTCGTGCAATCAATACTGGTGCCCCATTACCAATCCAAGTTAACACTAACTCTTCTGGTGCTTGAGGTAATCCAAAGTCTGCTAAAGCAGAATTCACAGACAACGCTAAATCTGGCAAGCTATTCACAAGCGTACCGTCTAAATCAAAACCGATAACTTTAAATTGAGTCTTCATTCTTACTACCATTTATTTAACTGAAGCTAACTGCGCGCGCATTTGATCAATGATTTGTTTATAATCTGGTTTACCAAAAATCGCTGAACCTGCTACAAACATATCTGCACCGGCTGCGGCGATTTCTGCAATATTATCCACTTTTACCCCACCATCAACTTCTAAACGGATATCTAAACCGCTTTCATCAATTAGACGACGTGCCTGTTGTAATTTTCTCAATGTTGAAGGTAAAAAAGATTGTCCACCAAATCCTGGATTCACGGACATTAACAAAATCACATCCACCTTATCTAATACATAATCCAAATAACTTAATGGTGTGGCAGGATTAAACACTAAACCCGCTTTACAGCCGTGATCTCGAATGAGCTGTAAAGAGCGGTCAATATGTTCACTGGCTTCAGGATGAAATGTAATGTAATCCGCACCCGCTTTGGCAAAATCAGGAATAATACGATCGACCGGTTTTACCATCAAATGCACGTCAATAGGTGCTTTAATACCATAATCACGCAAAGCTTTACACACGGCTGGGCCAAAGGTTAAATTCGGCACATAGTGGTTATCCATTACATCAAAATGAATCACATCCGCACCGGCATTCAACACGTTTTGCACATCATCACCAAGACGAGCAAGATCTGCAGAAAGGATAGAAGGGGCGATTAAATAAGGTTTCATTTGTCATCTCCTAAAGGATAAAAGTGCTTGTAGTTTACTACGTTGAGCTCAATTTTACCTTGATTATTTACAAGTTTTAGCTGAAAACAAAGAAAAAAATAACCGCACTTGATTCAATTACCTCAAAGTGCGGTTGGTTTTTTATCGTATTTTAAAAGGATCGATTAGTTTAATCCAATGATTTCCCAACGGTTGTGAGATTGACCATCGATTTTACCTTTCTTCACGTTGGTGATGTAATCGATCATCATATTTTGGATCGTGCCTTTTTCACGGCCCATTGCCACTTTAGATTCCCAAAGTACTGGAATTTGTTGTCCTTCCCAAATACCACCTTTACCGTTTAATTGAGCGAAACGATATGAGTTCATACCCACTTTTAATTTCATATCATCTGTCACCGGTTTGCCGTCAGCAAGAGTTAAATCAACGATTTTGCTACCTTGTGGGTTACGTAAGTCAATTTTGTAATTTACGCCACCAAAAATGTCGTAAGTCACATATTTTGATTTTTTACGTTCCGCATTGTAACGGTATTCAGTATCACCTGGTTGGATGGTATCGAAGTAGTTCGCAGACCATTCCATATATTCTTTCAATTGTTTACCGGTCAGTTCATAAACGGTAACATCACCGCCTGCATAACGATAGTTAAAGATGATGTCTTTTTTCTTGATATCGCCTTTATCCATACGTGCTTTTTGATGGTCGAAAGAGAAAGTCACCACATCTGCACCGCTGTAATGTTGTTCAACATCATTAATGAATGAAGATAAACCAGTATCTTTTGAGAATACAGCAGATACACCGTGTTTAGTCTCTTGAGGTACCATTTCATTCGCTGTTTGACCGATTACTACGTTGTTTAATTCACGTAATTTCTCGTGATAAGGTTTGTAGATTTCCACAATTTTCTTATCTGCTTCAAGTGCTTTAACTGGAACCGTTTTAGATTCTTTCTTCACTAATTTCACTTCTTTTTTATCGTTGATATCAAAAGTTAAATCCACTTCAGATACCACGGTACCGTAACGGTGTGGTTCAGTGATTAGTGTGTTTTTAATGGTTTCACTTGGTACATCTTTATGCATGTGACCCGCGATAACCACATCAATACCATCTACTGCATTGATGACATCACGCATACCAGTATCAGGAATATTGTTTTCATTATCGATACCCATGTGGGTCACCGCAATAATCGCATCCACGCCTTTTGCTTTTAATTTCTCAACTTGTGTACGCGCTTCTTCTGTCGGTGAAGTAAATTTCATGTCTTTTAAGTTGCCCGTATCTTCTTCAAATTTTGCTGACATTGGGGTACTTAAACCAATAATCCCTAACTTCACGCCATCTTTTTCGATGATGGTTGTCGCATCGATATAACGTTTGTCATTTTTCTTATGATAGAAGTTTGCGGTTAATTTTTTCGCTTTGATATCTTTTAGGATTTCATCTAATGCTTTCATCCCAAAGTTAAACTCGTGGTTACCCAATACGAAAATATCATAATTCATTTCGTTTAATACTTTTGGAATTGGGTGATCTTTGTAATATTTTTTATCTTTTGCGAACACATCGATTTGGTTATCTTGGATCGCATCACCGACTTCCACTAACACCACGTTTTTATTATTTTTACGCACATCTTTCACATAAGTTGCAATTTGTGCATAAGAACCTGATTTGTCCTCTACGTCTGCACCATAGCTCCAAGGTACGATACGACCGTGAACATCGGAGGTCCCTAATAATTTAATATTCACTTCTTGTGCCATTGCTGTGCTAACAGCAGAAAGCGCAAATAATGAGCAAAGTAATTTTTTCATAAAATTTCCTTTAAAGTTGCACAATGTGCGGTTAAAAATGCCGGAGAATTATAGCGGTGAATCGATTGCTTACATAATTTTATTTTGAAGAAAAATAAAATTTATGAGCTTGATCACATTTCATTTGGAGGATTAATGCCCTGTTTGAGAAAACAAGTTAATCACTAAAACACCACTGATAATCAACACCATACCTATCAGCCCTGCGGTATCAATTTTCTGACCAAATGCGAAATATGCCACAATAGCGGTCAGAACAATACCAACGCCCGACCAAATGGCGTAAACCAAGCCCACGGAAAGAGTTCGGAAAACAATGGAGACAAAATAAAACGAAATGGCATATAGCGCTAATGAACCAACGGTGGGTAAAAGTTTGGTAAAGCCATCACTGACTTTTAATAAATTCGTTGCCACAATTTCAAGGCAAATCGAAATAGCGAGTAATGTCCAAGGATTCATATCAATCAAAACGTAAAGTAGAAAACGCTATTCTACCTTAAGCGGCTGATGGATGTAATCGAATTTGACGAGCCATGGCTTGCATATAAGGCGCCGTTTGCTCAAAGAAATAACGGTAAGAGACACATAAATAATTATGTGGATTAGGTTCATTTTCGAGAGAAACAAAACGATGTTTCGGGCAACCACCATAACAGAGTTTGCGAAACTCGCAACGCCGACAAAGTGCGGTCAATTTTTGTGATTTTTCTAAACCGAATTGCTGCTGTTTAGTAGAAAGCACAATCTCCGTTAAAGGTTGCTGAGTTAAATTGCCCACCTTATATTCGGGATACACAAAATGATCGCAAGCATACACATCGCCATTGGCTTCTGTGACAAGAGATTGCCCACAAGTGGGTTGGTGAACGCAAGTTGTAGAAGGATAACCAAGCCATTGCCCAAGCAGATTATCAAACTGTGACACATAAATTTTTCCTACATCATGCTCATACCATTCATGAAAGACATCCACGAGAAATTGCCCATAGCCTTCTGATGGTACCGAGAAATCGGTTACTGATTGAGTTTGGGCATGACGTTCAACGATAGGAATAAACTGCATATAAGCCGAACCAAGCTGTTTGAGCGCTAAATAGGTTTCTCTTCCTTTTTGCCAATTTTGATCGTTAATGACGGTTAAGGTGTTAAATTCCACGCCATATTCTTGTAGCAGATTTAACGCTTTGACGACTTTTTCAAAAGTGGGATTACCGTTACCCGAAATACGATAACGATTATGCACAGCACTTAAACCGTCAATAGAAAGCCCAATGAGAAAATGATGTTGTTTGAAAAATGCAGCCCATTGCTGATTAAGGGCAATACCATTGGTTTGAAAGGCGTTTGTAATCTGTTTGCCTTGAGCAAATTCCTGCTGATATTCAACGGCTTGTTTATAAAAATCTAAGCCTAAGAGAGTGGGCTCCCCCCCTTGCCAAGCAAATTCAACCACATTACCAGCATGAGATTGGATATAGTTTTTGACGTAATGTTTTAAGGTGTCTTTCGACATAAAAGGCGCATGTTGCCCAAACTGTTCTGATTTCTCCAAATAGAAGCAATATTCACACTGAATGTTACAGTGAAAACTGCTTGGTTTCGCCATTAAGTGAAAATGAGCTTGTGGTGGAAAAACAGACATCAACCATCCTTTGTTACAACATTATTTATGACCTGATATTCGATCAAATGCCCCGTTTTGTTTGAGTTCTTTCGCAATGCGAATGGCGGTTTCGGTTTCACAGCCAGCATATTCCGCAATTTCGCGATACGTCCAATTATAATCAGGAAAGTTTTGTTTGAGGAAATATAAACTATCCATCACACGATCTAAAGTGCGTAAATAGGCACTTTTTGCTAAACGCTCTTCAGCTTCGCGTAGTTCATCTGCCAAGATCTGCAATAAACATTGGCTCATCACCGTATTATGCGTAAAAAACTCGCTCACTACATTGGGCTTGATGCGAGTAATTTCTGCATCAATTAAAACTTTCGCATTGCAATGATAGTGTTTATCCGTCATGGAAAATAAGGTTCGGAAACCAAAATAATCGCCTTTGGAATATAACCGTACCAAGCTTTCCTTACCATTTTCAAGGGTATGAAATAAGCCAATCAAGCCTGCTTGCACATAATAAAACTCATGTGCCGCCTCACCTTGTTGATACAAGAAGGAGCCTTTCGGCAAGTGATGTAACTCGGTGAGCTGACAATGCGATAACTCAGTAGGCTTGATTGAGCAATTTTCCATAAACGTCCTTAAAAGTGCGGTCAGTTTTTTCTTTGTTTTTATACTTCGTGAATAATCCGATATACCCAGTTTTCTAGCGGATCATTTAAACGTTTCATTTCTTGACGCATTTCTTCTAGCATTTCTTTTTTGATAGCTTCATATTCTGGCTTATAGAACAAATTATGCATTTCAGCCGGATCATTTTTTACATCATAAAGCTCGCAAATGTCCGAAGCATTAAACACTAATTTATAGTCTTTACGGTGCCACATGCGTTGTTCAAAATAAACGAAATGCCCTGCTAACTGTGCCAATATCCCTTTGCGTTGATTATCTTGATGTTGACGAACAATCGGCAAAATACTTTCCCCTTCAAAGGCAGAAGGAATCGGCTGATTAGCCAAATCATAAACAGTAGAGGTTAAATCATGCAAATAGACGAGGTTATCATCTTGTTGATTAACACGATTTGAATTCGGGTCTTTGATAATCATCGGAATGTTGTAAGTGGTATCAAACATGAACTCCCCTTTCTCAATCATTCGATGAGCGCCCATCGCATCCCCATGGTCAGCGGTTGCCACAATAAAAGTGCGGTCATAAATACCGTTGTTTTCTAAAAAAGTAAACAACTCGCCAATTGCATCATCAATCAAGGTGATATAACCCCAGAATTTTGTGATCACTTCTTTCCAATGATCTTCACTCGCTTCCCACATCCCCCACATTTTAGAGATGGTACGATAGTGTCCTGGTTTACCTTCTAGTGGCTTAAAGAAGCTTTCATCTAGTACCACATCTTCTTTTCGATACATGGAATAATACGGTTCTGGCACAATACAAGGCGTATGCGGTCCCCAGAAATTAATCCATGTAAAGAACGGTTTATTTTCAGCAAGTGATTCACTAATATAGCTTTTCGCTTCATCAATGATGAAATACGGGATGGTTTGTTCTTTTGTGCCTGAAAGCAAACCGCAAAGTTCTTGTACACGTAAATGAGGGTTATCACCGAAATAAGCATGGCTCACTTCAGGAATTTCATAGCCTTTTTCATCTAACCATTCTTTATAACGATTGGAATGTGTCGGCGGTTGGTTGAACACTAAATTTTTATACACACCACTGCCCGGATAACCATAGCCGTCAAAGTTATGCCCTTTGATACCATAATCTTCCGGTACGGATTTTGTACCCACGTGCCATTTCCCCACAACATAGGTGTTATAGCCGTCTAGTTTACCGATATTCGGTGCAGCTTCGCTCACTTCACCTGTACCGCCTTTTTCACCATTACGAATGATGCCATGGGTAGATGGCATTAAACCGGTAAAGAGTGAAGTCCGTGCGGGCCCACAAACGGAAGCGGGCGTAAAAGCATTATTAAAACGTACGCCATCTTTCGCTAGACGGTCAATATTCGGGGTTTTAACGATCTGGTGACCATAAGCCCCCAACATATCTTTACGCACTTGGTCGAGTAAAATATAGATAATGTTCATATACAATCCTTATCTATTTTAAGGGCGTACGTGATGTACGCCCGACTGCTTAATGTTGGTTAGAAAGATGTAATTGATGTTCTGTTTTTTCATTTTTTGGTCTAAAGACAATCAACACAATGAGTTGTAACACCGCATACACTTCCAACACTAACATTGGATTGCCATCTGGAGAAGCAAGACCAACAGGTGATAAGAAAGTATAAAGCGCGATTAAACCAAGAATCAATGAAACAGACGTCACTTTAATGTATTTCCAATTGGTTAAGTCTACATCGCCTTTATTGATGGTATTTTCCACATAAGGCTCACGTTTTAAGAATTGACCTAAAATCAACATCAAGACAACATCAAATACGAATAATCCGCCCATGACATACACGAAATTGATTTTCACCTTGAACACCCAAACAATACTGAAATAAAGTACCACGTGTACAAGTAAGGCTATACGTGCAGCCAAGCCAGAAACTGTTTTATTAAATAAACCCACAGCAAATAACGCCACGATTGGAATATTCACAAAACCAGCAAAGCGTTTAGTGATTAAGAAAATACCATCTGTACCGAACATCAAAAGCGGGCCAATAATCATGGTCACAATCGCCATAATGGTAGAGACTTTTTTCGCATAGACGATCAATTCTTGATCGGTACGTTGTTTTTTACTGATAGATGGTAGTAAGTCTTTACAATAAATCGTCGCTGCAGAGTTTAAGAATGAGTTAAAGGTACTTAAAATTGCGCCGAAAAGTGCAGCAATAAAGAAGCCTTGTAATGCAGTCGGCATCACTTTATTAACCAACAATGGATAAGAGGTATCAATTGGATTTAAGCCTTCGCCTAGAATATGGAAACTCAATAAACCCGGTAAATTAAGAATAATCGGTAATGTGAGTAAGAAAAGCGCTGCAATTAAAATCCCTTTTTGACCCGATGCTAAATCCTTCGCTCCTAAACAACGTTGTACGATAGCCTGGTTCGTTGTCCAATAGAAGAAGTGAACAACCATAATACCGGTAAAAATTGTTGGCCAAGGGGTAGAGTCGGTTGAACTACCAATAGCGTTCCATTTTTCAACGTGGGTGGTAGTGATGATATTCAACCCTTCTGAAATACTGCCATTACCTAAATAAAGTAACGCAAATACAGGTACAAGCAAAGCACCAATCACTAAGATCACGGCATTGATGGTATCGGAAACCGCTACCGCTTTTAACCCGCCAAAAATCGCATAAATCGCACCCACTACACCTATAGCAATGACGGTATAAACAATTGCTTGTGCATAGCTTAATCCGAAGATAGTTTCTAGATTAAAGATTTTATTAAAGGCGATCGCCCCAGTATAAAGTGCGGTCGGAATCACGATTAAAAGATAGAAGACTAAGAATAATCCAGACATAATCAAACGTGTTTGACGGTCAAAGCGATTCTCAAAGAACTCAGGAATGGTGGTATAACCGTTACGCAAATATTTCGGCAACATATAAATTGCCAAGAAACAAAGCGGAATCACAGTTGGCACTGTCCACGCAATAATAGAAAAGTTGTTTTGATAAGAATTGGCATTCACCCCAATCAATTGCTCAGTAGAAAGTGAAGTTAACACCATTGAGCAACCAATCACAATACCGCTTAATCCTCGTCCCGCTAAGAAATAACCTTTCGAGGTGGTTAAATCATCGTTTTTAGTACGTAGCCATGAAATATAGGCCACTAAAGCCGTTACGATGAGGAAACTCGAAACCGTTAATAGCATACGCTCCTCCTTGTAGAAGCCAATATTAAATTCCATTTATAGACTACTGCTCAGTTTGTAAAGAGCATATGATAATTGTCATAGTGATTGTGTGAGAGGGATCACAAAATCGAAATAAAGTCGGTTTTTATCGACAATTATGAGCAAGATCATAAATTATTTATCGCTCTATAAGAATAATAATGTCGTACTCCCACACAAAAGGAGTTTGAAATGAGCTTACAGTTAATTCTTATTTTGATTTTATGTGGTGTCATGACGAATATCATGTCGGCCATTTTTGGTATTGGTGGCGGTGTATTGATGGTGCCTATTCTCTACACTTTATTCCCACAATTTCCTTTGCAAATGATTGCTGCAACATCGTTGACGATTGTCATGGGATCATCCTTTATTAACTTGATTTATTTCTACAAACAAAAAGTATCAATTAATTACAAAGCGATGCTCATTTGGTCTGTTGGCATGATTATTGGTGTGCAGCTAGGATTTGAATTAAGTTTTTACGTGCCAGATATTGCCATTATCAGCGTGTTTGTTATCACACTTTCACTATTAGCGATTCGTACTATTTTTAGTAAAGAAAATGCAATAAATCAGCAAACAACAGCTGATGAAACCATAAAAGGAATGGGTCTTTCGACTTTTGGGGGATTTATTGCGGGTATGACGGGTATTGGAGGAGGCTCTATCATGGCGCCTTTAATTGGTCAGCTAAAATCCGTTAAAGCCCATCAAATTGCCCCTTATACCAATGCAATGATGTTTATTGGTGGG
>OJIZ01000277.1_pt1 | contig 10927 bp, 6 predicted proteins | sample 1596071 | NCBI WGS metagenome assembly OJIZ01 (sample SAMEA4350127, study PRJEB24818) | metagenome | biome: human; feature: gut; material: faeces | place: Denmark | collected 2013-09
TCTCTGGAATAAAGTTAGCCGCAAGTGCTGCATGACGTGCTGAATTATAGTGACGAACTTTGGCTTGGTAATTGTGAACCTTGACAACGCCTTGGAGTGTTTGTGCATAAGTATGTTGGAACTGCTCGTAGGTCCCATACATCGCTTCATAAGCTCCCTTACGAATGTCACGGTCCTTAGATTCCATGAGGGTGATAAAGTTACCATGTGTCAACTCAACCACATCCCCTTGACCATCTGATACCCATGGGAAGAGGATATCAGCATTATCCAAAACATTGAAGGTATCCGTTGGACCGTTGAAGATATCACCTGCTGCTGCCAAGAGCTCCTCAGCTTCTTGAGAAAGAACGTGGTCCTTGTTTGCCAAAAGGCGTTCGAAATAGTGGTCATAAAGTCCAAGACCTGGCTCTTGTTCTTTAAACTCAGCTAATTTCTTATCATCCAAGGCCATAAATTCAGGCTCAAAGTATGCAAAGGCTTCACTCAACTGTGAGTAAAGGTTTGAGGCCTTAGCTTGGTACTCTTGGTAAAGCCCTACTGTTGTGTCTTGGTCATTTTTCATTGACGCATAGACATAGATTTTCTCCAAGCGACGCATAAGGCTCATATAAAGTTCTGTTGCCTCAAGCAAGTTCTTAGCAGAATCTAAGAGATGACCTGCATAAGCACTAGCCTTCTTCAAATCCTGAACAGTGCTTTCATATTCAGTCTCCCAATCTGCATCTGTCGCAAAAATGGTCGTCAAATCCCATGTGTATTTCTCTTCTAAATGAGCACGATTGTCTGACATAATATTCTCCTTAATTGTATCTATTCTTTACTATTTTAGCATAAAAGGTGGGAGGGTAGAGAGTTTGTCGATAAGAAAAATGCCTTTTTCGATAATATTGCATAAAAAGCTTTTCAAAACCTTCAAGTGACTGTCTAATTTGTACAAAACCCTGCTTAGATTCTGGAAATCTCACTTGTGGAAAAAAATCCTGATCAGACAGGCATAACAAATTCATTCCCTTAAGATAGGCTTTTTCCTGCCTTCTCATCCACCTTGGATTTTTCCCAATTAATTCTCGTTGAATCACATGTGAGACCTTCTTTCGCTGAGTTACTTGATAAGTCTCAACCTGCTCTGCTTGATAAGGAAAACGTAAAACTGTCATGAGATTTTCGGTTAACGGCCAAGCCTTAGTTAAATAATAGACTTTCCCAAAAATATCCTCATAGATGAGATACTTAAGTCTAATTTCCTCACGCTTCCAATCAAGCTCCCATAGGTGAAATCCAATCTTAGCCGTAAAATAGAGAAAGTCCCGCTGTAGGTCTGTTAAACGTCCATTCAACCAGAGTTCCTCACCCAAAAGCCAACGCACTTCGTAACCTGCTTGGTGATAGTCACATGTCCTCTCTCTCAAACGTTGCTGAGATAACCGAGAACACTGAACTTCTAGAGCCAGGGAATCGCCAACAAATAAATCTGCAATTTGCCCCATCTCAGACAAAACCTTTTCAATACTTACTTTTTCACCATGATTAACCAAAGATTTATACAAAGCTGCCTTAAGGGATAAATGTTGGGCCGATTCATTCTCCGAGAAGAACTGACAATCTTGCAAAGACTTATGAGCAAAATGTGGACACATTACCTGGCCATGTTTCAGAAGGACAACTCCCTGGCAACCAGGACAGCTATAGGATTCCTTACGTTGCAAACTGGTTTCTAGAGCTGAAACGAGCTTCCCCTCCTGATTTTTTGCAATTAACATGACTCTCTCCTTTGTGCACTCTCTTACTTATTCGTAAAAGAATTCACAAAATAAAAAAACATCTAGATTACTCTAGATGCGTCCCCCATTCAAACTGAAACTTGCTCCCTGCTGTATGGAAACTTAGGTTTATAGGTGTATTGCTTACCTTGGGATACAAGTGCCGCTCAGTCCATTTGATCTCTTTTCAACAATCTCAATTCTTCAAGGAAAATCCCCCAATTTTCCTAGGAATCAGGATTTTGAAAACAGTTTCTATCCCACATAACCATTAAAAATAGCTAATGTAGCATAGACAGATGCTCTCACAAACATCTGGTCAAATTCCGTCACTGAAGCATCATCCCAATATGCTTATCACCCTTTTGTTCCGCAATCCCAATAAAAGCTTAATCCTTGAGTTGATAATGAGATAAAACAATTTTTAGACTTTTACAAGTTAAAGTCTTTATTTACTAACATTGAACCACCATTTCCCTAGGTGCAGTTCAATACCAACAAACGCAAAACCGTGTTGGTCCAAAATGGTTTCTAGTCAAGAGTATCTTATGATTGATAGTCAGTCAATCTAAAAAGCTTTCCCTCTAGCTTCTTGACGCAGAACGTCTTACTGCTTACAAGATACTATTTCCTAGAAGAGTATTGGCTAAAAACGCCACTCTCAAAACATACCACCTATCAGTCATTAGGTTTAATCCACCTTCTGATAGGTATATTAGCAGTTACTGCTTTATTTTCTTTCCCTCTTTGCTTTTGAAGATTAGTCTCTACCGATTCTGCTGTTTTTGAATCTGTCGTTTGCTCTACACGGATTAAAAATACCGCTAGCTCCCGCTACGATGATGCTGATGTTTTAAATCGATTAATCTGATTTGTTTGCTGTTTAAATCTTCTCTTTTTAAATCATCACAATGAAACATTGGAATTTGATAACTTAGAATTCCAGATTCTAAGCTAGTCTTTTTTTGGACTAGGGAGTCACCCTGCCAAAAAAACAAACTCTTCCTAACACAATCTATTATACTGTATTATAATTTTTTGTCAATTAATTTATTTCATATTTTTTGAAAATAATATTTAGACCCTTGTTTTTTACATGGTTAGCTATAGAGAAAAGCCTATAATATAGGCCTTGTTTGCAGTTTTGAAAAAATTAGAAAATGTATATCATTTTTTCTTTTTTGAGTCTAAATCAAGTAGTTTTACTAAATGTCAGAAAATTTCATCTTTCTTATTTCTAGCTATCTTGATTCTTCCAAACCAAAAAAGCTAGGAAAATTTCCTAGCTTTTTTGTATTATCTTAGTGTTTACGTTTGTAAGTTGAGATACCGAACAAGGCCAAAGCTGATGTCACCATAGCTGCACCTGCTGCTGCAGAAGCTGCTGTTGATTTTTCACCAGTAGCTGGAAGAGCTGGAACTTCTTCTTTTACAGGTACTGATGTTGGTGTTACAGGTTTACCTGGTGTAGGTTCTGTTGGAGTTGTTGGTACTTGAGGTTTTGGTTTCTCAGTTGTTTCTTCAACAGACACAAAGTTTTTGTGGTAAGTAACTGATGCTGAAACAGTATTTGGAAGAACTGGTTTATTTGGTTCTTCTGGCAATTCAGGAACAACTACTGTTGAGTTAGTTGCGAACCAGTAAGCAGTTGGAACGTTAAGGTTATTTCCGCTTACGATGAAGTCCATTGGTTCACCCTTGAAGATTGTTGCAGCAGCACCATAGTAGGCATTCTTCGTACGAGGTGTTCCATCTGGGTTAATCGCATCCCAACCTTCATCTGTGACTTCACCAGTTGTTGGGTCTACTGTTGAGTCACTGTTAAAGCGTGAACCGTTAGCCACAAATTCGTTATCGTTTGTTGCATAAGCATAACCATCCTCATGCAAAGTGATAGATGAACCAGGAATTTGAACGTATTCATTACCATTCAAACCAACTTTTTCAATGTGGTTCCCAAGCTCAGTATTCCAGTGGTTAAGTGATGAGATACTCAAAACTGATCCATTCTTAGACAAATCAAGTGGTGTCACTGATGATTCAGTTTCAAAGAAATTCAAGTTCATCTTAACATGAAGTTTTTTGTTAGTGTCGTCAGTTTGTGAACCAATGAAAAGTGTCTTCGTTGGATCGTGGTACAACTTAACAATGGCTGAACCATCTGTACTTGGTGTTTCTACCAAAGTGTAAGTTGCAACGATTTTCTTAACTGGAGTACCATTGAATGATGTTCCGTTTAGATTGTTGTATGTTACAGTCAACGTTTGACCTGTAGCCATCTTCAACCATACATCTTCAGTATATTCACCATCAGCATTGATAGTGTACTGTGTACCGTTAGCTGCACTGAAGTCACTTGGAATGTAACGAGATGTGTTGAATTGTTCAAGGATTTCATCTACTGAGTGACCTGATTGGATTGTTTTATCCAAGTAGTCAACTGAACCTGCTGAGTTTTCAACAGTCATAGTAGCATTAGATTCTGTTTTATAAATCAAGCCAGTGGCATTTTCAGCCAAGCCCTTTGTCAAAAGACGAGCTGTTGTTCCACCAGTATATTCCTTGTATGATTTTTCCCAAGCAGCATAAGCAAGAACGTCTTGGTAGTATTTGTCCAATTGTGTTTTGTAATCTGCAAGTTTTTGATTATATTCTGAAACCGCAGTTGTCAAAGCTGTTGTTTGAACTTTGTTGTCATTGTTAGCAGCTTCGACGCTAGTGTGTTTAACACCTGCTTCTTCTGTAGCTGTGAATCCTCCTGTTGCAACAACATTTGCTTTAGCAGATGTAAGAGCTGCATCAGCTTCTTCACGAGTCAATTTATTTTCAGAAACAACTGTATTTGAAGCTTCTTGAGCATCTTTAGCTGCTTGATCTTGAACAGCTTTAACATCAGCAGAATCTTTTGATGCTGCTGCAGTCGTTGTTGCAGCCTCAACAGCGTTATTGAAGTCAGGATTTGAAACTTCAGCAATAGCTTTAGTTGTTGTTTTTACAGTAGTATCTGTTTCAGTAGTAGTTTTTTCTTCTGTTCCAGGTACTGTAGTGACAACCGCTGCATCACCTGTTGTTTTAACAAGATTAGCACTTGATTCTGCAGTCGTATTTGATACGGTTGCATCAGTATCAGTAGTTGCTGTTACATCTTTAGCTTCATCCGCAGCTGCTACGCTTGTAGCCGCGAGTCCTGCAAGCAATACGCTTGAATACAATGTTGTTTTAAATGGATTGACTTTCATTTACACTTTCTCCTTCTTGGTTAACATTTTATTAACCTATTTTCTTCACCGTTTAATATACTACCGTGATTTTCAAAATTTAGCAATAGTTTTCTGAAAAAAATATTATATATTTGCTACATGTTTTTAAAGTTTGACACACTTTTGTTATAATTTAACCATTTCTTTACAATTAATTGTAATTCGTAAGGGGTTCATAGAGTTTTCACTTATTACTTTCTTACAGCCGTTCATTTTTTTCTCATAAAGGACTGTTTCTAAGATAGCATATGTTTTCTACTATATTCGGGTTACCATGAAGTGACCTCTTCATTACTAAAAACACATAAATAACACCTTCAAGACCTTGACTTTAAGCGTTTTTCGTCATATACTTGAAAAAAATGTTAAGAAAGTTGGGGGACTTTTCAATGACTAAAAAAGAAATGAGATTGCTGATTCTTCTTGGGGTTAGTTTTATTTTAGCGAACCTTGTACTTCGTTTGCTTCTTAAGCCTTTGCCTGAGAATCTAGCTTACCTCATTAAAACGATTGTTCTTGGGTGCGGATATTACTTCCTAGTACATAGGCGTCTAGGTTTAAAACTCAAATCAGCTAAAAAGATAAGTTGGTCTGAAACCTTAAGTGTTTGTTGGTTAATTCTTTTGGCAGATTTTTTCTATATTTCTGCTAGTGCTTTTGGTATCAGTAAGGCACCCCATATGATTGGCACTGCCTTGATCATTGCCTTAGGGGCTGGCTTTTTTGAGGAATATTTTTCTCGTGGAATCTTCCTTAAACTCGCCTTCCAAGATGGTATTAGGTCTTCAAAACAGGTATTAGAAGGAGTCTTCTTATCAGCCTTATCCTTTGGACTAGCCCATCTTGGAAATCTCACTCACCAACCCTTGAATGCTACCCTGTTTCAGGTTTATTATGCGACAGCTATAGGTATATTCTATGCGGCGATTTACCTACGTACTGGTAGCCTATGGTGGACTATTGTTCTGCACTGTTTGATTGATTTTGCTAGTGTACTTTTCTCACAATCAACACAGGCTGCTCCGGCTACAAGTATCTGGCATTTCATTCTCTGGTTACCACTTATTGCCCTAGGACTCTTCCTCATTCGACCTAAAAAATTGGAAGCTATTAGATATCTTAATGACTAATATTTCAAACTGCATCCCACAAGTTAGATTTTTGGTGTCTAATCTGGGGATGCAGTTTTTCATTTATCAGCACCACATTCTTACAACTTATCTCAATTTTCATTATTACTCCTAAAACGATTTAATCATAGAAATTTCATATCAGGTCTTCATCTATTCCTATCAGAATTTTGCTGATTTTAGACTTCTCATTTTGTTATAATATGACCTACAATCATATTTTTTTAAAGGGGATGCTTATGAATTTTCAACAATGTCGCTATGTTCAGACTATCGCTGAAACAGGGTCTTTTAGTAAGGCTGCTAAAAAACTCTTTTTGACTCAACCTAATCTCTCAGCATCCATCCGTGACTTAGAGGAAGAACTTGGAGTCCAACTCTTTGAACGTTCCAATACAGGAGCTAAACTAACTGATGACGGTCATGATTTTCTCAAATACGCCAAACGTATTCTTGGAGAGCTAGATCTACTAGAAGGACGCTATCGCAAATCCTTTAAGAAATCATTCACTGTTGCCAGTCACCACTACGATTTCTTGTCACTTCCCATGGCTCACATTGCCCAACGTTTTCGTAGTGATTATCAAGAATTTCAACTGATTGAAACAACAACTAGGAAGATTCTCAAAAGCGTTGAAAGCTTCGAAAGTGACCTGGGGATTATTTATCTAGATGAAGATAACGACCATATCCTAGAACGCAGTTTCCAACACATGGATTTAACTTTTACCCCACTTGGAGAGTTTGAAACCAAGATTTTCTTAGGTCGCCAACATCCCCTAGCTCACAAAAAATCCCTCAATCTCAAAGATTTAGAGGGATACCCACAGGTCCGCTTTCGTCAAGAAAGCTCTGGAATTCATTTTGACGAAGATCCTCTCGAGGTTCTGCCTGACCAACAAGTGATTTACAGTAATGACCGAGGCAGTGTCATGAATTTGCTCTGTGCCTCAGATAGTTACGCTTCTGGCCTCGGTATTGTTAATAGTTTCATTAAGGACCAAATTGTTTTACTTCCACTGAAGAACAGTCCAAAGCACACCTTGGGTTTTGTGACAAATAATAAGCAAAAAAAATCCGCAATTATTCAAGCATTTATCGAGGAAATTCAGGATAGCTTACTACCCCACCACTAAGGAGAAGAAAATGGAATTTCAAACACTTAATAATGGCATCAAAATACCCGTGCTTGGTTTTGGTGTATGGCAAATTTTCGATCAAAAAGAATGTCAAAAAGCCGTTGAAGATGCTCTTTCTGTAGGTTATCGATTGATTGATACTGCTAGCCTTTATCGAAATGAGGAAGCCGTGGGACGTGCCATTAAGGCAACTGGTATCCCTCGCGAGGAGATTTTCCTGACTAGTAAGGCCTGGATTAGCCAGCTTGGCTACGAAGATACCAAATTAGCCCTAAAAGAAACACTTCGCAAACTAGATACTGACTATCTTGATTTATATTTGATTCATCAACCTTTTGGCGACTTACATGGTGCCTGGCGTGCTATGATTGAGCTTAAGCATGAAGAACTTATTAGAGCCATTGGTGTTTCTAACTTCTCAACAGGGCGTTTGGCGGATTTTGCCTTGCAGACACCGGTCATTCCAGCGGTCAATCAAATCGAGTTGCATCCCTATAAACAACACAAACTGATTCAGAAAGCTGATAAGGAATTTGGCACCTTAACGCAAGCCTGGGCTCCTTTTCATAGAGGAGAGGATGGTATTTTTCAGGACCCAACTCTAACTGCTATTGCTGAAAAACATGGCAAGACAGTTGCCCAGGTCATCCTCAGATGGCAAACCCAGCAAGGCATTCTGACCATCCCTAAAAGTACCCATATCGAACGAATGAAGGAAAACTTTAATAGCTTTGACTTCCACCTAGACCAAGCAGACCTTGACGCTATCAGTAAACTAGACCGATACCCAAATGCTTATGGTCCTGATGAAAGTGTGGAACGCATTAAGCATTTATTGAAATATAGTGTATAAAAAAACGAGTTCGACTGAACTCGTTTTCTTATACACCAGGTCCTCTTAAGACTTCCCTTAAGAGTATATGATTTCGGGTTTTAAGGAAGCAAAACTTTCGATCACTCAACAAAGATCTATTTCAAGCGCTTTAGTCACAACTGAAGATTAGTAAAAAACAGTTTCCCAATTCAAAAAATTGATAAACTGTTTTTTTTATATGATATTTTACCCAATCACACTTCCGTTTGGAACAGATGGATCTACTGTCAAGACAGTGAGTTTGCCATCATGTTCTGCGGAAAGAATCATACCTTGGCTGACATATTTCTTCATCATCTTACGTGGTTTGAGATTAGCCACGACTTGAAGTTTCTTGCCGACCAATTCTTGTTCGTTTGGATAGAATTTAGCAATACCTGAGAGGATTTGACGATCTTCACCGTCACCAGCGTCAAGACGGAAGCGAAGCAATTTGTCTGAACCTTCGACTTTTTCTACTTCTTTAACTTCAGCGACACGGATTTCAACCTTGTCAAAATCATCAAATTTGATTTGGTCTTTTTCAGACTTAAGTTCAACCTCTTCTGGATTCCATTCCTTCTCTTGAGGTTTGCCTGCGTTCATTTGAGATTGGATATAGGCAATCTCTTCATCCATGTCCAAACGTGGGAAGATTGGAGTTCCTTTTGAAACGACTGTCACATTCTCTGGGAAGCCTGAAAGTTCAAGATTTTCAAGGTCAAACGCTCCTGACAATCCGAGCTGTTCCATGATGGCATTTGAAGTGGTCATCATGAATGGTTGAATGAGGTGGGCAACGACACGAAGACTAGCAGCCAAGTGAGCCATAACAGCTGCCAATTGTTCCTTGTCACCATCTTCTTTTGCAAGGACCCATGGAGCTGTTTCATCAATATACTTATTGGTACGTGAAATGATGTTCCAAACGGCGTCCAAGGCACGTGGGAAATCTACAGCCTTCATTTGTTTGTGGAACTCTTCGATATTTTCAGCCACAACCTTAGCCAAATCAGTATCAAAGTCTGTAACGTTCTCAACATAGGCAGGCACTTGACCACCGAAATACTTGTTAATCATGGCAACTGTACGGTTGAGGAGGTTTCCAAGGTCGTTAGCCAATTCGTAGTTGATACGAGCTACATAGTCTTCTGGTGTGAAGGTACCATCTGAACCGACAGGAAGACTACGCATGAGGTAGTAACGGAGTGGATCAAGACCAAAACGCTCTACCAACATTTCTGGATAAATCACGTTTCCTTTAGACTTAGACATCTTACCGTCTTTCATGACGAACCAACCGTGGGCAACAAGACGTGTAGGCAATGGCAAATCAAGAGCCATAAGGATGATTGGCCAGTAGATTGAGTGGAAACGAAGGATATCCTTACCAATCATGTGGATGATTTCGTGGTTTTCATCATTTTGCCAGAACAAATCAAAGTTACCATGCTCATCCTGACCATAACCTAGTGCAGTGATATAGTTGATAAGGGCATCAATCCACACATAAACCACATGTTTTGGATCTGATGGTACTTTTACTCCCCAAGTAAAGGTTGTACGTGACACGGCCAAGTCTTCCAAGCCTGGCTCGATGAAGTTTTTAAGCATTTCATTCATACGACCATCAGGTTGGATAAATTCTGGATGTTCTTTAAAGAAGGCAGTCAAACGGTCTGCGTAGTTGCTGAGTTTAAAGAAATATGATTCTTCAGAAACCAACTCTACTTCATGTCCTGATGGAGCTACCCCACCAATGACATTGCCTTCTTCATCACGGTAAACTTCTGCCAACTGACTTTCAGTGAAAAATTCTTCATCAGAAACTGAGTACCAACCTGAGTATTCACCAAGATAGATATCTCCTTGTTCCAAGAGACGCTCGAACACTTGAGCAACAACTTTTTCATGGTAATCATCAGTCGTACGGATGAATTTATCGTATGAGATATCCAAAAGTTGCCAGAGGTCCTTAACACCAACAGCCATACCATCCACATACTCTTGTGGTGTAATGCCTGCTTCTTCAGCCTTTTGTTGAATCTTTTGGCCATGTTCATCAAGCCCAGTAAGGTAGAAGACATCATAGTTCATCATACGTTTGTAACGTGCCAAGACGTCACAAGCAATGGTTGTATAGGCTGAACCAATATGCAATTTACCAGATGGGTAGTAGATAGGTGTTGTGATGTAGAATGTTTTTGTCATTTTAATTTCCTTTCATATGTTAACAAATGGGCTAACACTGATGATATAACATCTTATTATAGCACGTTTTGGACACTAAAAAAACCAGCTAAGCTGGTTTTAAACATTACTAGTTTTGAAAGAGCTTTTTATCCGCTCTAACATCACGTTCATAGTCATAATCTAATTTCTTCACGTCATCCTCTGATAGGCGTTTGAAACTTCTTTCTTCTGTAAGTTTGCCTTTCTTATTATAAGTAGTGACAATCAATTTATTACCCTTAACCTTGTATCGAACGGTTTCTTCAAGAGATTCTTTGTAGGATTTAACGTAAATCTTTTTACTTTCATCGTTATCAGCCTGAGTTCGATATTCACTTATTTTGTATTGATTATCTACTGCCTGGTCAATGACTTTCGAATATTCAGATAGTGACATGTTTGGTTTAAGCGTTCTAGACCAAGCATCTGGACGGTATGCTTCGTCAGTATCATAGTCTGTAAAGTCAACCAGATTGTTCCCGCCAGCTAAGGTATAAAAATAAAATTTAACATTGTTACCTTTGACTTTAACAAAATCATGAGCCTCTAG
>OJIZ01000278.1_pt1 | contig 10834 bp, 9 predicted proteins | sample 1596071 | NCBI WGS metagenome assembly OJIZ01 (sample SAMEA4350127, study PRJEB24818) | metagenome | biome: human; feature: gut; material: faeces | place: Denmark | collected 2013-09
TTAGCCATGTCCGCAAAGCGGTGCTGTTTATTGAAGGGATAACGGTAAGCGGCGGCGAAGCCACGACCCAACTGCCGTTTGTAGTGGCGCTGTTTACTGCTATCAAAAACGATCCGCAACTGCGCCATCTCACCTGTCTGGTGGACAGTAACGGCATGTTGAGCGAAACCGGCTGGGAAAAATTACTCCCGGTGTGTGACGGCGCAATGCTCGATCTCAAAGCATGGGGTAGCGAATGTCATCAACAATTAACCGGACGCGATAATCAGCAGATTAAGCGCAGCATCTGTTTGCTGGCAGAGCGCGGCAAGCTGGCGGAACTGCGTTTGCTGGTAATCCCTGGCCAGGTGGATTATTTGCAACACATCGAAGAACTGGCGGCGTTTATCAAGGGACTTGGCGATGTTCCGGTACGCCTGAACGCGTTTCATGCCCACGGCGTGTATGGCGAGGCGCAAAGCTGGGCGAGCGCCACGCCGGAAGACGTTGAGCCGTTGGCTGATGCATTAAAGGTGCGCGGGGTGGGCCGGTTGATATTTCCGGCGCTGTATTTGTGACATGCCGGATGCGGCCTACGGTTCGGCACAGACTTGTAGGCATGATAAGACGCGTCCAGCGTCGCATCAGGCATTGTGCGCCAACTGCCGGATGCGGCGTGAACGCCTTATCCGGCCTACGGTTCGGCACAAACCTGTAGGCCTGATAAGACGCGACAAGCGTCGCATCAGGCATTATGCGCCGACTGCCGGATGCGGCGTGAACGCCTTATCCGGCCTACGGTTCGGCACAGACTTGTAGGCATGATAAGACGCGACAAGCGTCGCATCAGGCATTGTGCGCCAACTGCCGGATGCGGCGTAAACGCCTTATCCGGCCTACGGTTCGGCACAGATTTGTAGGCATGATAAGACGCGTCAAGCGTCGCATCAGGCATTGTGTGCCGACTGCCGGATGCGGCGTGAACGCCTTATCCGGCCTACGGTTCGGCACAAACCTGTAGGCATGATAAGACGCGACAAGCGTCGCATCAGGCATTATGCGCCGACTGCCGGATGCTGCCTACGAAGGGTAAACTACCCACTAACGCTAAACAACGCATACGTATTATTAAGCAACACTTCGGCAATCTCATCTTCTGGTTCCGGGCGCAACTCGCAAAGCACATCAAACACCCGCACAGCCTGTTCCGGTCGGTTAGGCTGCCCCTGAAAGCCGTTGAGCGGCATATCCGGCGCGTCGGTTTCCAGCAACAACGATGCCAGCGGTAATTTTGCGATGACATCGCGGGTTTTACTGGCGCGTGGATAGGTGATAGTACCGCCTACGCCGATTTTGTAGCCCAGCTGTACAAACCGTTCAGCCTGTTGCTGGCTGCCAGAAAATCCGTGGACAACACCAGCACGCGGCAAATCGTGGCGTTTAAGATGCATCGCCAGTTTGTCGTGTGTGCGCCGTGAATGCAGGATCACCGGCAGATCGTAGCGTTTCGCCAGTTTCAGTTGTTCGTCGAGTAACCACTGCTGCCTCTCAAATTGCGGATCGTCGCCGAAGAGATCCAGACCGATCTCCCCCACCGCCACCACCTTCGCCGGACGCCTTTCCAGCGCCTGCTGTAGCTGATCAAGAGACACATCGCTATGTTTTTCCAACATCCCCGGATGCAACCCCAATGCGGCATACAGCGGTTGATATTTTTCCGCTAACGCCTGCACGCGGGCAAAATTTTCCGCCTCTGTCGCCGGAACAATGATCTTGCCTACGCCCGCTTGTGCCGCGCGTTGCAGGCTGGCCTCTTCATCGCCACTAAACGGCGGGAAATCAAAATGGCAGTGGGTATCGATAAAACGGCAAATCAAGCCAGATCCTCATTGTTAAATGTCGGGTCGTTCGCCTGCGGAGCATCGCTCACTTCGGCAACCAGCGTATCGTTGGCGACTGGCGCAGGCGGAATAACGATCGATTCCGGCGTCACCACTGGCACCAGATGGCGGGTAAGCGGCGCTTTTTCAGTTAATAGCTTGCCAACCGTGGCGAGGAAATAACGACCGCATAAACGCCCAAGTTTATAGTCTTCACGCAGCGCCGGAACCCGACTGCCAAGCGCGATACTATGTAATGGCTTCGGCGGATAAATTTCGAATATCCGCAGCTTGCCCGGTGGTTTCTCAATAAATTGCTGAATGTCACGATAGCTGGTTTCATGATGCTGCACCAGATTGACCAGCGGCTGCAGGCTACTGTCACCCAGCCAGCGTTCCATGCGTTTGAACCACTGCGGCGTGTAGTACATTTGTGACGGCACAGTGCGGATGACGACCAACGTTTTAGCGCCCTGCCTTGCCGCCTCTTTAACCGGAATCGCATCACTGATCCCGCCATCCAGGTAGTTAATGCCTTCCAGCGACACTCCGCTACGATAAAAGCCAGGTATCGCACTGGAGGCGCGAATCACATCCAGCCAGTTTTGTTTGGTTGGTAAAAAGTAATTCGGCGCGTAGTCATCCTGACGACAGGCGCACATATAAAACGATTTGCCGCTGTCAAACAACCGCGCGGCGGTATCCATTTGCAACGGCATCTGGCTTGCGGTGGCCTCCACCAGCCAGTCGAGATCGATAAGATTTCCTCCACGGACAAAGCGCAATGGATCGAAAAATTCGCGTTTTGTGGTATAGCGCATGATGACTTTGCGCGCGTAACCGGGCTGATTGCAGATAAACGCCGAGAGGTTCTGCGCCCCGGCAGATGTGCCGAGATAAAGATCGAAAGGATTAAACTGCGCGCGCATAAACTCATCCAGCACGCCAGCCGTGAAAATTCCACGCTGTCCGCCGCCTTCGCACACCAGAGCTATTCGTCCAGGCTGGAACGGCCTTAGCGACAACGGCGCAATATTACCAAGCGTTACAGGTATTCGCTGCCCCACCTCTGCCTTCCTGTTTTTGTTGTGAAAGAATGACAAAGTAACGCAATTTATTATTCGCTAAAACCGCAAAAGCCAGTCCGCTGGACTGGCTTTGGATAAAATTTTCTTAATGGTCTGAAATCTAGGGTCGTTTTCGGCCCATGAACAAACTCACCAGGAACAGAATAATCCCGACGACAAAGACAATTTTAGCTGCGCCTGCAGCGGTACCGGCCAGACCACCAAACCCAAGTGCGGCGGCGATTAACGCGATAACCAGAAATATGATGCCCCAACGAAACATAAGCGTCTCCTTTACCATAGTTAATGTCACCGCTTGATATGAGCGTGAAAATCACTCAATGCGATATTTTTAGTGTGGTGCACATCGCGCCTCCCGACAAAGTTCGGGAGGACGAATTACGACGAATTACTTAGTTTTCAGATCATTTTTAACGCTTTTCACACCATCTACCGCTTTGGCGATACTTTCAGCACGGTCACTTTGTGCCTGAGAATCTACGGTACCGGAGAGCTGAACCACGCCATCGGTGGTTTCAACTTTCACATGACGGGAAGGGACGATATCGTCCGCCAGCAGTTTGGCTTTGATTTCACTGGTGGTGGCGGTGTCACCCGCGTAGCCCTTCACCGAGCCTTCTTTAGCGTCGCGAACGTGCAGTTTGTCGCTGACAGAGGTCACCCCTTCAACGCCTTTCGCCACTTTCACTGCCTCTTCGGCCTGAGCCTGGCTTTCAACGAAACCGCTCAGGGTCACGACTTTTTGATCGGTTTTTACAGAGATATCGGTGCTCTTGATGTTGTCATGATCCACCAGGGCCGCCTTCACTTTCGCGGTGATGGCGCTGTCATCCATGAAATTACCGACTTTATTCATAGAGCTATCGACTTTTTGCCCTGCGCTTTCATTGGTAGTCTGTGCGTTGTTTTCCGCGTAGGCAGAGCCGGTCGCGACGGCAGAGGTCAACATTACAGCCAGCAGAGTTTTCGAAATCTTCAGTCTTGTCATAGTCATCGATTTATTCCTGTATGTTTGCTCGTAATTTGAGCCTGGCAACACGAGGTTGCATTGCTGAATAGGGAGAGACTTCACCCTCTACAGAAGTCAATGGTCGCCATCACAAAAGCGATGGGTGATGAATAACGACCATTACAGCCTCTGAATCAGTTATTAATATCGGTAGAATGACAATCGACGGCTTTAGATACTGATATCTACGCATTGAACGGTATTTAACGCCGTCAGAAATGTCATTACTTTGTTAAATATAGATCACAATTTTGAAACCGCTCGGGATATCAGCGAAAACATAAGCAAAAGTGAATGTTTTAAGAACATTCCGTAAGCGGCTAATAAGGAAGGGAAATTGACAGGGCGCAGCGGCTACCGCGCCCTGGAGGCAAGAATTAATGCTCGCGGGTCTGGTGGAACTGAACGTCGGGATAACGTTCCTGCGCCAGGCGCAGGTTGACCATGCTGGTAGCGATGTAAGCGAGGTTATCGCCGCCATCAAGCGCCAGTTGGCTTTCGTTCTTACGCTTGAACTCTTCGAATTTCTTCGCGTCCGCACATTCTACCCAGCGGGCAGTGGCAACGTTGACTGATTCATATACTGCTTCAACGTTGTATTCGCTCTTCAGGCGCGATACCACCACATCAAACTGCAGCACACCAACAGCACCAACGATCAAATCGTTGTTGGAGATCGGACGGAACACCTGCACCGCGCCCTCTTCGGAAAGCTGTACCAGCCCTTTGAGCAGCTGTTTTTGCTTCAGCGGATCTTTCAGGCGGATACGACGGAACAGTTCTGGTGCGAAGTTCGGAATACCGGTGAACTTCATCATCTCACCCTGGGTAAAGGTGTCGCCGATCTGAATAGTGCCGTGGTTGTGCAGGCCGAGGATATCGCCCGGATACGCTTCTTCAACGTGCGAACGGTCGCCCGCCATAAAGGTCAGCGCGTCGGAGATAACCACATCTTTCGCAGTACGCACCTGGCGCAGCTTCATGCCTTTTTCATATTTACCGGATACTACGCGCATAAACGCCACGCGGTCGCGGTGTTTCGGGTCCATGTTGGCCTGAATTTTAAATACGAAGCCGGTAAATTTGTCTTCGCTCGCCTCTACGGTACGGGTATCAGTCTGACGCGGCATCGGCGCAGGGGCCCACTCCACCAGGCCATCCAGCATATGATCAACGCCGAAGTTACCCAGCGCAGTACCGAAGAATACCGGAGTGATTTCGCCCGCAAGGAACAATTCTTTGTCGAACTCGTTAGACGCGCCTTTCACCAGTTCCAGTTCGTCACGTAGCTGCTGTGCCAGATCTTCACCAACCGCAGCGTCGAGATCCGGGTTATTCAGCCCTTTAACAATACGGACTTCCTGAATCGTGTGGCCTTTACCGCTCTGATAGAGATAGGTTTCGTCTTTATAAAGGTGGTAAACGCCTTTAAACAGCTTGCCGCAGCCAATCGGCCAGGTGATCGGTGCGCAGCCGATTTTCAGCTCGTTCTCAACTTCATCGAGCAGTTCCATCGGGTCGCGGATATCACGGTCAAGTTTGTTCATAAAGGTGAGGATCGGCGTGTCGCGCAGACGGGTAACTTCCATCAGCTTACGGGTACGATCTTCAACACCTTTTGCGGCGTCGATAACCATCAGGCAGCAGTCCACCGCCGTCAGGGTACGATAGGTATCTTCCGAGAAGTCTTCGTGCCCCGGGGTGTCGAGCAGGTTAACCAGGCAATCGTGATACGGAAACTGCATCACAGACGTAGTAATGGAGATCCCACGCTGCTTTTCCATCTCCATCCAGTCCGACTTAGCGTGCTGGTTGGAACCACGGCCTTTTACTGTACCGGCGGTCTGAATGGCCTGTCCGAACAGCAGCACCTTCTCGGTGATGGTAGTCTTACCGGCGTCCGGGTGAGAAATAATTGCAAAGGTTCTTCTTTTCGCTACCTCTGCGGCCAAAAGGCTTGTCATAATTGTTGTCTCTTTGATTATGTACAATCATATGTACAAAGAAAAATTCATGCCGCTGATTGTACATTTTGGAGGTATCAGAGCATAGCAGAACATGATCAGTAGGTGTATTTGTAGCCAAAGAACATTTGTATATGCAGCAATCTTTGCTCTATTGACACTGTTTATTCATACAGTTAAAAATAACACTGTATACAAACACAGTGTAGAGGGATTTTTATGCGTATTGAGATCTGCATAGCCAAAGAGAAAATGACTAAAATGCCAAACGGTGCTGTGGATGCGTTAAAGGAAGAATTAACTCGACGCATCAGTAAGCGTTATGACGATGTAGAGGTGATCGTAAAAACCACCAGCAACGATGGCCTTTCTGTTACGTGCACCGCCGATAAAGATTCAGCTAAAACTTTTGTTCAGGAAACTCTGAAAGATATCTGGGAGTCTGCTGACGAGTGGTTTGTTCACTAATTAGCACGTAAAATCAGTAACGGCTGGAAATCATTCAATACTCGCACTATCGGAAGTTCACCAGACAACCGCAGCACGTTCTTGCATACGACGTGCCTGCGGTTTCAACTCCCGCCAGCTCCACCAATCATGATTGGACGGTGTAAGGACAACACCAACAAAAACAGGAAGTTAGCAGTCTCAGCAGGACACCGACCAGACGGTGAGGAGACAAAAAAGATACGCAAAGGAGCCGCTGCTCTCGAGTGACACAAAAGCCCGCTTATGCGGGCTTTTTGTTTTTCCCTTAAGTTCCTAGCCGCTTATCTATAACTATGGAAAAATGTTAACCCTGACTGTATGTTAACAAAGGGATGTATATGTCGGTTTTTCATAACTGGCTGCTTGATATCGCAAGCGGGAATTACTTTATCTACATCAAACGCCTTTCTGCAAACGACACAGGCGCAACAGGTGGCCATCAGGTCGGACTTTATATCCCCTCAAATATCGTTGAAAAGCTTTTTCCTTCTATCAATCATACTCGCGAACTGAACCCTTCAGTCTTCCTTACTGCGCATGTATCATCCCATGATTGCCCTGATACCCAAGCACGCGCAATTTATTACAACAACCGTTATTTTGGTAAGACCCGAAACGAAAAAAGAATTACGCGCTGGGGGAGAGGAAGTCCATTACAGAACCCTGAAAATACAGGAGCCCTCACAATTCTTGCTTTCAGGTTAAACGAACAGAACACTGACTGTTCCGAGGTAGATATATGGGTCTGCGTCAATCCCGATGAAGAGGATATCATCGAGTCTGCTATTGGCGAAATCATACCTGGAACCCTAATTTCCGGCCCTGCCGGACAAATTTTGGGCGGATTGTCTCTTCAGCAAACTCCAGTAAATCATAAATATGTTATTCCTGAAGACTGGAAGAAGCGTTTTCCTTCTGGAAACGAAATTATTCAATATGCTGCTGGCCATTATGCTAAAAACTCCAAGGATCCAGATGAGCAACTGATTGACCGTCGGCGTGTCGAGTATGATATTTTTCTACTCGTCGAGGAATTACATGTTCTTGATATTATTAAGAAAGGATTCAATTCTGTAGATGAGTTTATTGCATTAGCCAACTCTGTCAGTAATCGACGTAAATCAAGGGCAGGTAAATCACTTGAACTTCACCTAGAGAAGCTTTTTATCGAGCACGGACTACGACATTTCTCCACTCAGGCAGTTACTGAAGGTAATAAAAAACCAGATTTCCTGTTTCCTTCAGCAGAGGCATATCATGACGTTGAATTTCCTGTAGAAAACTTACGTATGCTGGCAGTAAAGACCACCTGCAAAGATCGCTGGCGTCAGATACTGAATGAAGCAGATAAAATCCATCAGGTACATTTATTTACGCTGCAAGAAGGTGTTTCTTCAGCACAATACCGAGAAATGAAAGATGCGGGTGTCAGACTCGTTGTACCATCAACTTTACATAAAAAATACCCAGAAGCAGTTAGAGAAGAATTAATAACGCTCGGAGCATTCATTACTGAGCTGATAGAACTTTACGCTGAACTATCATAGGCTGACTCCCGGCTTAAAAGGCCGGGAGGTGTTCTCAAGGGTGCCCAGTCTTACCAGCATCAGCAGAAACAGCTTTGAGGATATAGGGTTCCAGAAGTCTGGCAACGGCTTCAAATACTGGCACCACAACGGAGTTACCGAACTGCCGATATGACTGAGTATCTGAAACCGGAATACGGAATGGTTTCCCTCCAGGTTTTTCAAACCCCATAAGGCGTGCGCACTCTCGGGGAGTCAGCCTGCGTGGTCGACGAGCCTGGTTACTCTCATTCATAAAGTCAGCCTCTCCCGTTGCCATATCCCAACCACGATCAATAAGAATTTCTGATCCGTCTTTGTGATATCTGGCAGAAAGTGTGCGTGCAATGCTTTCCTTATTCTCAGGATTGACCAACCCAAAGCCAAAACCATTCCCCTTGGCTGCATGCTTTTTGGCGTAGTTATAAAGGTACTCCCATAGTTTTGGCGTAAGTATATATTTACTGTCGACTACAGGCTCCAGCAATTCACCAAATGATGGGCGGTGTTCCGGATAAAAACGACTGATATCACGCAAGGTAAACCCCTTGTGAATATTCAGATCTCGTCTAAATCCGACCAGAACAATGCGTTCACGATGCTGAGGCAAAAAATGCTTCCCATCGATAATCTTTGGATCGTTTTTTCCCATTTCTGCAGCATCGGCAACTTCGTAGCCCAGCTCGTCAAGGGTCTCCATAATGACTTTGAAAGTTTTACCCTTATCATGGCTCTTCAGATTTTTGACATTTTCCAGCACAAAAATTGCCGGTTTTTTTGCTCGTATAATACGTGCCACGTCAAAAAAAAGTGTTCCTTGTGCTTCACATTCAAAACCATGCGCACGACCAAGTGAGTTTTTCTTACTAACACCAGCAAGGCTAAATGGCTGGCACGGGAACCCCGCAAGAAGCACATCATGATCCGGCACATGCTCATCAATATATGCATAAGCATCCGTTTCCAATACATCGGTTTTATCACTCAGCGTGACTTCCCGAATATCGAGATTGAATTTATGCACCTGTTCATCGTTAAACCAGTTGGCCTTGTATGTACGCACAGCATCTTTATTCCATTCACTGGTAAAAACACACTGGCCTCCAATGGCCTCAAAACCTTTCCGTATCCCTCCAATTCCAGCAAATAAGTCAATGAAGCGGAAAGCATATTCCGGATGGTTTGCAGGTGGTTCTGGTAGCATCTTACGCAGAAGAGACTCTTCTACTGAAGTCAACGATTTTGGTAAACACTTGCCATTAATCCAGCGGTTAATGGTTTCACGGCTCCACTCATTTTTTCCGACTTTTCTCAGTAATTCAGCTACATACTTCTGATCATAGATTTCCAGCACTTTCTCGATAAGCTTTTTATCATTTTCCTGTCGCAGCTTTTCTTCCGCCTCGGCTTCCTTCAGCAGATGCTGTGCCAACACTTCAAATTCAGACATAATTCCTCCAAGGGGTCTAATGGGTGAAACTCTATCACTCATTCAACCCAGAAGGAAATATTTTATCTGGATATTTAAACAGTGACTACAACGTAATCTAGCACTGGTGATGCTTTGTTAGGCATAGAGAATCATTCTATATACGACTAATGACAGAAAAACAGCAGACAAGTAGTTTGTTCATAAATTAACGCATACTACGTGCCTACGGTTTTCGAGACCGGTCCAATCATCAAACGAAACATAAAATTAGCTCACATTATGAGGAAAAGTATCTTTTTTATACTATGTAAATTCAAAGGCTTAGCCTCATTTCTCCGATGGTTTTCTCAATACTACTGGTTGTGAACCCTTGCAATGTTCATTAATATACGTCTCACAAATAATTCCTAGATATTGCAAAATGGATATTACTGAGTTTCCTTCTGGAGTAATTGAACACCTTGGCTGGTATGTATACCGATTGATTGATCCGAGGGACGGAAGCACCTTCTATGTAGGGAAAGGCAAAGGTAACCGCGTATTTGCCCATATGCGCGGTGAAGTGGCAGCGACTGATGATGACGAGTTACTGAGCAACAAGCTAAAGCAAATTAGAGAAATAAGGTTAGCAGGACTTGAAGTTATCCATGTCATCCATCGACACGGAATGACTGATGAAAAGACGGCGTACGAAGTTGAAGCAGCACTTATTGATGCCTACCCTGGGTTAACGAATATCATGAATGGTGCTGGCAGCAATGAATTCGGCGCCGCGCATGTCAAAGAGTTGATAGCAACATATCAGCCCGAAACCATAACATTTCATCATAAAGCATTAATGATATCCGTTAACAGAAGTGCAAAGGATTCAGAGCTTTATGATGCGGTTCGATTTAGCTGGCGCATTAATGTCTCTCGCGCCAGCCAAGCAGAAATCATTCTTGCTACTGTAAGGGGGATCGTTCGAGGGGTTTTCATTGCTGATAAATGGCTCAAATCAACACGTGAAAATTTCCCTTCGTTGAAATACTGGGACGAGGATCCTGACTTTGAGGCAACACAAAGTTCGCGCTATGGTTTTGAAGGTCGAGAAGCCCCACCTGAAATAGCAAATCTTTATCTTGGAAAAAAAATACCAGATGAATTAAGAAAAAAAGGAGCTATGTCCCCGGTCCGTTACTCACCTAATTTTTGAGTCTTTAAGTGATAAGCATAAACCGCAGCACGTCCTGCATACGTCGTGTCTGCGGTTTTTCTTTTTCGCTTACATTGTGTCTGGTTCTTCCGGCCACTCAATATCCGGTGCAGTTGATGTATCAACACGGTTCAGCAACACCCGATACTTTTTCCAGGCTTCCAGCAACAAGGTTTCTTCCTCCGTTGCGATTTCCAGCTCAACAACAGTCTGAACGTACCGGGAACAGCCTC
>OJIZ01000283.1_pt1 | contig 10698 bp, 9 predicted proteins | sample 1596071 | NCBI WGS metagenome assembly OJIZ01 (sample SAMEA4350127, study PRJEB24818) | metagenome | biome: human; feature: gut; material: faeces | place: Denmark | collected 2013-09
TGCTCCATATCTGCCTGAATTCAGGCAAAGGTTATACTATAATACATCTGAAATTAAGGAATATCTATACTATACCAGAAGAAAAACAAAAAAACTGGAAAAATCCAGTCTTTTATCATCTATATTATTAGGCACGTTTCTTAAGCCCCAAAAAGGCTGCAGCAGCAAGGAAGAATGTTCCTGCCATTGTCAAGATTACTGTTGATGCTTCACCAGTCTTAGGAAGTGTAACTTCCTTACCTTTAGCATCTTTACCAGTCAATGTACCGTCAGCGTTCACTTTGAATCCTACTGTTTCAGGAGCGACAACACTTGTTGTACCATCAGTGTTAGCGATAACAATTTGGCTATTTTGTGTAGACACAATTGTTTGGCCAGCTGCAGTGATAACTGGAGCTGTTGGTGTTACAGTAACAACAGGTTGTCCATTAACATTCACCGCTGGAGTTTCAGAGTTTTGAGGTGCTTCGCTTGTCCCTTTATCAGTTGCTGAAGCTGGGTCTTCTGGCTTATCGGCTGGTTTTGTTGATGAATCAGCTGTTGGAGCCGATGTCGCAGGTGCTTCTGGAGTTGCTGGTGTTGTTGGCTCAGCTGGTACTTCAGGAACTGTAGGTGTTGGTGTTGTTGGCGTTGCCACACCTGTGTTTGAATCATTGCTACGAGCCAAGTCACCATCACTTGGGGCTGTTGAAGGACCAGTTGTTGCACGATCTGTCGTTGGTTGTGTAAGAACAGCATCATTTGTCGCAATACCATCATCCGCAAAAGAGGTTACTGGTACAAAAGCTCCTAGGGTAAGGGTGAGTAAAAGCAAGCTACTATATATAGATATAGATTTTTTAGAAGCCATTAAGATTCTCCTTTTTTCATTTATCAGTTAACCTACATTCTACCATAAAAAAGTAATAAAAGACTGCTTTAATTAAAATCTTATTTATTTTTATTCTAAATCTTTCAACACGCTGAAATATGTTAGAATACCTTCAAAATTATCGTTATTTTTCTGACAAATTCTAACACTTTTGATAGGTTAAAAAGGCTTTATGACGTATTTTATAGACGTTTTCTAATCTTATTATTTTGATAAACTGATATTCCAAGATAGATAAGAAAAAGCACTTTCACTCATAATGAGAGAAAGTGCCTAATTAGTAAATAGTCGCTTTTAAGTTCCAATATTTTCTAATAAAAACATGTAGAGAACTATTCTTCTGCCTCTTCTGGAGCTGCCGTGATGATTACCTTAAGTTTGGTTACACGACCATCCTTAACCTTATCATTGATAAATTCAAGGTGTTTGTCCTTGTTGATAACTGAATAGTGTTCCTTGACTTCTTGAGTAGGAATGGCTCCCACACCAGTCAAATAATAACCTGCGATAGTATCAACGTCATCACTCTCAAGTTCTGTATCAAAATGTTCATTGAAGTCGTTAAGAGTCATAGCACCCTCGACAATATAGGTATTCTCGCCAATTTCACGAACTTCAATACTAGATTTATCTGTTTCGTCGTCAATCTCACCAACGATTTCTTCCAAAAGATCCTCGAAGGTAACAAGACCAGCAACCCCACCGTATTCATCAAGCAAAATAGCCATCTGATTATTGGTGTTACGAAAGGCCGCCAAGAGATCATTAACGAAGATAGTCTCTGGAACAAAGAGAGGTTCATTCATAATTCGACGAAGTTTGATATTTTCGAAACCAAGTTCGAAACCTGCTTTTAGAAGGTTTTTGGTATGAACGACACCGATAATCTTATCCTTGTCGTCTTCGTAAACAGGAATACGAGAGAAACTTTCCTTGAGAATAGCTTGGATATTTTCTTGAGTATTGTCTTCAATATCAATCATGAAGGCATCTGTACGAGGGACCATAACCTCACGTGCCATCAATTCGTCAAGAGAGAATACCCCTTGGAGCATTTCAATTTCTTCAGCCTCAAGTGTATCCTCACTCTTAGTCAACATGTATTCAATCTCATCACGTGTCATCTGCTCATCTGCATCATCAAAGGTCACAGGTGTCAAACGAGACAAAAGATTGGTTGACGCCGAAAGAATCCAAACAAAGGGACTAACAATCTTACCTGTAACAATAATGACAGGAGCTGAGTAGATGGCTAGATTTTCCTTAAGGTTCATAGCGATACGTTTTGGATAAAGTTCCCCAAAAACGATAGAGATATAGGTCAAGACAACCAAAGAAATCATGCTACCTGCTGTCTTAGCCCAAGCCACATGACCAAACCAAGTCGCTATCACTGCACCTAGTGATGCAGAGAGACTGGCCCCTTGTAAGAGGCTAATAAAGGTAATACCAACTTGGATAGTTGATAGGAAGTTGTTTGGATTTTCAAGAACCTTGAGCAGGCGGATAAATTTCTTATCGCCTTCTTCTGCCTTTTGCTCCACACGTGAGCGGTTAAGTGATACAAGAGCCATCTCAGATGCTGAGAAAAAGGCTGTAAGCAAGGTTAAAATTAGTAGTAAAATAGATTGAAATAATAAGGACTGACCACTAGAGTCTTCCATTTTTTCTTCTCCTCTAAAAAAAATTCTGACTTTCATTATACCATAATTTCCCAATAAAGGCGTCTATTTTATGCTATAATTAGGGTAATTTATCATCAAAGGAGAGACTTATGTCACTTATACGATTAGAAAATGTCAGCTTGGTCCGCCAAGGAAAAACACTTTTATCTGACCTTAACTGGACAGTTGAAAAAGGACAAACCTGGGCTATCCTAGGACTTAACGGTGCTGGAAAATCAACCCTCTTACGTTTGTTGACAGCTGAATTTTTCCCTTCTGAAGGGAAGGCTGAGATACTAGGCTACACCTTTGGTAATGGAGACATCACAGGTCTTCGTCAACACATCGGTATCGTCAGTTCCTTTATCACTGAGCGTCTACCTCAACATATGACTGCTGAAAAAATCGTCCTTACCGGTAAGTACAAGAGCTCAATCCTCTACAAAGCCTATGGAGACAAAGAGCTACAAGAAGCCAAGGATATGCTAACTTCACTTGGTGCTGGAGATTTGATTGGTCGTAAATACCATGGCCTCTCTCAAGGGGAAAAGCAAATCTGTTTGATTGCTCGTAGTCTGATGGAAGATCCCGACATCATCATCCTTGACGAAGCAACTGTGGGCTTGGATCTCTTTGCCCGCGAAAAGCTCTTACGTCAGATTGACCGTATCACCTCGCTTCCTCACGCACCACTGGTCCTTTATGTCACCCACCATGCTGAAGAAATCACTGAAAAAATGGATCACATCCTCCTACTCCGTCAAGGAAAAATCGTGGCACAGGGACCCAAGAATGATATCATCACACCGGAAGTTTTAGCTGACTTCTACCAAAATCCTGTTCAAATTATTCCAATTGATGACCATCGTTTTTACATTAACCCTCTTCTATAAAAATCGCTCAAAGAAACAAGTCCCCTAGACATTATCTGGGGGACTTGTTCTTTTATCACTACTCCTCTTTTATTTTAGATACACCATACAAAATTAAGGCTGGAACGATAAGCTGTTCTATAAAAACATATGAAAAAGAAGCCAAAATCTTTCTTGGCTTCTTTTTGTGATAACATTCATTGCTTAAGCTCGACCTCGAGCCAGATTAATCATATCATAGGTTAACGTGTTGCTAGTTTCTTTGAGAGAGTAATCCTCCAAAGTATTGACTTCCTTACGAAGCTGCTTAGCATAACGGCTAGAGATAAGTTCAGCCTGCTCGTACTCGTTGATAACCTTACGTTCCAAATAGTAGCCTCGCAACATTTCATCAATATTGTCTGGATGAAGGTGGGTGATAACCCGCTCAACAAAGGCACCTGATTGAATAATCTCAGCCTCTTGAAGGCGACTGCGTTTCAGATAAGACAAGAGATCTGAGTGATAAACACCTTCCAGATTACTCAAGGCTTCCAAAATCTGCTCAGTATTTGTCAAATAGAGCTCAGTCATATGGTCGCGGTTTTCTTCCGTCAACCTAGGACCTCTTCTAGTTTCATCCTGATCAATACGAAACTTGAAAGTAAGAGCTAAGTGTAACAATCTACGAAGGCCACGCACAAATACAGCTAGGGCGTAAGAAAGGCTAGAGACAAAACCACGGTTGATACGACGTTCCAAGCCCTTGATATAACGTTGGTAGAGATTGTATTCAAGTTCTGAAATCTTCCCCTTCTTGTAGGCGTATTCCAGACCTTTACTCTCAATTTCCATAATCATTACCCGGATATTGGCCAACTCTTCTTTGACATCATTTGATTCCTGCTCCAAGATTAAATCTTCCAAGCGTTGATTATAGTTGTCAATAGTAGCATAGACAGCCCCTTGATTGGTAGACTGTTTTAGATCTTTTTCCAATTCTCCGACCACATCATTAAGAATGGCAATCTGCATATAATGGTTGGTCGTATGCGCTGGACCAGTGGCTAGCTTAGGTAGGACTAAAATCCCTGTTAAGAAGCTCAGCAAGGTCACACCCGCTACCGTAAAGAGTAAAAGACTATGTTCCAGAGCAGTCATATTGGCAACCGGAAGCAAAAGGATGGTTGCAATGGAAACCGTTCCTTTAACACCTGAAAAGGTTAACAGAGTAGCACCCTTCCAGATTTTTTTTAGTGATCGTTTGGCCCTCCAAGCTCTTTGGGCAAATACCGCACTAATCATAACAAAGCGAATTCCAAACATGGTCGCTGTTAAAAGGACGATAGCAAGCAGCATCCAGAGATTATCGTAGGTACTGCTACGCAGCACTGGCGTTGCTAGAGTTGGAAGTTCTGTCCCCAAGAGGAAAAATACCATGCCATTAAGCATAAAGGTAATGGTTCCCCAAATCGTATGGGAAACGTTATCCAGCTTGGCATCAAAAACGGTGATTTTTTTAAAGCGACTGGCAAGCGAAATCCCTGCTACGACAACAGCAATAATTCCAGAAGCATGAATTTCCTCGGCTACAAAGTAAGAGGAGATTGGTAGTACCAGCTCTAGTAAGAGAGCACCTGTGACATCTGCAGCATCCATATTGTCCAAAATGGTTAAAAAGAGACGATTAAATAAGGCTGTAATCAAGCCAACTAAAAAACCACCAAGCACAGAAATAACCAAATTCCAGCTCGCACCAAGGAGGGAAAAAGCACCTGTTGTCAAGGCAGTCACTGCCACCTGAAAGGCGACCAAGCCAGAGGCATCGTTCAGAAGACCCTCACCCTGCAAAATATAGCTAATCCACTTTGGGAAACTGAAGCGTTTGGAAATAGCCGAATAGGCAACCAAATCCGTTGGCCCAAGGGCGGCACCAATGGCTAGACAGGCAGATAAGGGGACCGAAGCAGGCAAGACGGCCTTAGCAAGATAACCGATTCCCAAGGAAGACACAAAGATAACTGGAAAAATCAAAAATAAAATAAGTTTCCAGTTACGTAGAATACTAGTGATATCACTTTCTTCACCTTCACGAAACAGCAAGGGAGCAATAATGAAAGCTAGGAAAAGTTCTGTTTCAAGCTCGAAAGCGCGTCCCTTAAAAAGTAAACCAATACCAACCCCAAAAATAATTTGAATCAAAGGTAGGGGAAGACGCGGAAAGACACGATTGATAACGTTCGATAAAATCAAGCTAAAAAGAAGAACAAGCAAAGCTAATGATAAATGCATAGCTCCTCCTACCCTTCCTTATGACAACAGTTTGAGAATAGTTCTTTTTGCTTACTAATTTTTTTATCAATGGCAGTGACATCTTCTTTGGCCAAAAGTTTATGGCAACGTTCAACCTCAAGACTAGCTAACTTTTTCTTAATTTTAGCCGTTTTACGATTATCAACCTTTTTTAAAGTATCCTCGGCACTTTGCTTGTCTATATATTTGGCCTGCATATCTGCAAGCTTTTCTTTAATATCTGTAATCATTGTAATTTCTCCAACATCACCAAAAATGGTGGGGTATTAATTTGATTAAGGGGTTGGTAAAGCATAGCTGTAAAATCACGCTGGTCCAAACCGATAACGTACTCAAGCACAGCATCCTTCTCCATATCGCCACCATCATGACCATAGTAAATCATAATAGCTAAACGACCACCCACCTCTAGACGGTCAAGAATTTTCTCAATGGCCTCAAGAGTCGTGTGGGGCTTAGTAATAACACTCTTATCTGCAGATGGCAGATAGCCCAGATTGAAAATAGCTGCACGAATAGGTTCCGTGACATAACGGTCCAGATTTTCATGACCATCTAAAATGAGTTCCGCATTTTCAATTGCCAAGTCCGACAAGCGTTGACGAGTCTTTTCGAGCGCCTGCTCCTGCACGTCAAAGGCATAAACCTTCTTGGCAAGGCCAGCTAGAAAGGCTGTGTCATTGCCGTTTCCCATGGTTGCATCGACAGCAACACTCTCATCATCCAGCACTTGAGCTAGAAAGTCATGAGACAGATGAATTGGTCGTTTAATCATGCTTTTTCCTCCTTCTCGTTAGCTACTTTGCACCCTTGCCATGAGTCACGACGTTCCATCTCTTTGTCAATGGCATTGAGGACTTCCCATTTGTTGAGACTCCACATAGGACCAATCAACATATCTCTCGGCGCATCACCAGTGATTCGATGAATGACGATATCCTCAGGGATGATTTCCAACTGGTCACAGATGATTGACACATACTCTTCCTGACTCAGCAATTTAAGACGCCCCTCGTGGTAGTCCCTTTGCATACGCGTATTGGTCATCAAGTGGAGGAGGTGGAGTTTAATCCCCTGAATGTCATTGTCCGTCACACAACGGCGAACATTTTCCACCATCATCTCGTGGGTTTCCCCTGGTAGCCCATTAATCAGATGCGATACAATCTCAGCCTTTGGCGCACGCTCACGCACACGCTTAACCGTCTCCACATAGAGATCATAGCTGTGTGCTCGGTTAATGAGCTCTGACGTTTCTTCATAAGTCGTTTGCAAGCCAAGTTCGACGGTCACATGCATACGTTCTGTGAGTTCTGCCAGATAATCAATCACATCGTCTGGCAAACAGTCTGGGCGGGTACCGATATTGATGCCAACAACACCAGGCTCATTGATAGCCTGTTCGTAGCGTTCCTTGATAACTTCAAGCGGTGCGTGGGTATTGGTAAAATTTTGAAAATAAACCAGATATTTCTGAACTTCTGGCCACTTGCGGTGCATGAAGTCAATCTCATGGTAAAACTGCTCACGAATCGGTGCCTCAGGTGCTACAATAGCATCCCCAGACCCCGATACCGTACAAAAGGTACAGCCACCGTGGGCCACTGTGCCATCACGGTTGGGACAATCAAAACCCGCATCTATTGGTAGTTTGAAAATCTTTTCGCCAAAAATTTCACGATAGTAATCATTGACTGTTCTATAACGTTTTTTCATAAAGACTATTATAACACTTTGACCTAAAAAAGAGAGTAAGACTCAGACAAAAATCATGGATTTCTGCCTGTCTTACTCTCGCTTCTTATTTAGTCTTTTTCAAATAATCAATGGCTTCTTGAGCTGTTTTAACAGGGACAATTTTCATCTTGGTTCCCAGTTTCTTGGCAGCTTCCTTGGCCTCTTGATAGTTAGTTTTGGCATCCGGATCAGCCTTTTTCATTTCCTTAGTTACTGGATTATTTGGCACGAAGAAAATGTCTGCACCACTATCAGCCGCTGATTTCACCTTGAGGTAGGCACCACCGATATCACCGACCGAACCATCCTTTTCAATGGTTCCTGTTCCAGCAATCTTACGACCAGCCTTGAGGTCTTGACCAGACACCTGATCGTAAATAGCTAGAGTAAACATAAGACCCGCACTTGGTCCACCGACACCATCAAGTTTAAACTTCACATTTTCAGGACTCTTGACCTCGGTATGATCCGTCAAACCGATACCAATACCGTTTTTACCATTGGCAATCTTGATAATCTTACCAGTAGCAGTCTTTTCTTTATCATCTGTCGTATAAGTGACCTTGACTTTTGAACCCAGCTTAAGTCCTTGAACATATTTAATCAAGTCAGCAGAATTATCAAAAGACTTGCCATTGACAGCCGTCACCGTATCCGCAATATTGAGGACACCCTTAAAGCTAGAATCGTCAGCCACCTGAAGCACATAAACACCCATATACTCCAAGCTAGCCTCCTTACCAGCCAGAGTCAAGCCCTGATAAATCGCTTGGTTTTGGGAAGTCTCCATGTAAAATTGGTTGATACGCATGAAATCTTCATCAGAGTAATTCCCAGTTGCCTCTTCAGCTGTTTGAAGCTTTGCAAAATCATTAAGCTGAGCATAGAGCATGAGGGCCAAAGTCGCCTTGGTTTGAGCCACCGCCACAAAATTGTAGGACCCTTTTGAATCATCAGCTTTCTTATCTACAGTCAAGACTTCCTTGGTATCAAAAGCACCACCCGGAAGCTCAACATAATAATTATTTAGCGGGAAAAAGAGGGCAAATAGGAGGAAAAGTATCGTAAAAATACTTAACAACCACCACTTAATCCGCCAAATTTTCCCTAATAGTGATTTAGATTCGTTCTTGTTTGCCACGCTTGGCCTCCACTTCCTTAACAACTGCTTGAGGAACATAAGAACTAATGTCTCCCTCAAAATAAATCAACTCACGCACACGACTTGAAGAGACTGGTGTCACCTCATGACTAGCAATCAAATAAACCGTTTCAATTTCAGGGGCCAACCCCTTATTGAAATAATCCATATTAGCCTCATAGTCGAAATCTGTCGCATTACGAAGGCCTCGAACCAAATAAGTCACCCCAAGATCTCTGGCGATATCAACAGCCAAACTATCGTGAGTCGTTATAACTTTCACATTGGGAAAATCTGCCACGACCTCTTCCAAGATACGCTTGCGAGTCTCAATGTCCCAGAAGCCCTGCTTATTTTTATTATAAAAAAGACCTATATAAAGCTCATCGAAGAGCTTGCTGGCTCTGGCAATAATATCCACATGCCCATTGGTAATCGGATCAAAAGACCCCGTAAACATAGCAAACTTTGTCATAGCATCCCTTTCTACAACTTCCCTATCAAAGGCTAACGCACGTAAACAGTTACCTTACTGATACCATAGGTTTTCTGCTTCCAAATCCCGAAGTTTGAAATTTCTTCAGGTAGATCCACAGCCTTATCCGTCTCACAAACCAACATCACCTCCTCAGCTAAGAGCCCTTGCTCCTCTAACTGAGTAATATTGGCCACAATCTGCTCTTTGGCATAAGGCGGATCTAGAAGCACCAAGTCAAACTTTCCTGTCAATTGTGTCAGCGCACGCGCCGCATCCATCTTCAAAAGCTGGAACTGTTTCTCACTCTTTGTCATCTTAATATTTTCCTGGATAACAGCCTGTGCCCGACGATCCTTTTCCACGAGGACAGCAGACGACATACCACGACTGATAGCCTCAATAGCCAGACTACCACTTCCAGAAAAAAGATCCAAAACACGCCCTCCATCAAAGAAAGGACCAATCATATTGAAAATGGCACCCTTGACCTTGTCCGTTGTTGGACGAGTCGTTTTGCCTTCTAACGTTTTAAGCGGACGTCCGCCAAATTCACCTGCTACAACACGCAAGTCGGTCACCTCGTTTTTACTGATTTTTAGTAAGACTCTTCTATTATAACAAAAAACACGCATAGATGTTGGTCCCAAGGGGACTAGACAAGCTAAATCCCCCCAAGAGAACACAAAAAACTCGAGAAGCTCCCGAGTTTCCATTATTTTACTTATCACCAAGTGCAGTCACGTAGTTGTAAGTCTCGATACCAGCTGTGGCACCGTCCCCTACGGCTGTTGTAATTTGGCGAAGGTCTTTCTGACGGACATCCCCAATGGCAAAGATACCTGGAATACTTGTCGCCATCTTATCATCTGTAATTACCCAACCGTCTTGGTCAGTGATGTCGAGACCTGTCAAGTAATCTGAAACAGGATCAAGTCCCACATAAACGAAGACACCGCCAAATTCGTGGTTAGTCACCTCACCAGTTTTGACATTCTTGATATCAACACTGCGAACCTTGATGTCATCGCCCTTGATTTCTTCAACGACTGAATCCCAGATAAACTTGACTTTTTCATTGGCGAAGGCACGGTCTTGAAGAACCTTTTGAGCACGCAATTCATCACGACGGTGAACAATGGTCACGCTATTGGCAAAGCGTGTCAAATAAATTCCTTCTTCAACGGCAGAGTCTCCACCACCAACAACCAAGAGGTCTTGATTACGGAAGAAGGCACCATCACAGACCGCACAGTAGGAAACCCCACGGCTGTTGTACTCTTCTTCACCAGCAACACCAATGTGGCGGTGTTTAGCACCCGTCGCAATGATCACTGTCTTGGTTTGGTACTCCTCATCACCAGTTTTGACAACCTTATAGTCACCCTTGTCTTCGATACCAGACACGATACCATAAAGATTTTCAACGCCCAATTTTTCCAAGGGTTCGAACATCTTCATTGACAATTCTGGACCAGAAATACTTTCAAAACCAGGGTAATTTTCAATATCAGACGTGTTATTCATCTGTCCACCAGGAGCACCTTGCTCCAAAGTTGCCACTTTAAGGTTGGCACGTGCTGCATAGAGTGCTGCAGTCATCCCCGCAGGACCAGCTCCAATAACAATTGTATCGTACATGAGTA
>OJIZ01000284.1_pt1 | contig 10695 bp, 18 predicted proteins | sample 1596071 | NCBI WGS metagenome assembly OJIZ01 (sample SAMEA4350127, study PRJEB24818) | metagenome | biome: human; feature: gut; material: faeces | place: Denmark | collected 2013-09
TCAAAGAGAAACCACCAGTAAATCCTTCCGAAGTACGCGAATACCTAGAGCAAATGATTTTCAAGATTGAGGAAGCAACTTGGCAGCGTGTTGTTCGTGCCCTTTATCGAAAGTATAATAAAGAGTTCTTCACTTTTCCAGCTGCTAAAACAAATCATCATGCTTTTGAAAGTGGACTAGCCTATCATACAGCTACTATGGTTCGCCTAGCGGACAGCATTGGAGATATTTATCCAGAGCTCAATAAGAGCCTACTCTTTGCCGGAATTATGCTTCATGATTTGGCTAAGGTTATTGAACTTACTGGTCCTGAAAATACTGAGTATACGGTTCGTGGAAACTTAATTGGTCATATTGCTTTGATTGATGAAGAAATCACTAAGGTGCTCATGGAGCTCAATATTGATGATACGCGTGAGGATGTCGTTGTTTTGCGTCATGTCATTCTCAGCCACCACGGACAACTAGAGTATGGTAGCCCAGTGCGACCTCGTATTATGGAAGCAGAAATTATTCATATGATTGATAATCTTGATGCCAGTATGATGATGATGACGACAGCCCTTAATCTAGTAGGTCCAGGAGAAATGACAAATCGTCTCTTTGCTATGGATAATCGTTCTTTCTACAAGCCAAAATTTGATTAAAATCGAAATTAAGCGAGCATTTTATATGAAAATGATTACCGCTTTTCTATAGGTTTTATTAGAGTGATAGAAAAGCCGTTTTGTGAGCTAATCTAGTAATTTATACCCCATAAGTTGCCGTTTGCTTACCTCGAAAGTTAGCAAACAGGAAAGCAAAAAAATACCCGTTAGGGTATCAATCAATTTACGAGTTTAGCAGGCAAGGAACTAGCACCAGCAAGGTGCTTTTTTAGTTGTCTCCGCCTAGTTCCTTTATTATATCCGATACCTTTTCTAAACTCAATGTTTCGTGTGGCTCAACTCTTTCACCGTCTAAAACGTAGTCATGGATCTTACCATTCTTTCGGACTATCTGGACAGTCTCGCCTTTAATAAAACCCTTGTCCATAGCCTCTTTAAATTCATCATAAGTTAGCATTTTGTTACCTCCTTTTATATTCTATTCGTAAAAGGTTGAAAAAAACACAAAAAAAGATATTTTTATTTCAAGAATAATCGGATAAAGTACCAAATAGCCAAATACCCCTCTAATTTGCCTTTTAAACCGCCTTAGATATATTTCAAGGTAAATATACTAGAGATTACTTAAAATTGATGTACGGACGTTTTATAGGGGTATAAGAACGTTTTACAATCTATGACAAAGAGTAACTAAAAAATTGAGGACGTACACAAATTTAAGAATTTTATCAAACATGACAACGTTGTCACATTTAAGAGTGTTCTTCAATTTCTCGACATTGGTAAATGTCGAAACGTTACGAAATATCAAGATCATATCAAGCGGCTTACTCCACTTAACCATAAGTCTTCACCTTTGCGCCAATATCGATAATACTTAGCTCTATGCTTGTAATAGGTTTTCCAGTGCATCCTTTTGGGCTTATCGGGAAAATCGGGTGTTAAGTAGTCCTTTGCCTCGTATCCAGGCACTATCTTTTGAGCTTCCTTAACTGCCTGCTCCCAGTAATAAACACAGTCGGTCTTACTTCGGTTTAACGTCCTAGCGTGCAAACCAAGGCAAATACGGCACGATATAGCCTTATTGTTACGCCAATAGAGCGACGTTCTGGGCTCTCCACAACTAGGACAATGCAAATAATAGCGATAGCCTCCATAGTTCATTGATTGCCGTTTAACGTCGATTTCTTGACCGTCATAAATCATGAATAAGCTATCTAGGTCTAGGATTACCCTAGTTTGGCCATGTAATAGCTTAGACTTAGTGAGGTTATTAGCTTTGAGAACGTCTATAAACGCCTTTAATTTAATTTCTATCACCTTTCCACCTCCCTATATAGGGGGAAACCCAACTATTCAAGTAGTTTAACCAGTTCACCGTTTCGATAATTTTCAGCAAAAGCTAGACAAGCAAGGTTAACCAGGTCTTGGAATCTTGATTTTGCATAGCCCAATTCTTGACCGATAACCCAGTTTGGTGCTGGTGGGGATTGTAAAAAGCGACGATAGATAATAACTCTATAACGTTCATCAATGATGTTTCTGTGTGCTTCCTCGATAGCTTCCAGCTCGTTCATGGCATCTATTCGTCTTACTGCCAATGTTTCAACGATATTGCTGCGGTGATTGCTCTTAGAACGTGGCTCAAAGGTGTAATTAGCAGTTATACGCTGCTCAGCACTATCACGCGCAACCTCTCGCCAACGTGGGTATTCACGCAACTTCTTTTTAGCGTTCTTGATTGTCTCTTTCTCATTGATTTCCATTAGTTCCATGATCTATCCTCCAGTTTATCTCAGTAAAAAGCGCTTAGATTAAACTAGGCGCTTTCAGTGTTTACTGTGATCTATAAAGTTATTTAACGATACGAGCTGCAGCAAACTTGTCTTCTTTGTGTCGTGCTTGCGCTTTGCTTTCTTCTTCGATAGAGTCCACAAAGTCTTTATAGATTTCAATTTGTGATTTTAAGTGTTTGTTTTCAAGCTCAAGCATTTCTTTGGTTTTATCTTGGTTCATGTTATCGCTCCTTTATTTAATGATTTCGTCTAGTTGGTGTGGGCAGTAGAGTTTGTTTCCAGCCTCTGCCATGAAATAGTCTGTTGGATCTGATAAGCCCATACCCCAGTAAGGGTTAGTGTTTGCTTTCTTAACAAACTCACTAAAGCCAGTTTGTCGCACTTCATCGATGTAATAAGCTTTGCGTTCATCCTCGGTTTCATTGTAGCTCTTGATTTCGTCCTTGAGTTGTGCAATAAGCGACTGGATAACTTCCTTACGCTTGGTTAACTCGGTGTCAGTTTGGATAGAGTTGTGTAAGTAGTAGCTGACCTCGTTAGTTGGTAGGCTACGCTTAATTTCAATCTGCTCGTTACGTGCAGTGGTGACAAGGTAGCTTTCGGCTAGCAACAAATCTGTTTTAGCTTCCTTAAGCTGCATACCTTTTTTAAAGTCTGGATGCTCGTCATTCTCAGCCGTCAATGTCTCGATATCCTTTTTCTTATCGAGTACAAACTGATAGGCCTCGTCAATGGCGCTGTAGATTTCTGAGGCTTTCTCAAGCCCCTGCTTGATTGTTTCCAATGTCATAATATAAAATTCCTTTCGTAATTTCTTCTAGAGAACAAAAAAACCAAGGGCACCAAAAAGCATACTAGCTTCAAAGTGTCCTCGGTTTTTCCGATAGACTTATCGTTTAGTCTCTAACTTCTCTAGAAAGGTAAACTTGCCGTCTTGGTAATGTAGGGTTACATAACCAAATCTTGGCGGTTGTTCAATTTCCATTTTACCATCTTTTTGGTAAAATACATAACCTTTTGATAGTAATTCTTCGATATTTTCCATATTTTTTTTAAACCTCTTTCTTGTTTATAGAAAAGCTAATAGTTTGCCGTTTTTGTAGATTGCTGCAAACTTCAGTAGTGCATCATCAAGAACACGATAAAAGGCGCTTTCAGAACGTCCTAAGTCGTAATAGAGTTCTATGTTACTTTTCTCGACTGGTATGCAGTATTTTTCGACTAAGATTGTCTTTAGTTCCTGGGGTTGAATTTTTTCGATTGCCTCTCTCATGCAGTCTCTTTCTAGCTCAGCAATGAATTTTCTGTTTTGTTGAGTATTTTCAAGAGCTGAAATATCGATGTTTAAGGCGTTATTACTTGTTCTATTTGCGTTAGGATCGTAGGGGCTGCCTGCTATCCTTTCCATACGTCTATAAACATTAAGCACACTTTTGGCATTGTTTATAGTTTGTCGCTTATCAAGCTCAGCGCTTAATGCTCTGGCCTTATTAAAATCTTTAACGCCATTACATATACGCTCAAAAGCGTTGTCAAGGCTTTGTTTTGCCTCATATTCAACGCTTAGCATATACTTTTTAGATCTTGGGGTACTGTTTTTTAACGTGATACTAATCATTGGTTGCTCATACAAGCCCGATATAAAGCCATGAATGGCAGTAGCGGCAGTATCTGCTTGATAGTAGTCAGTGAGCTCTTTCGAGAAAGTAAAGGTCATTTAAGCACCTCTCTTTCTAACTCTTTTGTTTCAAGGCGCTAATATTATAGCGCTTATCCTTGATGCCAAAGACCTTGAAAGAGTTACCCTCAAGCCCTTTTAAAATACGGCTTGTGTTCCTTTCGTTATAAACCTTTCGTAGTTCATCACCGCTTAAATTAGTGTTGATGATCGTAGTATCTCGGTTATTGAGAATATCAAACAGAAAATCTTGCTCCCAGTCGCTTTTGGGCTTAATCTCAGCGTTCTTTGCGCCCAGGTCATCCAGTATCAGATAATCAACGCTTGTCATAAGGTTTAACGCCTCATGCTCGGTTAAGCTAGCATGGCGGCCATAATTCCAACCGTTTTTGATTTCCTTGATGATTTCCGTAAGGCTGATAAACAAGACACTCTTAGGCTCATTCTTAGCCCGATAGCCCTCGTTAATTGCCTTGGCCATGGCGTAAGATAGGTGGCTCTTTCCTACCCCAGTATTGCCCGTTATAAGCGTATTTCCTGCCATACCGTTTAGGTACTTTAGGGCTTGCCCCTTAGCAAAATCTAAGAGTTGTTTTTCCTCTGGGGTCTCAGCGATAAAGTTATCAAAGGTTGCTGCTTTCAGCTCCTTTGGAACAGTGCTTTTACTTTCGAGGATATTATAGGTTTTGAGATACAAGCCTTGATTTTGGCTTTTCTCAATCTCTGACAGTTCCTTTTGAGAAATACCCTCTTTGACACAAACGGGACAATAAGGCTTTGGCTGTCGAGGTTTATTCTCGCCTGCAATTAAAACCGCTTTATTAAGCTGCAGATAATGGACGTTGTGGACGGGACAAACCTCATCCAGTGTCACTACTCTTTTAGCCATTTTAAGATAATTAGGCTTTTCAATAGCCGTTTCTGTTTCTTTAGTCATAGATACCCCTTTCTAAAATGGCAGCGGTGGGAGGCTACTTGTAATCGTATCTTCCTCTGCCTTTTTGTTGCGGTTAGCTTTTGAGTTGCGAACTAAGTCAACGGTTAGCAAGTTATCTTGCTTCCAGCGTGCAAGAATGGCCTTGATATATGCAAAGTTTACCTTGCCTTGGTTGACAGCTTCTTTTAGTGCCTCATAGATCAAGTCAGCGTTAAACTCATCTAGCATATAGCCTAGTTCTTGTTGCTGAATAGCTGATAAAGGTCGCCCGCTTTCTTGTTCAAAGCTATTATAGAGATTGATAAACTCTTGGCTAAAAATAGGGGCGGTGGTAGTGGTGGTTTTTTCTTCTTCCTCTACCTCTTTTTCTAACTCTATCTCTTTTTTTAACTCTATTTCTTTCTCTGTTGGACACTGGTTGGACATTCGTTGGACATTGTCCAAATTGGTTGGAATTTGTCCAACTTTACGATCTTTTCGCTTATATTGTGCCCAGTTTGTTTCTTGTTCAAGTAAGGCTTCAGCTTGTGGAAACTTAGCATTTCCGTCTGTGTCAATTTGGATAAGACCGCATTTTGTAAAGTAAGACATTGTCATGCTAATATCGTCCTCGCTAACGTCTAACTTTAGCGCTAACTCTTGAATTAAGTTGTCAAAGTAACCCTCATAATACAAGATGCAATCAGTTTCTAGGCTTTCAAGCATGAGCCTAATATAGATCACGGTCATAGCATAACCGCCATTTACACTTTTTAGACGTTTGATAAATAAGTTATCAAAGAACTTTTTATCAAATTTGAGCCAAAAATAAACTTTAGTCTTCGTTTTAGTCTTAGCCATTTTCCACCCCCAAAAATGCTAAAATGTCACTGATACGATAATACACTTTGCGGCTATCCTCTACGGGTGGTTGGTAGCGTTTAAGTCCTGCTTCCTCCCAACGTCTTAGAGTGTTGTATTTAAGACCTAGTTCATCCATAGCTTGCTGGGCAGTCATTAGCCCTAACTGTTTGTTATCATACTTAGAACGGGCTTTAATGGCGTTTTCTACGATACTGACAACGCCTTGAGCTAGTTCGTACTGATATTCATCACTTAGAACGTGCATATTATCCCCTTTCTAGCAATGTTTCATATTCGGTCAAGTCTTCAATAGCTACTAAAGAGGTAAGCCGCTTTAATTCTCGTCTGACTTGACCTTCAAGAGGTTTAAGACCGTTTAATAGTTCCTCTTTAGTCTCAGCAATGAAATAACCTCTACGCATGCCGCTCCTTTTACCAACGATAGGAACGTTATGCTTGGTTGATAGGTTATGAATGGCTTGGTACACCTCTCTGGGGGGGATATTGGTAATAGTGGCAATTTCTCCACCAGTAGTAGCATTAGGACGGCCTTTCTTTAGAGTTGTTAAAACTGCTAGTTCGTAATTATTTAATTTCAATTTTTTCAATAAATTGCCCCTTTCTTTCTGTCTTGATGCACGTTTAGTCTTCCTCAACATAACCCTTCGAATAGCTCTCAAAGCTCTCACAAATACGGTTAAACACCTTTGTAAGGTCTTCATCTTCCACGTACTTAACAACCATTGTAAAGGTGTTGTTAGCCTCGTTCCCGCCGATTGTGATCTCTGTTGGCTGTTGTTCATACGTTCCGACCATATAACCAAGGATAGCAGTAGATGATACATTAGCATGATCCATAGTTTCAAACTCATATTTGAAAGTGAATGATTTAGCATTGTCGCTGAAAAATTTGAATGTCATGGTTGTTCTCCTTAATTGTAATAATTGCCTTGAGCTTGAATATAAGCCCCGTAGTGAGTACATTCTTTGTGCGTAGTGTTATCTGTCACGGTATCAGTTTTAGGCTCTATATCAAGCTGAAAATAGCTTTTCTTGAGCCATAAAGCAGCAAGAGCTAGCGTTAAAACGATGACTAGGATAATAAACTGGGTAGCAGATAAATTTAATTCTGTGGCCATGATTTACTCTCCTCTTTCCTCTGCCTCGTATGCTCGCAATTCTCCAGGGTTGTCACACTCGAGCAGATAAAAAGCAATTTTGTCTAGATCACGGGAATAAATTTCTACCATGTCATAGATATGTTCTAAGAATTTATCCATTTCATGGCGTAACACCCCGTTATCTGCTCCAGTATTTTTCGCAATCATAAAGAGATTAGCTTGGCTGCGTAGGCCTTGCATCCCAGTCATGATGTCATGCAATTCAAGACCTAGTTTGTTAGACTGTTTAACTGTTATCGTATTTTCTGTTTTCTTTGTCATGTTATTACCTCAATTCATTTTTTACTGGTTATAGATTTTTCTGTGATGCTTTATCCATTTTTAAGAGGTAGCGCTCTAAATAGGCCTAAATTCTGCGACGTCACAGAATTTGGAAGTTCGCTTTATCCATTTTTAAGAGGTGGCCTCTAAGTAGGGGTACACGATACCAGCAATCTATGATATAATTGAGGTATCAAAATACAGATACTAAAAACCTTATTACGGCTTGCCTGCTGTAATTTCTTTTAGTAGTAGTGGTAAAAGGCTTGTGAGTTTGGCGACTGCTAAGCCTTTTTTGTTGCTCTTAATAATCTTCTGCTAGCCATTCCATGACTTTTTGATAAACCGTAGGGCGTACCTCTCCGCCTTTTTTTATTTTGCGATATGTAAACTGAGATATCCCAATATTTTCGCTTGTTTGCTTCGATGTTAAATTTTCATCCGCTTGCTTTCTCCGAATCGCTTTTGCTTGGTTGCTCGTAATCAACAATTATTCTCACCTCCTGCGCCATAAATTGGCGTTTTTGTAATTTTATAATATTCCATTTTTTGGCGTATGTCAACTAAAAAATATTAAAAATAAACAAAAAGCTCCATTTTTTGACGTTTTATGTTAAACTGTTTTTATGAAAGGTAAATTATGAATAGAATAAAAGAGCTAAGAAAAAGTAAAAACGGGGGAATGACTCAACAAGAGTTAGCTGAGGCAGTGAACATTCCTAAACGTACAATACAACGCCTTGAAAATAGTGAAAGCCAAATCAAACTCGAGAAAGCCCAACAATTAGCAGACTTCTTCGGTGTTGGTGTTGGTTATTTGCTTGGTTACATTGATGAAGAACAAGAGAAACAAATAACTGAAACAAAAAAAGCTATTATCAAAGAAATTCAAGATCTTTCCGATTTCGCCAAAACAAACGATATTGCAAAACAAATAGATAGCATTATCCAAAATGAGGGACTAGGGGCGTTTCTTTATAACTTAGATAAAGTATTCGTTCAGATTGAAAGTAAAGAGGAATATTCTGATGAAGAAAAAGAAGCTTTATACCGACTAGACCATGAAATTTTGGCGTTTATTGATATGCTGTTTGAGAAACGTTTACTTATCCAAAAACTAAAACGAGACTAATTTGGGTTATCTTTCTCTTACTTCACTCGAACTTCATTCTTTATCAGCTCGCTTTTTAATTCTTCGTTTTACGAAGAAACAAAATCATAATGACTGATATAACACTATCTCTTAAATATATAAACCACTCTAAAAACTTTATTACGGCTTGCCTGCTGATGTTTAGAAAGGTTTATCATTATGAAGATTAACGAGATAAAGAAAAAAGACGGCTCAACCGTCTATCGTGCTAATGTATATCTTGGTGTTGATGCAGTTACTGGCAAGAAAGTAACAACTAAAGTCACTGCCAGGACAAAGAAAGAACTCAAGACCAAAGCCCAACAAGCTCAATTTGATTTTAAAGCTAACGGATCAACACGCTACAAAGAAGTAGCAATAGAAACATACGAAGAATTAGCTATTTCATGGTGGGATAACTACAAGAATACAGTTAAAGCTAATACCCGAGACGCTAATAAAAGCCTCTTAGATAATCATGTTTTGCCGTTGTTTAGTAAGTTTAAACTGGATAAACTAACCACGCCGCTAATTCAGTCTATGATGAATAAGCTAGCAAATAATACAAACACTGGTGAATCTGGTTCATATCTTCACTACGACAAAATTCACACCCTCAACAAGCGCATTTTACAATATGGCGTGGTTTTACAAGTTATTCCCACAAACCCAGCCGATAATGTTGTTTTGCCTAGAAACACTCAAAAGGATAAGAAAGCCAAAGCTAAGCATTTCAATAATGACGAACTTAAACAATTTCTTTCCTACCTTGATAGCTTAGATAGTTCTAAATTCAAATATTGCTATGATATCACGCTATACAATTTCTTACTTGCTACGGGTTGCCGTATCAATGAGGCTTTAGCTCTTTCGTGGCCTGATATCGACCTTGATAATTCGGTTGTTCATATTACTAAGACATTGAATTACCAAAAAGAGGTAAACAGTCCGAAGTCAAAGTCTAGTTATCGAGATATAGACATAGACGCTGAAACAGTAGCTATGCTCAAAAAATACAAGCATAGGCAGATACAAGAGGGCTGGAAGCTAGGAAGAACTGAAACAGTGGTGTTCTCAGACTTTGTACATGAATACCCCAATAATAGAACGATGTCGGGGCGTTTAAGGTTGCATTTCAAAAAAGCAGGGGTAAATAATATAGGCTTCCACGGTTTCCGACATACTCATGCCAGCTTGCTTCTCAATTCGGGTGTTCCTTATAAAGAGCTGCAGCATCGTCTAGGACATTCCACTCTTTCAATGACTATGGACACATACAGTCACTTATCAAAAGAGAACGCTAAAAAAGTAACGTCATTTTATGAGCAAGCCTTAAAATCTATCTAAAAGTAAGCAAAAAAGTAAGCAAATTGAAAATTTAAAAATAAATATGGTTAAAAAAGCCTTTAAATATAAGGTTTTTGGGCATAATGCGAAAGTAAGCGAGCATTTTATATGAAAATGTTCGTTTTTTGCTGTATTATGGTATAATAGTTAAAAAGTACAGAAAATATAGGTAACATATGAAATTAAAACGAAGTGAGCGCATGGTAGTGATTTCAAACTACCTGATTAATAATCCTTATCAATTGACAAGCCTCAACACCTTTGCAGAGCGTTATGAAGCTGCAAAGTCTTCAATCTCAGAAGATGTTGCTATCATTAAAAAAGCTTTTGAGGAAAGTCAGATAGGAGAAATCGAAACAGTAACGGGTGCATCTGGTGGCGTTATGTTTACACCAACTATTTCTGATGAAGATGCAAGAAGTCTGGTTGAAGATCTTTGTAAACGTCTTTCCGAGAGTGATCGTATCTTACCAGGTGGTTATCTCTACCTATCTGATTTACTGAGTACACCGTCTATTTTGAAAAATGTTGGTCGTATCATTGCTAGTGCCTTTAAAGGACAAAAAATTGATGCCGTTATGACTGTTGCAACTAAAGGAGTTCCTTTAGCAAATGCAGTAGCAGATGTCTTGAACATTCCATTTGTTATCGTTCGTCGTGACTTGAAAATTACAGAAGGTTCAACCGTATCGGTAAACTATGTTAGTGGTTCAAGTGATCGTATTGAAAAGATGTTTCTTTCAAAACGTAGTTTGAAACCAAATAGCCGCGTCCTTATTGTTGATGATTTTCTTAAAGGTGGTGGTACCATTACGGGTATGATTAGCTTGCTTTCAGAATTTGATAGTGAGTTAGTAGGTGTAGCTGTATTCGCAGAAAATGCTAAAGGTGATCGTGATATCCATGAATATA
>OJIZ01000288.1_pt1 | contig 10655 bp, 9 predicted proteins | sample 1596071 | NCBI WGS metagenome assembly OJIZ01 (sample SAMEA4350127, study PRJEB24818) | metagenome | biome: human; feature: gut; material: faeces | place: Denmark | collected 2013-09
CTAATATGATTGCGTTTTAGAGTGACTCGCGTCTTGTGTACTCTCTCACGTCCGAGTGATACTCGTTTTTTTTTAATTGACAAAAGCGCGCGCCCAAAGTTCTACCTAAGGTCCTTCGGGGGAGGCTTCGTATGTATAAAAGAGACAGCGAATTCCCCGCCGATAGCGTGCGAAATCTTGCGGAAGATGTGACCGTGAGCGAACGCGACACGTATCCGCAGTGCGAAACGGCATTGATGATTGGGCAGGCGGACGCCATTGCGGCCGACGACGCCATAGCGGCGGGCCTCGCATCCAACAGGGGAGGCGGGTACCTTAAGGTCGTGGGCGAAACGTTCGGCGAACGCTCGTATGCGATCGCGGTCAAACCCGGCCAATCCACGCTTGCCGAACAGGTCGACGCCGCATTGCAGTCCATGATGGACGACGGCTCGTGGAAGCAGGCCATGGACGAGATGAAACAGTCGATTGGCTACGTTCCTGACATGTCGATCAACCCTCCCGCGATAACGCGCTCAGCGGCGTCGGAAGGCTGACGGGCCTCACCTTGCGTGACGCTTTGCGAAACGCTTCTTGCATAATGATTGACGCCTTGCGAAGTGTCCAGTTGCGCGGCTAGTTTCATGCATTATGAGTGACATTGAGAAAAGCGCGCAGGCGCAGTCGAACGAACCAGCCGAGCCGTCGTTCCGTTACAATGCGGATCTGGCTCAGGGCATTGAGGAAAAATGGCAGAAGATTTGGGATGACGAAGGCACTTTCTGGGCTGCCAACGTCAACGGCGATCTGAAGGACGGCAAGGGACGCAACGCCGAAGGACGCCCGTCGTATTTCGCGATGGACATGTTCCCGTATCCGTCGGGCAAGGGTCTGCATGTGGGTCACCCGTTGGGCTACCTTGCCACCGATGTGGTCAGCCGCTACCATCGTATGAAGGGCGAGAACGTGCTGCACGCCATGGGCTATGACGCCTTCGGCCTGCCGGCCGAGCAGTATGCGGTCCAGACCGGCCAGCATCCGCGCATCACTACCGAGCAGAACATCGCCAACATGCGTCGCCAGCTGCACCGCATGGGCCTGAGCTTCGACAACCGTCGTTCTTTCGCCACCATCGATCCGGGCTACGTGCGTTGGACCCAGTGGATCTTCTCCCGAATCTATGATTCCTGGTACGACGAGGATGCCACTAATCCGTCTGGTTCCAGGGGCTGCGCACGACCAATCAGCACGCTGATGGAGCAGTTCGAATCCGGCGAGCGTGAGATTCCGGGATTCGCGGGCAAGCAGTGGGGAGACCTGAGCGAAGCCGAGCAGGCTGACGTGCTCAACGACTTCCGTTTGGCCTACATCTCCAAGTCCCCGGTGAACTGGTGCCCGGGCCTGGGCACGGTGCTCGCCAACGAGGAGGTCACCGCCGAAGGCAAGTCCGAACGCGGTAACTTCCCGGTGTTCCAGCGCGAGCTGCGCCAATGGTCCATGCGCATCACCGCATACGGCCACCGTCTGATCGAAGATCTTGATGGCATCGACTGGCCGGAGAAGGTCAAGCTTATGCAGCGAAATTGGATCGGCGAATCCCACGGCGCTTCCGTGCATTTCGAGGTCGAAACCCCGAACGGCGTCAAAGACATGGAGATCTACACCACCCGTCCCGACACCCTGTTCGGCACCACGTTCGCCGTGGTCTCTCCGGAACATCACATGCTCGAAGACGTTCCCGCCGAATGGCCGGCCGAGACTCCGGAAGACTGGAAGGGCGGCTATGCCACTCCGGTCGAGGCGGTGAAGGCCTACCGCTTGGCTGCGGAAGCCAAGACCGCCAAGGACCGTGTTGACGAGGCTGGCGAGAAGACCGGCCTGTTCACCGGCCTGTACGCCATCAACCCAATCACCGGAGCCAAGCTGCCGCTGTTCACCGCGGATTACGTGCTCATGGACTACGGCACCGGTGCCATCATGGCCGTGCCGGGTGGCGACCAGCGTGATTACGATTTCGCGGTCAAGTTCGGCCTGCCGGTCATCTACACCGTGCAGCCGCTGGCCGAATCCGGCGACGATCTGGCCAACTATGAAGGCAAGGCGCCGTTCATCTCCCACGACGGCATCGTCATCAACTCCTCCGTGGACGCCACCCGCGCCAAGGGCGACGCGTTGAACCTCAACGGCCTTCGTGTGGACGAGGCCATCGACAGGGTGAACGCATGGCTGGAAAAGGCCGGTGTCGGCAAGGGCACGGTCAGCTACCGTCTGCGTGACTGGCTGTTCAGCCGTCAGCGTTATTGGGGCGAACCGTTCCCAATCGTTTATGGCGAGGACGGTACTCCGCATCTGCTGCCGGACGACCAGTTGCCGATCAACCTGCCGGATGTGCCGGACTATAGTCCGAAGACCTTCGATCCGGAAGACGCCGAATCCAATCCTGAAGCTCCGCTGAGCCGCAACGAGGATTGGGTGAAGGTCGAACTCGACTTGGGCGACGGCAAGAAGACCTACTATCGCGACACCAACACCATGCCAAACTGGGCCGGCTCCTGCTGGTACTACATGCGCTACCTCGACCCGACCGACACCGAACACATGGTCGAGAAGAGCGAGTTTGACTATTGGATGGGCCCGAACCACAATGAGACCACCGGCAAGTCCGGCGGTGTGGATCTGTACATCGGTGGTGTGGAACATGCCGTGTTGCATTTGCTGTACTCCCGTTTCTGGCACAAGGTGCTGTTCGACCTCGGTTTCGTCGATTCCGCGGAACCATTCCACAAACTGTTCAACCAAGGCATGATCCAGGCGTACGCCTACACCGATGACCGTGGCCAGTACGTGCCGGCCGCCGAAGTGGTGGAAGGCCCGGCCGATGCCAATGGTGAGCCGACTTTCACTTGGAACGGAGAACGCGCCAACCGTGAGTTCGGCAAGATGGGCAAGAGTCTGAAGAACATCATCACGCCGGACGACATGTACTCGAACTACGGTGCCGACACCTTCCGCCTGTATGAGATGGGCATGGGCCCGCTGGCCGAATCCCGCCCGTGGAACACGCGCAACGTGGTCGGATCCATGCGTTTCCTGCAGCGCCTGTGGCGTAACGTCGTCGACGAGAACACCGGCGAAGTGCACGTCACCGATGGCGAACTCGACACGAAGACTCTGAAACTGCTGAACAACACGATCGCCGACGTGACCGTGGAAATGGAAGCGATGCGTCCGAACACGGCCATCGCCAAGCTCATCGTGCTCAACAACCACTTGACCAGCCTCAACGAGGTGCCACGCGCAGCCGTTGAACCGCTGATTCTGATGCTTTCCCCGATTGCCCCGCACGTTTGCGAGGAACTGTGGAACAAGCTCGGACACGGCGAGTCGCTGGCACACGCCGAATGGCCGAAGGCTGATGAACGCTATGTCGGACAGGACACCGTCACCGCGGTCGTGCAGATCAAGGGCAAGGTTCGTGCCAAGCTTGAGGTTTCGCCCGACATCGATCCGAAGGAACTTGAGAAGATGGCGTTGGAAGTCGTCGCCGACCGTTTGGGCGGCAAGGAACCGCGCAAGGTCATCGTCAAGGCTCCGAAGATCGTGTCCATCGTTCCCGCGGAATGATATTTCGAAAACTTTCGGAACCAACGGCCGCTGACAAGGTTTCCAACAGGATGTGAACCGTTCCCGCAGAAGACGACACGCCGAATATGTGGATAACTTGCATCCTCCGACCACAGGGGCCGTTTCGACTGGACAGCATGCCCATGCATCCTCCAATTTGGATGCATGGGCATTACTATTACCCCGCCAAACAGGCGGAACAGGCAGGCCGAGATCACATCGCCGGCCACGCGGCGGCTGCGTGGACTTGGCATGCCCGAAACGCATGAAAGGAACGCGCGCGGGCAAAACATTCGCAGCGAACATGTCCCTCCCGCAATCCCTGAAGCATCTGTGGCAATCGCGGCAACTGCAACGCCTGAAATATCCCGTGAACAAACGTCGGAGCCTGCGAAACCCTCATTGCGGGATCTGGCCGGAGTCAAACCTGCCGACACGCCGACGGAACAGGACGGGCCCAAACGTGATCGTCCACGACTCGTCTTTCAGCCAATCCACGCGGTCATCGCCATACTCACCCTGTCATGCGCGCTGTGTGCAAGTCTGACCATGCTTGTGCAACAGGCCATCCACTACAGCGCACTCCAACAGACGCAGATCACGCAATCCAAACAATCTCAGGCGAACGGAACCACGAAAGACGGGGCGTCATCCGCGGCAACAACACCAAACCAGCAGCCTTCCATGGAACAAAACGGCCAGAACAAGCAAACATCCGAACCAACGGAACCTTCCGATCCGACTGACGGTCTGTTGAATATCAACACCGCCGGATCCAACGAACTGCAAACCTTGAAAGGCGTAGGCCCGGTGACCGCGCAGCGCATCATCGACTACCGCAATCAGATCGGCCGTTTCGACAATGTCGACCAATTGTTGGAAGTCAAAGGCATCGGCGAGAAAACGCTGGCGAAATTCCGAGACCAAGTGTGCGCACGATGAGAGGAAACACGTTCGAATGGCGGAATAGGGAGCAGGGGAGCAGGGATTGGCGTCTGCTGCCAGCCACCCTGTGCGGGTGGGCGGCGAGTCTGGCCGCACATGCGGGATTCGACTACTGCGTCGAACAGGAAGGCAGACTTGGCATGCTGCCGCTCGTTTTAGTGTTGTCTGTGCCATTGCTGGCATTATTGGGATTGTTGGGATTGCCGTTTATGCGGTCGCCTATCCTGCGCCTGCCGGTTGGCGTGCGGCGGGCGGTCGCGGCACGGCATTTCAGCATTATCGTATGCGTGGTCGCGGCGATGGCATGCGCGTCTTCCGCGTTGACCTACGACGTATTGCAATGGAGGGATGCGGCCTCGTACGCGGCCAGAAGCGGCGAAAGCGACGTTGTAACACTGGTACGTACGACATCCCCCGCAGTGAATTCGAACAGACGTGCGAATGATTGCCAGATCGATGCGACGATTTCGACGATCACGGCAAGCCAGGTCACGCAACCAAGCATGATGCGGGTGCGCGTCTATGCGGATCGGCCGGACTGCGGCACACTCAAACAAGGCGGCGAATACCGGATGCGGGGCACGCTCGCCATATCGCAATACGGTACCATGCCGCTATGGCTGACGGACATCGCCTCCGTGGAACGCATACGGGCACCCAATCCCGCATTGCGCGTGATCGACATGATGCAGCAGGCGTTTTTCGAACAGACGTCACGGCTTTCCGACCAAGGGAAAGTACTTGTTCCCGGACTGACATTAGGCATTCTCGGACAGGATTACATTCCTCCAGACAGCGGCAATGGCAAAACCGGCACCGGCATTGATTCCGCATACGCCAATCTGCTTGAAAACGCCTTCCAACGTTCGGGCATACTGCATCTGATGGCAGTCAGCGGAGGGCATCTCGCGGTCGTCGCCACCATAGTGCGCACCGCCTGCTCGTTCCTGCTACTACCAAGGCGCGTCACGGCCATCGCCATCGGCATGTCATACATCATGCTGGCAATGTGTGTGTTCCCCTCCGATTCGGTGTCACGCGCCCTGCTGATGGGTTTGGCCGGAGCGGGCTTCCTGTTCCTCGGGCGGAGAACACAGGCTTTGGCCGCCCTCAACTGGACCACTTTGGGCATGCTCATGGCCAATCCGCACATGTCACGCAGTTTCGGATTCGCATTATCATGCACAGCCGTACTCGGCATCGTACTGTTCGCAGGGCCGTTAAGCGCATGGCTCACGCCGATCATGCCGTCGTTCATCGCGCAAACCATGGGCATGACCATAGCCGCGCAACTGTTCACCCTGCCGATTCAAGTGCTCATCGAACCAGAACTGCCCGTCTACTCCATTCCGGCCAATCTGGTCATCGCACCCTTCGTGGGCTTTTCCACACTTGCCGGACTCGCCAGCCTCGCCATCTCATGGATACTACCCAATCTGGGATTCATATTCGCCAGCCTCGCCTCCTGGGGCACCGCCATTATGGAACTCATGGCCCTCAACCTCGGGTCAGGAGACCGAGCCACCATTCCATGGACCGGAGGCGCGGGCGGCGCACTGCTGATCATCGTCGTCGAAATCGTCGGATACGCGGCCGCACGACTTGCCGGCACACTCTTCACCCGCATCACAACACCGGAACCAAACCTGCCGGGCCGACGCCTCATGCGCAATCCCATCGAACGGGCGAAAGCATGGGGCGAACGAACCCACAACGCGCTCAAAACCATGAAATGGAACAAATGAATCTTGTCCACCGATACAGCGAGATTGAATACTATGCCGAAACCATCCGCAGCAACCTTCCACCTCATCTATGGAGGCGACCCGTACCTCAACGAGCAAACCGTACGCGACCTGCGCCACCAAGCGCAACGCAAACACCCCGACGCGGAAACCATCGAACTCGACGCAACCAACGCCGATCATTACGCCTTCGACGAAGCGGTAAGCCCATCACTCCTATCCGAACGATCAATCGTCATCGTATCCAACCTGCAAAACGCCGACGACAGACTCGGCGAAACCATGGTTGCCTACTGCAAGCAAGCCGTCAACAATCCAACCGAAGCCAGCATCGTCATCTGCCAACATGAAGGCGGCGTCAAAGGCAAACGACTCATCGACCAACTCACCAGAGCCGGAGCAGTCAAAGAAGCTGTGGCCGACCTCAAAAAAGCCGACGCAAAACTCAACTTCACCATACAATGCTTCGAACGACGCAACCGACGCATCGAACCCATGGCCGCGCAGCAACTCGTAGCTGTACTCGGCGACAAAACCGGCGAACTCGCAGCCATGGCAGGCCAACTCTGCTTCGACTTCGACGACAATCCCATAACATTGCAACGCGTCAACCAATACCTCACCGCCAACCCCCAAGTAGACGGCTTCCGCGTGGCCGACCTCGCACTCTCCGGACGCTCAGCCGACGCCATCATCGCCATGCGCGCCTCGGTCGAACAAGGCACCGCGCCAATCGCACTCATCGGAGCGCTCGCCATGAAACTACGCACCATGGCCAAAGCCTCAGCCGTACGCTCCGGCACCATCAGCGAAGCGGAAGCGAAAACCAATTCATGGGTACTGAAAAACGCCACCAGACAGCTCTCCGGATGGACCTCCGACGGCATGAGACGATGCATCCAAATGCTCGCATGGGCCGACGAACAAAGCAAAACCAACGGATCGGACCCTGTCTACGCGCTGGAACGATCCATCGAACTAATCAGCAACAAAGGACGAACCAACTAACATGAGCGAGACCAACACCAGCAACAGCGCGGCCAGCGGCACCGCCAAAACCGTCACCGTCGAAGCGACAACCGGCGAAGCCATGCGCGAACTCGGCAAACACGTCGCACACCTCACCCACGGCGGAGACGTCATACTCCTCTCAGGGCCACTCGGCGCAGGAAAAACCACCTTCGCACAAGGCTTCGGCGCAGGACTCAACATCAGCGAACCCATCGTCTCGCCAACCTTCACCATCGCACGCGAACTCAAAGGCCAATTCCGAGGCGGCAACTCCGCCCACCTCATACACGTCGACGCCTACCGACTCGGCGGCAACGCCTACGCCCCAGGCCAAAACGCCGTCGAACACCTACTCGACGAACTCGAATCCCTCGGACTCGACGAAGAACTCGAAGACCCCAGCGACAACACCATCATCCTCATGGAGTGGGGCGAACAGATGGCTGCCGTGCTCGCACCGGAACGTCTCGAAATCCACATCGACCGGCCGCTCAACACCGCCGGCACAGGCACAACGGCCAATACGGCCAGCCGCGAACTCACCAGCAACGGCGTACGTACCGTAACCTTCATTCCCGTCGGCGAATCCTGGCAAACCTTCGACATCGCACGCAACAAACGCTAAAACACAGCCAACAACCATGATTCCAGCATCGGTTGTACAGTAGTTCCCAGCTTGGCACAAGGAGTTTCCACAAAATGCAGACACTGGTGATCGACACTTCATACGGCTCAACCGTCGGCATGGTCGGACACGACCCCATCGTTGAAACCGACTCACGCACCCACGTCGAAAAACTACAGGTGAACATCGCCACAACCGTCGAACAAGCCGGCCTCAAACCGGAAAACATCGACCGTATCATCGTCGGCATCGGACCTGCACCCTTCACCGGACTGCGCGCGGGAATCGTCGCAGCCAAAGCGCTCGCCTTCGCCACCGGTGCGCGGCTCATCGGGCAGAATGTGCTTTCCCCGCAGGTGCTTGTACGCAACGCGGAGCATGATGGCCGCCATCATCTGACGCTCGCCGTGAACGATGCGCGACGCAAGCAGCTGTATTTCACATTGTTAGATGGCAGCGGCTATGAGGTCGGTGGCAGCGCAGGCGAAGACCATGATGCAAACGTTGAAAACAGCTGTGCGAAAACCCTGATTGACATGGATATCGACTATCCCGAATCGATCGTGAACCGTGTTAACGAAGTGCTGGAACAGCTTCGTCAGTCAGATACGAACGTGGAATATGTGGTCGATGTCATCGGCCATGGAGCGGCGAAATACGCGCAATCGTGGGCAAGTCTTCCCGAAGGCGGCATGGTGAGCGACCATGCGCTGCTTGACGAGGGAGCGTCCGGGCTGGAGCGTTTCGCGGCCTTCGCCACTTCGCAACAGTCTTTGGCGAATCCGGAGCCGATCGAACCGTTGTATTTGCGCAGGCCGGACGTGTCGGTGCCGAACCCATTGAAGCATGTGCTCAACCATGCCGGTGCAGAACGTGCGGAGTGACGGTACGGCATGATCGTTGACCATACGAACATCGACGAGGAAATCGTTGTGCCACAGATGGCCGCTTTGGAAGCTGACCTATTCGGCAGGGGAGCATGGAGCGAGCAGTCGATTCGCCAGGAATTCCAGGCGCCGGCGCGCACGTATCTGTTCGATATTGATGATTGCGGGATTGTGGATTGCGCTGCAGCAGACGGGCCAGTTGTCGATGAATCGGCTACGGCCGATACTGCCGAAAAACAGCCTGTCGTGCGCGGGTATGCCGGTTTCTGGTATGACGGCGACGATGCTGAGATCATGACGATCGGCGTCGGTAGGCAGTTTCAACGTCAGGGAATCGCGGCTTCGTTGATGGAAGCGTTGATTGCGCGGGCGCGTGAACAGGGAGCACAACGCATGTTGCTTGAAGTGCGCGTCGACAATACTCCGGCCTTAGCGTTGTACGAACGGTTCGGTTTTGCCAGAATGGGCTTGCGTAAACGCTACTACCAGCCCGAAGGCATCGACGCGTACACCATGAGCCTTGAACTTAAGCCGAGGATCGTCGGCTTCGCAGCAACGGAACAATAAAACAGAACAACTAAACGGAACAGTAAGCAAAGCAGCAAACGGAGCAGCAATGAGCGAACCAATTGTACTCGGCATCGAGTCCACCTGCGACGAGACCGCGGCCGCGGTAGTGCAGGGGCGCACCCTGATTTCCAACGTCGTCGCATCCTCCATGGATGAGCACGCGCGTTACGGGGGTGTGATTCCAGAAATCGCGTCACGCGCCCACGCCGAAGCGTTCGTGCCATGCGTTTCCAAGGCGTTGGCCGACGCGAACATGACGTTGTCTGACGTCGATGCGATCGCCGTGTCCGCGGGTCCTGGACTTGCTGGCTGCCTCGCCGTTGGCGTGTCCGGCGCGAAATCTCTTGCCTGGGCGGCGAACAAGCCAATTTACGGCATCAACCATGTGATCGGGCATATTGCGGTCACGCAGCTGCAGTTTGGCCCGTTCCCCGAAGACACGCTCGCCTTGATCGTGTCCGGCGGACACACGTCCCTGCTGCATGTTGAGGATGTCGCGCGCCATATTGACGTGGTCGGCACCACGCTTGATGATGCAGCCGGCGAATGCTTCGACAAGATCGCCCGCCTGCTGGGCTTCCCATATCCGGGCGGTCCGCATATCGACCGTCATGCGCAATTGGGTGACCCACATGCCATCAAAGTTCCGCAAGGGCTCACCCAAGGCAAAGCGGGCCAGCAGCATCCGTACGATTTCAGTTTCTCCGGCGTGAAAACGGCCGTCGCGCGTTGGATCGAGGAACAGCAGGCGCAAGGCAATGAGATTCCCGTTGATGACGTGTGCGCGTCGTTGGCGGATTCCGTGGCGACCGTGCTCGCTAAGAAGGCGATGCGCGGCTGCGAGCAGTACGATTCGAAGACGTTGATTGTAGGAGGTGGCTTCTCCGCGAATTCGCAGCTTCGCGCCAAACTGTTGGAAGTCGGAGTCGAGCATGGGGTAGAGGTGCGTGTGCCGCAGCTCAAACTGTGCACCGACAACGGCGCCATGGTAGCCATGCTGGGCGTCAACCTAGTCGAAGCTGGAGTGGCTCCGTCAAACCCCGACTTCGCCATCGATTCGGCCATGCCGTTGACGAAGATCTCCATGTGAGATTGGGGCGAAATCGTCGTGTGGAAATGTTTTGCAACCTGAAACACACATGTGACACGCTGAAGATTTGCAATCCACAAGTTTTGGTGTAATATCTTCATCTTGTGCACAGCGCATTCCTGCGTAGCTCAGTTGGCAGAGCATCCGACTGTTAATCGGACGGTCACTGGTTCAAGCCC
>OJIZ01000291.1_pt1 | contig 10579 bp, 9 predicted proteins | sample 1596071 | NCBI WGS metagenome assembly OJIZ01 (sample SAMEA4350127, study PRJEB24818) | metagenome | biome: human; feature: gut; material: faeces | place: Denmark | collected 2013-09
GTTATACTTCCACAACCACTAAATACTATAGCTGTAGCGATAAGTGACATGATAATAAATATTAATTTAGTTACTCTCTTCATAAATTTTTTCTCCTCTTCAAACTATATTTGTATTTTAACATTATTAAAAACTATTTATTTCGATTGTATTGTTCCAATTGAATTAGTAGAACAGACACGTCCGCCGGGGATACGCCAGAGATACGGCTTGCTTGGCCGATGGAGTGAGGGCGGATTTTATTGAGCTTTTGTTGAGCTTCAAGGGAAATGCCCTTAATTTGTGTATAATCCCATTCTTTTGGAAGAATTTTTTCTTCTAATTTACGAACCTTATCGACTTGGTCCATTTGTTTTTTGATATAACCTTCATAAGTAATGGAGATATCAACAGCTTCTTCTACGTCAGGGGTATAGCGTTTTAAACCAAATGCATCGGCTACGATGGCATAAGAAAGTTCATTACGTTTTACTAAATCATAAGCATGAATACCTGTTCTAATAGGTGCTGTACCTAAACTTTCAAGCAAAGCTTGAGTTTCCTTAGATGGATTTACAGGTGTATTTCGTAACATATCCATTGCTTCGCCGATAGCAGCTTTCTTAGCTGTAAATTTAGCCCAACGATCGTCTTTTACAAGACCAATAGCACGGCCTTTTTCAGTAAGACGCATGTCTGCATTGTCTTGGCGAAGCAATAAACGATATTCACTGCGACTTGTCATCATGCGATATGGTTCGTTTGTTCCTTTTGTTACGAGATCATCGATAAGAACACCGATATATGCTTCGGAGCGAGCAAGGATAAATGGTTCTTTACCTTCAAGCCATAAAGCAGCATTAATACCAGCCATGAGACCTTGTGCAGCGGCTTCTTCATAGCCAGATGTACCATTAGCTTGACCAGCAGAGTAGAGGCCTTCAATATGTTTCACTTGAAGCGCTGGTGTTAATTGTGTTGGGTTCAAGCAATCGTATTCAATGGCATAGGCAGGGCGCATGATTTCTACATTTTCAAGGCCTGGAATGGTGCGAAGGAACGCATATTGTACGTCCATTGGAAGGGAAGTACTCATGCCTTGTACGTACATTTCGTTTGTGCTAGTACCTTCTGGTTCTACGAATAATTGATGACGTTCTTTATCGGCAAAACGCACTACCTTATCTTCGATAGAAGGGCAGTAACGAGGGCCTACACCTTCGATTTTACCGCTATACATAGGGGCACGGTGAATATTGCTCGTAATGATTTCGTGCGTTTCTTTGTTAGTATAGGTCAACCAACATACGTCTTCATTGCGGTTGATCCATTCATCCATAAAGGAGAAGGAGTGATGATGTGTATCGCCTTCTTGAACCTCCATATTTTCAAGGTTAAGCGTGCGTTTATCTACACGGGCTGGCGTACCAGTCTTAAAGCGCATCAACTCAATGCCATTGTCGAGCAAGGATTGAGAGAAATGTTCTGCTACACGTTGACCATTTGGGCCACCTACATAATCGATATCGCCGATGAGGATTTTACCTTTCAAGTAGGTACCTGTACAAAGAATAACAGCCTTAGCGCCATAGAATTCGCCAAGTTCTGTAGCGATACCTATTACCTTGCCGTCCTCAACCTTGAGCTCTGTTACCATGATTTGCTTAACATTGAGGTTCTCTGTATTTTCAATGGTTTGTTTCATTAAGTGTTGATATTTGATTTTATCAGATTGGCAGCGCAAAGAATGCACTGCAGGGCCTTTACCCATGTTGAGCATACGCATTTGAATAGCCGTAGCATCTGCGTTAATACCCATTTGACCGCCTAAAGCGTCAAGTTCATAAACAAGATGGCTTTTACCAGGACCGCCAACGGCAGGATTACATGGCATAAGCGCAATGTTATCTAAACTGATGGTCGCCATCAACGTGCGATGACCCATGCGGGCAGCGGCAAGAGCCGCCTCACAACCGGCATGACCACCACCGATGACGATGACATCATAATTATCTACTGTGTACATATGAATTTCCTTATATATTACTTATATTGAAAGCTTATTTTATTTAAATCACGAGGCCGTAGGCCGAGTTCTCCCTATTCTCTCTACAGTGGCAATGAGGGCTTTCAAAAAACGACTTTACCTTCATTGTGGATATTTTGACCCAGGGTCCAGGTCGCTCGCTGGGTATTTTTCTTCGAAAAATTGCACGCTCCGACCAAAGTGATGTGTGGCTACCTCAGAGTCCAGTTCCTCACTGTGAATTTTCTTTGGCTACGTTGTAGCCTAGAAAATTTTACGTTCGGAACAAAGCGATGCAGTGTCTTTCCCAGGGTCCAGGTCGCTCGCTGAGCATTTTCCTTCGGAAAATTGCACGCTCCGACCAAAGTGATGTGTGGCTCCCATCGTCGCTAGCGCTCCTCTGTTAGCTCACACCCTACTTTTACTTACCTAAACAGAAGCGACTGAATAGTTCGTCGATCATGCTTTCTCGGATGGTGTCGCCAGTGATGTCGCCTAGTAGTTCCCAGGCGCTGCGCAAGTCTGTAGCTACAAAGTCTACTGGCATGCCCATATCGATGGAGGAGAGGGCTTGTTCAACTTGCGCCTTTGCTTGTTCCATGAGACTGATGTGGCGCACGTTACTGATCATAGAGCTGTTGTCTTGTTTTACACGACCACCATAGACGAGTTCTTGTACCCATTTAGAGAGAACTGCAGAGCCTTCGCCTTCTTTGGCACTAATGCGCTCAATAGCTGTAAAAGTCCCGTGTTCTTTAATATTTTCGTCTGTAACGACTTGTGCCACATCGGACTTATTGAGGAGTACGATGGTGTTCAAACCGCTGACAGAGGTCAAAATTTCGATTTCTTCAGGGGTTAATGGAGTAGACCCGTCGATAACGCAGAGCACGATGTCTGCTTTGTTGATATAATCGCGAGCACGCTCCACACCGAGGGCTTCCACCGTATCTTGTGTGTCTCGAATACCTGCCGTATCGATGAGGCGCAGAGAAATGCCTTCTACGGTCATATATTCTTCAATACTGTCCCGCGTCGTACCAGGAATATCCGTTACAATAGCGCGGTTTTCGCGCAAGAGAGCGTTCATAAGGCTCGATTTACCTGCATTTGGGCGCCCTACAATAACCGTCGTAATACCGTCGCGAATAAGACGGCCTGTATTCGCTGTGGACAAGAGTTCATCCATAGCTTTCAAAATAGGCTGCAATTGATCACGAACCTCTTGGCTCGTTACATCCTCAATATCCTCTTCTGGATAGTCGATAGTTACCTCTAAATGAGCAATCATAGCGATGAGCTGTTCACGCACATCTTTTACAAAGGACGAAACTGTGCCGTCCAGCTGCGATACAGCGAGAGAGAGGGAGTCCTCTGTTTTCGCTTCAATAATATCAATGATCGCCTCTGCTTGAGTGAGGTCGATACGTCCGTTCATAAAGGCGCGCTTCGTAAATTCGCCGGCTTCAGCCATGCGCACATCGTGATTTACGAGCAATTTCAAGATTTGTCGAACCGGCACAATACCGCCGTGACACTGAATTTCCACCACATCCTCTGCCGTGTAAGAATGAGGGCCTTTCATTAATAATACAAGAACCTCGTCGATGGTCTTGTTCGTTGCAGGGTCCACAATGGTCCCGTATTGTATCGTTCTGTTTTGGCGGTCCATCAAAGGAACGGTGCCAGCGCTCTTGAACAGGCTATTTACAATAGGAAAACTATCCTTGCCGCTGACCCGAATAATACCAACCCCGCCGATGCCGGGCGGCGTCGCAATGGCCGCTATTGTATCATCTATATACATACATATCTCCGTATTTCGATTATCTAGTATTTGCTTTTGTATATGTTCTTCGCCTGTGAAAGTTAAACTAAACTAATCTTTGCATGCGAAGATTAACTTAGGTTAGCTTTCACCATAACCTAAAGAATAAAGGGGGCAGCCCTCAAGCAACCGAGAATATCAGTCACTTGAAAGCTGCACCACTATATTATTTTTTGTACGTAATCACAACGTGACGGAACGGTTCGTCCCCTTCACTGTTAGTAACAACGTTTTTATCCCCTTGAAGGGCAGTGTGAATGATTTTACGTTCAAAAGCATTCATCGGTTCTAAGGAAACCTTTTGACGGTTGCGTTTCACCTTAGAAGCCAAGCGTTTCGCGAGATTCACCAATGTTTCTTCTCGACGAGAACGGTAATTTTCCACATCTACAACGATGTGGCAGTGGCCAGATACATCCTTGTGTGCCACGAGATTTGTTAAATATTGAATAGCATCCAATGTTTGACCATGTTTACCGATCAAAATACCTAAATCTTCGCCGTGTACTTGGAATGTAATCTTATCTTTAGTCATCATTTTTTCGATAACTACAGTGAGGCCCATTTGTGTAAACATATCATCGAGGAATTGTTTACCTTTTTCAGCAATTTCTTGTTGATCTTCTTTTGAAAGTTCCTTTTTAGAAGGTTTTTCTACAACATCACCTTCAGAAGTTTCAACTGCTGTATCTTGTACTTCTGTTTCACTTGTTGCTACCGGCTTGGAAGCAACAGCTACAGATTGTTCTTCTACATGAGCTACTTCTTCTTGCGTAGCAGTTTTAGCTACAGATGTGAAGAATAAGCGAACAACTGCTGGTTTACGACCAATGCCCAAGAAGCCATTAGAAGGTTGTTCCAAGACTTTAGTTTCTACCAATTCTTGGCCATCTTCAGCCAATTGAGCTACGCCTTTGGCAATGGCATCTTCAATGGTTTTAGCAGATACATCGATAAATTCCATAGTGTCTCCTATTTCTTAGCTTCTAAGCTTTTGTAAATGAAATGTTGTTGCACAAATTGGAATACATTGGATACGATCCAGTAAATAACTAAGCCAGATGGGAAGTTAAGGGAGATGTAACCAATGAATAAAGGCATAAAGATTGTCATAATCTTTTGTTGTTGCGCAGCAGCACCAGTTGCACCGCTACTAGTTTGCTTGGACATAATCCATGTAGATAATGCACTCAATACTGGCAAAATATACATTGGATCTGGTTCGCCAAGACTAGGAAGCCATAAGAATTGTACATAGTTTTGATCGTATGGATAGCCTTGTAAAGCATAGAAGATAGCGATCAAGAATGGCATTTGCACCAATAGAGGCAAACAACCAGCCAATGGGTTAACGCCCATTTCTTTGTACAATGCACCCATTTCCGCTTGAAGTTTTGCAGGATCGTTTTTGTATTTATCTTGCAATTCTTTCATGCGAGGCTGTAACTCTTGCATAGCCTTCATGGATTTGATTTGTTTTACAGTAAGTGGTGCCAAAACCGCTTTAATAACGATTGTTAAAAGGATAATAGCCACACCGTAGCTTGGATAGCCTACCATTTGAGTTAATTGGAACGCATAGGTTACCAATGTAGTCATCAATTCAACGATAGGGTGGAATATACTACTTAAGAATTCCATTGTTTCTCCTTTTTCTTACAGTCCGAAACCGTCCTTTGCGCATCTATATATCGTTATGGTATGGTCTAAATTTCATCCATACAGATGCTCAGGTATTTCCAAAACTGTGCTAGATGGTTATTGTGAAAGTTGCTTTCACAGAACGCATCCAGCCTAATCCAAAATAGATTATGGTACTGGGTCATAGCCACCCTTGTGGAAAGGATGGCAGCGAAGAATGCGTTTTAAACCCATCCAGCTACCTTTCAAAGGACCATATTTTTCGATGGCCTGCAAAGTATATGTGGAACATGTCGGATAATAACGGCAACATCCAGGTTTTAAGGGAGATATGGCAAGCTGATAGAACCTAATTAAAAGTCGTAAAAGCGTAGTTATACAGCGTTTCATGGAAACCTCCATATACACAAAAAAGGACCAAAGCCTTCTAACTTGTGGTCCTATTTATTATTTTGTATCAACAATTTGCTTTTTCGCAAGAGATACAAAATTTCCTTTTCCGCTTTTTCGTAGGTAGCGTTTTTCAGAGGGCCACGTCCAACAATTACGATATGATACCCTTCGCGTATGGAATGTTGATTGAGGCGATATACCTCTTTCATGAGCCGTCTAGCTCGGTTGCGCTCAACAGCACAACCAACCTTTTTGCCGGTTACAAAACCAATGCGCGTAGATTGCTTCGCCACGGGCATACGATAGAGTACACACATACGGCCTACTTCGTATTTTCCGTGCTTATACACAAGGCGATATTCATTATTGTGCGTCAGTCGTCTTGCTTTATCGAGGCAATAATCCATATGCATTGTCCTTAAGTCCTAAGAATAGAAAAACTTGGCAGCAGCGCCAAGTTTTTTCTCCTGCCTAACAGCTATTATATTATGCAGATAAGCGTTTTCTGCCTTTTGCACGTCTTCTTTTTAAAACGAGACGGCCACCGATAGTTTTCATGCGTTCACGGAAACCATGGGTACGTTTTCTCCAAAGAGTATTTGGTTGGTAAGTACGTTTCATTAGTAAAACACCTCCTCGTCATTTTGTATTGTTTTACTTATACCATAACAGGGTAATTATAGAGTTAAAACGTAAATTTGTCAATATTTTAGGGCTATTCTGAAAGACTTTTATGTGGATTTTACTTAAATCCGATAGAACTTAAAACTGATACTACTTTTATAGGGGGAGGAATAGATGTGGTTTTCTCCCTCCATACGACACGTAAGTCGGTCAAAAATCCACATCTATTCCTGCTCCTAACATACTCTAATGACTACTATAACACCTACCACCAGTATAAAAAGTAGTATCAGTTTTTATAGCAAATCTAAAAGTCTTTCAGAATACGGATCTAAGATTTAACAAATCTTACCTTTTAACCTCTTGATGAGTAAAGGGAAATTGATGTTACGTTTCCAGGGGGAGGAATATAGGGCTCCTTCATCGCTCCATACGACACGTAAAGTCGCTCAAAAGGACCCTATATTCCCTCCCTAAGTAAACCCTAATGTCACCTTACACACAACTACACGATGTAAACGTAACATCAATTTACAACAACACAAGAACTCACATTCTAATCTTTTTATATAAGACAAATTTACCTTTTGATCTCTAGTTAGAAAGAGGGGAGGAATAGATGCGGTTTTCTCTCTCCGCACGTTTCGGTCAAAAATCCACATCTATTCCTAACACTCCCTTTTAGAAAAATCACTAGTTCGTCATTTTTATTGATCATATAGTTTTGATTATCTGAAGGTTGATGCTGTTATGTTCATCAATTACTTTTTCGTTTATGTGTATTGTAATCATAAAAATTATCTTATAGGAGGAGGGGACTGAAAACTACTTTTTGAGTGACTTACGCGTCGTATGGAGCGATAAAAGTAGTTTTCAGTCCTCCCCCAAAAGTAATTGATGAACAAAAGATGAGATAATTACTGAGTTATTAACATTTCTCCTTCAGATAATCAAAAGTTATCCACAGAATAAATGACAAACTAGTGATTTTTTGGTACAATCATAACTGAAATTAGGAAAAAGTATATATTTTTATAAGTTTTTGTTGGATAACTTTTAAGGTTATCCACATTTTTTCTCTTTTGACCTGTGTAATCTATAAAGTCAGTTATTATCTGGTTGGAAGAGAATTTTATTTTCACTTATTCACAGGTTGTGCACAGGTTATTCACAGGAATAACAGGTTTTTCCACAGCTTTCACAAGAGTTATACACATTATTCCTAAAGTTATACACATTTATCGCAATAGTTATACACAAGAGGCACGTCATGCAATCATTTGATTTGAATAATATATGGGAACATATATTGCAAGAGGCGAAAAAGAACATGCAACATTTGCCTGACGCGTTGTACTTGCGCGTCACGTCATCGTTGATTCCCATGTCTCTCGACAGTCATTCGATCCATATTGGGGTCATGCAAACATTTGTTAAAAACTTAATCGATCAGCAGCCACAGATCAGCAAGGCTTTGCAGGATGCTATTACTACGGTTATCGGTTCTCATCGGGATATGGTGTTATTCGATTTCAATCAAGAGAGTGTAGATACTACCTTTGTTGATGAAAGTCTCATCGATGATGCACCTGTAGTGGCTCCGCCGATGCCATTACCTCCAGTGGTAGAGGAGAAAACGCATCAAGAGGAGTTCTATAAACCAATTTATCAAGAGCCTGTCTATATCGATCGCGCACCAGCGCCTGTGGAAATCCCAGATGAGCCAATGGTTGCGCCTAATAAAACAGTTGAAACTACAACACCTACATTACAGTCTGATAATGTACCTGTAGATTTATCCTTATCTAACCTTAATCCAGCGTACCGCTTCGATAATTATGTAACAGGCAACGCGAACCGCATTCCATTTGGAGCAGCTCAAAATGTAGCTGAATATCCTGGCGGCGACTATAATCCGCTCTTTATCTACGGTCCTTCAGGCCTAGGTAAAACGCATTTGATGCACGCCATCGGCAATGCCATCAAGGAAAATCATCCACACATGAAGGTTATGTCCATTACGAGCGAAAACTTTATGAACATTTTCGTCGAAACATTGCAACGTAACCAAGGTAAATTATTCCGCAACACGTTCCGCAATATCGACGTACTCATGATTGACGATATTCAGTTCCTTGAAAGTCGTGAAAGTACGAAAACTGAGCTATTTAATACGTTCAATGAGTTATTAAATAACAACAAGCAAATCGTCCTCACCTCTGATACGATGCCAAACGATATGGAGCAATTTGAAGACCGTCTCCGTTCTCGTTTCCAAGCTGGCTACATTGCAACAATGGAAAATCCAGATTTAGAAACGCGCATTGCTATCTTTAGATCCTTACTCGAAAGAGAATATAAGAAAAACCGCGTTATCCGCATCGATAACGACTCCATCAACTACGTGGCGCTTCAATTCAGCGAAAACGTCCGCGTGTTGCAAGGTGCTTTCACCAAATTAATCGGTACCGCATCCATCGATCAACGTCTTGAATCTATCGACCTAGAATACACTAAACAAGCCTTGGCCGGCCTCGTTCACACAGAAGAGGTGAACATGGTAACTATTGAAAGTATTCAGAATTTTGTAAGTTCTTATTTCAATATTAAAAAGCAAGACTTGCTCGGTAAGAAGCGTAAAGCACAGTTCGCTTTCCCACGGCAAGTGGCCATGTATCTATGCCGCGATATGATCAATGAAAGTTATCCGCAAATCGCAACTGCATTCTCTCGTGACCATACAACAATTCTCCATGCGTACGATAAAATCACGAAGGAAATTGAACGAAACGAAGAAACTAAGAACATGATTTCTGAAATTAAACAGAAATTAACAACCTGTGGATAACTATGTGGATATATTGTGCGTAACTTTGTGGATATCCTAAAAACCGCACTCCGCTGTGAGTATGTGGATAAGTGGTTACAAACTATCAACATAGTTATACACAACCAAGAAATCGCACAGTTAGTAGCGCCAATTCACTTTTACACATATGAACAGCCCCCTACTATTACTACTACTAAAACTAACAAACAATCAAAAAACCAGTAGAAACAGATCTATCGCAGAATATCTATAGAGCATCTACGGTAGCAAACATAGAATATAACAAACAAGATAATTAATTATTAGTGCTTCTACATTATATGGAAACAGTACATACAAACAATATATAAATTAGTAGAGTAAAATAGTAATCTACAAATCTAATAATACTAATAACAAACATACAAATTATAAAGGAGTAACATATGCATATTACATTCCCAAAAGCAAATCTCCAAAAAGCAATCAATGTATTGCAAAAGGTATCTCAAAATAAAACAAGCTCCAACTTACCAGGTGCTATCTACATGACAACAAAAAATGGCCAAGTAGAATTGCAAGGCAACGACTTTGAGCTGGGTATTCGTTTAACCATCGACGGCGACATCAAAGAACCTGGTACATTAGTTGTAGGTTCCCGCTATTTCCAAGAATTAATTCGTAAATTACCAGGCGATACCATCGAACTTTACAAGCCAGAGGACGGTAATTCTTTAACAATCACATCTGGCTCTTCCGAATTTAACTTAGTAACATTGCATCCAGATGATTTCTCATTGGTTGAACAAATTCACGACCAAGATCATGTAAACATCGATAGCTTTGCTATGAAAGAACTCATCGATTTAACAAACTATGCAGCTGCTACTGACGAAGATCGTCCTGTATTTACAGGTGCTCTTCTTGAAATTAAAGAAAACGAAGTAACAATGGTTGCCACTGATACACACCGCATGGCTGTTAAGAAAATTACTATCGATGAACCAGCAACTACGCCAATGCGCGCTATCATTCCTACAAAAACGTTGGCTGAAGTATCTCGTTTGTTACCAACAGATAATCCAGCAATGATCAACATCATTTGGAATCGCACACAAATCGTATTCAACTTTGAATCGATTTACATTATTTCTCGCTTGATTGAAGGCACGTACCCAGAATATGAAAAGGTAATTCCTTCCCAATTCGACTCTAGCGCTGTTATCGACCGCCGCGAATTCGCTGGTGCCGTTGACCGTGTATCCTTATTGGCTAAAGA
>OJIZ01000307.1_pt1 | contig 9863 bp, 9 predicted proteins | sample 1596071 | NCBI WGS metagenome assembly OJIZ01 (sample SAMEA4350127, study PRJEB24818) | metagenome | biome: human; feature: gut; material: faeces | place: Denmark | collected 2013-09
GCTCAAAACCTTGGAAGAGCCACGTCCGAACACGTATTTCTTATTGCAAACAGAACCTTCCTCTTCATTGTTAGCGACTATTTACAGCCGTTGCCAAGTGTGGAATATTCCTTTGCCAACGGAAGAGGAAGCTTTAACTTGGCTTTCTTCTCAATTTCAGGCAGAAACATCAGAATTATTGACCGCACTTGCGATGAATTTGGGGCGTCCACTGTTAGCATTGGAAACATTACAGCAAGGATTAATTGAACAACGGAAGAATTTTCTACGCCAATTTTGGTTGTTTTATCGTCGTCGTTCGCCTTTGGAAATTTTGCCTTTCTTTGAAAAAGAACGCACCATACAGCAAGTGGATTGGATTTTAGCGTTTTTAAGTGATGCCATTAAATACAAACTTGAGATCCAAAATGGCTGGCAAACACTCGATCTTAAAACAGGTGTCACTCAATTTGCAGACGAGCAAACAGCACTTGGGTTATTAACCGCAAATAAAATTATGCAAAAAGTACGCTCGGATTTACTCACTATCAACGGCGTTAACACGGAATTAATGTTACTAGATGGTTTGACGAAGTTAATTACCGACGTATTTAAGGACTAAATAAATTATGTTTATCGTAGATTCCCATTGCCATTTAGATGCATTGGATTATGAAAATTTACACAAAGATATTGCTGATGTTGTGGCCAAAGCCCAAGCACGAGATGTGAAGCATTTATTGGCTATTGGCGTAACATTAAGCCGTTTTGAAAAAGCTTACCCTGAGTTAGCAAAATTTCCGAATGTGTCTTTGGCTTGCGGTATACATCCACTAGATCTTGAAGAAGAACCTTACGATGCCGAGCGTTTATTACGTTTATCCCAAGATAAAAAAGTGATCGCAATTGGCGAAATTGGTTTGGATTATTATTACAGTGCAGATAATAAGGCATTGCAGCAAACGGTTTTTGCGGATCAAATCAGAATTGCCAATGAAGTGGATAAACCTGTGATTATTCATACTCGTTCAGCGCCAGAAGATACCATTGCCATGTTGCGTGAGTACAATGCAGAAAAGTGCGGTGGATTAATTCATTGTTTTACAGAAACCTTGGATTTTGCGAAAAAGGCGCTTGATTTAGGTTTTTATATTTCTTGTTCGGGCATTATTACCTTTAAAAATGCGGAAAGTATCCGCGAAGCTATTCGTTATGTGCCGGCAGATCGTTTGTTGGTTGAAACAGATTCCCCTTATTTAGCGCCGGTGCCTTATCGTGGCAAAGAGAACCAGCCTGCTTATACACGTGAAGTTTGCGAGTATGTGGCGACGTTAAAAGGGCTATCAGTAGAAGAATTTGCGCAAATTAGTACACAAAACTTCGAGCGTTTATTTAAAATTAATGTACAATAAATCATCGATTTAAATGAGAGAGTTTTATGCGTAAGTTTTTTAAGTACTTTTTATTTTTAGTGGTCTTTGTTTTCCACGGATTTATGTTTGCCGTGGTGGACTACGTTTTCCCACACTATGATGTGACGCGAGTAACAGGTGTGGAAGTGAAACGTGTGGATAAAGATGGTCCGATTACAAAATCGAATCCGGCTGATGGTCCAACGCGCGATGTGTATTTTATCAATACACAAAATGATGATGGCAAAATCATGGTGTATCGTAATGAAGATACCCGTTGGGGTTTTCCATTCTACTTTAAATTTGGTTCAGCGAACTTACAGGCTCAAGTTCAAGCCTTGGGTAATGAAAACAAATTAGTGCAAATCAAGTATTACGGTTGGCGGATGACGATGTTCGATGAATATCGCAATGCCGTTGCAGTGAAAGAAATCAGTGGCGATGTGACACCAAGCCATCCGATTTTATCTTGGGTATTCTATGCTTTCTTATTAGTTACTCTTTTCCTTTCTATCCAATTTGTACGTGGCTGGTTCGACAGCGAAAATTAGCGTTTCTCAAATATGGGGCGTCATAGAACGCCCTCACAATTTAATAATAACATTTCTAACCTAAAAACCAGCGGTAAATTGACCGCACTTTAAAACCAATAAAGAGAACATTATGAGTTTATCTGCAGCGATTTTTATTTTAATCGTATTAATTATTGTCAGTGCAATCTTGTCATCAGCTGAGATTTCTCTCGCGGGTGCAAGACGCATTAAACTACAAACGTTGGCCAATGAAGGCAATATCAAAGCGGAGAAAGTTTTAAAATTACAGGAACAGCCAGGGCGTTTCATCACTGTAGTACAAATTGGACTTAATATGGTTGCCGTACTCGGTGGTGTGATTGGTGAAGCAACCATTAGTCTTCACTTACAGAGTTTTTTACATGAGTACACCAAGGCAGAATGGATTGAGCCAGCCTCCTCTTGGATTGCCTTTTTCATGGTAACCACAACATTTATTTTATTAGCTGATTTAATTCCGAAACGCCTTGCACTGATTGATCCTGAAGGTATTGCGCTACGGACTATTGGCATTATGCAAGCCTTTATTTTCCTCTTAAAACCTATTGTATGGTTTTTTGATGGTCTTTCTAATATCTTCTTCCATTTAATGGGTGTACCTACTAAACGTGAAGATAACATGACTCCAGAAGACATTGTGGCGATTGTGGAGGCTGGTGCCGAGGCGGGCGTACTAAAAACACAAGAACATTATTTGATTGAAAACATCTTTGAAATGCAAGAACGCACTGTGTCTTCAACCATGACGACCCGTGAAAACATCGTGTTTTTAGACCGCACTTTTAGTCGTCAGGAGGTGTTGAATACCTTATCGGCAGACTCTCATTCTAAATTAGTGATCTGTGATAATGGTTTGGATAAGATTTTAGGTTATGTGGAATCACATACCTTATTAACACTCTATCTTCAACAAGAAGTGGTGGATTTAACAGATAGCCGTTTATTGCGTAAAGCGTTATTTATTCCTGATACATTGTCGTTATACGAAGTATTGGAATTGTTTAAATCCACGGGTGAAGATTTTGCCATTATCGTCAATGAGTATGCACTTGTGATGGGCTTAATTACCTTGAATGATGTGATGAGTATTGTGATGGGCGAATTAGTTTCTAACGAAGAAGAGCAAATCGTCAGCCGTGATGAAAATTCTTGGTTGATTGATGGTGCAACGCCACTTGAAGATGTGATGCGTGCTTTAGATATTGAATCCTTCCCAGATGAAGAAAACTATGAAACCATCAGTGGTTTTATGATGTATATGCTACGCAAAATCCCGAAAAAAACCGATTTTGTGTTATACGATAAATATAAATTTGAAGTCATTGATACCGAAAACTTCAAAATTGATCAAATTTTAGTTTCTATTGTCAAAGACAGCGGAGTGAGCAAAGAATCAGCGTAGTACTAGGTGTTACCTTGCTTAACTCCCCATTCTAAGTATAATTAACAGCGGTTTTAACCGCCTATAAATAAGGAAAATTTAATGTTTAAAAAAATCTCGATATTCTTTGTTGCAGTAATGCTTGCGGGTTGTTCTTCGATTTCAGATATGACCTCTTACATTCCGTTTATGGGTAAAGACAAAAAGGTCATTGATTTAGATAAAGATAAAATCGACCAAAAATCTTATGCCGCCGCTTATGAAGCCACTGTGGCAACCTATAAAGATCGTGTAACAAAAAATTTCTTTGTGGATAATTTTGCAAGTGGTGCGAATGACTGGTATCTCGGTCGTATTGTTGTACCAATCAAGCAAATTCAAGATAAACTCTACACAGGTGGTCATGATTCTGATGTGTATGCTTACTATAGCGGTGTGTTACATGCAGAAGCATTACAAACTAACTTCAGCCGTTTAAGTGCAAATTGTTGGCAAAAAGTGGATTCGCCAAGTGTGACGCAAGGGATCTACGATGCAATGCGTGATTTGCAAAAAGGCAAAGAGCGCGGTGAAAATGACGCCTACATTTCCCAAGGTAGCGAAATGCTACTCAAAGCCTGTACCGGCCAATAATCAATTTGAGCTGTTGATGAGAGACCTCATCAGCAGCTTTTCTTTTTTTAAATCATCAATGTGAAGGAGCAAGAATGTTAGAACTTTCGGAAAGCAACATTCATTTAAATGCTACGGCAACAAATAAGCTGCAAGCTATTGAAATGGCTGCAAGTGCGTTAGAGCAAGCTGGCAATGTTGAACAAGGCTATTTGCAAGGCATGCTTGGACGTGAACAACAAACCTCCACTTTTTTAGGCAATGGGATTGCGATTCCACACGGTACATTAGAAACCCGTTCGATGGTGAAAAAAACCGGTGTGCAAGTTTTCCAATTTCCACAAGGTATTGAGTGGGGAGAAGGCAATATTGCTTATGTTGTGATTGGTATTGCTGCCCGTTCTGATGAGCATCTTGCTTTACTTCGTCAATTAACGCATGTTTTAGGTGATGAAGACACCGCGGCACAGTTAGCGACATTAACAGATGTTGAAAAATTTCGTGCGATTTTGTTAGGTGAAAGCGATTCTTTTAGCATTACTGAAGAAACATTAAGTTTAGATATTGAAACACAAAGTTTGCTCACCCTTACCGCCATCAATGCAGGTAAATTACAACAGCAAAGTGCGGTTGAAAATAGCTTTATTTCTGAAGTGGTATCCAATTCTGCTCTGCCACTAGGTAAAGGATTATGGGTAACCGATGCGGTATCAGGTAACGTGAAAAATGCGTTGGCATTCAGTCGTGCGAAAACCATTTTTAATCATAATGGCAAAGCGGTGAAAGGCGTGTTGACGATTTCGGCTGTCAGTGACCAAATCAATGAGACATTAGCGCGTTTATTGGATGATGAAGTCCAAAATATTTTATTAAGTGGTAATACGCAGCAAATTTTGACCGCACTTAATGGCGGTAAAGTGCCTGTTGCAGCTGCTCAATCTGAAGGTCAAATCGCTACGGGTGCAGTGATTGGGACCTTTACTGTTCGCAATGAACATGGCTTACACGCTCGCCCAAGTGCTGTGCTTGTTAATGAAGTGAAAAAATTCACATCCAAAATTACGGTACAAAATTTTACTCGAGAAACCGCACCAGTTAGTGCAAAAAGTTTAATGAAAATCGTGGCATTGGGTGTGACTCAAGGTCATCGCTTACGTTTTGTTGCGGAAGGTGATGATGCGAAACAAGCCATTGAAGCCTTAGGTAAGATTATTGCGAGTGGGCTTGGCGAAAGCGTATCTGCCGTACCACCGGCTGAACCAGATACTATTGAAGTAAGCAGCGAGCATGCACCACAAATTCACGAAGAAAAAACAGGTTTACCAGCCGATGCCATTGAAGCCGTATTTATGATTCGTAATGAACACGGTTTACATGCTCGTCCAAGTGCGGTACTGGTTAATGAAGTGAAAAAATACAATGCATCTGTTGCGGTACAAAACTTAGATCGTGACACCCAATTAGTCAGTGCGAAAAGTCTGATGAAAATTGTGGCGCTCGGTGTCGTGAAAGGTCATCGCTTACGTTTTGTGGCGAGCGGTGAAGAAGCTCAACAAGCGATTGACGGTATTGGTGCAGTCATTGAAAGCGGTCTAGGTGAAGGTAAGGAGTAAGTGATGGCAAAAGTAGCAACAATTACCTTAAATGCCGCTTACGACTTAGTCGGGCGTTTGTCACGTATTGAAATCGGCGAAGTGAATACCGTAGAAACCCTTGGTCTTTTCCCTGCCGGAAAAGGCATTAATGTTGCCAAGGTGTTGAAAGACTTGGGCGTAGATGTCGCGGTTGGTGGCTTCTTAGGTGAAGACAACGTGGGTGATTTCGAAACCCTATTTAAAAAACAAGGCTTGGAAGACAAATTTCATCGCGTAGCAGGTAAAACTCGCATTAACGTAAAAATTACGGAAACTGAAGCCGATGTGACAGACCTAAATTTCTTAGGTTATCAAATCACCCCAGAAGCTTGGCAGCAATTTACAGCAGATTCATTAGCGTATTGTCAAAACTTTGACATTGTTGCGGTTTGCGGCAGTTTACCGCGTGGTGTCAGTCCTGAATTATTTGCGGATTGGCTTAATCAGTTGCATCAAGCCGGTGTGAAAGTCGTATTAGATAGCAGTAATGCAGCACTTACAGCAGGTTTGAAAGCCCATCCTTGGTTGGTAAAACCAAATCATCGCGAGTTAGAAGCGTGGATTGGTCACCCACTAAATTCTCTTGATGAAATTATTGCGGCGGCTAAAAAACTTAAAGCAGAAGGTATTGCTAACGTCATTATTTCGATGGGCGCGAATGGTTCTTTATGGCTGAGTGATCAAGCTGTTATTCAAGCTCAACCACCTAAATGTGAAAACGTGGTGAGCACCGTAGGGGCTGGTGATTCTATGGTGGCTGGCTTAATTTACGGTATTGAAAAAGGCTTGTCTCATGCGGAAACCTTAGCGTTTGCGAGTGCGGTTTCTGCCTTTGCTGTTTCGCAAAGTAACGTGGGGGTGAGCGATATCGCCTTGCTTGAGCCAATTCTGGCGAATGTCAAAATTTCTGTGATTGAAGGATAATGTAATGAATTTGTTTTTAACTCAATCTCCGCAAATTGGTGCGGCAAAAGCCTATTTACTTCGCCAAGCATTGAGCGTGGCAGCGAAAAAAGCCAATCATACTGTGGTTGAACAAGCCAAAGAGGCGGATTTAGTGATTGTTTTCGGATCTAGTTTGCCAAACTCTGCTGAACTTGTGGGCAAAAAAGTCTTTTTAGCTAATGAAGATGCGGCGATTGCTTCACCTGAAGCAACGCTTACGAATGCTCTCAATCAAGCCGTGGATTATGTTCAACCGGCTCAAAGTGCGGTTGGATTTGGCGGCGTTTCTGGTGTAAAAAATATCGTCGCGGTTACAGCTTGCCCAACGGGTGTGGCACACACCTTTATGTCTGCTGAAGCCATTGAAACCTATGCAAAAAAACAAGGTTGGCAGGTAAAAGTAGAAACGCGTGGCCAAGTGGGCGCAGGTAATGAAATTACCCCGGAAGAAGTTGCTGCGGCAGATTTAGTTTTTGTTGCAGCCGATATTGATGTGCCGTTAGATAAATTCCAAGGTAAACCGATGTATCGTACTTCGACCGGTTTGGCTTTAAAGAAAACGGCACAGGAATTCGATAAGGCATTTAAAGAAGCGAAAATTTACGAAGGTGGCGCAGCAAAATCTTCTGCTAAATCAGAAGAAAGCGGCGAGAAAAAAGGCGTCTATAAACATTTGATGACAGGTGTATCGCACATGTTGCCATTGGTGGTTGCTGGTGGCTTATTAATTGCGATTTCCTTTATGTTTGGTATCGAAGCCTTCAAAGATGAAACAATTTTCCATGGTATTCCAAAAGCCTTAATGGATATCGGCGGCGGTGCAGCATTCCATCTGATGATTGCAGTATTTGCCGGCTATGTGGCCTTTTCTATTGCAGACCGTCCAGGGCTTGCGGTAGGTCTTATTGGCGGTATGTTAGCCACCACAGCAGGTGCAGGGATTTTAGGTGGGATTATCGCCGGTTTCTTAGCGGGTTATGTGGTGAAAGGATTAAATGCAACCATTAAATTGCCGGCAAGTTTAACTTCCTTAAAACCGATTTTAATTCTCCCGCTCTTTGGTACCTTGATTGTCGGTCTTGCGATGATTTATGTGATCAATCCACCAGTTTCACAAATTATGACGACCTTAAGTGATTGGTTAAAATCCATGGGGGAAGTCAATGCGATGGTGTTAGGTGCGATTATCGGTGCCATGATATGTATTGATATGGGCGGGCCAGTGAACAAAGCAGCTTATACATTCTCCGTAGGAATGTTAGCCTCTCAAGTTCACACACCAATGGCTGCAGCAATGGCCGCAGGTATGGTGCCGCCAATTGGGATGGCGATTGCAACTTGGATTGCTCGCAGTAAATTTACCAGCAATCAACGTGATGCAGGTAAAGCTTCTTTTGTCTTAGGCTTGTGCTTTATCTCTGAAGGGGCATTGCCGTTTGTAGCTGCTGATCCATTGCGTGTGATTATTAGTTCAGTTATTGGTGGTGCAACTGCCGGTGCGATTTCAATGGCATTAAATATTTCTCTGCAAGCACCACATGGTGGTTTATTTGTGATTCCGTTTGTTTCAGAACCATTACTCTACTTAGGTGCAATTGCAATAGGTGCATTATTAACCGGCGTGGTTTATGCGGTGATTAAGCCGAAGGCGACAGAATAATCGATTCTTTGATTAAAAAGTGCGGTAATTTTTAACCGCACTTTTCATTTATCAGGTATAATTACAATGATTTAGGGAGAAATTATGGATAAATACAATAAACTCCGCATTGAATGGGATTGTCGTCGAGGTATGCTTGAGTTGGATAAAATCATCATGCCTTTTTATAAAGCGCATTTTGACCAACTGACTGACGACAAAAAAGATATTTTTATTCGTTTACTTGCCGCCACGGATTTACAACTTTTTTCGTGGTTTTTTAATGGCAGTCAATCAGAAGATGCTGAAGTACAAGCGATGGTTGAATATATCCAAGATGTGCAGAAAACGAATGTCCGTTAATTTTTTTGAAATTTTTTATACATAAGGAACTTTTCAATTTTAACTCTGTCTGATAAAGCAACAATAGCTTGCTGTCTTGAATATATGAAGGCGTGTTAGACGTAGCATAGGAGATATATGGCTGAACAGCTAACAGATCAGGCTTTGGTAGAAAGAGTGCAGCAAGGCGATAAAAAAGCCTTTAATTTATTGGTTTCTCGTTATCAAAATAAAGTAGCCGGACTTTTAACCCGCTACATTTCTCATAACGACATTCCAGATGTTGTACAAGAATCCTTTATTAAGGCCTATCGTTCCATTGAATCCTTTCGGGGCGATAGTGCATTCTACACTTGGCTATATCGAATTGCCGTTAATACGGCAAAGAATTACTTAACGGCACAGGGGCGCCGTCCACCGAGCGAAGATATTTTGGCTGAAGATGCCGAAAGCTACGATGTGGGAACCCATCTACGTGATGTAGATACCCCTGAAAACGAAATGTTATCTAGCGAATTGGAAAAAGTGGTTTTTGATACCATTCACAGTTTGCCAGAAGATTTAAGAACCGCGATTACCTTGCGTGAGCTTGAAGGGTTAAGTTACGAAGAAATCGCAGAAATAATGGATTGCCCAGTAGGCACTGTACGTTCTCGCATTTTCCGTGCTCGGGAAGTGATTGAGAACAAAATACAACCGCTTATGCAACGTTAAAATAAAGTCGGAGTTTATAAAATGCAAAAAGAGTTACTTTCAGCCTATATGGATGGAGAAGAAGTCAGTGCCGAGTTGACGGAACAACTCTGTCAGGATAAAGATTCACAAGAATCTTGGGCGGCATATCATACCGTAAGAGCAGTAATGCGTAAAGAGTCACCAGTATTATTAGGTGCTGATTTTACTGCGAAAATGGCTGATTTAATTGAATTAGAAGATGTAAAACACGTTGAGATTACTGTTTCTCAACCAACACCAGAAGAAGCAGACAGCTTACCATTCGTGCAAAAATTAAAAGCATTCTTTGCACCAATGACACAAATTGCGGTGGCTGCAGGTGTGTGTTTAGTGGCAGTAGTAGGTGTGCAATCATTTAATGCGAAAAGCACGTCGGTTACACCAGAAAACCCAGTTTTACAAACCTTGCCATTTAACAATTCAGTTCAAGAAGTAAGTTACAACGCTCCGACCAAAGATGTAGCCACTTCGGAACAGGTTGAACAAAAAAATCGCCGTATTGGTACGATGTTGCAAAACTATGAATTACAGCGTCGTATGCATGCAGATAGCTTAAATGTGGGTAGCAACCAAGCGAAATAATTACAGCAATTAATCGATAATTCACCACCT
>OJIZ01000320.1_pt1 | contig 9418 bp, 8 predicted proteins | sample 1596071 | NCBI WGS metagenome assembly OJIZ01 (sample SAMEA4350127, study PRJEB24818) | metagenome | biome: human; feature: gut; material: faeces | place: Denmark | collected 2013-09
CGCCCACCGAGATCTACACTAGATCGCTCGTCGGCAGCGTCAGATGTGGTATAAGAGACAGACGTCGTGGTTGGAAAGGGGAAAGCCGTTATTTCTTGCTTAACGATTTACGCAATAACAAACGTGATTACCCTATGATGGTGCAACGTTATGTAGCGTTAGCTTTTGAGCAAAATGCGGTGCCAAAAGCGGCTGATATTCCTGTTCTAAAACCTTATTTAACCGTTGATCCAACTCAACAAGCAGAAACCTTAAAAAACTTTGAAAAACAGACCGCACTTTTAGGCGAACGTCCGATTATTGGATTTTGTCCGGGGGCGGAATTTGGCCCGGCAAAACGTTGGCCGCATTATCACTATGCTAAATTAGCCGAAATGCTGATTGAAAAAGGCTACGCAGTAGAATTATTTGGTTCACCAAAAGATGTGGACGCAGGAGAGCAAATCCGCAATGCGTTGCCTGCCGAGCTACAACCGTTCTGTTTGAATTTAGCAGGGCAAACAAACCTGAATCAAGCGGTAGATTTAATTGCTAACTGTACGGCAGTAGTGAGTAATGACAGTGGCTTAATGCATATTGCCGCTGCGACAGATCGTCCATTGGTTGCACTTTACGGCCCAACGAGCCCAACTTATACGCCACCATTATCAGATAAGGCTGTGATTATTCGTTTAATTGAAGGCGATTTAATTAAGGTGCGTAAAAGTACAGATAGCTCGGAAGGGTATCATCAAAGTTTGATTGATATTAAACCTGAAAATGTGGTAGAAAAACTGACCGCACTTTTAGACATTTAAGAAAGAGAGAATATAAAATGGAAGTGACATATCAACCCGTATTAGATAAAAATGAAGCCAAAGCGGTTCGTAAAATTAGTCGTAATGTTTATAAGCATAATAAATTTCGTAAGATGATGAGTTTAGGCGATCTTTTATTATATTTATTTTTCTTGCTTCCAAGTATTTTTCTTGCTTTTGAACTGATGGATTGGGGAGAGTATTTATATGATTGCTATGAAAATATCTTAGCTAATTATGCTGGGCATATATTATTGATTATCTCACTATGTTCTTTTTTTTATGCTGTTTGTCTGCGACCTTATTTAAATACCAAAGCTTTTCAAAGCCAAGTATATGAGGAAGCTAATAAGGAAAAAAGAACCATACGAATTAAAGAAGATGGGTTATGTTCTGAAATAGCTCTCTGCCAAACTTTATATAATTATCGGTACATTCATCATATCGAAAATCATTATGGTTACTTAACGATTCGAATTGGTAGTGGACAGTATTTATCTATTCCTCATTCAGCTTTTCAGGATGACGTTCATCGAGAAGCATTTGAAGCCGCTTTACGAGAAAAAATTAAAGCTTATCAAGCAGAGCCTTTAAGTAAATAGAAAAGGCTAAACAGGATATGTTAATGATATGAACCCTCTCCGCATACATTTACAATTAATTGGAATGGTGATTTTATGGGGCGCCTCTTGGCCTTGGGGACGAGTGGTTGCCCAAGCTATGCCGACATTTGTTGCTTCAAGCGTGCGCTTTTTTTTCGCCATTATTCCACTCATTATTTGGCTATATGCGGCGAATCGCTTCAAATATGCTAAACAACTGCGACCTAATCAATGGGTGGGGTTATTGTTAACGGCTTTGCTTGGGATCTTTGGTTATTCGACTTTCTTTATTTGGGGTTTGAAATATGTTCCAGCAGGGCAAGGAACGATGGTCGTTGCCTCTAATCCTGTCTTTACGATGTTTTTTGCTATTTTATTATTTAAAGAAAAATGGAATCGCTGGGTTGTATTAGGGATGATTATTGCGATTAGCGGTTCTTTGTTAGCCATGACAAAAGGGAATCCAACTAATCTCTTACAAAATTTTGGATTCGGTCAAATGTTATTGCTTTGTGCTTTAGTTTGCTGGGTTGCTTATACTTTATTGGCTCGTAAAGTATTAATCGGAATTGATTCTCTCACCGCCACCACGATTTCTTCTACTTTTGGTTTTTTCATGCTGACGTCGGCAGCATTATGGACGGAAAGTGCGGAAGATTGGGCAACCGTATTTCAATTAAATGGATCGCAATGGTTTAGTTTACTAGGTCTTGCATTTGGCTCAACAGTGTTGGCTTATGCATGGTATTTTGATGGTGTGAAACACTTAGGGGCAGGCAATGCCTCGGCTTACATTATTCTTGTGCCGATTTTAGGCATTTTATTTTCAGCCGTTTGGTTGAATGAACAAGTGGATTCCTCCTTAATTATTGGCGGCGTTTTAGCCGTATCTGGGCTTGGAATTATGCATTGGGGAAGAAGGTTAATCAAATGAAAGTATGCGTGATCAAAACGTCTTCTATGGGCGATATAATCCATACTTTGCCTGCACTGACTGATGCACAGCTTGCTATTCCTAATTTATCCATTGATTGGGTGGTGGAAGAGAATTTTACCGAAATCCCACGTTGGCATTCTGCCGTGAAACAAATCATTCCAATAGCCTTAAGACGTTGGCGAAAATCACCTTTTTCGGTTCAAACAAAAAATGAATGGAAATCTTACCGCACTTTATTACAAGCCAATCAATATGATGCTGTGATTGATGCTCAAGGGCTTTTTAAAAGTGCCTTTTTTGCGACACGCTTAACCAATGGCGTTAAGCATGGTTATGATCGAAAAAGTATCCGTGAACCGATTGCCTCCTTGTTCTACGATAAAAAATACGATATTTCTTATCAACAACATGCGGTAGAACGTATTCGCCAACTTTTTGCGCAAGCCTTATCTTATCCATTACCGAAAGCGAAAGGGGATTATGACATTGCCCGTCATTTTATTTCCGCAGATTCTATCGAGCCTTATGTGATCTTTTTTCATTCTACGACAAGAGATGAAAAGCATTGGCCAGAACGAGAATGGCGAAATTTAATCGAAAAACTGACCGCACTTTCTGTTCAAGTCCGTTTGCCTTGGGGAAATGAAAAAGAAAAGGCTAGAGCAGAGCGATTAGCAAAAGGATTATCTCACGTAGTTGTTTTACCTAAGCTTTCATTACATGAATTGGCTTATCAAATTGCTAATGCGAAAGCAGTGGTTTCGGTGGATACCGGGCTTGCCCACTTAACTGCTGCGCTGGATAAACCGAATATTACGCTTTATGGTGCAACGGATCCGACCTTAATTGGCTGTTATGGTAAAAATCAGCATTATTTAACGGCAAATTCAATGGGAAATATTACTTCAATGCAGGTCTTTTCTAGACTAAATGCCTTAATTAAATAGTTTGTAGAATAATTGGAAATGTATTGATCTAGATTAATTTTAGTCAAAATATTGTCTATTTTCTGATAGTTGGAAAAATTTAAGATTGACACATTTAGGTTATGATGTATAGACTAAAAAAGTTCAATTTTTATTAACTTCATTAAATAATAGGGAAAGCGTTATGAAAAAAACACTTCTTGCTTTATCTGTAGCTGCATTAGCAGCAGGTTCTGCACAAGCTTATAACTTCCACATTGACCAAACTGGTACGGATGTTGATTTCTATGGTTCTTTACGTGTTAAGTGGGAAAGCACGTCTAACAAAACTAACTATGTAGCGGGCGGTGAAAGCAAAGAGCACATCAACCACGCAGTAGATAACAATGGTTCACGTTTTGGTATTAAATTAAAACAAAGCTTAGGTGGTGATTTTTATGCATTAGGTCGTGCTGAATGGCGTATGCGTGGTGAAGCACCTTCACAACATGATTTTGATCATGTTTATACTCACTTCCTTTACGCTGGTTTTGGCCACAAACAATTTGGTGAGTTAACTTACGGTAACATGCCAACTATCACTGATGAAGTAAAACAAACCGACTTAGCAAATACTTACAGCTTATCTGATGGCTTATTAGATGGTTCTGCTCGTCGTGTAACTCAATACGTGTACAACGGTAACTATGGTGATAACAAAGTTAAATTTGGTGCGTACTACGGTGGTTCAAGCAAACGTAGCATGAAAAACCTTGATTTAACAAACAAACGTAAAAATGCTTGGGGTACAGGTCTTATCTTCAACCATGCAATTGATAGCATTCAAAATGTAACTGTAGCAGCAGGTTTTACTCGTGAAATTTCCGAAAATGCAAACAACACGTCATTATTCCGTAATGCTTATGGCTTAGGTTTAGCATATAACTTCGTTCACACCACTTATGGCTTAGATTTGGAGCGTCAAGTAACCAAAAACCAAGGTGACAAACGTACTAAAAATGAAGTGCGTGCGATTGTTCGTCAGGGTTTAAACGAAGATTGGAACGTTTATGCAATGTATGCATATAAAACAGATAAACACAGTAATAATACAGACAGAACTCGCCAATTCATGGTAGGTACTGAATACTATGTGTTTAACCAAGGTTCTTTAAAAGTGAAACCATTCTTAGAATGGCAAGCGACTCGTACTAAATACGAAAATAGCACTGTAGATCGTAGCCGTGATTTCAAAACTGTTATCGGTTTACGTGCATACTGGTAATTTATCAGTTTAATTTTATAAAGCGAGCGGATAGTGAAAGCTATCCGCTTTTCTTTTTGGCTTGTAATTTTGATTTTCACCCCCATAATACTGCACAGGCACAAAGTGCGGTAACAAAACGACATCTTTTTTGAACGTTTACAATTTATTCTCAAAATTGACCGCACTTTTTACTCAAAGAATAAATAGGAACAAATAATGAATTACACTCAAGACAATGACAAACTTTACCGTTACCTTTTCCAAAACCGTGCCGTGCGTGGTGAATGGGTACGATTAAACCAAACCTTTACTGATACATTGAATACTCATCATTATCCAAAAGCGGTACAAAACTTACTGGGCGAGATGATGGTGGCAACGAATTTGTTGACCGCCACATTAAAATTTAATGGCAATATTACGGTTCAAATTCAAGGTGATGGTCCATTAAAATTAGCCTTAGTTAATGGCAATGATCAGCAACAAATTCGTGCATTAGCACGTGTGCAAGGTGATATTCAAGACGGCATGAGCCTACATGATATGATTGGCAAAGGTGTGTTAGTGATTACGATTGCACCAAACGAGGGTGAGCGTTATCAAGGTGTTATCGGTTTAGATAAACCAACCATTACGGAATGTTTAGAAGACTATTTTGTCCGTTCAGAGCAATTACAAACGCAACTTATTATTCGCACGGGTGAATATGACGGTAAAGCCGTTGCCGCTGGAATGTTGCTACAGATTATGCCGGATGGTCAAGGTACACCAGAAGATTTTGAACATTTAACGACCTTAGCTGCAACAGTCAAAGATGAGGAGTTATTTGGATTACCTGCAGAAGAATTGCTTTATCGTTTATATCATGAAGAAGTAGTGGAAGTTTTTGAACCGCAAACTGTTTCTTTCTTCTGCGGTTGCTCACCTGAACGTTCTGGTGCAGCATTGTTGCTGATTCCAGAAGCTGAAATTGATGAAATCTTAGAAGAGCATAAAGGCAGTATTGATATGCAGTGTGAATGTTGTGGCACACATTACTTCTTCAATAAAGAAGCGATTGATAAACTCAAACAAGCCCAATAAGAAAAACCCCCGTTTAGTATAACGGGGATTTTTTATAGCCTTTTATTGTTGAACTTGTTCCAAACAATGTTTGATAGCGTCCGGAATCGAGCCACCATGATTTTTATTGGGAATGGAAATAAATTCCACGGAATTACCTTGTTTTTCCAATATTTCCGCCAACTGATGCGCATTGATTGTTCGCATTTGTTTCCGTTGATTAATACGTTGTAATTGTTCTTCGGTGATATTTGGATCCTGCTCAGGATGGTCTTCATAATAGCCTAATGTAATCTGGATATGTGATGGTTTTTGGCGAATCCAAGGTTCGGTTTGAGGTAAAAATGAACCATTCCCCCACCAAAGAGAAGGGCTTGCCAAGGTGTAATATTGAAATAAATCTGGTTGATGGAAGAGCACGTACAATCCAAATAACCCACCAAAAGAATGGCCAAAGAAATATTGTTTTTCCTTATTGATGTCGAAATGTTGTTCAATATAAGGCTTTACGTCTTGTTGAATAAAACGTAAGAAATCGGCAGCTTTCCCTCCTTTGGCGAATTCGGCACCTTCTGCAGGAAAGGTGTAGTCTCTCGTGCGTTCTTCAATGACATAAGCTTTATCTGATACATAACCGATACCGATAATAAGCGGGAGAGTTTTATTGGGATTGACAGCATTCACGGCCATTGGAAATTGAGCATTGCCATCTAACGTGTAAAGTGCGGTCAGTTTTTGCGATGTTTTTGGTGGTACCGCAATAAACAAGCGGTAATGTTTGTCTTCAAAGGTAAAATCTTTTTGTTGAATTTGATACATTTTTTTCATGTTTTCTTGAATAGGTGGAATCTTAAAGTCGGGTTCTGCTTGCGTGCTTTGCGTAAACATCAGCAGACAAAATAAAAAGGGTAAACGCAGAAATGAGAACATGGTTATCGCATTTTAAGTTGATAATGGTTCTCACTATATCGGAAATATGAGGGGTAAATCAACCTTGTCGTATTCCAGTCTCTTAAACCACCTAGAAAGGGGTAGAATTTTCCAATGAATGTTCAAAAATGAGATCTAGTTAACATTTTTTTTTTGACAATTCCCATACAATAAACATAGGAAAAAATTTTAAACTTTTTAATCAAGAGGTGAACTATGACTGATGTTAAAAACGTAATTAAAGAACTTGAAGCCGTTAGTATTCGTGATGTTAAAGAAGTGGTTTATAACCCAAGTTATGAACAACTTTTTGAAGAAGAAACAAAACCAGGCTTAGAAGGCTTTGAAAAAGGGACACTTACCACAACTGGCGCGGTGGCTGTTGATACAGGGATCTTTACCGGTCGTTCACCGAAAGATAAATATATCGTTTTAGATGATACCACAAAAGATACAGTGTGGTGGACGTCTGATGTAGCGAAAAACGATAATAAACCAATGACTCAAGAAACGTGGTCAAGCTTGAAAGGTCTTGTGACTAAACAACTTTCTGGTAAACGTTTATTTGTGGTGGATGGTTTCTGTGGTGCAAGTGAAAAAGACCGTATCGCAGTGCGTATTGTGACGGAAGTCGCATGGCAAGCACACTTTGTGAAAAATATGTTCATTCGTCCAACAGAAGAACAATTAAAAACTTTTAAACCAGATTTCGTGGTCATGAACGGTTCTAAATGCACCAACCCGAACTGGAAAGAACAAGGTTTGAACTCTGAAAACTTCGTTGCATTCAACTTAACTGAGCGTATCCAATTAATCGGTGGTACTTGGTACGGCGGCGAAATGAAGAAAGGTATGTTCTCAATGATGAACTACTTCCTACCACTTAAAGGTGTAGGTGCAATGCACTGTTCTGCTAACGTAGGTAAAGACGGTGATGTAGCAATCTTCTTCGGTTTATCAGGTACAGGTAAAACCACCCTTTCAACTGATCCAAAACGTGAATTAATCGGTGACGATGAGCACGGTTGGGATGATGTAGGTATCTTCAACTTTGAAGGTGGTTGCTACGCGAAAACTATCCATCTTTCTGAAGAAAATGAGCCAGATATCTATCGTGCAATCCGTCGCGATGCGTTATTAGAAAACGTAGTGGTTCGTGCTGATGGTTCAGTTGATTTCGATGATGGTTCTAAAACTGAAAATACTCGTGTGTCTTACCCAATTTATCACATTGATAATATTGTTAAACCAGTATCTCGTGCAGGTCATGCAACGAAAGTAATTTTCTTAACTGCGGACGCATTCGGTGTGTTACCGCCAGTGTCTAAATTGACACCAGAGCAAACCAAATACTACTTCTTATCTGGTTTCACTGCTAAATTAGCTGGTACAGAGCGTGGTATTACTGAGCCAACTCCAACTTTCTCAGCATGTTTCGGTGCAGCGTTCTTAACTCTCCACCCAACACAATATGCTCAAGTGTTAGTTAAACGTATGCAAGCTGCTGGTGCAGAAGCTTACTTAGTTAATACTGGTTGGAACGGTACAGGTAAACGTATCTCAATCAAAGATACTCGTGGTATTATCGATGCCATCTTAGATGGTTCTATTGAAAAAGCAGAAATGGGCGAGTTACCAATCTTTGATTTAGCGATTCCAAAAGCATTACCAGGTGTAGATCCAGCGATCTTAGACCCACGTGATACTTATGCAGATAAAGCACAATGGGAAGCGAAAGCGAAAGATCTTGCTGGACGTTTTGTGAAAAACTTCGAAAAATATGCGACCAACGCAGAAGGTAAAGCACTTATCGCAGCAGGTCCAAAAGCTTAATTAGAGAATATCGTATCTAATTAAACATTTCTAAAAATAACCGCACTTTGATTTAAAAACCAAAGTGCGGTTTTTTATATTAAGTTTTTTGCGAGCTATTCTTTTGCTACGGTGAGAATAGACCAAATATAAGCCAATATAACCAATACCGCAGATACAGAAAACATTATGCTTATCACATCAACGAAAAAGAAACTTTCCAGAATCGGTTTAGTGAAGATGCGTTCCGCATATCTCGCGACAAAAGTGATGATATAAGCCCATAAAGCCCAGGTAACTATATCTAGTACAAAGCTTTTGGCTTTAATCAGCAAGGGAAGGCTGCTACCTTTATTAATAACCATCAATTGTTGTAAAGTGGCGGTTGCCATTATTTAAACTCCTCTGTCAGGGCTTGTCCAGACAGCTAGCTTGGACTTGTTTCTAAAAATCGCTTTTGGGATTCCAACGAGTAACGTTACCGTATTAAGTAACCAATAAACATAGGGATACCAAATGCAGGAAATTCCATATTGGATCAATCCTTTTTCATAACGTGAATCAATGTATAAGCTTAAGAGACACTGTAAGAAGAAGGAAAAAAACATGATCGAGATATTTGTTTCAAACAGCTCCATGTTTTGAATACCTATACCTAAGGTAATCTTCCGGTATAGTGCAAGCGCAACCAGTACAACTAATAAGATTGCCCAAGTTGCGGTAACAAAATATTCAGCATACATTGGCCATAGACGGCGGTTTCTCCAACGCCAGACCTGAGGGAAATATTTGAGAATGGTTTCAGCACCACCTTGTGCCCAGCGTAAACGCTGTTTGTATAAGCCATAAAGACGTTCAGGCATTAATACCCAACATAAGGCACGAGGCTCATACATGATGTTGTAACCAGCCGTTTGAATTTTCCAACTAACATCAATGTCTTCGGTGATCATGTTGGTGCTCCAGCCACCGATTTCCTCCATCACATCTTTGCGGAAGAGACAACATACGCCGGATACCGTGAAAATGGTTCCCATCAGACTTTGAGCGCGTTTGATTAGGCCAATGATGGAGCTAAATTCAGACACCTGTAAACGACCTAAGAT
>OJIZ01000340.1_pt1 | contig 9075 bp, 8 predicted proteins | sample 1596071 | NCBI WGS metagenome assembly OJIZ01 (sample SAMEA4350127, study PRJEB24818) | metagenome | biome: human; feature: gut; material: faeces | place: Denmark | collected 2013-09
CGTCATCGTGTCGTAGCGATTGAAGAAGGACGTATTGTTCGTGATGAAGAGGAAGGAGAGTACGGTTACCATGATTAGACGCTTTTTCCGCCATTTAGGAGAATCGATTAAGAATCTCAAACGTAATTTATTGTCGACACTTACGGCAGTATTTTCGGTAATGATTGTTCTTTCACTTTTAGGTGTCTTTGGCTCTGTTATCTTAAATACACAGAAATTGGCTTCAGATATTGAAAAGAATATTCAGGTCAATGTCTACCTGGATCCAGATTCATCAGATGCCTCGAAAACAGTTAAGGAACTTTCTGGACAGATTGTAGCTAATAAAGACTACCATAAGATTTATGATGCTTTGACCAAAATCAAAGGTGTAGATAAGGTTACCTTCTCTAGCAAAGAAGAACAAAAGAAACAACTCATTGAAACAATGGGGTCAAGTTTCGAGACAGCGACTGGGGATGCTAACCCACTATCAGATGTTTACATCGTTCAAACGAAATCACCAGATGATGTCAGTCGAGTTGCTAAGGAAGCTAAAGCCATTCAGGGCGTTGATAATGCTAACTTTGGTGGGTCAGATACCGAAATTCTGATGTCTACTATGAAACGTGTTCAGTTCTGGGGCATCATTGCTACAGCTCTCTTAACGATTGTGGCTGTCCTATTGATTTCAAATACCATCCGTATTACCATTATGTCCCGTGCGACTGAAATTCAAATCATGCGTTTGGTAGGTGCCAAGAATTCATATATTCGTCGTCCCTACTTGATGGAAGGCGCTTGGATTGGTGCACTTGGTGCTATCATTCCTTCAGGACTGATTTATCTTTTGTATCACATGGTTTACTCATCTTTGAACCCTGATTTTGTCAAAGGTGGTATTTCGATGTATGATCCAGAGTGGTTTGTCTATGCGGTTATCGGAACCCTCTTTGCAGTCGGTATCATTATCGGTTCGATTGGGTCACGTATGGCAATGCGCCGTTATTTGAAATACTAAAGAGATTAAAGGAGAACCAAATTGGTTCTCTTTTTGTTTGTCAAGAGAATCAGAAAGCAGATTTTCAACTATATCTCAAAATCGTTTGCTCAAAGCCCAAATCCAATCCCATATTTGGTATAATATTTAAAAAACATTGGAAAAGAGATGCATTATGACAAAGTTAGCTACCATTTGTTATATTGACAATGGAAAGGAGCTTTTGCTCCTACATCGTAATAAAAAGCCTAATGATGTTCATGAAGGAAAGTGGATTTCTGTTGGGGGAAAACTAGAAGCGGGAGAAACGCCTGACGAATGTGCTCGTCGTGAAATTCTCGAGGAAACCCATTTTACAGTGACTGAGATGGATTTTAAAGGGATGATTACCTTTCCAGAATTTACCCCCGGTCATGATTGGTATACCTATGTCTTTAAGGTAACTGGTTTTGAAGGAGAACTCATCTCAGATGAGGAGTCTCGTGAAGGAACGCTTGAATGGGTACCTTATGATGAGGTCTTATCTAAACCAACTTGGGAAGGTGACTACGAGATCTTCAAGTGGATTCTTGAAGATAAGCCTTTCTTCTCTGCAAAATTTGTCTATGATCGTAACCAAAACTTAGTAGACAAGACTGTAACCTTTTATGATAAATAGGGAGGAACTATGAAGCGTAAAAAAACAGAACATTTTTCAGAAACATGGTTTTTTAAGTGGATATTGAATAATCAGGCTGTTGTAGCCTTTTTCATCTTACTTTTGATTGGTTTGACGGTTTTGATTTTCACCAAGATAAGTCCTATTTTTTCACCCGTCATTCAGTTTATGACCATTATTATGTTGCCATTGGTTATTTCCATGCTCCTTTATTATTTAATAAAACCTTTGGTACTACTTGTAGAAAGAACCGGACTAAACCGAACCATGTCTATCTTGGTTATCTATGCTATCCTTGGTTTGCTCTTGGTCTGGGGAATTTCGACGGCTATTCCTAGCTTACAAAATCAAATTTTGATTTTAATAAGAAATGCACCATCATATATTGCACGTGCCAATAGTGAGACGGAACGTTGGATTAATCTTCCTATTCTTTCCAATTTCCACGGTGATCTAGAGTCCATGCTTAGTGATTTCTCAGCGAGAATGGTCAACTATGCTGAGAACTTTTCTTCATCGGCTTTGACATGGGTTGGGACTTTTGCAAGCACAGTAGCAAGGGTGACAGTAGCTATTATTTTGGCACCTTTCATTCTCTTCTACCTTTTAAGAGATAGCCAAAAGATGAAACATAGCTTTGTCTCAGCCTTACCAACTCGCTTTCGAGAAACAACTGTTCGTATGCTTTCAGATATTAATAATCAGCTCGAAGGCTATGTTCAAGGCCAGGTTACAGTCGCTATTGTCGTTGCCATTATGTTCTGTATTATGTTTAAGATTGTAGGTCTTCGATATGGTATGACTTTTGGTATTATGGCAGGTTTTCTAAACATGGTTCCTTATCTAGGAAGTTTTCTTGCTATGGTACCAGTTGTAATCATGGGACTGGTACAAGGACCTGCTATGCTGATCAAGGTCCTCATCATTTTTGTCATCGAGCAAACTATTGAAGGACGTTTTGTTTCTCCACTTGTTTTGGGAAATAAACTAAGTATTCACCCGATTACCATTATGTTCATTCTCTTGACAGCAGGCTCTCTGTACGGTGTTTGGGGTGTTCTATTGGGTATTCCAATCTATGCCTCTGTCAAGGTTGTTGTTAAAGAGATTTTTGATTGGTACCGTTCTGTAAGTAATCTTTATCAAGATGATTTAGAAAATGAAGGACAAAAAGACGATGTTAAATAGTGAAAAAATGGTTGCCTCTATTGGAAACCAAGATTTAGACCACGCAGACAAATATTTTAAAAAAGCTTTACGAGAAGACCCTGCAGAGGTTCTTGTTGAGTTAGGTCAATACTTAGAGTCTATTGGTTTCTTACCTCAGGCACAAGAAATTTACGAAAAAGTTCGTTTTGATTTTCCAGAGGTTAATGTCAATCTAGCACAAATTGCGGCTGAAGATGGCGATATTGAAGAGGCATTCCTCTATTTGGATGCCATACCTGAAGACTCTGACGACTATTTGTCTGCTTTAATTGTAAAGGCAGACCTCTACCAAATGGAGGGATTGACGGATGTGGCACGTGATAAGTTGTTGGAGGCAAGTCAATTATCAGATGACTCATTGATTATTTTTGGCTTGGCTGAGATGGAATTTGAACTTGGAAATTTTGAACAAGCTATTCAATACTATGCTAGATTGGATAATCGTGACCTCCTGGCAATGACTGGCGTTTCTACTTATGAGCGTATTGGTAAGGCTTATGCCAGTCTTGGTAAGTTTGAAGCTGCTCGTGAATTTTTGGAAAAAGCCATTGAAATTGAATACGATGATACCATTGCTTTTGAATTAGCCACTTTGCTCTATGATCAAGAAGAGTATCAAAAAGCTAATTTTTACTTTAAGCAGATAGAAATCATGTCTGCTGACTTCGAGGGTTATGAGTATTTTTACGCCTTGTCCTTACATGCAGAACATAAAACTGAAGAAGCATTACGTATGGCACAACAAGGGATTTCAAAAAATGCTTTTGATGTTCAATTACTTTTGTTAACATCACAGTTATCCTACGAGTTGCATGACACTCAATCTGCTGAATCTTATCTGAAGCAAGCCTTACCACTCGCTGAGGACCAAGATGAGATTGTTCTACGTTTAAGTACTCTCTATTTAGAAGAAGAACGTTACGAGGATCTGGTAGCTTTAGCCGATTACGAAGTTGATTCTGTTTTGGCTCGTTGGAACATTGCCAAGGCCTACCAAGCACTTGATGATGAAGAAGAAGCTTTTCAAATCTATCAAGATTTGGCTACAGATTTATCTGAAAATCCTGAATTCCTCCATGATTATGCATATATCCTGAGGGAATTTGGTTACAGAGATCAGGCGCGTGCAACGGCAGAAAAATACCTTGCCTTAGTTCCAGATGATGTCAATATGCAAACATTTCTTGAGGATTATTAAGCTGCGAAAGGCTTTAATCCTTGGTTTAAAGAGAGGGAGAGATACATTGAGCTTGTTCACTCCCTCTTTTTTTATTTCTCTATTTATGTTATGATTTTATTAGAACCCATAAGGAGTAAGTATGGTTAAGAGAGATTTAATTCGAAATATTATCATAGCAGTTCTTGCCATTGTAGTGATTTTGTTGTTAAGAGCATTTGTCTTTTCAACACACCGTGTGACTGAAGGTCAGGCGAATGACTATATTCATGCTGGTGATTATGTTACTTTCAATAAAAATGTTGAACCTCAGAAAAAAGATTTTATTCTTTATACAGTTAATGGCAAGGATTATATTGGTCGTGTTATTGCTGGTGAGGGCAAGAGCGTGACAGCTATGGATGATTTCCTTTATGTCAATGATAAGTCAGTTGACGAAGCCTATATTAGCAAGGATAAATCAGCTTATTTGGCGACAGTTTCACCTGGGAATTTCTTTACTGATGATTTTTCCATTGCAACATTGACAGATAATAAACAAACTAAGATTGAAAAAGGTCAATACCTTGTACTGAACGATAACCGCCGTAATACAGATGATAGTCGTAAGTTTGGTCTCATTGAAAAAGACCAAATTAAAGGTGTTATCTCTTTCAGATTGTATCCTCTATCACGTTTTGGTTTCGTTGATGTCGATTAATATTTCAATACTACTAAAAAAGCTAGGAACTTTTGATAAGTTTCTAGCTTTTTTTGCGAATAAATTGGTGAAGGTTTATTTTATGACTCTATGATAGTGATAGTTTAATTGTCTTAAAATGAATCAGCAGAAATTGTAAGTAGAAAAGGAAATTAAGATGCAATTAGGATTTCATTTTGGATTTAAGAAAAGCAAAGCTTATGGACTGTGCGGTGTTATGCTAGCAATCTTATTTTTAGGAATGTCTGGTCAATCGGTGAAAGCAGATGAAATGTTGTCACCAACTGATACATCTTCAACTTTGAAAGAAAGTACAGATAATCATGAGGCAAGTTATTCTGAAGTGGGAGTACACGATGATTCAACGAGCCAAATGAATCTACAAAGTGAAAAGGTATTAGAGGAGGAGCAAACAAGTCTGGCAGATTCTTCAAAAATAGCTGTCTTAACCAATAGTTTTGTGACCACAAGCTCTTATCAAGAAGCAGATGATCCTAGCGAAATTGATCAGAATCAAAGTCAATTTCTTAGTGCCATTAAGCAAGGAGCTATGGATGGAGCCAAGGAAGGGGTCCTTCCTTCTATTACGGCAGCACAAGCTATCCTAGAAAGTGGTTGGGGAAGCTCTGAACTTGCTAAGGCTCCCAACAATAATCTTTTTGGCATTAAGGATTCAGGGGACTGGAATGGAGAAATCGTGACTGTCCCTACCCAGGAATATGTTAATGGTGACTATATCACAGTCAATGCTGCTTTTCGAAAATATGCCTCATGGAATGATAGCGTAGTAGACCATGCAAAATTTTTCACGAGTACCGAGTGGCGAAAAAACAATTACCGAAAAGTTGTAAATGAAACAGATTATCGCATTGCGGCTCAGGAACTTAAGAATGCAGGATATGCGACAGATCCAAGTTACGCTGGAAAACTTATCTCTTTGATTGAAGCCTATAAACTTTATGAATGGGATGCAGTGAGCAATACGACCAACTCCGTCCTAGAAAATGAAGGAGTAGAGAGTCAAAATCCTAAAGCCGATCTCGCTATCACTGGTCTCAACAATGCTACTGGTAACTATGATCTTGTTATCTCAAACTTGGTTGCGCCACAAGGTTTCAAAGAAGTTCTAGTTCCAACTTGGTCAGAAAAAAACGGTCAAGATGACATCATCTGGTACAAGGCAGCTAAGCAAGCTAATGGAGACTATAAGGTAACCGTTCGTTCAAGCAACCATAAGGGTGATAGCGGTCTTTATAATTCTCATGTCTATTTGGTTGACAATGATGGTAAATACATTGGCCTAGGTGGCAAACAAGTGACACTTGATATCACTAAGACTCAGGGAACTTTGACTATTGTCAATAATGATAAAAATCGTGGAACTTTTGATGTTCTTATCACCAATCTGACGAATCCAAGTGGTATTTCAGGTGTCCTTATCCCAGTCTGGTCTGAGCAAAATGGCCAGGATGATCTTGTTTGGCATAATGCTACAAAACAGGATGATGGTTCTTATAAAGTGACTATTTCAGCAAGCCAACACAAGTGGAATTCAGGCAAGTACATCGTTCATGGCTATATTGTTGATGTTTCAGGTAAGAATATCGGCTTTGGGGCAACTTCAGCTGATGTGGTAGCCCCTAAGAAAATCGGTTCAGCATCAAGAGGAAACTACGATGTTTTAAATAAGGTTGTCTATCTCGATGCTGGGCATGGTGGCTATGATCCAGGTGCTTCTTACTTTGGTATTTCTGAAAAGAGCTTGACCTTGGCTATCCAAAGTCGTGTGAAAGCTAAATTAGAAGCAGAAGGGTATCAAGTTGTGACCACTCGCACAAGTGATACCTATGTTGATTTGACGGATCGTTCACGTGCAGCCAATGCCTCTGAATCAGATATCTTCGTAAGTATTCACATCAATGCTTCAGGAAGTTCTGCAGCACAGGGAATTGAGACTTATTATTACCAACCTTACGCAGAATACCCATCACGTATTAATGCAACCTACCATGCTAATCCGACTCGATTGAGCATGAGTGATACCTTGGCCAATGCCATCCAGTCTAGCCTGATTAATGCGACTGGCGCTCAAAACCAAGGCGTGAAACGTCAAACCTTTGCGGTCTTGCGTGAGACAACAGCTCCAGCAGTCCTTCTTGAATTAGGTTTCTTGTCAAATCCACAAGAAGCAGCTCGTTTGAAGACCTCTGCTTATCAGGAGACTTTAGCTAATGCCATCGTAGCAGGGATTAAGTCTTACTACGAAAAAGAATCTAAAGTTTAAGTTATATGTTAACCCGTCATTATGATGGGTTTTTATGCTATAATTGAGGTAAATACTAAATACAACAAAAGGAGTGCTTATGGCCTACGATTTACTCTTAGAGCGTTTTTTACGTTACGTCAAAATCAATACACGTAGTGATGAAAATGCGACAAGAACGCCAACAACACAAAGCCAGGTGGATTTTGCCTTGAAGGTTTTAAAACCAGAATTAGAAGAACTAGGTTTAAGTAATATTCATTATTTGGAAAGTAATGGTTACCTAGTGGCAACCCTTCCGGCTAACGATGACAAGTTAACACGTAAGATTGGTTTCATCTCTCATATGGATACCGCTGATTTTAATGCAGAGGGAGTGTCACCGCAAGTCATTGACTCTTATGATGGAGGTATCATTCCTCTTGGAAATTCAGGTTATAACCTAGACCCAGCTGATTTTCCAAATCTCAAGAATTATGTCGGTCAGACACTTATTACGACAGATGGGACCACCCTTCTTGGAGCTGATGATAAGTCTGGTATTGCTGAGATTATGACAGCCTTGGCTTATTTGAAGGCTCATCCTGAAATCAAACATTGTGAGATTCGTGTAGGCTTTGGTCCTGATGAAGAAATTGGAATCGGTGCAGATAAATTTGATGTCGAAGATTTTGATGTCGATTTTGCTTACACAGTTGACGGTGGACCTTTGGGTGAATTACAGTATGAAACTTTCTCTGCAGCAGGAGCAGAACTTACCTTCCACGGACGCAATGTCCACCCTGGAACAGCAAAAGACCAAATGGTTAATGCCCTGCAGTTGGCAATTGATTTTCATAATCAGTTGCCAGCAGAAGAACGCCCTGAGTTGACAGATGGCTATCAAGGTTTCAACCATCTTCAAACCATGACAGGTACTGTTGAGGAAGCAAAATCTTCTTATATCATCCGTGATTTTGAAACAGAGTCTTTTGAAAATCGAAAAGCAGTCTTCCAAAAAATTGCCGATGAAATGAATAAAGCTTACGGTCAGATACGAGTTGATCTGGTACTTAAAGATCAATACTATAATATGCGTCAGGTGATTGAAAAAGATATGACGCCTGTTGAGTTGGCTAAGGGCGTTATGGAGGAATTGGATATTACGCCAGTTATTGAACCTATTCGTGGCGGAACAGATGGCTCAAAGATCTCATTTATGGGTATTCCAACTCCAAACCTATTTGCTGGTGGCGAAAATATGCATGGTCGATATGAGTTTGTTTCTTTGCAGACAATGGAAAAAGCCGTAGATGTTATTCTTGGAATTGTCAGTAAACCTTAATTGAGCTTGCTAAATACTGATTTTATGGTAAAATTAGAAGTAATGGAGGTGCTGAGATGATTAAAATTTTCGGCAAGTATCGTTACCATTGGCAACCCGAATTATCTTGGCTGATTATCTACTGGTCTTTAGCCGTCACGCCAATCTTTATTGCGGCGGCCCTTCTATTCGAGTTGTACTCGGTGCCCTCACATATTTTGATGCTCTTTACTATTTTCGTTGCCTTGTTTGGTTTAGGTTTCCATCGATACTTTATTATTGAAGATCATGGGATTCTGCGTATTGTTTCTTTCAATATTTTTAGACCACGCAAAGTGAAAATTAGTGATATTGAAAAAGTCGAAGTGATTAAAACTGGCCTGTGCCTTATTTTTAAAAATGGTAAAAAACGTCAGTTTTATATGAGAAAGTGGCCTAAGAAATATTTCTTAGATGCATTAGCCCTTCACCCTGCTTTCAAAGGTGAGGTAGAGTTATTGGATCACATGACAAACTTTGATTACTTTGCCTTTTATGAGGAATCAAAAAAAGCCCTGAAGCTTAAACTTCGCAAATAAGGGCTTTAGTGGGACAAGACTTGACGGCAGTCAAAGTCTCAGGGCTATTTTCAATAATTTGATTGAGTTGGTCGCTGTCTTTGAACCTAACAATACCTTCGTCATCATAATCAAAGACGGGAGAGTAGGTTTGGCACAAACCACAAGCGATACATTTTTCTGGAATTAATGATACTTTCATAGTATTATTTTAAAATAGATTTATTGT
>OJIZ01000342.1_pt1 | contig 8949 bp, 7 predicted proteins | sample 1596071 | NCBI WGS metagenome assembly OJIZ01 (sample SAMEA4350127, study PRJEB24818) | metagenome | biome: human; feature: gut; material: faeces | place: Denmark | collected 2013-09
TTAAGCACGCCGCCAGCGTTCGTCCTGAGCCAGGATCAAACTCTCCAAGATATCTTGAAGCTATTTGAATAGCTCATTATTTGTTGTCGTTACATTTAAGTAACTTTGAATTATGGTTGGTTTTGACATTGTCAAAACCCGCACTCTGGCATATGTTCAATCATATGATTGATTACCTATCATTGTTCAGTTTTCAAAGATCTGTTATCAGTTTCACGCTTCAGTGAAGCGCCACCTGACGACTTGATTATAATAACATGTGAGCACTTTCATGTCAACACATTTTATAATCTTTTTTGAAGTTCTTTCGAACTTCAAAGTGTATTTCTACACTCATTAAGAAACAGTCGTTCGAACGACTGTATGGATATTATAGTATAACAAAAAAATAATGGCAACCCCCAATTCTCAACTTCACACAACTTTCATTGCACATTCATTTTTCGACCTAAAACTAAAGATTGATTTTATACAATCTATTTTGTATAATGTAGCTGTAATATAGACTCTTTCACTTATGTAGTTATATAGTTGTATACCATTTAATACTATATTTTAATTTTGAATTAGCTCTATATTTCAATTTAGTCTTTTATTATGGTAGTTATTATTAATACTATAATAATGTGTAAGGAGATTGAGTATGAAATTATCCAAACGTTTATTATCCAAAACAGTTGCTATTGCTGCGGTATGTGCAACTATGACCACTGCAGCCTTTGCTGCACCACAAGGTACATTTGATACCTCTGAAATTCAAATTACAGGCGAAGCCTCTCGTTCTGTAGCACCTAACTATGCGATTTTAACACTTGGTATTACTAGTGAAAACACTAATATCAATGCTGCAAAATCCAATAACGATCGCATCATGAGTGATTTAATCAGCAAGTTAGGTCATTTAGGTATCGACAAAAAAGATATTTACACATCTAATATTTCTATTAACCCTACAAGTGATTATCAAGATGGCAAACGAATCAACACTGGTTATAGTGTAGCAAATCGTGTAACTGTAAAAATCAACAATCTTGATAATGTAGGAAAGGCTGTTGACGCTGCTGTTAGCGCTGGCGCTAACGATATCAATAACCTTTCATTCCAAAATGATGTATCTCAACAACTGTCTGATTCTTTAACTACCGAAGCAATTCAAGACGGTCGTCATAAAGCTGAGGTTATTGCTGCAGCCCTTGGTCGTACTTTAGGCCCTGTAAAAACTGTTGCTATTAGCACACCACAAACAAGCTCTATGGACTCTGGTTCCTATCGTAACGCCGTAATGTTAAAAGCGTCTCTCGAAACTGCTACTCCTGTTGAAAAAGGATCATTAGTAGTTTCTCAAGACGCTAATATTACTTATTATTTACAATAGAATTTTCTGGTACCACACCTTCGTGGACCGCTACAATGCCTCCTGTCAATTCATGATAGGTGGCATTTTCATATCCTAAAGATTTCCAGATTTCAAGAATCTCGCTTTGATGAGGATATCTGCGTAAGGATTCTGGCAACCATGCATAAGAAGAATTATCCTTACTTAACTTACCTAAAATAGGTAATATATAGGAGAAGTAGAAATTATATAACTGTTTAAAACCAAACATGCTTGGCTTTGCGAGTTCTAACACAACTACTTTCCCACCTGGCTTTACAACACGTTGCATTTCAGATAGCACTTGTTTAATATCTGGCACATTACGCATTGCAAATCCGCTCATAGCAGCATCAAATGTGTTATCTGCATATGGTAATGCCATCGCATCACCTTGAACAAGATTAACTTGATCTATTAAACCAGCATCTTCAATGCGTACACGACCTTGATCAAGCATCTCACTATTAAAGTCCAAAGCCTCTACTTTTAATGTTGGTTCTTGACGTAACGCTTCCTTTGTAAACACACAGGTACCACATGCTACATCAAGCACACGTTGGTGAGGACCAATATTCATTGCTTTTACAGAGAATTTGCGCCAAAAATAATCTTGTCCAAAGCTTAAGACTGTATTCATTAAATCATAGTTTTTTGCAATATTAGAAAAAACACCTTGTACAAATTGCTCTTTATCGGCATACGTTTTAAATTCTTTAGTATTCATTATGGTCCTTTCACTAATCAAGAACTATATTCAAACTCTTTACTCGCATAGTATATCATACTATGCCCCCTATCAAAAGAATCCTATTATATATACTATATATAGTAATTATGTAATGAGCACATATTTAGTTAAAACCATATATTCACTACTGTTAAAATTAGTATATTACAAAATAAATATCGTTATCAATCACAGTAGATCTAATTTAACTATATATAAATGACTATGATATTATCTATTGCCACCATCCTGTGTTCGTTGTATAATGACATATGTCCATGACGAAAAGATATCTTTTCCATGGTCTTTTATTAGTTTTTATTAAGTATTGGAGTGTACTATGAATCGATTTGTAAAAACAATCAATAGAGTCAGTCTAATCCAACAAATTATCATAGGTTTGATTATTGGTATTTTGACAGCTCTATACGTGCCAGAATTGGCAAATGAACTCGCTTTATTAGGCGTTCTATTTGTTGGTGCTTTAAAAGGGATTGCACCAATCCTCGTATTCTTCCTTGTAATTGCAGCCATCAGTAAACACCGTTCTGGTCAAAAAACAGGTATGGGCTCTGTAATCACATTATATTTATTAGGTACATTCCTTTCTGCAGCACTTGCTGTAGTCGTAAGCTTTATGTTCCCTACTACATTACACCTTGCAGCTAGTGCAGCCGATGCAGCTCCACCACAAGGTATCGTAGAGGTAATGAAAACACTTTTAAAAAATATTGTTGATAATCCAGTAAAAGCCTTGATGACTGCTAACTATATCGGTATTTTAGGCTGGGCACTTATCATTGGTGGCGCTTTACGCCATGCACCAATGAATACTAAGGAAGTAATGGAGTCTATCGCTCAAGCTATTACAACTGTAGTAGGTTGGATTATCCGCTTTGCTCCTCTTGGTATCATGGGTCTCGTAGCTGACTCTATTGCTACTAACGGTATTGAAGCTTTAATTGGTTATTTCCAATTACTCGTATTACTACTTGGTTCTATGATTTTCGTAGCATTAGTAGTAAACCCGCTTTTATCTTTTGTATACCTTCGTCGCAATCCATATCCATTGGTATTCAAATGTTTGCGTGAATCTGCTATCTATGCATTCTTTACTCGTAGCTCTGCAGCAAACATTCCTGTTAACCTCGATTTAGCAAAACGTTTAAAACTTAACCCTGATATGTATTCCGTATCCATTCCATTGGGTGCAACAATCAACATGGGTGGTGCAGCGATCACAATTACAATCATGACATTAGCTGCTGCCCATACACTTGGAATCGTTGTAGATATCCCTACAGCAATTCTCTTATCTGTTATTGCTACTATCGGTGCTTGTGGTGCTTCTGGCGTTGCTGGTGGTTCCCTACTTCTAATTCCTCTTGCTTGTTCTCTATTTGGTATCTCCAATGACATCGCAATGCAAGTTGTAGGCGTAGGCTTCATCATTGGCGTTTTACAAGACTCCACTGAAACAGCACTTAACTCCAGTACAGATATTCTCTTCACTGCTACTGCAGATTATGCAAAACGTGGCTATCACGAAAACTGGAATTAAATATAATTTTATAATCATACAAAAGACGGTCCTTCGGGACCGTTTTTTGTATTTAAAAGTCTATAAATACTAGATTACTATGCGACTTATAAATAGATTCATTGTATAATATAAAGAACACACTTTAAAAATCAATATAGGAATCGATATTAATCATATACGTTTATATTAATTACAATCACCTATATTGATTTTCTTCAATATAGTGTTATAATAGAGTTAATGATAATAACTATTAATAGATAGCAATAGAAAGGAATCAACATGAAACAATACGATATTATTGTAGTTGGTACAGGTGGTGCAACCATCGTAGCTGACGCTGCGCAAAAAAAAGGCCTTAAAGTGGCCATCATAGAAAAAGGTAAATTTGGTGGCACCTGCCTAAATCGCGGTTGTATTCCTACGAAGGTTATGGTTACAGCAGCTAATGCCATTCAAGAGGTAGAAGAGTTCAAAAAAATAGGCGTCAATGTTGGCGATGCAACTATGGATTGGAACACTGTAGCTAAACGTACATGGCATATGATTGACAAGTCTGCAGGCATTTATGATTATTACAATGCTTTTGAAAATGTAGATGTATATCGTGGCGCAGCTAGCTTTGTATCCGATAAGGTTATGAACATCCACCTTAACGATGGCTCTGGTACTGTAGAAATTACGGCCCCAACTATCATTCTCGGTACTGGTGGCTATAGCAACGTACCAAATGTACCTGGGCTAAAAGAGGCAGGCTTCCTTTCTAGTGAAAGTTTATTTGGCGATAAGTTCCCGAAACAACCATACAAATCGCTTGCAGTACTCGGTGCAGGCCCTATCGGCGTAGAATTCGGTCATGTATTTGATGCAGCTGGTACTGAAGTTACCATCATTCAACATAATGTGCGCCTTGTACCTAAAGAAGACGAAGAGATATCCGAACATCTTCTTCAAAACTACCGAGCTCGTGGTATTAATGTAATCTTAAACCAAGACACTGTTGAAATTCGTCAAGAAGATGGTCTTAAAGTTGTAGTCACTAAAGATCGTAGCACTGGTGAAATTACAGAAACTAAGGTAGAAGAAATCCTCGTAGCAGCTGGCATTCGTCCTGCTGTAGAAGAGCTCCATCTCGAAAATACAGGTATTGAAACATGGCCAAAGGGCTGGATTAAAACAAACGAGTTCCTTGAAACATCTGTTGATGGCATCTATGCCTTAGGCGATGTAAATGGTGAACCAGCATTCCGTCATCGTGCGAACTATGATGCTGATATTATCGCCCACAACCTATACTTTGCTAAAAACGAAGAAGATTTCCGTTGGGCACGCTATGATACATTGCCAAAGGTTACCTTCTCCTACCCTGAAATCGGTAGCGTAGGTCTTACTGAAGCAGAAGCAATTAAAGCAGGCTATAATGTAGGTGTTGGTAAAAATTACTACTCCTCTACTGCTAAAGGCTATGCTATGGGTATTAATCCTGGCGATGTAAATGATGGTTTCGTTAAAATCGTAGTAGACAAAGATACTAATTATATCCTTGGTATGCACGTAACAGGTCCTCAAGCATCCATCCTCTTCCAACCTTACGTAAATCTTATGAACAGCGGTGTAACTCCGTTGACTGCTATTAATGAAGAAATCGCTTCTGAACGTACTAAACGCTTACGTGAAAAAGGTATTACTCGCGAAATGGACCCTAAATCCGTTATCACTGTAGGTGAAACTATGAGCCCACATCCGTCCTTAATCGAGGTTATTATGTGGACACAAGTATACTACGAAAATCGTTGGTAATAATAAATATATAACCATTATATAAATAAAAGAGCTGAAGATTTTATCTTCAGCTCTTTATTTATAATATCGCTAAATAGATTAACGCCCCATATCAATGGTGTTATCCCAAATAATATTTGTTTTACGACCATCGAAACCTTGATCTGGTTCAGGAGGTAATTTGCTAGATTTAGATTGACCTACATAAGCCCCTGTTTCAGCATCTACAGTAACTACAGTCTTTTTGCCGTCTTGATGCATTGTCATATAGTATAGAATCTTGCCTTCATGAGCTTCGATTTTCCAGCCTTTTACAACTGCATCAGAACCAAGTTGTTGTTTTGCAACACGCTCAGCTTGAGCTGCTTCGATGACTTTATCTTTATTGAAGATTTCACCGATAACTTTCTTAGGTTTGCCACCTTCATCCATATCAGAAGTATTACCAGTGATAACGTCGATTTTCATCTTATATTGATGATATTTACTATAACCTACTACTTTGTAACCATAGTTCAAATCATTAGAGTTAAGCTCTACAGAATGAAGTGCTGCATTAGGAAAACGGTTTTGGAAAATAGTACCAATTTTACTCATAGTCATAACCATGGATTCCCCTGGCGCACGTTGTACAGAAATATCAGTACTTGTTTCTGGTTTTGTTTTACGTGCATCTGCCACACTAGGTGTAGCAACGGACAATACGCCAACTGCCAATACACCAGTTAATGCCATAGAAATTAACTTTTTATTCATTACATATCCTCCTACTATATACAATGCTTTCACCATTAGTAAAAGTTATCCGTATACTAGAATTACTATAATTTCGTGCTATACGCAACAGCACACAAAACATACATAAATAGATATATTATTTAGACAATATACTATAAACCTTCATTCGATGCAAGTCGATCGTTTACATCAGTCATAAGCAATTTGTAACATGTTGCCACCAAAGGTACGCCAATCAACATGCCAGTGACCCCCATTAAACTACCACCTACGATAACGGCTGCAAACACCCACAAACCAGGTAAACCAACGGAATTACCTACGATCTTAGGATAAATAAAGTTGCTTTCAATTTGATGAAGCACCTCTAATATAATCACATAGATTAATGCATCCATAGGACTAACAGTAAGTAAGATAACTGCGCCTATAACGCCTCCTACATAAATACCTAGCAATGGAACTAATGCAGTAAGACCAATAACACAGGCAATCGTAGTAGCATATTCGATATTAAATGCCCACAATGAAATACCCACCATAATACCTAAAATCAAGGCATCTATAAACTGGCCTACAAAGAAGTTACTAAAAGTTTGAACAGCTACGCGTGTGACATAACTAACACGATTAACCCACTCATCAGATGCATAGGCTTTTAGGATTCGTTTACCTTGCATCATAAGTCGCTCTTTATCGAGCAACATATAGATGGCAAAGATTAAACCTAAACCTATATTCAAAGTCCAAGATAAGGCGGTCCCCATCGCATTAACTAGGTATGTACCACCCTTTGTGCCCCACTCGCGAGTATATTTAACAATACTTTCACCACTCAAGGTATCCATAAGAGTTTGATTGGAGGCCATTGGAATAGTTGATGTAAGATGTTGCATCCATGTTTGGAAATCTGTATACAACTGCGGCGAAGAAGCTACGATAATCGACATAGAATGAATCAATTGTGGAATCGCCATGCGCGCAATGAAATACACGATAGCACTGATAGTAACAAAGGATAATACAAGACTTAAAGGTCGTCTAATTTTATCTTTCCAACCAGTTTTACTCTTAGGCCACAGCCAGCGTTCATAACGCACAACGAGAATATCGAGGACAAATGCGATACAAGCACCTACTATAAGTGGAACAAAAGCAGTAATAATGGCATCAATAGCATTGGCTATATCGCTAATACGGAGCGCCATCATGATCATAACGCCAGCCAATATAATGGCCCCTATAAGCGGTTTGTAATATTTAAATCGTTTCATATATAACCTACTTTACTATACTCACAATGCATACATTACCAAAACTTAATGAACATTGTATGACCTACGATTGTATGCAAGTTTAGTATAACACAAAAGTCCACCTTATCACATGCTCGGTCCCCCGATGAACACGAGAGCATGATAGAAGGTGGACTTATTATATGTCTAATCTAAATTAGATTGAAGATTAGCGGTGAATGTAAACGTCTACACGACGGTTTTCAGCTTTACCTGCTGCAGTAGAGTTAGTTGCCACTGGTTTAGTGTCGCCATTAGCGATACCAATGAAACGATCAGCAGATACGCCGTTGTTTACTAAGTATTGAGCTACGTATTGTACGCGGCGTTCGGACAAGCCAACATTGTATTGAGGTGTTGCATCAGTATCAGCATTACCCAACAATTTGATTTGATCTTGAGAGTATTGGTTAGCAGCGTTTACAGCAGCTGTCAAGTTTGGATATTGGTCTGCACGAGCTACATCTTGGTCGGAATCGAAGTAGATGGATTGTACATAGTAATCCAATTTAGGAGTTTGGTATACAGGAGCTTCTACTACAGGAGCTGGAGCTGGAGTGTATACAGGAGCTGGAGCTGGAGTTACTACAGGAGCTACTGTTTTGTGACCACCGAAACGGTAGGACAAGCCAACTACAGGACCTTGGAAAGATACATTATGATCTTCATTTGCTTTAGTATTGATGTAGCGGTAACCAGCATTGATATCCCAGTCTTCGTTAACTTTGTAACCTAAGCCTGCTTCCCAAGTGGAAGTTTTCTTAGTACCTACACCAGCTTTACCGTAAACTTCTACTTTAGAGCCAAGGTTAGCTTTACCAATTACACCTGCTTGTGCAATGTTATTAGCTTTAGCGAAGTCATCGCCAGAAATATGAGCATAGCCACCATATACAGCGAAGTTTTTGTTCAAGGATTGAACCAAGTTTACTTCGTGCATTTTGTCGCTATAGCCAATGCCACCCAATTTGTCGTTCAAACCATGGTAAGCATATTGAACAGCAGTTTTGTCAGACAAAGCGTATGTCAAACCACCATCAAAGTTCCATTTTGCATCAGCATTGAAATGTTCAGTTTTTGCTTTAGAATGAGCTGCACCAAGATCAACTTGGAACTCACCTTTGTTGAATTGAGTTTGAGGAGTTGCGCCTGCTACGGATACGCCTACAGCAGCAACTGCCAATAAAGCTAATAATTTTTTATTCATTATAATTCCCTCCAAAAATAGCCCTTAACAATACATAGGGCCTTGGTAATAATATACTTTCATTTTACACAACTTTTCGATAAATTTCAATATCTTTTATGAACTTAACATGAATTTTTCGAAATTTATCTATATAAAAATATTATAATTATAAAACTTTAAATTCCTCTTACTTCCCATTTTATAAGTCTCATATGATTTTATAGATATACACTAATTAGAATATTGTTAATTTTATTTATTAATTTCTTATATATTGCCAATATGTTACTGATAATC
>OJIZ01000346.1_pt1 | contig 8870 bp, 8 predicted proteins | sample 1596071 | NCBI WGS metagenome assembly OJIZ01 (sample SAMEA4350127, study PRJEB24818) | metagenome | biome: human; feature: gut; material: faeces | place: Denmark | collected 2013-09
GACTAACTTTGCAAAATCTAAAGACCACAGAGTCGCTATTATGGGATTTAAGTCACATATTTCTTGGAATGCTCTATCGTATTTAGAAGATAAAGCTAAGATTACGATTACCCACAATCATGCAGATCTAGAGGATGAGAAAAAACATGCCGTTCTGCTAGCTGGTTATTTAAAAAAGGATATTGAGTTAGTAACGTCTCCAACAAACCACATTACAGATATCTTCCTCTTTGATGAGCAGGCTCAAATGGATACGAATACTTTGTCTCAGCTACTCAGTAAGGTCCCTTACGTACATTACCTATCAACAGAGCATTTTTTCCATTCTCCTCACGTCAATAATTTCTCTAAGAACAGACCATTTATTTTCAATACCCAACTTTTCCGAGACACGAGAAATATTTATTTTGCTAACAGTTTAGTAGAAGGTCATGATTCACTATTTGAAAGCTTAGCTAAGAATGATATTACCCAACAATCATTTTTTGGTAGCAACAACTATATCTATATACCAGGTCATAATGGAAAAGAAGAAGCACGCGCTAAAGTCATTATGAACGTCACAAAAATTGAAGATTTGACGGTTGAAAGCATAAAACCTTTAGAGAAAGTATTCACATCTTCAGAACCTCAGCTAAGCATGAAAGAGCTACGTTTAGATGAAATAGAAGAACGACTAAAGCAGAAAATGAAGGATTCCGACATAATCAAAAATAACGAAAACTCAAGTGAAGTCTTGAAAATTACTTCTGAAACCCTTACAATGATAAAGAAGGTAATGGATTGTATTGGGAGGATGGAAAATAGTTTAAATGCTAAGATGGCTGAACAAGCTGACGACAACAATAAACTTGATTCAGATTTTGATCCATTATACGCCTTCAGGGCCCAACATGATAAATTGGGGGAAGATTAAACACTAATAAAGGGTTGAAGGAGATAAAAATGGCCGATGAAGTAATGACTAAAAAAAACATTTACTTAGTGTCAGACGTTGACAAAGCTAGGGAACTTGAGGCATACATCGTAAGTACAAAAGATGGTATGGAAGTCTTTGGACTTATTGGTTGTGATGAACTTGAGGAATTAACAGATTCTCAACGAGAATTTGTGCAGAGCGATGAAGCGATGCAATTCAAGAGTAACTAAGCTCCATGATTGATTAAAAAGCTGAGAAATCAGCTTTTTTGAGTAGAAGGAAGAATTATAAGGAATTAAAAATTGATAGGATTAAGTATTTTGGGGATAACATGGAAGGTTCCAGATAAAATAGTAGAATGTTTGGCTTGGATTGGTGTAGTAGCCATCTTCATATTATTCTTAGCAGTATATCAATGCTTCATTGCTAAGAAATTTGATATTCACCAGATATTGAAGAAGTATATAGTTCATGTGCTAGTATTAAGTCTGTTGATTTCTTTTATTATTCCTCTCTTTTCTTGGCATCTTGGGCTTTTCAAAAAAGATAGCCTTCTAAATGGTTCAGATGTTTTAGGTTATTATGGAACAATAATAGGAGGCGTAGTTACTGTAATGGGGATTTACTGTACTTTTAACTATGAAAGGTTGATATCAGCAGAAGGAAGAAAAGCGGATAACTTACCTCTCTTACAATTTTCAATAGAAAACGTACCAGCTAACTTCATATCGTCCGATCTCTATGTAGTGAGAGGAGTTGAAGCTTTTAAGAAACTACACGAGTTATCTGAAAACGATAGGAAACTAAAAAAAAGATTAAACCTTTCTTGTTATACAAAGAAAAAAATTGAGGAGAAAGCTAACAATAATAATCGTGCTGAGTTCCAAAAGGAGCTTGAAGAAATTCAAAAGAAAATTGAAGATAATTCAGAGCTCAAAAAAACAATTTCTCAAGAATTATCGAATATTTTTCGTAAGACCGTGCTTTGTAAATTGAAGATAACCAATATAGGTTTACAGACTGCAATATTATCCTCTATTCGTTTGTGCTCACAAAATGGAACAAAGTCTAAGGTCATGATAGCACATGGTCCTCGTGATTTATACTATAAAAATGTATTGCTAAAGGATGATATGGCGAACATTGAAATGTTTGCTGTTCCTAAGGAAGAAGAAATCAGCTTAACAATCGAGTTCTCTTTTTATGATAATGAAAACCCTTTTTCAGAGGATAACGGAGGAATTCAATATTATGCTAGGGGAGATCATCTTTTAATAGACTTTACTGATGTTTATCGTAATAGATACAGATATAAACTTCCAATCGAGATTGTACATTATAGTTCGACTTATTCAATAGGGATAATGCACAAGCATATACCAGTTCTTCCAATAGAATTAGATAAACCTGAGAAAATAGAGGTATATTAGGATAATATTTGTTAGTTTTTTCAGATATTCTGATAATTAACCACACATCTGTTCGGAAAACAAGTATTTGTTGAATACACATATTAGTTATGATAAACTACTACTAACAAGAAAATTGTTAGATTTGAGGCTAATATGAAACAAGAAACACTTATGAAAAATATAAACGAGTTGCTTGAAATTATGCCTTGGTATGTTAAGGAATATTATCAAGCAAAGCTCGTTATTCCATATAGCTACAAGACACTGTATGAGTACTTAAAAGAATATAGACGATTTTTTGAATGGTTGATTAGCGATCATGAGAAATTGGGTGAAACTGTACGTTATGCAGACTATGATACGATTGCTGATGTTCATATTGATGAGCTGGCCCATTTACCAAAGTCTGTTATCGAAGGCTACTTTGTTTACCTTCGTGAAAATACTGAGCGTCGTTCAATCTCTGAAGTCAGCGTTATTCGAACTAAAGATGCCCTCTCTAGTTTGTTTAAGTATCTTACCCAAGAAACTGAGGATGATGAGGGCGAGCCTTATTTTTACCGAAATGTCATGGTTAAGGTGAAAATCAAGAAACCTAAAGATACCTTGGCTAGTCGTGCAGATAACATGAAAGAAAAACTCTTTCTAAACGATACACAGTCTTTCCTAGATTATATCGACAATGAGCATGAAAAGAAAATCTCAAAACGTGCCCAGGTATCGTTTGTTAAAAATAAAGAGAGGGATCTTGCTGTCATAGCACTTCTACTATCTACTGGAGTCCGTTTATCTGAATTAGTCAACCTAGATATGCAAGATGTCAATCTAGCCACAAGTACGATTACAGTTATTCGTAAAGGTGGGAAAAAGGACGTTGTAAATATCGCTCCATTTGGTATACCTTATATTGAGCGTTACTTAGAAATTAGGAAGGGACGCTACGCAGCAAGTGATTCAGATAAAGCATTTTTCTTAACAACTCAGAATAAAGTGCCTGCAAGGCTTGGCACACGTTCTGTCGAGCTTTTGGTGAAGAAGCTATCTACCGCCTATGGTAAGCCTACTACTCCTCACAAACTGCGACACACACTTGCGACACGTCTATACGAGCAAACAAAAGACAGTCTATTAGTCTCTCAACAATTGGGACACAAGGGGACTGCAATGGTAGAAGTTTATGCACACGTAGCTGCAGAGACGACTAAAGAAGCTTTGAGTGATTTATAACTCATTTAACGGTTAATACATCATATACGATATATAGTTCATTGCTAAACTATGTATATGGTAATAAAGACTATAAATTGTTAACACGGTTTATGATAAGTTAGAAAAAACGAGGAATCTCCTCCTATTTAAGGAGATTCCTCGTTTTTCGTTACTATTTAAAATTTAAAGACGACTGTTTCAATGGTCTCGTTCTTTAAGTTTGCCTCTAGTCATTGTTTATTATGAACGTCTGTGACGCCCTTTATAAACGAAGCTTGTCAAACCAAGTCCTACCAAAACCATACCTAGCATACCAACTTTAGAGTTTGTATCTCCTGTTTTTGGTAAATCGTGACTTGTCAATTTTCCATCAGCTTCCGATTTAATTCCTGCATTACGTGTTTGTGTAAATGGAGAAGTGACAGAATTCATGGAATGAATGTTTTTTGAAGGCACTAGACCAGTAGCCGGAGTTGTACTTACTGCAGGTGCTTCGCTAGTAGCAGGTGTTGTGCTTACTGCAGGTGTTTCACTAGTAGCAGGTGTTGTGCTTGCTGCAGGAGCTTCACTAGTAGTTGGTGTTGTGCTTACTGCAGGTGTTTCACTAGTAGCTGGTGCTGTGCTTGCTGCAGGAGCTTCACTAGTAGCAGGTGTTGTGCTTACTGCAGGTGTTTCACTAGTAGCAGGTGTTGTGCTGTTCGCAGGAGCTTCACTAGTAGCAGGTGTTGTGCTTACTGCAGGTGTTTCACTAGTAGCAGGTGTTGTGCTTACTGCAGGTGTTTCACTAGTAGCAGGTGTTGTGCTGTTCGCAGGAGCTTCACTAGTAGCAGGTGTTGTGCTTACTGCAGGAGCTTCACTAGTAGCTGGCGTTGTGTTGTTCGCAGGAGCTTCACTTACTGAATTAGGGTTAGTTCTATAATAACGATAATATAGGGCATCATCCTCATAGTTGGCATGGCCAAATAATCCTGGCTCTTCCGTTGTGATAATATCACCAACCGAATAGTTTTTACCATTAGATCCAGTAATTGTGAAGTATGGGAACCCTTCCACCTCTCCAGCTGACTTTACAATATATCCTTTAGGAGTAACTACTTCACCAGTGAGCCATCCCAATGTGGGGTCATCTGGTGATGAAACATTAATGTATAACATGCGATTAAGACGTGGATCGTTATCAGATATTGGATTTTCACTAGTAGCTGGCGTTGTGCTGTTTGCAGGTGCTTCACTTGTATTATCAGAGTTTAGAGGATAATAGTAGTAATATAGTCTATTATCTTCCTCGTTCTTGTGATTCACTAAAGGATCATTGACAGTTATAATATCGCCGACATTGTAATGTTTGCCGGTGTCATCGAATACGTCATAATGACTATATGTTCCAGGGGCACGAAAGTTCTCATCTACAACGTATGGTTCGCTAGGTTTAATAACCCGACCTGCCATACCACCACTATTAGGTTCATCGGGATAATCTGCCGAATAAACATAGAACATACGATAATCTTTATAGTTAGCATCACTAGCTGTTTCTTCAGCATATACCTTTGTAGACGACTGACCGAATTGAGTTTGCACAGCAGTTGCAAGAGTAATTGCTGCAACTAAAACAATTCCATATTTAGAAAACTTATTAATAGACAAAATAAACCTCCAGGGCAACATTATATAATTTTTAGAAATATAAATTATCACACTCAATGTATCAGAAAAATAAATAAAGTCAAGGTTTTTTTAAGAAATCTTGACTTTTTACTCATTCTCAGTAAATTATTTTTCTAACTTCTTAGAGTTGGTGCAATTTGAAGAATATTGTCGAGTTGAACTAATCTATATCCTTCACTAGTCTTTATTGATATTTCCTTACGAGACAGTTCTCTCACCTCACCGAATAAAGTTATTTTTCTATCACGATGTTTGATAGTAAATTGCCCTTTAAGTTGGTTGGCATAGAGTTGAGAAAGTAATAAGAGTTTCTGAGGCTTACTTAGTTCTGTTGAGAAGTCAACACGATTTTTAGCAGCATGTAATGATGAGGTATGCTCAGACAAAAAGAACCCCATCCACTTCTGCATCCCAGGGTCCTGGTATTCTCTTGCTGCTTGAAATGGTAAATAAGAACGATCAATCATTTTAAACCATCCAATCCACCAGCAGAATGACCTCCGATGAGACTACTTCTGGCAATACTCCTCGATGCACTATCAAGTGCATTAGCTTTTAGCAGAGAGGTAAAACCAAATTGGTCTCTGATAGAATCTATTGCTGTCTGGAGCCTTTCTTCTTTTTCAATTTGTTCGACATCATCGAATAGTGAGATTAATCCAAAAGATTCATCTACAAATCCAGAATAATTAACCGCTACACTTCGGATTGCTCCTGAAGTGTATTTATTATGGAATAATTTCAACACATAGTTTGTCAGCAGGTCCGTGTTATTCGTTGGTTCAATTTTCATTTGAGTATTGATAGAACGCTTGTTCTCATGCTTAGAGTAGCCAAGATGTATAGAAACAACAGTCGCTTTCTTGCCTATCTTTCTCAATCGGATAGCAACTTGTTCGGCCATCTCTCTAAGGATAATTTCAATATCTCGTTGTCTAAAATAGTCTCTAGGAAGAACCTGGGAGTTGCCTAGACCTTTTGATTTTGGTTTATAGGGTTTATGAACGTTACTTTCATCAATACCATTAGCATGAAACCATAATCGAATACCAGCTACTCCTAATTCTTTCTTCAAGATATCTGGGTTAGCATTTGCCAAGTCTTTGATTGAGTAGATACCTAACGTGTTGAAGCGTTTCTCCATTCTTTTACCGATACCCCAGAAATCTGTCATGTTTGGAATAGACCATACCTTCTGCTCCACGTCCTCATAGGACCAATTAGCCCTCATGGTTGGTGTTTTCTTTGCTTCATTATCAAGGGCAAGTTTAGCAAGTAATGGGTTAGCATTGGACATACCAACGGTTGAATAGATACCAGTTTGTCTCCAGATGTCCCTTTGGATTCTTGCTGAAATAAGGTCAAGTTTTTGCTTTCGAGACAACTGCTTATCTGGAACGAAGTAATTAAGAGAACTAGACAGGTCAATAAAACCCTCGTCTATAGAATAAGGGTAAATATCGTTTGGGCTAACATAGTTTTGAAAAATGCCTTGGATTTCCATATTAACTGCGATATACTCGTCCATTCTGGGAGGAACGATGAAAGTCACTTTTGCCCAGTCTTCAATGAATCGCACGTATTCTGGATCTGTTCTCAGTCCTTGTTTCTTCGCATTGTAGTACGAGAACTTTCTTGTTTGAACATCAAAAGGGAGGTCATATGCTCTTCCAACATTTGATTTTCCAAACACAGACTTAAATATCGGTGAAGAAGCTAGGATAAGACCTGCAGAGTTATCAGCTCTACTCATAACACATAGAGAAGTCTTTAGAGGATGTAGTCCTCTCTCAACACATTCGACGCTAGCATAGAAAGACTTCATATCAATAAAGGCAATATCACTGCGAGGTTCCCTAGTGTAATCAAAATATCCCATGTGTCACCTCTTTTTGTTAGTATATAAACTAACAAAAGTATAGACTATTTTGGTGAGGTTTTCAAGTGTTACAACGTTGCCAATAGTCTTTGAGAGTAAAAAAACACCAATAACTATGTAATTGGCGTTTTCAGTGGTCTTCTGATTCTTTTTAAAAAGAGTATAGAGTTATAAGGAACCTATTCAGGACTTCCTGATGATGATGGCTCGGTAGTAGCATGATAGTTATTTGCCTGGTCAATCATATCTTGCACATAAACACCCAAGAGTGTGTTATAACCATTTTCATCAATATTACTATGAAATTCAGGATTTACCCTTGTTTCTTTTGATGATTCGGGAACTCCAGCATCTTGTTGTTGTGCAGGTGTTGTTGGGGTACTTCCAGCTACCGCATTGGTGTTACTCTGAGCTGATTCACTAACAGTTGTTTGAGTAGAGCTTGAACTAGACGATGATGATAGTTGCGTAGAGGATGAGGTTTCCGTTTTTGAGGAGTTTTTGCTTGTGCTATCATCCTTAATCTCAATTAACTTCTCATATATCTTTTGCGTCAAAGCATTTTGTTGAGAGGCCGTTAATGATGCTGCGACACGAATAACAACTGTTCCGTATACATAGTGTGAACCAGGATTGATGACAGTTGGAAGGCCATCGAAAGCACTTAAATAGTCATTTCGTTTTTTGGCATCTTCTGCCGTTTTATAGACTTCAACACATCCACCTGCATCTGTACCTTTTGCTACTAAATCAGCACCAGGAACTGGATTAGTCACTTCATTGTCAGCGAAATAAACTGCTGCCGTATAACTTCCTTGCTTGTTTAAACCTTGGTTTGGATCATTATCTTCTGTAGCTGATTGAACATCTGAAATCGTATCAATTTCCTTAAGACGACTTTCCACAAATGTATTGGAAGGATTGGTAATTTGTTTTAACTGCTTAACACTTGTTGAATACTTCTGGTTTTTATCTTTAAGATGTTTTATTTCTGTCGAGTAGTTAATTTGTTTTTTTAGTGATTTAACTTGTTTATTGATGTCGCTTGTTTTCTTTTTGAATTTTTGCTGTCACTTCATTAAATGACTGTACCGCTCTTTGATGTGGTGAGATTGCAAGTACATAGTACCCTATACCAAAAAATAATAGTACGATAAGAGAAATTATGGCACTTTTCTTTGTATCAATTTTTTTCATAAAATCAAATTTCATTTTCAATCTCTAAAAATCAAGTCTTCAGGATCCCAAATAGTTATCAGGGATTTACTACTAATTATTCTGTTTTATTATACTTAAATGTTCTAACATTTTAAAGTAGTCTTTTGATTATTATTTAAAGAAATTCACTGTTATCTGTTCATAGATAAAGTACCACTATGAAAATTACTGGAGTTTAGAAGTTAAGGATACTATTCATCAACGATACTAAATAAATATTTTCTCTTTATTTTGAGTTAAGAGTATAAGGTAATTCAATGTGTTAAGAAATAATTCATTCTTACTGAAGTAAAATTAGGATTCAATACGAATCAATACAAAAGAAAAACACTGACTTCAAGCGTTTTTCTTTTTGCTAAATTCAGTAAATTGCTATTTCAATTCAAACTCTACCTATTTTCGTAAGACCTGGCTTATGAAGCTCTAGTGGAGGAGTTGGAGTAGATGTTGCACTTATTCTTGCAATTTATCATATAAAAAAGTAGACGAATGTCTACTAGAAATGTTGAGGTTTGGCAAACGGCTGGTAATGATGATGCTATAGATTCCTTATCTCAAATACTGC
>OJIZ01000354.1_pt1 | contig 8535 bp, 8 predicted proteins | sample 1596071 | NCBI WGS metagenome assembly OJIZ01 (sample SAMEA4350127, study PRJEB24818) | metagenome | biome: human; feature: gut; material: faeces | place: Denmark | collected 2013-09
GCCAGTTGCACAATGATACGGATACTATTTGGAATATAGTTACGAATCAATGAAATGAACAAACTGGAGAAACCGGTTACCAAACTTACCGCAATCGCCATAACGATCGCGGTTTGTAATTGGGTTGTTACCGCTAATGCAGAACAGATACCCAAAATTTGCAAGGCAATCGGGTTATTTTTAACAATAGGATCGAATAAAAGACCTTTTAAGTTTACTTTTGCATCAGCCATTATTTGATTTCTCCTGCTTTAAATTTCGCTAAGAATGGACCAAAGCCATTTTGGCTGAACCAATAATCAAATGAACCTTGAACACCGTTACTGGTTAAAGTTGCACCTGATAAACCATCTACACCGTGCTCTTTATCTGCAGCAGAGCTACCTTTGTAGATTTTGAATTTTTGGTTACCTTGTTCATCGAATAATTTTTTATCGACAAACTGTGCTTGCCAACGAGGGTTCGCAATTTCGCCCCCAAGACCGGCTGTTTCACCTTGATCATAGTAAGTAATACCTTTGATGGTATTCGCATCTGGTGCAACAGAAACAAAACCATACATGGTTGACCATAAACCACGGCCATACATTGGTAATACAACTTGGGTTACATTGCCTTGCTCATCTTTTACAAGATAAACACGTGCTTGATTTGCACGAACTTTAATCCCTGCTTTATCTGCTTCAGCTGGAATTGCTTGGCTTTTAGCTGGATCTTTAACGGCATCTTTAGGTTCAAATTTATTAATTTCTTCTGCTGAAGCTTGAACGTAATCACCACTTTGCAAATCCACTAAACGTGGTTCAATAAATTTGCTGTAAGTGTCTTTAATTACTGATGCATTATCTTCTTTCATTAAGCCAGCAACAGTTAAAATGTTACGTTGAACGTCGAGTGCTTTTTGTTCATCTTGTTTGGATTTTAATGCTACTGCAGCACCAGAAACCACGATAGAACACACTAAACTTAGCAACACAACAACGGTAACTGTACCGCTAACGCTATCTTTATTAAATTTAGCCATTTGTTCTTGCTCTCCGACGTTTGATATTTGCTTGAACCACGATGTAGTCGAAAATTGGTGCAAATAAGTTTGCAAATAAAATCGCTAACATCATCCCTTCTGGATAAGCTGGGTTCACTGTACGAATTAATACAGCCATCACGCCAATTAACGCACCGTACCACCATTTACCCGTGTTGGTAAATGAAGCTGATACAGGGTCGGTTGCCATGAAGATCATACCAAGTGCAAAACCACCTAATACAAAGTGCCAATGCCATGGCATTGAGAACATTTGGTTAGAATCAGAACCGATTAAGTTGAATAAGGTTGCTGTGCCAATCATACCGATCATGACACCAGCCATAATGCGCCAAGAAGCAATACGAGTGAATACAATTAACGCACCACCGATTAATAACGCAAGCGTTGAAACCTCACCCATTGAACCAGGAATATTACCGATGAATGCATCCATCCAAGTAATAGGTTGACCGGTTACAGTGTGTTGTAATGCTGCTTGACCACCTTGAGACCATTGTGAAAGTGCGGTTGCACCAGAGAAACCATCTGCAGCAGTCCATACTAAGTCGCCGGAAATTTGCGCCGGATAAGCAAAGAATAAGAATGCACGACCGGCAAGCGCAGGGTTCATAAAGTTACGACCTACACCACCGAAGAGTTCTTTCGCTACCACGATACCAAAACTAATACCTAGTGCAGCCTGCCATAATGGCAATGTTGGTGGAACGATTAACGCAAATAAAATGGTTGAAACGAACATCCCTTCATTTACTTCATGACCACGCACCACTGAGAACAATAATTCCCAAATTGTACAAACAGTGAATACCACTAAGTAAATTGGTAAGAAGAAGATCGCCCCTAATGCCATTTTTGAACCCCAAGTTGCATTATTGGTTAAGTCTAAACCTAATGAACTTGCAAGCGCATAGTGCCAATCGTTAGCAATTAATTGATCTAAATTGCCTAATTGATTTAAAGCGGGAATCGCTTGGTTACCCACGTTATACATCCCGTAAAAAATCGCAGGGAACAACGCAAGGAAAACCGTAATCATCATACGTTTTGAGTCTAACGCATCACGAACGTGTGTGTTTTTGTGCGTTACCGTACCTGGTGTATAAAGCAAGGTATAAATCGATTCAAAGATCGGATAAAGCTTGCTGTATTTACCGCCTGGTAAAAACGCGGGTTCCATTTTTTCAAAAAGATTTTTTAAACCCATTTTTAACCTTCCTTCTCAATCTTATCTAATACTTGACGCAAGATTGAACCGTATTCATATTTGCCCGGACAAACGAAAGAACATAACGCTAAGTCTTCTTCATCTAATTCAAGACAACCTAACGCTTGTGCACCATCGGTATCGCCCACGATTAAATCACGTAATAATAATGTCGGTAAAATATCCAACGGCATCACGCGCTCATAGCTACCGATTGGTACCATTGCACGCTCACCACCATTTTCTGCGGTAGTAAAGTTGAATAATTTCTTACCGAAGTGACCCAATACGGTACGGGTAATCGAATATTTGTTCGATTGTGGTGTGATCCAACCTAAGAACTCTTTCTCATTACCTTCTGCAATCACAGAAACTTGTAATGCATAACGACCTAAATAATCGTGAGCATCTTTTGCTGTTTGACCACAAAGCACAGAACCAGAAATCACACGGTTATTACCGTCTTTTAACTCACCTGCCGTTAATTGAGAAAGGTTAGCACCGATTACTGTACGAACTAGACGAGGCTCTTTCACTTGCGGACCCGCAAGAGAAACAACGCGCTCAACATAAAGTTCGCCCGTAGTGAATAATTTACCTACAGCAATCACATCTTGGTAATTGATGTGCCATACAGTTTTATGAGCACCAACCGGATCGATAAAGTGAATATGTGTACCCACTAAGCCTGCAGGATGAACACCACCAAAATCATGTACTTTTAGGTTAGCTAAATCCACGGTTGGGATATTGCTATCGCCAGCTTTACATAGATTTAATGGTTTATTTGGGAATAGACGACTTAATACGGTTAAACCGTCAATAAAATCTTGCCAATGCTCTTTTAACACCACCTCTGGATTTGCTGCCAAAGGATTGGTATCCATCGCATTTACAAACAGAGAAGAAGGTTCTGCATCTAAGGCAGGCACTTTGCTGAACGGACGGGTGCGGAACGCTGTCCACAAACCGGATTCAACGAGGTTTTGTTTAACTTGTTCAGAAGAAAGCGTATTGAGCTCACCTGCGTTATATTTAGCGAAAGTAACTTGATCGTTACCTTGCACATCAATGACCACAGATTGTAATACACGTTTTTCGCCACGATTAATTACAGTGATAGTACCACTCGCAGGGGCTGTGAAAACCACTCCTGGGTTTTTCTTGTCTTCAAAAAGCACTTGGCCTTTTTTCACAACATCGCCTTCACGTACCTTCATAGAAGGACGCATACCCACATACTCTTCACCAAGAATCGCAACCTGATTCACAGCGTTACCGCTATGGATTACTTGTGCTGGTTTTCCTGCAATAGGAAGATCCAAGCCTTTTTTGATTGTAATCATACTGTTTGCACTACTTTTCTAGGTTAAAAACACGATTGCGATTAAAGCATACACTCTAAAAGCAATCTCACGATTGAGCGTGATCAGAAAACACTTTTAAGATCAAAGCGTTATTAACTGACACATAAATTTAAAAACTCAAATCTATTTAATTCCTCGACGAGTAAGGAATCACTTACACATCCAGAAATTGAAATTCGAAAATTAAAAGCGCCCCATTTTATCTAAAATTGAGCTTTTATGCCACTTTATACCCTTACTTTTTGTGAAATATTTGTGAATATTTCTAAACCAACGTTTATCAAGAATACGGATAAAATGATTTTAAAATAAAAAGAGAGAAGGATAGCCACCTTCTCCCTTTTTGTAGAGATGAAAATAGAATAGATGGAACGTAAGGAAATACTTACTGTCCAACACCAAGACAATTTGGTGATTTTGGAAATGCTTCACCTTGTTTTTCCCATTCACTTTTTGTATAAAGATGAAGCGCTAATGCGTGAATGCCATTTTTTAAATCATCGGCAAAAAGTTGATAAAGTTTTTGGTGACGTTGCACTTTTCGCATGCCTTCAAAAGCATCGCTAACAATCACTAATTTAAAATGAGAATCGGATCCTCGACCTGAACTGTGCATATGGCTTTCATTTTCTACAGTAACAAAGTGCGGTTGAAATTCAGCTTGAATTCTCTCTAATAATTCTTGTTGTTTTGACATAAATAAACTCCCTAACTTTTTGCTATACATTCAGCGTTAAGTTTGTAAGAATAACACAAATTAACCTAATTCAATGAGGAAATTATGAAAGTAACAAACAAAATCAAAGCATTATCAGCAATGACATTGGCCGCTGCGACATTATTTTTAGCGGGTTGCCAAGCGCAATCTAATACCTTAACTTTTACCCCTCAATCACCGACTGCATCAATGAATATTAACCAATCAGCAGTGGTAACAGTTAATACTCGCGATTCTCGTCCACAACAAGAAATTGCAACTTATACTAAATCAGGTGAGCTGATTAAATTAAACGCCTCACCAAGCGTTACTCAACTTTTCCAACAAGTGATGCAACAAAATTTAGTTAGCAAAGGTTTCCGTATCGGACAAGCTAATAATGCGAATGCTGGTGTAACCGTTGAAGTGAAAGAATTCAACACTCACGTAGATCAAGGTAATTTACGTTATACCTTGAACAGCAAAATTCAAGCGGTTGTTTATGTACAAGGTCCACGCGGACAATACAACAAAACCTTTAATGCGACCCGTTCACAATCTGGCGCATTTAATGCGGGCAATGATGAAATTCAAAAAGTGTTAGGCGAAACCTTCAAAGATATCGTTAATAATATTTATCAAGATCAAGAAGTTACTAACGCAATTAATCAATATACTAATTAATTAAAAGTGCCGTGTCCTTTTCAATAATACTTGACGAAAGCGCCTTTCAAGCGTAACATTCGCCCGATTTTTTAACGAGAAGGACACACACTTTGGACAGTCATAGTCGATACCGAATATCGCTTTAGACTCTCGCCTCTTATCAGCGAGAGTTCGCTGGTAATCAATTTACCTTTCTTCGGCATCTTTTATCGAACGAAACCCATTTTTAAAACATACAAAAATTTAACCGCACTTTTCTCTAGTGCCAATTTCGTTTGATCTTTTTTTGTTCACAGTTGGATCTTCATAATCCCAAAAGGAGTATGACCAATGATTAACGCTTTTGCCATTAACGATTCCCGCTTGCTTCGTATTGATGACGAACCAGCCGAGCTCAGTTCTGCCATTTGGTTAGATTTACTGGAGCCGACAGGGGAAGAACGTGAAATGTTGCAAGAAGGCTTAGGACAAAGTCTCGCCTCATTCCTCGAATTAGAAGACATCGAAGCATCCGCACGTTTCTTTGAAGACGAAGACGGCTTGCACTTGCACTCATTCTTCTATTGTGAAGACGAAGAAAACTACGCCGACCTCGCAAGCGTGGCGTTTACTATTCGTGATGGGCGCTTATTTACCCTACGTGATCGTGAATTACCCGCATTCCGTTTATATCGTATGCGTTCCCGTAGTCAACGATTATTAGAATGTAATGCATATGAAGTTTTACTCGACTTATTTGAAACCAAAATTGAGCAATTAGCGGATGTTATCGAAAACGTTTATGCGGATTTAGAAAAATTAAGTCGTGTAATTCTAAACGGTACACAAGATGAAGCTTTCGATGAAGCCTTAAATACCCTAACAGAACAAGAAGATACCAGTTCTAAAGTGCGTTTGTGTTTGATGGATACACAACGTGCATTAAGTTTCTTGGTACGTAAAACGCGCTTACCGGCTAATCAGTTAGAACAAGCTCGTGAAATCTTACGAGATATCGAATCCTTACAACCGCACAATGAGTCTTTATTCCAAAAAGTAAACTTTTTAATGCAGGCGGCAATGGGTTATATTAATATCGAGCAGAATAAAATCATGAAATTCTTCTCGGTGGTCTCTGTGATGTTCCTACCGGCAACGCTTGTAGCATCCACTTACGGGATGAACTTTGAATTTATGCCGGAGCTTCATTTTAAATATGGCTACCCAATGGCTATTGGCTTAATGATTGGTGCGGCGATTACACCTTACATCTATTTCAAACGGAAAGGTTGGTTATAATGGAAATTTCCCAAACTGCGTTATTTTTAGGATCGATTATCAATCTATATTGTTTAGTATTAATTTTACGCGTATGGCTACCATTAGCGAACGTGGATTATTACAATCCCATTTCTCAATTTACGCTGAAATTAACCCAGCCGGTTATTGCGCCATTGCGTAAAATTTTTCTGGTGGTAAAAAAAGTGGAAACCGCTGCACTGGTTTTAGTCTTCTTGCTTTGCGGATTAAAATCGGTTCTATTTGGCGGATTAAATCTCAACTACTTCCTACTATTGGGCATATTAGGGCTGATTAAAAATATCGGTATAGCCATTTTCTATGTGTTAATCGCCGGTGCAATTTTAAGTTGGTTTAATCGTGGCAATAACCCTGCATTCTATGCGTTATATCAACTTACTGAGCCATTATTAAAACCAATTAAACGCATTTTACCAACCGTAGGCGTCATTGATTTTTCACCGATGGTTATCGCCATTGTTCTATTATTTTTGAATAATCTCTTTTACGACTACTTCCAGGTTTTATGGGCAATCGCCGCTTAAAGTGCGGTCAAAAATAACATTATTTTTTGGGCTGGATTTTCCAGCCCTTATTGTAAATGTGGTGAGTAAATTTAGTTATGTCAGCAATCGAACAAACGACTGAAGGGCTACGTCTTAAAATCATTTTGCAACCCAAAGCTAGCAAAGATCAAATCGTGGGATTACATGATGATGAGCTCAAGATTACGATTACAGCTCCACCTGTTGATGGTCAAGCAAATGCTCACTTGCTGAAATTTTTGAGTAAAGCATTCAAAGTACCCAAAAGCTCGATAGTTCTTGAAAAAGGTGAATTAAACCGACATAAACAAGTTTGGATTCCTTCGCCTAAATTAATTCCATCTGAAATTCAAAATCTCTTATAAAATCAGCAAAAAAATCACCGCACTTTCTACCAATTTTCCCTGTTTTACGCTATCCTATATCACATTTTACAAATCAAAACATGCCGCAAAGTGCGGTCAAAATTTAAGGTGATTTTCTATGCAACAACATTACCGTCCCGATTTGATTGAACCTGCAGTTCAACAATATTGGGCTGAAAATAAAGTCTTCAAAGCAATCAAAGATACGTCTAAAGAAAAATATTACTGCCTTTCAATGTTCCCTTACCCATCTGGTCGTTTACACATGGGCCACGTGCGTAACTACACGATCGGTGATGTGGTTTCTCGTTATCAACGTATGAACGGCAAAAATGTATTACAGCCAATTGGTTGGGATGCATTTGGTTTGCCAGCGGAAGGTGCTGCGATTAAAAATAAAACCGCGCCCGCAAAATGGACTTACGAAAACATCGAATACATGAAAAACCAACTCAAAATGTTGGGCTTTGGTTATGACTGGGATCGCGAAATTGCGACCTGCCGTCCAGAATACTACAAATGGGAACAATGGTTCTTCACCGAGCTTTACAAAAAAGGCTTAGTTTACAAAAAAACCTCAACCGTAAACTGGTGTCCGAACGATGAAACTGTATTAGCTAATGAACAGGTTCACGAAGGTTGCTGCTGGCGTTGTGATACTCCGGTAGAACAAAAAGAGATCCCTCAATGGTTTATTAAAATCACCGACTATGCAGAACAATTATTAGGTGGATTAGACCAACTTCCACAATGGCCAGATATGGTGAAAACCATGCAACGCAACTGGATCGGCCGTTCTGAAGGGGTGGAAATTACTTTTGACGTAGCAGATACCGCAGAAAAAGTTGCAGTTTATACGACCCGCCCAGATACCTTCTATGGTGTAAGTTATTTAGGTATTGCGGCAGCTCATCCATTAGCAGACTTAGCGGCAGAAAAGAATCCTGAATTAGCCGAATTCATCCGTGAAGCAAAAAACGCCAAAGTGGCAGAAGCAGACCTTGCCACTATGGAGAAAAAAGGGATGGCAACCGGCTTATTCGCCATTCATCCATTAACCGGTGAAAAATTACCGATTTGGGTCGCTAACTTTGTATTAATGCATTACGGTACTGGCGCAGTAATGGCGGTTCCAGCACATGACCAACGTGACTTTGAATTTGCTCAAAAATACGATTTACCAATTAAACAAGTGATCGCACCGCTTGCTGATGAAGAAATTGATTTAACCAAACAAGCTTTTGTTGAGCACGGTAAATTAGTGAACTCTGCTGAGTTTGATGGTTTAGATTTTGATGGCGCATTCAACGGTATCGCGGATAAATTAGAAAAATTAGGCGTAGGCAAACGCCAAGTTAACTATCG
>OJIZ01000357.1_pt1 | contig 8470 bp, 8 predicted proteins | sample 1596071 | NCBI WGS metagenome assembly OJIZ01 (sample SAMEA4350127, study PRJEB24818) | metagenome | biome: human; feature: gut; material: faeces | place: Denmark | collected 2013-09
TGAACCATGTGGGACTTGATTTAGACAATTTAGAACTAACCGTTCTCGATTTTCTTAATATCCCTAGCCCACATATCACACCCTACCACATGCTGGATATTTACAAAAAAATCAAGGAAACAGCTGGGCAATATGATGGGGTGGTCATCACTCATGGGACAGATACTCTGGAAGAGACAGCCTACTTCCTAGACACCATGGCCGTTCCTGAAATTCCAATCGTTTTAACTGGTGCCATGCGTTCGTCGAACGAACTAGGTAGCGACGGAGTCTATAACTATCTCTCAGCTCTACGCGTTGCTAGCGACGACAAGGCCGCTGACAAAGGAATCCTGGTCGTGATGAATGATGAAATCCATGCAGCCAAGTATGTGACTAAGACCCATACCACAAACGTGGCAACCTTCCACACACCAACTCATGGTCCACTAGGAATCATCATGAAGCATGACATCCTCTGGTTCAAAACTGCTGAGCCTCGGGTTCGCTTTGATTTGGAACAAATCACAGGAACAGTCCCAATCATCAAGGCCTATGCTGGGATGGGTATCGGAGATGGAATCATCAGTCTCCTAGACCCTGAAAAGATTGACGGCGTGGTTATCGAGGCCCTAGGTGCTGGAAACCTCCCACCACTAGCTGCAAGAGAAATTACGTCACTTATGGACAAGGGAGTTCCCGTTGTACTCGTTTCCCGTTGCTTTAACGGTATCGCCGAACCAGTCTATGCCTACGAAGGAGGTGGCGTTAAACTCCAAGAAGCAGGCGTTATGTTTGTCAAAGAACTCAATGCACCAAAAGCCCGCCTCAAACTCCTCATCGCACTTAGTGCAGGACTTGAAGGCCAAGAATTGAAAGACTATATCGAGGGGTAAGACATGAAACTTAGCATTGAAGCAACCGATAAATTGGAAAACAAAGATTTCCACTATGAGCTGACAGTCTCAAAAACACATATCGCCATGGTCTGTGGCACCGTGCTAGCCAGTCTAGCCCTGGTCGCATGGCTAAAGAAAAAATAAAAAAAGCTTGAAGCATCGTCACGAGAAAGGTGACTGAACTGCTTCAGGCTTTTAGTTTTCTTCGTCTGGTCTATATTCAAGAATATCTCCTGGTTGACAATTCAACTCCTTACAAATAGCGTCCAGTGTTGTAAAACGGATTGCCTTGGCCTTGCCTGTCTTAAGAACCGAGAGATTGGCTGGGGTAATACCAATCCGTTCTGCAAGCTCACCCGAGCGCATCTTCTTCTTGGCAAGTTCAACGTCCAAATTGACAATAATCATAAGCCCCTCCTAAATCGTGTACTCATTTTCCTCAGCAATGGCATTAGCCTTGGTCAAAATCATAGCAACAGCATAGAGGACAAAACTAACTAGCAAATAACTGATGTTAAAGAAACTATAACTATGGCTGCCTGTTCCAAATGTAAAGATACCATTATTGATAAAAGCCCCAAGAACTAGCAAATGCGCTGACCAACGAACCAACTTAGCATTTTTAGCAATGAAAATATCAGAACGATAAAGATTAATCAAAAAGGCACGTAGACACAACAAGAATCCTATGTTGACTACCATACGAAGGAAATCAATGGTTGCTGTAAAAATCGTCAAACTAGAGCCGTTGCTTTTTACAGTAACTCCTGGACCGAGAAGCATCCGCAAACCTTGTTGTAAGAGTCCTTCATGACCAGTCAGAATAATGGCATCAGTAAGAATGGTGATTACAAGACTTAAAAAGCCCACAAAAAGGAGAACATTGACGAATAGGAGAACACTACGCAGACGTTTTTGTTCTTGCGTTTCCTGGCGACTTTTGGCACTTTTGGCAGATCTCCAACCATAATAACTAGAACCAGCTAAGGCTAGGACGATTAAAACATAGAATAAGATAGTTTTCATGTGTTACCTCAATTGTAAATACATTTTGATTTTTTTGGAGAATAGACTAGAAAAAGCCAAGGTGCCTCTAGGAGCCCTTGACCTCGTTCTAAATCATTAGCTAACTATTAACAGTATCAATTATATCGAATATCAATATAAAATACTAGTTTTTAGATAAGATTTTACTACTTTTCAAATAAGAATTATTCAATTATTTGACCGCTGTTTGTCCCTTACGAAGACGAATCGCATCACAAGCTAGAGAGACCAAGAAGAGCCAGACTGATGTACTAAAATCCATTACAAGGTGATTAGTCATTCCCAACTGCAGGAAGATATTCAAGGCTGATGGCACAAAGGTTAAGAGGGCAACCTTTTTCAAGAAAAGAGAGAAATCTTCTGTCCAAAGTGCCTTCCAAGTAAAGGATTTAAGTTCTTTACGAAGGAACCAAATCAAGGCAAGATAGAAGGCAAATTGTAGCTCTGCGACCAGCCAGTAACCCCAACCAGAAAGGTAATGAACCTCTGCACCTGGGAAAAGGCTAGCCACATCCACAAAAGGAAGGATAGGTAAAGCAAGCATTGCAAGACCGTAGATTGCCATAAGAAGAATAAGAACTGCGTTGATGATTGATTTAAGTGTTTTCATGATAAGTATTTCCTTTATAAAATAGTTTTTGGTATATAATTTCTCTTTTTCGCGAATAAGATTATCTTTATCGAAAACTTATTATCGTTTATCGATAATTATATATTACACTCTTTATTTCTCCTTGTCAACACATTTTTATCGTTTTTCGATATTTTTTATCTAAATTTCAAAAAACAAAAACCAGTCAAGAAAATCTCAACTGGTTAGCTTACTTATTTTAATCGCCTAGACTGGTCATGCTTCCGTCTAGACTTTTTATGAGTTTAAGAAGAGGGATTCTACGTTATGAAAAAAAGGAAAAAGGGATTTTGGAAAATGAGGGATGAAAGTTGTAGAATATGGGTAAATTTAGCCTCTTCCTAGCATCAATACTAGTTTTGATAAACCTTAAAGTCTTGAGGATGCTTCTGGAAATTTCGATTGTAGGTTACTTTAATTTTTACTGTCATTGTTTTGTCCTCCTTTTTAGGAATGGTTTGGCCTAGCCAAAACGTTTTATTATCAAAACCTATCTCGTTTTGATGGTTTTATTATAGGTTTCCTAACTTAAAGAAAGCTTGTAATAAGCTTGAAGGAAACTTAAAACTCTCAGTGAGTTTACTGAGAGTTTTTCTGTCTAAATCATGGATAAAATAATTCCCAAGACCAGAGCCACCCAAACGGCATAGCGAATTGTCGCATGATAGCGGTAACTTTCAATAACCTTGGGTAGCTTTGTAAAGAGATAGGCAATGTAAGCAATTATGGAAAGAAAATACCCTTTAAAATTCCAGGACGAGCCTAAGATACTAAAATCTTCGAATAGGGGCACAAGCATCAGTACAGCCGTAAGCATACACCAGACCGGTAAAAGCGTCCTTTCCTTTTGATGCTGTATATGGATAATCAGCTGAGCTATAAAACCCGCGACGTACATAATCAGTAATATCGAACAAGCTAGAGAGATAAGAAGTGAATAAAAATATAGGGTATGAAAGTCTGTCTTTCCTTCTATCAGCTTTGCCAATTCGGTAATAAACCAAATCAAGATGAAGGCGAAAAAATAAAATATAAGACCTAACATCATAAGAAACAAGGGATGCAAGATAGCAAAAAAATCGAGTTTTAACTGTTTCTTTTTCATGGGTTTCCTCCTCAATCAAACTCGCCTAGGCTTCTCAAATGAGCTCCAAGCACCTGCCAATCAGGATTCTCACGCCAATTAGGATCAGATACAATTTGGCTGGCCACGCGCCTTGCTTCCTCTAAGATATTATAGTCTTCCACAATATCAGCCACTTGAAATTCAGGAATTCCTGACTGACGTGTTCCAAAGATCTCTCCTGAACCACGCATTTTAAGGTCCTCTTCTGCTAGAACAAAACCATCCGTAGTCTCACACATGGCCTGCATGCGTTTTTTCCCGGTATCATTTTTAGGATTAGCCACCAAAACACAGTAGGACTGCTTATGGCCACGACCTACACGTCCTCGAAGTTGGTGAAGCTGGCTAAGTCCAAAGCGGTCGGCATCCATAATGACCATAACCGTAGCATTTGGCACGTTAACCCCCACTTCGATAACTGTAGTTGATACTAAAATCTGAGATTTTTTATCCTTGAAGTCCTGCATAATTTGGTCTTTTTCATCATTTTTCATGCGACCGTGCATCAGGGCCACTCTAGCTGAATCCCCAAAGAAATCTGTGAGTTCCTGATGAAGGGCCACCGCATTTTTCAAATCGAGAGCCTCAGACTCTTCAATCAAAGGTGAAATAAAATAGACCTGAGCATCTTTTTCCAACTCGCCCTTGATCCAAGTCAGTACGGTATCTAGTTGCTCATGTTTAACCCAACGGGTAATAATGGGCTTACGCCCAGCTGGCATCTGGTCAATGATTGACACATCCATCTCTCCAAAGGCAGTGATCGCCAAGGTCCTAGGGATAGGTGTCGCTGTCATCATGAGGACATCAGGATTGTCACCTTTCTCACGGAAAATACGACGTTGATTAACCCCAAAACGGTGCTGCTCATCAGTAATTACTAGCCCAAGCCTGTGATAAGTCACAGCATCCTGAATCAGTGAGTGAGTCCCCACAATCATCTGAGCCTCCCCAGATTCGATTTTGGAAAGAGCTACTTTTTTGTCCGCCGCCTTCATCCCAGAAGTTAGGAGCACTACCTCTAGCTCAGGAAAAAGCCCCTGCAAACTCTGATAGTGTTGCTCTGCTAAGATTTCCGTCGGTACCATAAGGGCAGACTGCAATCCTGCAGTATAGGCCCCATACATAGCCAGGCTAGCGATAACTGTTTTCCCTGAACCCACATCTCCTTGCAAAAGACGGTTCATATGAGCCCCAGATTTCATATCGGCTAGGATTTCCGATAAACTGCGCTGTTGAGCCTCTGTCAAGGGGAATGGTAATTCTGCAATTTTGGCTTTGATTTTGGCCTCATCGTAAGCAATTGCTAGACCATTGGTTTCGGACTTATTCTCAGCCTTCAGTACCTGTAAGTTCATCTGGAAATAAAAGAGCTCTTCAAACTTGGTCCTACGCAGAGCCTGCTTATATTCAGCCAAATCTCTCGGAGAATGCATGGCACGCACAGCCTCTTGACGTCCCATGAGACGATACTTGTCCATAAGCACCTGTGGGAGACTCTCCTCCAACAAATTAAGAGCCCCACTATCAAAAGCTGCCTTTATAGCCTTTATCAGCTGGGCCTGACTAACACCCTGGGCCACATGATAGACTGGCTGCATATCGTCCTCAACTTGAGCCAACACTTTCATACCAGTCACTGCAGACTTCTTCTGGTCCCATTTGCCAAAAATAGCCACTTCTGCCCCCATCTCAATCTTGTCCACAAGATAAGGCTGGTTGAAGAAACTAATGGCAATCACTGCCCCTCCTTGCTTGATTTTAAAACTCAGACGATTACGTTTAAAGCCATAATACTGTACATTGGCAGGGGTCACCACCGTTCCCGTAATAACAGCCTTTTCGCCATCCATCAGTTCAAAGATAGACTTACTCTTAAAATCTTCATATCGGAAAGGAAAATAAAGCAAGAGGTCCCCAACCGTGTGTAAATCTAATTTGGTAAATTTTTCAGCGGACTTAGGACCAAAGCCTTTCAAATCCGCAATTGGTGAATCTAGTCGAATCATATCCTCTATCATTTCTATCGTGTTCTTCTCCTCGTGAAAGAGGAAGCCTTATCAGCTATTATAACACATGAAAATGCTCTTCACTAAAATCAAAAAATCCAGTATCAAACTGGATTTCTATTTATTTATATTAATCATAGCTACGAGGTACACGATCACTAAGCAAACAAAGGACCTCGTAGTTGATAGTGCCACGTTTTTCAGCCACCTCTGTCGCAGTGATGCTTGCTCCCCCATTTTCCCCCATAAGCGTAACTGGAGTTCCTAGGGGATAAACCTTAGGAAGGCGAACAGTGATCTGGTCCATAGACACACGCCCAACAATTGGGCAAAGCTGTCCATCAACAATAACGTGGAAACCTTGTAAATCTCTGGTCCAACCATCCGCATAGCCAAGCGGAATGGTTCCAATAACCTCATCAGCTGTCGTCGTATACGTTGCACCATAACCCACATCTTGACCCGCTGGCAGGATCTTAACATGAACAAGCGCTGTCTCCAAGCTTAAAGCAGGACGAATGTTATAGGGAAGTTCTAAAGCACTGCCACTAGGATTGAGACCATATATCACGACACCCAGACGTACAGCATTAAAGACTGTTTCTGCATGCCAGATACTCGTCGCAGAGTTGCTTACATGTACCAAGCGAGGGCGGTCCACCAAGTTATTAACCAAATCCGTGAAGAAGGCCAATTGACGCTTGAATTTACTATCATCTGCCTCATCAGCTGTTGCAAAATGGGTAAAAATACCTTCGACATCCGCACCAAGTGCCTTCAGACCAGCAATCAAGCTATCTGCATCTCCTTGGCTACGCACCCCAATGCGTCCCATGCCTGAATCAATCTTAATATGACAGGTCAAACCAGTCAAATCAAGCCCCTGATCCTTAGCCATTTCCAACCACTCAAGCGAAGCTACCGTCAGAGTGATGTTTTCTTGAATAGCCAAAGGAGCCTCGTCTGGCAAGACGACTCCTAAAATAAGTATCGGTTGCTCTAAGCCAGCTTGACGGAGTTCAAGTGCCTCGTCTAGGTTGGAAACACAAAAACCATCTACCTGTTTAGACAAATGCTTGGCCACCGTAACAGCACCATGACCATAGGCATTGGCCTTAACAACTGCAAAAGTCTTTACCTTTTTAGGAATGTGGCTAACCACTTGTTCAATATTTTCTGAAATTGCTGATAGATCAACCTTTGCCAAGGTTGGTCGATGTAAACTTGAGATCATAAGCTATCCTCTTCCAACATCTATCTCTTAGTTTTTTTCTAAAATGACACTTGCCTGAACAAAATCACCGCTATGGGAAATCGAGATGAAGACATTGCCTTCAAAAGGCGACTGGGTCACCACTGGCGCTCCCTTGTCATTGGTCAAAATTTCAATATCCTTAAAGCCGACTGCTCCAATACCTGTACCCCAGGCCTTTGAAAATGCTTCCTTACCGGCCCAGCGACCTGCTAAATAGGACATCTGACGATTGCCAGAAAGGGATTCAAAACGCTCCCACTCTTTTGGTGTCAATACCTTTTTTGCAAAGCGTGGATTGCGGTCATAAGCCTTTTTAACAGCTGAAATTTCCTGCAAGTCTATACCATGTCCAAAAATCATAATTCTTACGAAAGTCGATTGTGGATTTCACGAATAAGACTATCTGTCTTATCCCAACCAAGACATGGATCTGTGATTGATTTACCGTAAACTTCAGGTGTGTCCTGACGACCATCCTCAAGGTAAGACTCAATCATAAAGCCACGCACGGTATCCGCGATACGCTCATCCCACTCACGGTTAAGAAAGACTTCACGCACAATGCGAACTTGTTCCATGAAGTTTTTACCTGAGTTATCATGGTTTGTATCAACAAGAATAAATGGATTTTCCAAATTAAATGCACTATACTTGTCCAAAACCTTAACCAAGTCTTCGTAATGGTAGTTGACAATGTTCTGTCCATTTTCATTGTTGGCACCACGCAAGATAGCGTGAGCGAGTGGGTTACCATCTGTTTTAACTTCAGCGCCATTGTAAAGGAAATGCTGTTGGTTCTGCGCAGCATAGATACCATTAAACATGACATTCAAATTTCCTGACGTTGGGTTCTTCAAACCAATTGGCACATCAATACCTGAAGCTACAAAGCGGTGTTCTTGGTCCTCAACCGAACGTGCTCCAACAGCGTGGTAGCTAAGTAGGTCATCAAAGAAGGAAAGATTTGACGGATAAAGCATCTCATCAGCGATTGGGAGGCCTGTTTCAGTAATAATACGTGACTGAAGGTGGCGAACCGCCTTAACTCCAGCAAGAAGGTCTACATCACCCTCTGCATCTGGTTGGTGGATAAGCCCCTTATAACCATCCCCATTAGTACGAGGTTTAGCTGTATAAACACGCATAACAATAAAGATTTTATCTTTCACTTCTTCCTGAAGTTTGGCCAAACGGTGAGCATAGTCAAGAACGGCTTCTTCATTATCAGATGAACATGGGCCAATAACCAAGAGAATACGTTTGTCCTCACCCTTGATAATTTTTGCCAAAGCCTCATCATTAGCCTGTTTAGTTACTAGTGCGTCTCCCGTAAGAGCATGCAATTTCCTTACTTCCGCTACATCAATCAGCGGACTATTTTGATGAATTCCCATCTTTTTCCCTCTCTTTGTGAAAAGAGAGCGAACCGCTTGGTCATCCAAACGGTTCACTCCCCATATATGGTTTCTGTTACCTTATTATTTTGACAAAGTATCGTGGATTTCACGAATCAATTCTTCTGTC
>OJIZ01000377.1_pt1 | contig 8199 bp, 5 predicted proteins | sample 1596071 | NCBI WGS metagenome assembly OJIZ01 (sample SAMEA4350127, study PRJEB24818) | metagenome | biome: human; feature: gut; material: faeces | place: Denmark | collected 2013-09
CCAACTTTGTTTAGCTTTTTCTTTCGCTCTTTTTAATTTTAAATCATCTCCCGCTTCTTTCTACTCTTTCCCTGTTGCAACACCGTTGTTTTTTTTATCACCTGCTTTAATACCTGATTTGTTTACCCTTGGTCCGCCAGTAATTGCTAAACCATTATTATTAATGGTTGTATCACCTGCTTTTACGCTATCAACGGTGATATCTTTAGCCAATTTAATTTCTAACTTATCCTGGCCATTCGCTACTACACCGATGTTACCATCAGAAAGTTTAGTCTCATCAGTTACACCACCAACTAACTTAACTGTTTCACCTAATTTACGTGTTACATTAGTGCCAGTATCTCCAGCAAAGGTTAATGGCATATTACGTACGTTATTAATTGCATCAGCTACATCACCTGCGGTTGCAATATTATTTCGATTCGCTGCAGTTGCATTGCCTGCTGCATCTGTAGTGATATTTGTTGTATTCACATCAAATTTCACAATAGTGCCATTATCCGCATCAGTTACATTTACTGTAGTTAAATTACCATCTTTAAAATTCACAAAACCATTGTTATTGATACGTGATTTAGAAGTACCATTTTGTTGTACGTTAAAGCCACTATAAGTTAATACGGTATAAAGCTGTGAACCATTAATTGCATCAGTTGAATTAGCAGTAACACGACCTGCACCAACATTTTGAATTTGACGTTCAAAACCCTCTTTACCAACAGAAACAGCACCAAGCGAATTATTAGCTAGACCTGCTTTAAACTGTTTATTTTCACTCACGCCATTATCATTTTTAAAAGCGGCTTCATGGGCGGTCCCACCAAAAACATTGCCACCTGCAACACTATCTTTACCTAGTGCAACTGAATTTTGCACCGTTGCATTAGCTGATGAACCAATCGCTACACCATCAGCTGCCGAGCCAGCTGCTCCCTTACCGATAGCAATAGATGCTTGTTCTGAAGCATTAGCATTATTACCTATTGCGATACCATAAATGCCACTAACATTTGCATTTGCCCCCGTAGCAACGCCTGCATAAGCAGAAGAGGCAGTATGGCCAATGGCTACGCCTAACTCTTTAGCATCTGTATTAGAACCTAGTGCTGTCGAGTTAGTAACGGCTTTGGCATTAGTACCAACAGCCGTAGCATTACCACCATTTGCATGGCTTGAATAACCAATTGCCGTAGAGTTTGAATACTCACTATTAGCTTTGTGGCCTAATGAAACACCATTTTCTGCTGTTGTTTTAGCATCTGTACCAATCGCAACTGCATTTTTACCTCTATCAGATGCATTGGCATTTAAGCCCATAGTAATCGAGGCTTCTGTAATAGTGCTCGCATTTGGACCAATAGCAATCGCATTAACTCCAGATGCACCAGTATTATTCTGGTTACCTGTTACATTTGATTTAACCGAGAAATAATGAATTTTTTCAATTTCTGCCATCGCAGCATAAAGCTGAGAACCGTTAATTGCATCAGTTGAATTTGCGGAAATATCACCTGGTGATAAGTTTATGAGTTGACGTTCATAACCTTTTTTACCAATGGAAACAACGTCCCCTGCGATAGTATTTGCACCACCAGCCCAAGTATAGGTTGTCCCTAAAATAGTACGAGTAGTATAGGCAACCCCTGCTTTATCCGTTGCGGAACCGCCACCAATCGCTACTGAGTTTGCAAACGATGCATTAGCCCCAGTACCAACAGCGACAGCATTCGTTTTTTGAGCTGCAGCCAATGAACCTAATGCTAATGAAAGATCCCCAGATTTTGTTTTTGTTCCTAATGATACAGCAGCCTCACCAGCAATCGTATTCATCCAACGGGGACTTTGAAGATCCCCTCCAGTTAAATCTTTAAATGCTTGTTGAACCGTTCCCGTTTTATCTTGGCCATTAGTATTGATATAAGTCGTTTGTGTAGCCGCTGCTTTATCAGTATCATCCCCACCAATCGCAACCGATGCATTACCATAAGAAACAACATTACCGCCAATCGCAATTGATTGATCGCCTCGAGCCCATGCGCCTTCAGTAATAGAACCACCATATATCTCCGCTTTATCAGCTCTAATGCCAGCTCCAATAGCAATAGACTGGTTTACTCGTACAACAGAAGTGCTATCGCCAACTTGAGCATTTTGACCGATGAGAATATTACGACTACCCGCTGTTCCACCATAATTTCCTGTGCCATCACCAATCAGCACACTATTGTCATAACGACCATTTACGCCATAACCAATAGCGGTAGTACTTCCACCGCTTGCTGATGTGGCACTGTTCCCAACCGCAATACTAAAAGGATGTACATTTGTAGGCGCATTGTTTTCCTCCCCCACAATCACTTTTGCCTGTGCCGGCATCATCACTGCAGATAAAGAAAGTGCAAATGCAGAAAGTTTGAAAAGAGAAGATAAACGTGTTTCGTTTGTTACACGTTGTTCGGGGTTTGAAGAAGCTTTTACGGCTCCTTTCGCTAATTCTGATGTGACGACGAAAGATTGTGTCGTTTTGTTCCAAATAATCTTAAATACTTTGTTCATAAAAAAGTTCTCCCAAGTTAAATAGATTTAGGTATTCATCACATCCCAACAAACAATAGAACAAGATGGGTAAAAATAAGGTTCTGGGAGTATAGCTGACTCATCTATAAGATCAAGAAAATGATCGCTTTTTATACCATTTTTCACAAGAAATTTACATTTTCTATGCAAGGTATCGTTTGCGTAAAAAGAATGCTCATTAAAATTAGGTCAAAGTCAGTAATAATGAGCATGGAATCGTCTTTATATAAGTCAAAAACAATGTAAAAGTTGACCGCACTTTTTTCTCTTAATATGCAACTCACCTACCACTTCCCTAACCCCCTTATACCTCTTTAGAAGTATTTTGATTTTAAAGTTTGATCAACCTCAAACTTTTGGAAGATAACCTTAGAAAAACTACTACTTTTTGGTATCTTATGCTTGCACTGAACTATTTTTATGAGTGAATTCAAAAGCTTAATAGGAATTGTTTGCATTTAAAATTGTTTTTTTATTCTTTCCTAATGGAGTGATTATCGTGAACGCATTGAGAAAAAGCCTTGTTTTGGCCACTTCTTTCGCAGCTTTAGGTGTGTATAACTCAGCGATGGCTGAAATGGTATACAAGCCTGTTGAACAACCTGTGGAAGCACCAAACCCTAATTTAAAAATCGAAGCAGTGAATGAAAAATTTGCTGAGAAATATCCTAGCCAATTCAATTCGTGGAAAGCGACTGAAAAAGGCGACAAAATCATCTATGCTAATGAACAAGATCCTCGTTTAATCGTGTTATGGGGGGGCTATTCTTTCGCAAAAGAATATAACGCACCTCGTGGTCACGTTTATGCAGTAGAAGATGTACGTAATATTTTACGTACTGGTGCGCCCAAAAATGCAAATGATGGCCCTCAACCAATGGCATGTTGGACTTGTAAAGGTCCAGACGTTCCTCGTTTAATTGCAGAATGGGGTGAAGATGGTTACTTTGGTGCAAAATGGGCTAAAGGTGGACCTGAAGTGGTCAACTCAATCGGTTGTGCAGACTGTCACGATACTACATCAAAAGACTTTGCCGAAGGCAAACCAGCATTACGTATTGCTCGTCCACACGTTCTTCGTGCATTAGATCACTTAAATAATGCACTTCAAGCAAAAGCAAAAGCTGAAGGTAAAGAACAAGCTAACTTAAGCTTTAACACAGCTGCTCGCACTGAAAAACGTGCTGAAGTTTGTGCTAACTGTCACGTTGAGTACTACTTCGCAGGTGATTTAAAACAAGTAACCTTCCCTTGGGATAACGGTCAAACTGTTGATGACATCGAAAAATACTACGATGATATCGGTTTCAGTGACTGGACTCACTCTCTTTCTAAAGCACCAATGTTAAAAGCTCAACACCCTGACTTTGAAATTTGGTCTTTAGGTATGCACGGTAAAAACGGCGTAACTTGTATCGACTGTCACATGCCTAAAGTACAAGGTAAAGACGGTAAAGTTTACACCGACCACCAAATCCAAAACCCATTCGATGCATTTGATACCACATGTGCAAACTGTCACGATCAAAGCAAAGAAAAACTTAAAGACATCGTTGCTTCACGTAAAAAAGAAGTGAAAGATGTAATGGGTCGTTTAGAAGATCAAGTTGTTCGTGCTCACTTTGAAGCGAAAGCAGCATGGGATGCAGGTGCAACTAAAGAAGAAATGGAACCTGCTTTAATGGATATCCGTCACGCTCAATGGCGTTGGGACTACGCAGCAGCGAGTCACGGTGGTCACATGCACGCACCTGATGTAATGCTTCGCGTATTAGGTTCTGGTATCGACAAAGCAGCGGATGCACGTGCTAAACTTGCAGCAATCTTAACTAAACATGGCGTGAAAACTCCGGTTGAAGTACCAGATATTTCTACAGCTGATAAAGCATGGAAAGTAATGGGTATTGATATCGAGAAAGAACGTCAAGCGAAAAAAGAATTCTTAGAAACTGTTGTACCTCAATGGGTAAAAGAAGCGAAAGCCAATGGCAAATTAGCTGAAGATACCGCAACAAAACAATAAAAAAAGAACCGCACTTTGTAACTAAAGTGTCGAAGTGCGGTCATTTTTAACCATATATTTGAGGTAATCAGAATGAATTTAACTTCTTTAATCAGCAAATCGGCAAAATCCCTTGCATTGCTTGCAATGCTTGCGGCAATGCCAATGGCTGCAAGTGCGGAAGAGATGGCAAAAACACCTGCCTCTCAACTCACTTATGAGCCACAATTGGATAACCAACGTGATCCAAACCAATATTGTGCGAAATGTCACAAATTTGACCAAGTTGATAAAAACCAAACTTTAGATCAATCTGGTGGTGAATTACACTTTGGTAAATTCCACGGCGCACACTTAAATCAAAAAAGCCCTAACACAGGTAAACCGATTAACTGTGTAAACTGTCACGGTAATATTTCGGAAGATCACCGTCGTGGTGCAAAAGATGTGATGCGTTTTGATGGCGATATCTTTGGTGATAAAAAACCAATGTATACCGCGCAAGAACAAAACCAAGTTTGTTTTGCTTGTCACCAACCTGCAAAACTTCGTGAAAAACTTTGGGCGCACGATGTTCACGCAATGAAATTGCCTTGTGCAAGCTGCCACACATTACACCCGAAAGATGATGCGATGAAAGGTATTCAACCGAAAAATCGTGTGAAACTTTGTGTAGATTGCCACGGCGAACAACAAAAACGCAAAGCGGCAAAAGACGCACAATCACAAACGCAATCAACCGAACAAAAGGATAAATAATGACAGCTTGTTCACGCCGAAACTTTGTTTCCGGCATGGGGGCATTAATCCTTATGACGGGGACATCAGTTACCTCTTTAGCGAAAGAGGAAAAGGCGGATAAACCGAAACGCTATGCAATGGTACACGACGAAACAGCTTGTATCGGCTGTACCGCTTGTATGGATGCTTGTCGTGAAACAAACCACGTTCCTGAAGGCGTTTCACGTTTGGAAATTCTCCGTAGTGAACCTTACGGCGAATTCCCAAATCAAGAATACGAGTTTTTCCGTCAATCTTGCCAACACTGTACAAACGCCCCTTGTGTGGCAGTTTGTCCAACCGGTGCATCATTTATTGATCCTGAAACAGGTATCGTTGATGTAACTAAAGATCTTTGCGTGGGTTGCCAATACTGTATCGCAGTTTGTCCTTATCGCGTACGTTTCATTCATCCAGAGCATCTTACTGCGGATAAATGTAACTTCTGTCGCGATACAAACTTAGCAGCTGGCAAACAACCTGCTTGTGTAGAAGCTTGTCCAACCAAAGCATTAACCTTTGGTGATATGAATGATCCAAGCAGTGCAGTTTCCCGCAAAGTGAAAGAAAATCCGGTTTATCGCACTAAAGTGGAATTAGGTACTCAACCAAATCTTTACCATATTCCATTCCAACACGGGGAGCCAAGAAGATGACATTAGATTATCCTGTTCCGTTTCACACACCTAACTTGGTGTGGGATTCAACAATCGCTATCTATTTGTTCTTACTTGGTATTTCTTCCGGTGCGGTACAATTAGCGATTGCTTATAAACGTAGTCACAAATTAGAAAATCCAAGCAAAAACTGGATTATCCGAGCAGCCGCCGTTTTAGGTTCTGTGCCAACATTAATTGGTTTAACCCTATTAATTTTCCACTTGGCACGTCCTTGGACATTCTGGAAATTGATGTTTAACTATCAATTCAACTCTGTAATGTCTATGGGGGTAATGTTATTCCAAGTTTATATGCTGTTCTTGGTATGTTGGTGTGCGGTTATCTTCAAAGAAGATATCATGGCACTGATCCAACGTTTTATGCCAAAACTTAGTTTTGTCGGTAAAATTATCAATGTATTAGAACGTTTAACTGGTCCTGTAGAAGTTATTCTCTTCATCTTAGCTGCTGTGCTAGGGGCTTATACCGGTTTCTTACTATCAGCATTGATCAGTTACCCAATGTTAAATAACCCTGTTCTACCAGCGTTATTCTTGGCTTCAGGTACCTCTTCAGGTATCGCTGCAACCTTTTTATTTATCCTCATTGCAGGTAAATTAAAAGGTGATAGCCATGAATCACACTTCATTCACAAATTTGAAGTGCCGATTATGGTGACTGAACTCGGTTTATTAATCTGTTTCTTTGTTGGTCTACACTTCGGTGGCGGTCAGAAAGTAGTTGCATTGCACAATGCACTTTCCGGCTTCTGGGGTGCAGTGTTCTGGATTGGGGTATTCTTAATTGGTATCATCATTCCTCTACTTGCTAACCTTGCAGCAAAAGACAGCTTAAAATACAACAAGAACTTTATTATCCTTGTGTCAATCTTCGACTTAATCGGGGTTCTCTGCTTACGTTACTTCATCTTGTACGGCGGACAACTTACCGTTGCGTAAGGATAAATTTCTTATTTAATCAAAAGGCGTATACAATACGCCTTTTGTTTATTTAGAAGACTAAAGTGCGGTTAATTTTACGTATGTTTTTCATGCTTAAAATCAACCTTATTTTGTAAAATACAACCTTTAATACTGAAGAATACTATGCTTCCCGAACTCGGATTTCTCTCATTACTCTTCGCCACCACTGCGGCGCTCTTACTTTCCATCGTGCCGCAAATTGGTATTTGGCGAAATAAACCCTCTCTCACCAATACAGCTTGGGGATTAAGTTATTGCTTCGGTATTTTTACAAGCGTTTCCATCAGCATTCTCGCCTACTCTTTTGCGACCGATGATTTCACATTGGAATACGTGGCAGCACATTCCAATTCTCAACTACCGACATTTTTCAAAGTTGCCGCCACTTGGGGAGGACATGAAGGCTCCATTTTATTTTGGCTTTTCACATTAAGTCTTTGGTTAGTGGCTTTTGCCTTTTTCTCTCGCAAAAATGACCGCACTTTTTCTGCTCAAACCCTCTCTTTACTCGGCTTAATTTGTCTTGGGTTTGCTATTTTCATTTTATTCTACTCTAATCCATTTGGACGTGCATTCCCTGCCCCTGCGGAAGGGCGAGATCTCAACCCTATGCTGCAAGATATTGGCTTAATTTTCCACCCGCCGCTTTTATATGTCGGTTATGTGGGCTTTGCCGTTAACTTTGCCATGTCCATTTCAGCTTTAATCTTTAATCGTTCTGCACAAGCAATTGCACGTGCAATGCGAGCCTGGGTTCTCGTTTCTTGGTTATTCTTAACCTTAGGGATCGTGCTCGGTGCATGGTGGGCATATTACGAATTAGGTTGGGGCGGCTGGTGGTTCTGGGACCCAGTAGAAAATGCTTCACTTATGCCATGGTTATTGGGACTCGCACTTTTACACAGTTTGATGGTGACTGAAAAGCAAGGCATGTTTAGCTACTGGACAACACTCTTTTCCCTACTCGCTTTTGCATTCAGTGTATTAGGCACATTTATTGTCCGTTCAGGTGCATTAACGTCTGTTCATGCTTTTGCCTTGGATAGTTCTCGCGGTTATGTGTTATTACTCATTTTCTTCCTACTAACCGTTGGTTCGCTGAGTTTATTTGCCCTACGCACAAATACCAATGAAAGTGCGGTCAAATTTCCGCTCATTTCTAAAACAGGGGCAATTTTAGGTTTAAACATCGTAT
>OJIZ01000380.1_pt1 | contig 8178 bp, 7 predicted proteins | sample 1596071 | NCBI WGS metagenome assembly OJIZ01 (sample SAMEA4350127, study PRJEB24818) | metagenome | biome: human; feature: gut; material: faeces | place: Denmark | collected 2013-09
CCTGAGAAATAAGGTACTGCCCCGTGACCCCCGCGCCTCTAGAGCGCACCCGCTGGCAAGACTATCCCCTAGATTTAAGCGAGAAACTTAACGCATGTCTGAAAACACCGCTTCGCGCCCCGACCTTCGCAATGTGGCCATCGTGGCACACGTTGACCACGGCAAGACCACCATCGTCGACGCGTTGCTGCAGCAGACCCACGCCTTCTCTGCCCACGCAGATGTTGAAGACCGAGTCATGGACTCCGGCGACCTCGAAAAGGAAAAGGGCATCACCATTCTGGCGAAGAACACCACCGTGTTCTACAACGGCCCTTCCGCCAACGGTGAGACCATCACTATTAACGTTATTGACACCCCCGGCCACGCCGACTTCGGTGGCGAGGTGGAGCGCGGCCTGTCCATGGTTGACGGCGTTGTGCTATCCCTGTGCATATCCGAAGTCCCGATGCCCAAGATCCGCTTCTTGTTGCGTAATTGTCTGGCTTCCAAGCTGCTCGTGATCCGCGTGGTCACCAAGGTTGACCGCCCCGATTCCTGTATTGACGAGGTCGTTGGCGAGTCCATGGACCTGCTGCTCGGCCTGGCATCCGACCTGGCGGACGAGGTTCCGGACCTGGACCTCGACGCTGTGCTGAACGTTCCGGTCGTGTACGCATCCGGTAAGGCTGGCGCTGCATCCCTGAACCAGCCCGCAGACGGCCAGCTGCCCGACAACGACGACCTTGAGCCGCTGTTCAAGACCATCATCGAGCACGTGCCCGCTCCCACCTACGACCCCAACGAGGTTCTGCAGGCACACGTGACCAACCTGGACTCCTCCCCGTTCCTGGGTCGTCTGGCACTGGTCCGTATCTTCAACGGCACCCTGAAGAAGGGCCAGACCGTTGCGTGGGCACGCCACGACGGTGAGATCAAGAATGTCCGTATCTCCGAGCTGCTGGCTACCAAGGCTCTCGAGCGTGTACCCGCAGAGTCCGCTGGCCCCGGCGAAATCGTCGCAGTGGCAGGTATCGAGGACATCACCATTGGTGAAACCCTCACCGACGCTGAGAACCCCAAGCCCCTGCCGCTGATCAAGGTGGACGATCCCGCGATCTCCATGACCATCGGTATTAACACCTCCCCGCTGGCTGGTCGCGTCAAGGGCGCGAAGGTCACCGCACGTCAGGTGAAGGACCGCCTGGACCGCGAGCTCATCGGTAACGTGTCCATCAAGGTTCTGCCCACCCAGCGTCCGGACGCGTGGGAAGTTCAGGGCCGTGGCGAGCTCGCCCTGGCTATCCTCGTCGAGCAGATGCGCCGCGAAGGCTTCGAGCTGACCGTCGGCCGTCCCCAGGTGGTCACCAAGAAGATCGACGGTGTGGTCAACGAGCCGATGGAAAACACCACCATCGACGTTCCGGAAGAGTACATGGGCACGGTCACCCAGCTGCTCGCCGACCGTAAGGGCCGTATGGAGAACATGACCAACCATGGCACTGGCTGGGTTCGTCTGCAGTTCACCGTGCCGTCCCGTGGTCTGATCGGCTTCCGCACCGCACTGCTTTCCGCCACCCGTGGCACCGGTATCGCATCCTCCATCTCCGCCGGCTACGCTCCGTGGGCTGGCCAGATCGTGACCCGCCAGAACGGTTCCATGGTCTGCGATCGCAAGGGTATCGCCACTCCGTACGCCATGCAGCGTCTGCAGGCACGTGGCAACTTCTTCGTCGAACCGCAGTCTCCGGTGTACGAAGGCCAGGTCGTCGGCGTGAACAACAAGCCTGACGAGCTGGATGTGAACATCACGCTGGCCAAGCATATGACCAACATGCGTTCCTCCACCGCAGATGTGCTCGAAACCCTGACTCCGCCGATCAAGATGAGCCTCGAAGAGTCCTTGGACTTCGCCAACGAGGACGAGTGCGTGGAAGTCACTCCGGAATCCATCCGTGTGCGCAAGATCATTCTCAGCCGTGAGGATTGGTACAAGTGGCGCGCCAAGCAGCGTCGACAGAACAACGCTCAGAATAACAAGTGATTCTTCACGTTGTTCTGTCGGCTTCGCAAGCACGGTAGTGTGCTTGCTCACTTCGCCTACGGTGAGCCCGCTGGGCTCTCCGTTTGACGGCTCAGCAGAATAACGCTCAGAAGAACAAGTGATTCTGTTATTGCTTCCATGAAAAGAGATACGTGTCCTCGCGTATCTCTTTTTCTTTTCAGGTTGGTGAGCGATAGTAGGGGATATGATGCAACAGATGAAGCAATCGCATGATACGTATGGGTCGAATCAAGACGCGGCGCCCGATGCGCAACTGATGCCATGGTCATACCGTCTGCCGATTTGGGGACGGTTCCTCGTCGATCTGGTTTCCGGAATCATAGTCGGAGTAGTGGGAACCATGGCCCATCGCATGGGCGCATCCATGAATATTCCCTACGGATTGGCGATCGCCTATCTCATGGTGATCATTTCGACATGGTCAGCTCGATCACGCGACGGTGTCTCAGGCCTCGCATTGTACCTGATCGGCTCCTCTCTGGTGGTCTGGACGGTGATGTCGGGGTATGGTCCGGGAGGAGACGCCATGATTCCTGTGGGATTCGGTGGAGATGATCCCATGCCGTTCTTCAGTGAACAGGCAGGATACATGTGGCTGTACGGTGTCGTGCTTATTCCGGTTGTGATGCTGGTGCTGCCGAAACGTTGGTTCGTCACACCTCCGCGTAAGGAGACGCGTGATGGTGCGTTTGCTGCTGATACGCAGACGAACGAGGGTAAAACATCTGATAACGCCCAACCGGTGGAATAATCGGCAGTCGATTCCACGGCAATGAGGTAAGGTTCAGGGGAACACCAAGAATAAGGAATGGGGTTGAATGAGCGCACGAAAGCTGTTCTATCTAGGTCCGCAAGGCACCTTCACCCATCAGGCCGCAGTCAATGCATCACAGGCACTGGCCCATCTTGAGCCGGAAGGATTCGAATTGGTGGCTGCGGATGACGTACCGCAAATCCTTGATGCCGCGCAGCGGGGCGAAGGATGGGGCGTCGTGGCATGGGAAAACAACGTCGAAGGTTACGTGGTGCCGAATCTGGACGCGCTCATCGACGCCAAAGATCTAGTCGGATTTGCGCGAGTGGGCGTCGACGTAACTTTCGACGCATATGTGCGTGCGGGATCCAATCCGGAAGACGCCACCGTGGCTACCGCACACGCGCATGGTCTCGCGCAATGCAAACGTTTCATCGCGGAACACCATTTGGAACCGACTCCAGCGCCATCCAATGCTGCCGCATGTCGCGATATCAAAGCAAACGAAATAGCTTTCGGGCCAAGTATTTGCGGTGAACTCTACAATGTGACGCGCATCGGTACCGCCGTGCAGGATTATCAAGGCGCACAGACTGATTTTCTTGTGCTCGCACCACGCAAGGAAGCCGGAAAACTGTTGGAACAGCCTCGTTCGCAAGCTGATATGGAATACGAATCCGTGCTGACGCTTATTCCGCTTGTCACAGGTCCTGGCGTACTCGCGAACCTGCTGGACGTATTCCGCGATGCAGGCCTCAATATGACAAGTTTCATCTCGCGGCCAATCAAAGGACGCACAGGCACATACAGTTTTATCGCGACGCTCGATGCGGCGCCATGGGAGCAACGCTTCCATGGCGCGCTGGTCGAAATCGCCGAACACGGTGACTGGGCCAAAACTCTGGCCGTATACCCACGAAGAGAACGCCCCAATCCTCCAGTCACCTCATGGATGCTGCCGCAGGGAGGCGTACGGCTTGACGAACAGCATCTGCCAGATGATTGGCAGAACAGCGAAACGGTCGGAAAGGAGCTGATGTGGTGAAGCAGCGTATCGCAATCGTAGGCCTTGGTCTTATCGGAGGGTCACTGGCTCGCAGACTCGTTAATGCTGGCTGTGAAGTCATCGCATGGAACCATAACGATCGTCCATATGAAACTGCGAAAGCGGACGGCATACGATGTGTGTCCACACTGGCCGCGCTCGCCGACACAAAACCTGACGTGCTTGTGTTATGCAATCCGCTCAAGGCCATGCCGCAAATCCTGGGTGCGTTGAAGCCACTGATCGATACGGACATCACCACGCTCACCGATGTCGGCAGTGTCAAAGCAATGGTTCGGGAACAGGTTAAAGCCGTTGGATTGGAACATTGCTATGTGGGCGCGCATCCCATGGCAGGCAATGAGCTGTCCGGATGGGAATCGTCGGATCCGACGCTTTACGATGGCGCGCTCTGGGCCATCACCGTAGATGAAAACACCGAGTATCAGCGGTTCCGCGCCGTTGCGACAATGATTGTGGATCATTGTTCCAACCGACTCATCGTTCTTGACGATGCGACCCACGATCGTTGCGCGGCACTGATTTCCCACATGCCACACGTCATTTCCACAGCTATGATCAACGAGCTGGTGGCCAATCCCAACCGGAACATCGCAGCCGCGCTCGCCGCTGGTTCATGGCGGGACATGACTCGTGTTGCGCTAACCGATCCAAACCGTACCCGTGCAATGGTGGAAGAGGACGCCGCCAATGTCGAAGCGTTGCTGCGTAATATGGCCAATCGGTTGACGCTTATGGCCAACGTGCTGCACGGCATGACCACGCAACAGGGCTCGCCCACTGCCGGTGACGACAAGGAGATGGCGCGTTTCTTCATACAAGGGCAGCCATTCCGTGAATACAAGGCTCTCGCCAAAGAACCTGACTTCGAAGAACGTTGCGAAACGGTCGAACTGGCAATTCCCGAAACCGGATGGCAGCAGATGCTTCTGGAGTCGGCGCGTAGGGGAGAGCATATCGTGCGATTCGACGGTTACCGTCAAGCTATGGCACAGGTGCGTTCCGCAGTGTGACGCGCTATGGGCGCGGCCGTGTCATGGAACGTTCCGGAACCGGTTTGACAGTGACGATGGTGTCGGCGGGAATGCTGACACGTTGCTCTGGGCGTGAACCGTTGGCTGCCGCATCGCGCGTCATTTCCAATGTCTGCCCGTCCCAAGAACGTACGTGACCGACATAATCGCGGAATTTCATGCGCTGGTCCTTTGGATCGACACCTTCGCAGGTGCGCACCACAATGCGTGCACCTGCTGGAATTTCGTTTGGAATCGGCATAATCTCTCCTTCGAATAGACGATCATCGACGGATTCGCTGAGCGAACGCTACTGGACAGCATAGTTGGTCTCCTTTCAAGTTGTGCCGGTATTTCGGTTTCTATCGGAGAATGGACACATAATGGAAAGAAATTCATGGATTCGGGCTTGCTGTTGAGCTCGGGAAAGGCTGATCGGCATGCTGTTCGATAAGAGCGTAGAGGCATTCGATACATATCTGAAAGCCAACCGTGGATTGAGTGAAAACACACGGAAGGCATACCGAGGCGATGTCGAAGAATGTCTGCTTGCCTTGGAGCGGCTTAGATGCAGGGATCTTAACGAGGTGACCATCGAAGATCTTCGCATGTGGATGGCGGAATCATCGAAAAACCATGCGAAAAGCAGCATGGCCCGAAAAACTGTGGCGGTACGTGGTTTTTTCGCGTGGACGCATGAGCATGGCGTGACGACGACGGATCCGGCTTGTGCGCTCATGACCCCGAAAATACCTGATACGTTGCCGGATGTGCTCAGCGAATCACAGGCTGAACAGCTGATGGAACGCGTGGATGAGGACGGTGAAACGTCTCAGCCGAAGGAACGGACCATGAAGCAGCAGGCCATTGAGCTGCGTGACGCCGCAATGCTGGAACTGTTGTATGCAACGGGCATGCGTGTGGCTGAACTGGTGGGACTTGATGTGCCGGATGTGGTCTTTTCCAATCGAACGGTCAAAGTGACCGGCAAAGGCAACAAACAACGAGTCATGCCATTTGGCGCTCCGGCGCAAAAAGCGATACGTCGGTGGCTGGATGATGGGCGTCCCCTGTTGGTGGGGGAGCAGTCCGCGGCTGCGCTGTTTCTTGGGAGACAAGGCAAACGCATTGATCAGCGGATGGTACGTCGTGTGGTGCACGAATGCGCGCGTGATGCCGGCGTTCCCGACATTAGCCCTCATGCTCTGCGGCACAGTGCCGCCACGCATATGCTTGACGGGGGAGCGGATTTGCGTGAGGTGCAGGAGCTCTTGGGACATTCCTCGCTGAAGACCACGCAACGGTACACGCATGTCTCCATCGAACAATTGAAAGCCCGATACGGTCAGGCATTTCCTCGTGCGTAGTCGCGGTCCATGGATATTTCGTTACATTCCTGTAACAGAAATTGGTGTTTCTTCTTGATTTAGGGTGTATTACCTAGATGAAGCTGGTACGGGGAAACAATACCGACCGGTAATCCGAATAATGAGGGAAAACATAATGAATATAAGGAAAAGCAAGGTGTTTGCCGTTGCGGCGGCGGCCTGTGTGCTTGGCATGATGCTGGGCGGCTGTGGGTCTTCCACGTCTGGGAACGCGACTGAAGGATCGAATGTCATTACGGCATTTGACTCCGAACCGCAGAATGGCTTGATTCCGGGCAACACCAATGAAACCGGCGGTGGCCGTCCTATCGATCTGCTGTTCGCTGGGTTGGTGTCTTTCGATAAGGATGGCAAGGCCCAGAATGAAGTGGCTGAGTCCATTACCGCCAATGATGACGCCACCCAGTACGACATCAAGCTCAAGGATGGTTGGAAGTTCACCGATGGCACCGATGTGACCGCCGAGTCCTTCACCAAGGCTTGGAGCTATACGGCTAATGCGAAGAACGCGCAGCTGTGCTCTTCCTTCTTCTCCACCATCAAGGGCTATGACGCGCTGCAGGACACCGACAACCTCAAGGGTGACGAGCAGCTTGAAGGTCTGAAGATCGTCAACGATCACGAGTTCACCGTCGACCTGAGCCAGTCGGATTCCGCGTTCGCCACCAAGCTGGGTTATTCGGGATTCTATCCGATGCCGGAATCCTTCTACAAGGATCCGAAGGCCTTCGGAGAGTCGCCGGTTTCCGATGGCCCGTACAAGTTCGATTCCTGGGACCATGACAAGGAAATCAAGCTGGTCAAGAATCCCGATTACAAAGGCAATCGCAAGGTGAATAACGACGGTGTGACGTTCAAGATCTACACGGATGCCAACGCGGCCTATGCCGATGTTCAGGCCGGCAACCTTGATGTGATGGATACGGTGCCGTCCGCCGACAGCAAGACCTTCGAATCCGATTCCTCCGTGGTGCCATACAACAAGGCCGGTTCCGTGATTCAGACGTTCACCATTCCGTCGGATCTTGAACATTGGAAGACATCCACCGAAGAAGGACAGTTGCGCCGACAGGCGTTGTCCATGGCCATCGACCGTCAGGCCATCTGCGACAAGGTACTGAATGGTTTGGGAACTCCAGCGGTCGAATTCACGTCTCCGAAGACTCCGGGCTACTCCGATTCGCTCAAGGGCAACGAGAATCTGAAGTACAACAAAAAGAAGGCCAAGGAACTCTGGGAGAAGGCCAACGCCATCAGCCCGTGGACTTCCGACGACAAGCTTACGTTCTCCTATAATGCAGACGGCGGAGCCAAGCCGATCTTTGAAGCCGTGGTGAACTCCGTGAAGAACACGCTCGATATCGACGTGACCACTAACCCGGTGCCGACCTTCCAGGAATTCCGAAACGACGTTACCGGCCGCAAGATGACCGGCGCGTTCCGTACCGCTTGGCAGCCGGATTATCCGTCTCCTGAAAACTACCTGTACCAGCTGTATTCCTCTGACGCTGCTGATGGCAATGGTTCCAACGATGGCGATTACAAGAATTCGGAGTTCGATGACCTGTGCTCCAAGGCTGCTGCCGCACAGACCACCGACGAGGCCAATAAGCTGTACCAGCAGGCTCAGGAGATTCTGTTGAACGATCTGCCTGCCATCCCGCTGTATTACTCCAATGCCAATGGCGTTGCCGCATCCGGAGTGAAGAACTTCGTCATGAACTGGCAGAACGTTCCGGTGTATAACGAGATTTCGAAGAGCTGACTTATTCTTCGGATACATTGTTCGACATGACGGCGGAAAACGTATGTTTTCCGCCGTCATGTCGTCAAGGAAGGTGTGCGTTTTTTGGGTTGCATGGAAAGGTTGTCCGTCAATTGAGCAAGAATAGTGCACTATCGCCAAATAGAGA
>OJIZ01000384.1_pt1 | contig 8089 bp, 6 predicted proteins | sample 1596071 | NCBI WGS metagenome assembly OJIZ01 (sample SAMEA4350127, study PRJEB24818) | metagenome | biome: human; feature: gut; material: faeces | place: Denmark | collected 2013-09
ATAAGATGACCAAGGATAAAAGTCACGAAAAGTTTCAGCAATAAGCCTTTACGTTCCATATCACCTGTCGCGAGCATGGCGGGTAAAGACATAATCATAACCGTCCAAGCATAAACGGTCATCATTAAACCCACATCGGAGCTTTGCATATCAAAACTTTGTCCGATGTCAGTGAGTAACGCAACTGGCACAAATTCCGTGGTGTTAAAAATAAAAGCGGCGCAAGCCATGATGACTACGCGCCAATATTGGGTTCTTTCTGCTTTCTGATAAAATGACATTATTTTAATTTCTCTTTAATTAATTCTTTCAATTGATGACGAAAGTTTTGGTCAATATTCACTTTATACTGTGGTGAGTAGCAACTATCGAAAAAGCGAATAGGCAATGCCAGCTTTTTGTATTTTTCGTTAGTGGATCTTAAGGTTAAATTGACATCACATTGTACATTATCTAAATCAATGGCTCCAGAACCATCCGCTAAAAGTGCGGTTGTTTTTAAGTTTATTTTATCGACTTTGAGTAAATGATTTTCGAATGAAAGGCTTGATTCAAAACGCTCATAAGGCGTGTTCATATTTCTACTCGCGGTTAAATCGCTGTTGTAATTAATTGGTAAATACTGCGCCGCCATATCTAATAGATTAAGTCCTAAAAGCTCACCATCACGTGCATTAAAATCAAATTTCCCTTGAGCTAATTCTGAATTTGCAAAAGCTAATTGAACATTAAAATCACTTGTGCCCGTCATGGTTTGAGGAAAATTAAGTAACGCTAACAATTGTGTCAACGGAAAATTTTTACCAGAAAAATTGACCACACTTTTTTGCAGATAGCTACTAAATTTGAGTACGGCAAGACAATTCGTGGTGCATGTTGGTCGAATGTAACCAATGGCAAGTTTCTGTGGCTTAGTTAAATCAGCATGAATTTCAATATAGCCTAATTTTTGCTGATTTAATTGCACGTCATCAAATTGAATAAGTGATTCACCTTCCTGACGAAGGGCGATATTTCCTTTGTTAAAAAGAAAATCAAAGGTTGCGGTGTTGCCATAAATAGGTTTTTCAAGGTTCACCCAAATATGGTTGCTACCATTAAAAGTAAGATCTTTTTTTAAAAATTGTTTGAGTGCAAAATCTGAAAATGCCATGCGGATATTGGCTGAATTCAATGCATTTTCAGTAAAGCGAGCTTGCTGAATTTGAATTTCGTCAATCGTTAGATTCCCAAAAACGAGTGAAATAAAAGGTAATTTTCCTTCAATTTTTTGTGCAGAAATAGCGTGATATTTAACCTTTTCTAAGGAAATAACAGGCTGTGGAAAGAGGCTAATACTTACCGTTTCAAGTTGAATATCTCGTTTCGTCAGTTGTTCGGTCAAAAGACTCTTAGCTTGTTGAAGTTGAACATAAAAAAAAGCAAAGATCGCAAACAGCACGATCAACAGGCTAATTGCGATCTTTTTCATGGATTAATCCTCATTAATTCGGCTCGCTACCGCATTTTGCTGATGTTTATATTTGGCGTCTTTACGGCTGATGTAAGGACGAGCAGCTGGACCACTTAACACTTCAAAACTTAAAGCACCAATTACCATATTAGGACGTAATGCTAAAGGTAATTTGCCAGAGTTGTAGAATTCCAACACAATTTTGCCTTCCCAACCTGGATCGATACGATGTGCGGTTACATGTACCATTAAACCTAAACGAGCAAGTGAAGAACGCCCATCTAGCCAACCGATAATATTGGCAGGGAGTTTCACAGACTCTAATGTAGTTGCTAATGCCAACATACCTGGATGTAAGAAGAAGGCTTCATCATCACCGATAATAATTTCGTCACTCATCACTGATTCAAGTTGAGCAGAGACTTCTTCTTTCGGACCACTTAAATCAATATAAGGTGCGGAATGTTCACGAAATACGCGAAATGAATTGCCTAAACGCACATCAATGGTTGCCCCATTGATTTTGTCATTTTCAGGACGAGGCGTTAAAGAAATAATGCCATCATCTAGATAGCGTTCGATATCGGTATCGCAAAGACGCATGATTTTTCCTATTTTTGGTTTAATAAATGAAGAATTTGAGCTTTCAACATATTAATCGCAATACGATTTTTACCACCGCGAGGAATCACGATGTCTGCATATTGCTTTGATGGCTCAATAAATTGTAAGAACATAGGTCGAACAGTTGCACGATATTGGTCAATGACAGATTGTAATGAACGACCACGTTCTTCCATATCACGTTGTAAACGACGGATAAAACAAATATCTAATGGTGTATCCACGAACACAGAAATATCGGCTAATTGGCGAACTCGCTCATCAGTAAGCAATAAGATCCCTTCTAAAATCACAATTTTTTTCGGGGTGAAGTGCTTGGTTTCGCCTGTTCGGGTGTGATCAACATAGCTATAGACGGGAATATCAACGGCAGTTCCGTTTTTTAAATCTTTTAAGTGTTGAATAAGTAAATCTCTGTCCATTGAATTCGGGTGGTCGTAGTTCATTTTCACACGTTCACTCATTTCCAAATGACTTTGATCTTTGTAGTAGCTGTCTTCTGCAATGATGCCAATTTCTTGGCAACCTAATTCATTACAAAGTTCTTTGTGAACGGTAGATGCAATGGAGCTTTTCCCTGAAGCGGATGCCCCCGTGATAGCAATGATGATACAAGATGAGTTTGACATAAAACGTCCTCAAAAAACGGAAGGTAAAAATTATTGGGATTATAAAGAAAAATCAGTTTAAATTCACCTTTCTTTTTTATTTAAATTTTTTAAATTTGTGAAGTAGTTCACGGAATTTCTTTTCGTTTTCGCTTACGATGTGCTCGTTTTTATTATTTCATCAGTGTTATTTATGAGGAGTGTACGATGAAAATGAATAAAATTTCTCTCTCCATTTCAACCGCACTTTTAGCTGCAGGCTTCATGACATCATCAGCTGTTAATGCTCAAGGGCGTTTAGTGGTGTATTGTAGTGCGACTAACATTCTTTGTGAAACGACAACGAAAGCGTTTGGCGAAAAATATGATGTGAAAACCTCATTTATTCGCAACGGTTCAGGCAGTACTTTTGCAAAAGTTGAAGCGGAAAAAAATAACCCACAAGCAGACGTTTGGTTTGGTGGTACATTCGACCCTCAAGCACAAGCAGCTGAATTGGGCTTAATCGAACCTTATAAATCTAAACACATTGATGAAATTGTTGAACGTTTCCGTGATCCAGCAAAAACCAAAGGGCATTATGTATCCGCTATTTACATGGGTATCTTAGGTTTTGGTGTGAATACCGAGCGTTTAGCAAAATTAGGTATTAAAGAAGTACCAAAATGCTGGAAAGATTTAACTGATCCTCGCTTAAAAGGCGAAGTGCAAATTGCTGACCCACAAAGTGCAGGTACAGCATACACTGCGTTGGCTACTTTCGTTCAACTTTGGGGCGAAGAAAAAGCCTTTGATTTCTTAAAAGCATTACATCCAAACGTATCGCAATACACCAAATCAGGTGTCACTCCATCTCGTAATGCGGCACGTGGTGAAACTGCGGTAGGTATCGGTTTCTTACACGATTACGCACTTGAAAAACGTCAAGGTGCGCCGTTGGAATTAGTGGTGCCTTGTGAAGGTACGGGTTACGAGTTAGGTGGCGTAAGTATCTTAAAAGGTGCGCGTAACATCGATAACGCAAAATTATTCGTGGATTGGGCATTATCTAAAGAAGGTCAAGAGTTAGCATGGAAACAAGGTGATTCTTTACAAATCTTAACCAACACCACAGCGGAACAATCGCCAACCGCGTTTGATCCAAACAAACTTAACCTTATCAATTATGACTTTGAAAAATACGGTGCAACCGAACAACGCAAAGCCTTAATTGAAAAATGGGTTCAAGACGTTAAATTAGCGAAATAGTGTTTAAAGTGCGGTTGAAAAACATGAGATTTTTTGACCGCACTTTTACCATTTTAGCCCCACTAGCTAGGTTTTTACGTGGGTTTCAACGATGAGCGTATCAGCTCATCTTATTTTATAAACACAGGAGTGAACCAATGAAAATGTCTAACGTTGCTTTAGCACTTTCTGGTGTTGTATTTGGTGGCGTGTTACTGAGCTCTCACGCATCAGCAGCAGAAGGCCGTTTAGTTGTTTATTGCAGTGCACAAAACACGATGTGCGAGCAAGAAACCATGGCTTTTGAGAAAAAATACGGTATTAAAACCAGTTTTATCCGTGGTGGCACAGGCACAATTTTAGCCAAAATTGATGCTGAAAAAGCTAACCCTCAAGGGGATGTATGGTATGGCGGTACGCTTGATCCTCATTCTCAAGCGGGTGAAATGGGCTTACTTGAAGCGTATAAGTCACCAAATCTCGCACAAATTCCTGAGCAGTTTAGAGATCCCGCTAAAATTAAAGGCAACTATTCTTCAGCGATTTATCTCGGTGTATTAGGTTTTGGTATCAATCCTGAGCGTTTGAAAAAGCTTAATTTACCAACACCAAAATGTTGGAAAGATCTAGCCGATCCAGCTTATCGTAATGAGATCCAAGCGGCAGATCCACAAAGTTCTGGAACAGGTTATACTCAGTTAGCGACCTATATCCAACTTTGGGGTGAAGATGAAGCGTTCAAATATCTCAAAGAACTCAATAAAAACGTTTCCCAATATACAAAATCTGGTAACACAGCGACCCGTAATACAGCACGTGGTGAAACCGCAATCGGAATTGGTTTTTTACATGAATATTCTTTAGAGAAAGCCAAAGGCGCACCAGTAGAATTAGTTGTTCCTTGTGAAGGTACAGGCTATGAAATTGGTGGCGTGAGCATTATTAAAGGTGCAAGAAACCTTGAAAATGCGAAATTATTTGTGGATTGGGCGTTATCAAAAGAAGCGCAAGAGTTAACCTGGAAAAAAGGGGAAGCGTATTCTATTTTAACCAATAGTACCGCAGAACAATCGCCTTATGCGCTCGATTTTAAATCCATCAATTTAATTAATTATGATTTTGACAAATACGGCTCAAGTGATTTACGTAAACGTTTGATCACAAAATGGGTTGATGATGTTAAATTAGCAAAATAATGATGTATACATAGCGAAATAATAGCTATTATATTATTTCGCTTTTTTCTTTTATGCGAGGTTGTATGAACGCAAATAAACTTCCTATTATCCAATCCGCTAACTTTTGGATAATTCTTGCAGTGATTGCATTTCTTCTTCTGCCTTCCCACGCTTTAGATTATGGCTTGTTTGAAAGCACAAGCGATGAATACCTAGGTGCAATGGGGTGGTCTTCATTAAATATTACGGCATTATGGTTTTTACCGGTTCTTTTATACGGTTTGATGCCGCTTCTTAAATTACCGAAGGATACACAAGCAAAAGCAGAGCTGTATCTTATTGCAGCAGCGACATTATTTATCTTTGTCAGTGCAACAATTTGTAAAGTCAGCATGGGTTATTCAGTGATTGTATTAATCGCGAGTTTAACCGCATTGGCGACGTTTTCTTTCGCTAAATTGAAAGTGATGCAAGGGGATAAATTTATTATCGCCTCTTTACTTTGCATTATCTTATTAATTTTCTTCTTCATCGTTTATCCAACATTGGCAATCTTTGTTTCAATGTTCTATGACGGTGATACCTTTGCACCGCAACAAGTGATGCGAATTTTGACTCAAAGCTATATTGTACGTGTTATTAGTAACTCGCTATTCTTGTCTGGCTTTGTAGGAATCGTATCAACGATTTTCGGTTTAGCATTTGCGCTTTATACCACCCGTATTGCACGTAGAACGGCATTTATTGGTAAAATTTTCTCTATTTTACCAATCGTCACACCGCCATTCGTTGTGGGTTTAGGGGTAACATTAATGCTTGGCCGTTCTGGTTATGTGACAGAGTTCTTATCCACAACATTTGGATTTGAGAACCATAACTGGTTATACGGTTTCAACGGGATTGCCATTGCACAGATTCTTGCTTTTGCGCCGATTTCATTCATGATTTTAGATGGTGCATTAAAATCTGTTCACCCGTCAATTGAAGAAGCGTCTTATACCTTACGTGCAAATCGTTACCAAACATTCTTCAATATTATTTTCCCATTATTGCGTCCAGCGTTGGCAAACTCATTCTTAATCGTGTTTATCCAATCCTTAGCGGACTTTAGTAACCCGTTAGTATTGGGCGGTAGCTTTGACGTCATCGCGACACAAATCTACTTCTATATTGCAGGCTCACAATTAGATTATGCTTCAGCAAGTACTTTAGGTTCGATGCTTTTAATCTTCTCATTAGCCGTATTTATCATCCAATATATTTGGATTGGTAACCGCTCTTATGTGACCGTTTCGGGTAAATCCTATCGTGGTGACGTGCAAGATTTACCAACCGGCTTGAAATATACCATCATCGGTATGCTTGGTTTCTGGGTACTCTTTAACTTAGCGTTATACGGCAGTATTTTCTACGGTAGTTTCACCGTAAACTGGGGTGTGGATTACACCTTAACCTTGAAAAACTATGCGATGTTATTCGGACAAGGCTTAAGCGATGGGGCATGGCCATCATTGATTAATACCTTAATCTATGCAGGAATTGCCGCACCATTGACCGCACTTTTCGGTTTATTAATTGCGTATATTGTGGTGCGTAAAGATTTCCAAGGTAAAAAATCTCTTGAGTTCTTAACCATGCTTTGTTTTGCGGTACCAGGAACCGTTGCAGGGGTATCTTATATTTTAGCCTTTAACAATGCGCCACTTTACATTACGGGTACCAGCATTATCGTGATCATTTCAATGGTGATGCGTGATTTACCAATCGGTATGCGTGCAGCGATTGCAGGTCTTGGACAATTAGATAAATCACTTGATGAAGCGTCTCTTTCTTTAAAAGGTAGCTCATGGAAAACATTATGGTTTATCGTTTTACCATTGTTAAAACCAGCGTTACTTTCTGCATTGGTCACCAGCTTCGTTCGTGCGATGACTACCGTGAGTGCGATTATCTTCTTAGTCACCGCTGATACACGTGTGGCAACAGCCTATATTTTAAACCGTGTAGAAGATGGTGAATATGGTGTTGCTATCGCATACGGTTCGATTTTAATCATCGTGATGATGGCCATTATTTTATTCTTTGACTGGATTGTGGGTGATACCCGAATTTCCCGTTCTAAAGCGAAAAAAATGAATTAACTCGTTAAGTTGTAGGTAAATATTATGAGTAATAATGATTTCTTAGTATTAAAAAATATCACTAAATCTTTTGGTAAATCCACAGTCATTGATAATTTAGATTTAACCATTAAACGTGGCACTATGGTGACCTTATTAGGGCCATCTGGTTGTGGTAAAACCACTGTGTTACGTTTGGTGGCAGGCTTAGAGAACCCAACTTCAGGTCAGATTTTTATCGATGGTGAAGATGTAACCAAATCATCTATTCAAAATCGTGATATTTGTATCGTATTCCAATCTTACGCTTTATTCCCACATATGAGCATTGGCGATAACGTGGGCTATGGTTTACGTATGCAAGGTGTGGGAAAAGAAGAACGCGCTAAACGTGTAAAAGAAGCCTTAGAGTTAGTTGATTTAGCAGGTTTTGAAGATCGTTTTGTGGATCAGATTTCAGGTGGTCAACAACAACGCGTCGCTTTAGCGCGTGCGTTAGTGTTAAAACCGAAAGTATTACTTTTTGATGAACCATTAAGTAACTTAGATGCAAACTTACGTCGTTCTATGCGTGAAAAAATCCGTGAATTACAACAAAGTTTAGGTATTACCTCGCTTTATGTGACTCACGACCAAACCGAAGCATTTGCGGTATCCGATGAAGTTATCGTCATGAATAAAGGTAAAATCATGCAAAAAGCACCGGCAAAAGAGCTTTATTTGCGTCCAAACTCTTTATTCCTTGCAAACTTCATGGGGGAATCGAGCATCTTTGAAGGTAAATTGGAAAATAACACCATTGACGTAAATGGCTACAAATTACCATTAAGCAATGCGGCACAATTCAATTTACCAGATGGTGAATGCTTAGTAGGCGTA
>OJIZ01000388.1_pt1 | contig 8017 bp, 6 predicted proteins | sample 1596071 | NCBI WGS metagenome assembly OJIZ01 (sample SAMEA4350127, study PRJEB24818) | metagenome | biome: human; feature: gut; material: faeces | place: Denmark | collected 2013-09
CTACCGCACTGCGTTTGCTAACACGTGATTTCGGTACACCAATCTTGTAAGATTGCTTAGCCAAAATCACATGTCCCACCACTTTAAAACAGTATGCCGTGATATTCCCAACTCACGTTCACAATCAATTTTTTTACCTAATGGATTATTTAGTCGCCACTTTTGAACTAAGTCCTTCTTGCTAGGTCTACCCTCGCCTATACTTTCACCAAGTTCTTTTTTTACGCGTTTCATAGCATTCATAACTTTAATATGCTCAGATTGAGTACGATAATTCCGCTTATTTTCTTTTATTTCAATACCACTTAATTTTGCAATCGTATCTCTAGGATAATTTACAGCAGGATCTTTATAGGCTTGTAAACCTGCTTTAATATCTTGCTTTGTAAAACGATTTTCCTCACTAGTTGATAAGCTATCAAATCGTTCAAGCAAATTATAGGCATCATGTTTCAGCTCATCAAACGGAACATCACATTTTTTAGCGTAAATAGCCAATGTCATAATACCAAAATAACGATGACCTTCTTTAATTTTATTAGTAATTTCACGAAGCCACCAATCATATAAATCACGTTTTATATACCAACGGTCTTTTTTCTTACCTTCTATAACTCTTTTTTGATACCAATCGGGCCAAAGCTCTTTAGCTTGCTCGATTGGTGTTACATCAACTACATCAATATTCCCTTTATATTCAAGCATAGACTTAACATCTGGAATGTAGTCATTTAATTGTTGTATAGTCCATTTACTACCTAAGCGAAATGCCCTAACAGGATATTTTTCTCCCATTTTAGAGGCACTACCAACTATACGAAATCCTTGTGTAATTGGTTGAAATTGAATATTATCCCATAACTTAGTACAGTAATCGTTCCATATCCGTAAAGTTAAGCCTTTCTTGATTTTATCAACTTCTCTACGAATATATGCTTTCATCGGTAATGGCTTTTCCAAAAAATAATACAAGTGTAAACCATGTCCACTCAACACTACATAAGTAGCTTTAGGTAAAAAGGTTCTTCCTTCCCATAGAGGATCAATAGTTTTCATCTGATGGATAACATTAATAAGTTCTTTCATACCTTGTCCATCAAGGTCAAACGCTACTGCATGAAGCAAACTAGCGTTTTTAGTTAGTCTCCGCTTACCAAAATAACTAATTGGAGACATAATGACATTTTCTTGACCTAAACTTTCGGAAATTCCTTCTAAATCATCAGTAATAACCTTATGTTCTCCTCGTTCTTTAACTTGTACAAGAATACCATTAGGTTTACCACTAAATACACCTTTCTCTTCAAATGTACCTTGAGGAAATAAATCTCTATAAAATTCTAAAGGTTCTACTTCTTCAAAACCTTGATCTCTAAACCATTTTAATTTCTGTGTATATAAACGTTTATCAGAAGGTGTTTCTACTGTTTTTTTCATCTTAAAAATCCCCTTAAAATCCCCTTAAAATCCCCTTAGGGGGCTTATATTATCAATGAGTTTTTGCACATTTATTTTTAAATAAAAAATCCCCTTAAAATCCCCTTAGGGGGCTTATATTATCAATGAGTTTTTGCACATTTTAAGTATAGCAAAAACCAATCAATATTATCAATACAGTTTTTTTTACATTTTTTAATTGCACCACAAGATAGAGGATCAGCCATAAAAGTATGACATTTTATAGCAAAGTATGTAAAAGTCCATATTTTTATATAAAAAGCCATATTTTTCCATACAAATATGGCACCTGCATTAATGTACCAACGAGATAGAGATGTAATGTACAGACGAAATAGAGCAAATACCCTCACGAGATACAAATAGCGGACAAAATGCCAATTTCCGACGAAATATATGAAGGGGTGTGGATTTACTAAGAAGCGTACAACTAGCGAAGTCTGTTGTAGCTTCTTAGTAAATTGCATTGCTTAAAAATTTTTTTTAAATTGTAACACTAACAATCAACGAACTAGGTAATATACCTACGAACAAAATTATTTTTTATTACAGAAAGAAGGTGAACATATGGATCAACAATTACAATCTATGATTATCGCAGGCGTAACAGTCTATTACATCTGTAAATTAATCGACTATTCCGCAAAGTTGATTATTGAATTCTTAATTCAATAATCAATTCAACGGCTAAAACCATCATCTCTAGTAATTTCTTTTGTTGTTTGTTTTATTTCAGCTCTTCGTTCACGCACCACTCTAGGCAAAACTTTAGTTCCATAACGTAGCTCTAGTGGTTCTTGAATTTTTTGCTTGGAACACAGGTCTCTGACTAGATCCGTTCCATATTCTTGAATAAAGGCTTTATTTTTCGAAATTTCGCCTACAAGGCGTTGAAAGTCAAATTCATGTCGATTAACACTAGCAAGCATTTCTACCCACCTTGGATGCGAAATAAGTCGGTCTATTTCCAATTGTATGCCATCACTATTCAACTTAGCTGAACCAATACCACTATGAATACCATAACCTGCGTTTAATTTCTGTAAGCTATCAAGAACATCACGCCTGCTCATCTGTTCTTCTTTGTGCCACTTTGAACGCTCGATTGAGTGAATATATTGCTCATTTCTATCCTCGTTCTTAATGTTCCACATCTTACCATTTACACGTAACGGATAGTCCTCACCATGTTTATATTTGGCAATATCACTAGCTTCATATGTTCGTCCATGCCAGTCCTTAACAACTCCATTTGAGTAGAATTTCAAAGCACTAACACCAGATACAGCAAGAGTAACCCCTTCGCCTTCTGGATCTCGATTAGTCGGCTTATGAATATTAGATAAGTTTTCAAGCCAAATATCTCGCAATTCAACTTCAACTTGTTCAATCGAACGATGAAGTTCATCAAGCTCTGAAGAAATACGTTTCACATCCGCATTAACAGATATGATTTCCATATTTTCACAGAACCTTTCACTACGTTCTTTCATTCGCCAAGCTTTAGCACCGACATGAATTTGTGGAACACGATCAATACCTTGGTCTTTTAATGAGCGACAATCAACACGTTCAGAAACGTTTGCACGTTCCAAATAAATATTTTGACCGTATTCCCAATCTTTCCGCAACTCCAATAACCATTGCTTTCGTCCTGCACCTTTGGTTATCGCGGTGTCTTTAGCATAACCACCACTAACGGTACCGTCTTTTCTAGTTCGTGATTTTTTGAAAAACTGTTCACGGCTCGGCTCTTCTCGAGTGTCTACACGTTTTCTTTCAGAAAACATAATATGTACATGAGGATTTTCTCCGTTCTTACTATCATGAATTGCATACGTACACGGATAGTCCTTAAAATTTTTATTTACGAATTGTTCAACCAATCGCTCTTGATTTTTGGGTTCTAATTCAACTGGTAATGCCAGTTCAATTTTTCTAAAACCGTCTCCAATTTTTTCTTCTTCTTTCCAAAAATCTCGTGGAGATTTTGCCCATGACGGAATGGCATTAGATCGTGTTAATCTAATGTCATCTTCCGTGCCTATACGTTTATATTTTCCGTCTCCTGATATGTAGTCAAAATGAGCTCGACCGCTCCCTTTTGAGCCTACCTTAACGGATAATCTATATAGTGCCATTAAACCCTCCACGGAGTGGACGCACGACTTAATTTTTTAAATTAAGTCCTAAGTGCGCCCTCCTAAAATTATGCTATAAACTTCATGATTAATTATCATAAGTATATAGCATTAGGAGGGGGCATGCAACGCAGTTGCGTGCAAAACCTTTTATTAGGTATAATGGTTTAAATTAATATGACGAGGAGGAATATTATGGCAACACAATTAGACCGATTAAAAGAGCAACTTATTAACGCAGAAAAACGCGAAAAAGAAACCAAACTTCGATTAGAAGAATTAAAAAAAGTTGCTCGTGAAAAAATAAAAGCAAAACAAAAACTAGCACGAAAAATTAAAGATATCGAAAATAAAAAAGCACGTGCAGCTCGTACAAAACGATTGATCGAAATCGGAGCTTATATTGAACATCTAGCTGGTGGTGAATTTGATTTAGAAGCTTATAAATCAACTGCCAACAAGGAAAAATTAATAGAATACTTTTCCAAGTGGAAAGTGCAATAAAAAAAGCTACAGGATTTACTCCTGTAGCTTTTAATTTACTACCGCACTGCGTTTGCTAACACGTGATTTCGGTACACCAATCTTGTAAGATTGCTTAGCCAAAATCACATGTCCCACCATTTATCAATCGTTGGTCTAGTAATCCCCGTCTCACGATAACATTCAATTTTTTTACCTTGCGGATTATCTAGTCTCCATTGTTTTACTAACTGTTCTTTAGTAGGACGTCCGTTTCCCTCTCGCCAATCAGATTTTCCTTTTTGTTTCATTCTGATATCACGTATACCTCTAGCAATTTCTAAATGCTCTCTTTGCGTTAAATAATTTCGTTTATTCGGTGGCATAGGAATAGCCGATACCAACGCTAATTTATCCCTACCCCACGTTTTAAAGTTATCACGATAGCCATGCAAGGCACATAAGGCATCTTCTTCTGTGAACCTAGATTTCGGATCTGTATCATTTGATAAACGATCTAAAATCGGAACTAACGCTAATGCATCTCGTTTCAGTTCTTCCTCTGAAACATCGCATTTTATGGCAAAAATCGCTAAGCACATCAAACAGAAGTACCGATGTCCATAAGTTGCCCCCTCAACAATCTTATTTTTCCACCAGTCATATAAATCACGTTTGATGTGCCACTTGCTTGATTTTCCTTGGTTGATACGATATTCATACCAATCAGGCCACAGCTTTTTAGCCGTAGCTTTAGGGACGGTATCACGTTCCGTCATATCAATGCGGTACTCGTCCCACTCTTTTAATTTAGGTATCCACGATACTAACTCTTCAATCGTGTAATGCTCATCGCTAAAGCGATACGCACGAACTGGGTAGCGTTTCCCCATTTTACTTGCAGAGCCGACCATTCTAAACCCTTGCAGGCAGTATTGAAATTGTATCTTCTCAATATTAGAAGTATAGCGGTTCCAGATGAGTTTCGTCATGCCTTCTTTGAGTTTATTAAGCTTACGAATATTGTTCATCGTCGCTCGAATTGGTTTATCTAACACATAGTACAAATGCAGTCCATGACCGCTTAATACTACAAACGTAGCCTTTGGAATGTTCGTTCCCTTACGCATGAATTGCGTAACCATTTGTAGCTCTGTAATCCCTTGTCCGTCCAAATCAAAGACAAGAGCATAGATCATACTCGCATTTTCATTCTTCGTGTTCTTCCCAATGAAGCTAGCACTTCTGATATATACATCTTCTATTCCATACCAATTAGGAATTTCTGCTAAGTCATCAAAAATAAGCTTATGCCAATGTTGACCCTGCTCATTCTTATACACAAGCATACCATTCCCTGCTTTACGCTCTGTATTCCCTTGTTCTTGAAAGGAGCCTACTGGAAAGATTTCACGATAAAAAGCTAATGGATCTACTTCTTCGTATTCATTCTCTTTAAACCACTCTACTTTAGCTTTATACAGTTGTCTTTCTGTTAAAATTTTCGCCATTTCTGTAACTCACTATCTTCCACGATATACTGGGCAATCAGGAACTGGAACCTCTTCACGACTATTTTTATACCTACGAACATTAGTTAAAGGCTCACCCAATTGTTCTGCCCAAAAATTATAAAGACGAGCCCAATATTTAGTCATATACTTCATTGGTAATAATTTAAAACTAACATCATTATTACCTTCAAGAAATAATGGCTTATTAGCTCTTTGCCCCATAACCCAACCATGACCTTGTCTATTCGTATAAATTTTATCCTCTACTTTAATTCCAAAATAATGTCTTTCATAATCTAATGTGTTATCTGTTACATATACAAATTTAATTTTTTTCATAGCACTATCTCGACTTATATTATCAATACAGTTTTTCCCTATTTTTGATTAAATAAAAAACTGGAGAATACTATCTCCTATACCGACTTATATTATCAATATATTTTTTTTACATTTCAAAATAAATAAAAATTAGGGATTACTCCCTATATACCGACTTATATTATCAATATATTTTTTTTACATTTTAAGTATATCAAAGATAGACCTATATTATCAATGAAGTTTTTCCCTATTTTCTAATTGCCACACAAGATAGAGGATCAGTCATAAAAGTATGGAATTTTATATAAAAATATGGGAAACTCCATACTTTTATATAAAAAGCCATATTTCACCATACAAATATAGCACCTGCATTAATTGATCCACGAGATAGAAAAATGGCATTCATGACTTAACGTATGTCTATCGAAGATTGACATAGTTAAGCCATGAATTAAGATTAGTACATCGCTTTGAATTACTGCTATAATTTAATCGTTGCTCCCTCCAATTTGGCAACAGATAGGAGGTGTTTTATCTTGGAGATATTATCCAACTTCTTAGTCTCTGTCATGGCAAGTGTAACTAGCTACTACATTTGCAAGTGGTTAGACAGGTGATACTAGCGAGTAACTAGCCCAAGAGGTAGCTCTCTATAAAAAGTAAAAAACCCACGGTCTAGCCACCGTGGGTTTTTGTTGTTTTATCTGAAGTTATCCAACTTCTAGCTTACTTTAATTATATCACACTACGTTATACATACACAAAAAAAGCACAGATTTCATATCTGTGCCTTTTTGTGTGCATACATGTTAGATGTATCTTCACTTCTTTTGCCTATCTACAGTATATCACCAATTATCAAATACGTATTATTTTGATTTCTTGATTTGATAATCAATGATTAAACACCAAACTATTTGTACCCTTAACACTATACAAATGCTTGTAAATACTGAATTCTTCAACTCCATAATGTTTCTGATACAGTAAAAATTTAACGGCTCATACCAGTATCTCGGATAATGTCTTTTGTAGCCTGATTAATTCGTTCAGTTCTCTTCTCACGAATAATTCTAGGTAGTACTTTAGGTCTATTTCGCAATTCCATTGGTTGTTCAATTTTTTGCTTGTAGCAAAGTTCTTTTACCAAATCTGTTCCATACTCTTGAATAAAAGCTTCATTTTTCGAAATTTCGCCCACAAGACGCTGAAAATCAAATTCATGTCGATTAACACTATTAAGCATTTCAACCCACTGTGGATGAGATATAAGGCGGTCTATTTCCAAATTTATGCCATCACTATTCAAGCGAGCTGATCTAATATCACTATGAATGCCATAACCTGCGTTCAACTTCTGCAAACTATCAAGAACATCTCGCCTGCTCATCTGTTCTTCTTGGTGCCACTTCGAACGCTCAATTGAGTGAATATATTGCTCATTTCTATCCTCGTTCTTAATGTTCCACATCTTACCATTTACACGCAACGGATAGTCCTCACCATGTTTATATTTGGCAATATCACTAGCTTCATATGTCCGTCCATGCCAATCCTTAACAACTCCATTTGAGTAAAATTTCAAAGCACTAACACCAGACACCGCAAGAGTAACCCCTTCGCCTTCTGGCTCTCGATTGGTCGGCTTATGAGTATTAGATAAGTTTTCAAGCCACATATCACGCAATTCAACTTCAACTTGTTCTATCGAACGATGAAGTTCATCAAGCTCTGAAGAAATACGTTTCATATCCGCATTAACAGATATGATTTCCATATTTTCACAGAACCTTTCACTACGATTTTTCATTCGCCACGCTTTAGCACCGACATGAATTTGTGGAACACGATCAATACCTTGTTCTTTTAATGAGCGACAATCAACACGTTCATAAACGTTTGCACGTTCTAAATAAATATTTTGACCGTATTCCCAATCTTTCCGCAACTCCAATAACCATTGCTTTCGTCCTGCACCTTTGGTTATTGCGGTGTCTTTAGCATAACCACCACTAACGGTACCGTCTTTTCTAGTTCGTGATTTTTTGAAAAACTGTTCACGGCTCGGCTCTTCTCGAGTGTCTACACGTTTTCTTTCAGAAAACATAATATGTA
>OJIZ01000392.1_pt1 | contig 7969 bp, 9 predicted proteins | sample 1596071 | NCBI WGS metagenome assembly OJIZ01 (sample SAMEA4350127, study PRJEB24818) | metagenome | biome: human; feature: gut; material: faeces | place: Denmark | collected 2013-09
TCACAGTCAAATAAATAAAGTTAAAATTTTTATAAACTATTGACATGTTTCGTTTAAAATTGTATATTATAGGTGACATACTGGCGTGTCGTTAAAGGGACTGTGAGAGAGTTTAGCCAGACTGACATACGATATAGTTCGAGAGTAACTATATACATAAAAAGGCATGCCGCTGAGAGACGAGAGAAGGGTGGTGTGTCTTTTTTGTATGTAAAATATGATGTAGCTTGCTTTTTTACAATCTAATAAACAATGTAGATTATCAATATTATAAATATAAAATTTTATTAAAATAATAGTGATTGCGAGTTTAAAATATGGACTAAGACCTTCCCATGTAATACAATGTATTACATGAGGAGGTGCTTTATATGGCAAATATTTCAGTCCGACTAAATGAACAAGAAGAAGAGTTATTTAAAACCTATGCTGAGTTTATGGATGAAACACTTTCTACACTTTTTAAGAAGGCTTTATTGGAAAAGATTGAAGATGAATTTGATCTTAAGGTAGGTCAAAAAGCATTAGCAGAATATAAGCAAGATCCTGTTACGTATTCTGTGGCGGAAATGCGTGCAAAATATGGCTTATAAACTTGAGTTCTCTAAACGATTTGATAAGCAATTTTCTAAGCTCGATAAATCAACACAACGTTATCTCTTTAATTGGCTTATCAAGAACGTAGATAATGTAGAAAATCCTAGATATTCAGGAAAATCACTAACAGGTAATAAGACGGGGCTGTGGCGTTATCGCATTGGTAATTATAGAGTCATAGCTGATATTAATGATGATAGATGTATTATTTTAGCGTTAGAAGTGGGTCATCGAAAGGAAATTTACAAATAGAGGATACATTATGAAATACTTACGTCGTGAACTTAATCAAGTGGAAAAAGAATACTTAAAACAATTTGGACAAGACTCGTTGAACCGTGTTGTTCTACACGATCCAGATACGAAGGATAAACAAGAAGTACAAGATACCATTGATATCCTAAAAGAAGCTATGGCAAAAAATAAACCTCTAGAACAAGTACCAGAGGACATGTGGAAGCTTATTGAGTTTTAAATTACCTGAGTATCTATATGACATGTAGAGCAGCTCTTTTATATAGTTTATTTAATGGAGATATAAATGAAATTAAAAGGACTTATACTTGTTGTGACCGCATTGGTTGCTAATATAGGAATAACAAATGCTGAGCAGCTATCCACTCCATCTGTAGTAACACCTCTGGGCACAAAGACTACTCAAGTTGATAGAACACAACCTCTAGAGGTTATGCCTTATATGGAAAGTAAAGTAACGGGTGAAACAGAATTATCGTATGCTGTTATGTCTCATGCTAAAAAAACATTCGATGAACAAATGTTGGAACATCGAGATGCAGAATCACGTATGCATGCTTATATTGAGGAACATAATAGAAAAATAAGAAGTGCGCCGCAACGAGACTTAATTAAAGAGCCTTATACTCGAGAAGAAATTGAAAAACAAATTGTAGATGCTCTTAATTTTAGGGAAAGCATTAAGTATCCTGTTAATGATAAGGAATATTACAATCATATAGATGTAGATAAAGTGAATGATCTATCTGGTTTCCCAAAGAAAGTACCATCCTTTGCTAAGCAGGTTGATATTCATTTAAAGCCGCCTAAGGCGATTGAAGATGGTCGGTATATTCAAGTTTCTTTCACAGGCAAACCATCAGAACTAAAACCTTATATTCAAGATGCAGAAAATCACGCTAAGGTTGTTATTACTAAGGGTGAGGCAGAACGTGTTTCTATCAAACCGTACGAAAATGTTAAGACGAATTATAGAAAATATCTGTCTACTATATTGCCAGAAGAATGGATTGAAGTAACGAATACATACAACAATATGTATCAATATAAAGTGGCGTTAAGCAATGAGAATATTAAGCAAAAAGTTGATCATGAACTCGCTAACCAAATGAACAATCAAATGATTATGGGATTAGAGCAAGATACTAGTCAATTAAGTTCTGATAAAGTGTTATCCAATGATGAAAATAAGGCTTTACAGAAAAAATATTTAGGTTACTATTCCTATAAGGAAGTAAACCGATCATTTGAAGCGGGATATACATTTTACATCTTTAAATTTGATTATTTGTATAACTCATTTACTGTCGCAGGGATGGCCGTTAATCCAGAACAAACTAGAGTAATTTATTTCCTCCATACAGTACAATAAAAATAAAACAAAACAAAATTAAACTAAACTAAAGGCACATTGTTAAATGAATACTTTTCCTAATATAAGGAGAAATTCAATAACAATGTGCCTTTATTTTATAGGTTGTAGAGTTCTGGTTTTCGGTCCCTAAAGATATTAATTTTATTGCGAATGTCTTCGACTACGGTAAGGTCGATGTCTATAGAAGCAATGCCTTCGTTCGTATCCATTTCGAGGAGGTTCGTGCCCCATGGATCATAGACGGCAGAGTGACCTGTACTTTGAACGCGACCTACTGTGCCACAGCCGTTTACGGCACAGACAAAGAGTTGGTTTTCTATGGCTCGTACTTCGTTTAGTACTTGCCAATGACGTAGTCGCATCGTAGGCCATTGGGCGGGTACGAATAAGAGTTCAGTACCTGGTAATGCAGCCATTCTCACTAGCTCAGGAAAACGGATGTCATAACAGATGACAGTACTGCAAGGTATTCCGTCTAGCTTGAAATGTGTCGTATGAGTACCGCTAGCAAAGTATTTGTCTTCTTTAGCAGGGCTAAAGCCATGCATTTTTGAATATTCACCTACGAGGGTACCTTCACGGTTGTATGCATAAGATGTATTTAATACTAGATCATCTTTCGCTACAGCGACAGAGCCGCCTACGATATTCACGTTGTGCTCTTTTGCAAAGGCGCTGAGCAATGATTTTGTTCTTTCTCCATTTCTGTCGGCAATCGTAATTAAATCATCTGATGGGTGAAAGCCTGTGTTCCAAGTTTCAGGTAATACGATAATATCTGGACTTTCAGATAGAGATTGAGTCAATAATTCTTGAACGCGATTGTAGTTGTATTCTACGTCATTTACGTGAACGTCCATTTGTAAGAGGGTTAAGCGTTTTTTCATGGCAAATCCTTTATCGATTAGAAGCGTATAATTTTTGTGATTTGTATTATAATTAGAATATTAAAGCATTCCATTCTAGATTACAACATAAAGTATCGTTAAAGGTGTTTTAGAGGATATATCTCTGTAGGTTATAAATCATCTATTTTAGCTATACGTATATGGGGTGGAGTTTTTACTATTCGTCATAGAAATGTTATAATATTCTGTATATAATTGTGTTCTGATAGAGGAGGACCTATGAAACGGATTCCGTTAGTAACACTATTGGTTGTGGCCTTGGCAATGCTTGTGGCAGGTTGTGGATTGCTTTCACAAAAAACAGAGCCTACTAGTTCAGCGCCACCAGTAAAAGAAGTCAAAATGGTACATCCATCAGGTATTCCTGTTCTTATGTATCATAAAATTGGCGACGATAAAGATAATGATGCGGTTATTCGTGAGGATTTATTCAGAGAACAAATGAAGTTCCTCAAAGATAATGGCTATAATCCACTAACAATGGATCAACTATATGACTATGTCGTAAATGGTGCAGCAGTACCTGAAAAACCAGTTGTATTAACCTTCGATGATGGATATGCAGATACGTATTCTATCGTATATCCACTTATGAAAGAATATGGTTTTGCAGCTACTGTATTTATCAATCCTGGCGATGTAGGCACTCGGTTAACTTGGGATCAAATTCGTGAAATGCATAAGAATGGTATCACCATTTCTAATCACGGGTTCCAACATATCGAAATGGGACAATTGTCTGAAGCTAAACAAATAGAAAATATTACGAAGGCTCAAGAAGCTCTTGCAAAAGAAGTAGGTATCAAGGATAATCCTTGGTTCTGTTACCCTTATGGAGATAAAAATGAATTCACCGATGCAGCTACTAAGAAAGCAGGCATTAAAATGAGTATGGCCATGAAATCTGGCTGGGCTCATACAGGTGATAATCCATATAATATTTTGCGTGTTTGGGTAGGTAATGCGGTAGACATTAAGCATTTTGAAGAACGCATTAGCACTGAGCATTTCACTGATTTATAAGGAGAAATACATTGTTCAAAAAGAATTGGGTAAAGTTCATCATCATGGTGTTCCTATTTACCGTTGTAACCTCACCATTCGTGGTGCTCTTTGGACCATTTAATAATGTAAAGCGCGCTGTTATTGGTGCCATATTGCAATCTCGCCATCCTCATTACATTACGTGGCTATTTAATGAAGAGGAATTGCAATCCATTTTAGGTACTGTTGGCGTGGTGAAAAGCCAAGATCTATTCAAGTTTAATGCCCGTGAAGACAAGTCTTTGAACCTTGAAAAAATTCAGTCTGCTCGTTATGTAGGCTATATTCTTGAAATTCCAGATCCTCGTCGTATCCAAGTAGGTACTGCGGCTAATATTCAAGAAAAGGGCGATACTACAAGTAATATTGCTAAAATGAATAATGCGGTAGCTGCTATTAACGGCGGTGGTTTCCACGATCCTAATGGTACTGGTACAGGTCGTTTGCCATATGGCTTTATCTTGCATGATGGAGAATATGTTATCGGTAAGGATGTAGGTCCTGATGAAGCAGTAGACTTCGTAGGTTTCTCTAAATCTGGTAACCTTATTGCTGGTAATTATGATAAAACTCAACTTGGTGATATGAAAGCCATGGAAGGTATTACCTTTGGTCCGCCTCTTATCGTAGATGGTAAGAAGATGATTACTGAAGGTGATGGTGGTTGGGGTGTTGGACCACGTACTGCTATCGGTCAAAAGAAAGACGGTACAGTATTATTCCTCGTAATTGATGGCCGTCAACCAGGGTACTCTATTGGAGCTACCTTGCGTGATGTGCAAGATATTTTATATGAAAAAGGCTGTTATATTGCAGCGAATTTAGATGGTGGTTCTAGTTCTACCCTATACCTCAATGGTAAAGTAGTAAACAAACCAGCCGATTTGTTAGGGGAACGCATGATCCCAACGGCGTTTATCGTGAAATAGGAGGACACATGAAACCTTTTACGCGTGTACTGAGCGCCTTTGCGGTAGGTATTCTTCTGCAAGGTGGTGTGTACCTATACCTTGATCAATATATGTTTGCACCGACTACAGATTTTAATGTGGCTGGTGCTTCAAAGGATGATACTAAGAACTTTCCTGAAGTAAAGGAAGGAACTAAATATGTATCTTATGACCGTCAGTTCATGGCGGTTGTTACTGAAAGCTCTTTAAAAATTTATAAGGCTAATGAAAGCAAGCCTACCACAATAGATTTGAAGGGCCGCTCTATTAGTTACTTTAGTTGGATGCCTGACCGTAACTATGCTATCATGGGTCTGTATGACTCTAGAGAGGTTGTTATGGCCCGTCTAAATGCGGACGATCCTGAACATGAAGTAGATACAAAACTTGAAGATTTGCCTCGTAACAGTAAAATCGTAGATGCTGCGTATTCCGAAGCGACAAACGTTGTTTACATGAAGGTAAAGGTTCAAGAAAACGCATATCGCATTTATCGTACTGATGCTAACTATGATACGCGTCGCGTTTATATGCAAGCTACAGATATTGGTCATATCGGCGTATTCTATGATGAAGATAGATTCTTCTATGATAATGTCAAGACTGGGGATATCTTCATGTTTAATGGTATTGAAGGTGGTTGGCGTGTTATCAATCCACCAGGACGATTCCGCTTAATCGGTGTTGATATGGATAAAACTATCTATATTGCTCGTGTTGATGAGGATAACAATGCCTTAACTGTTTACACTGGTAAACTCGGTGTAGGCTTCAAACCAGTTTATAAATACAATCATCCAACAACATTCAATGAATTAACATTGTCTGATGTAAAAACTATCATTAAGGATGGTAGTGACGAAACTACGAAGGTAACAGAAGATGATACATCTTCTAAATCTTCTAGTGATAGCAAAAAGAAATCTTAAGAAAAAGCCTTTATAATGATTCATTATAAAGGCTTTATTCCTATACTCATTTGTACTATGAGGATATATATGAATATATTATTTGTACGACTCAGCTACATAGGCGATATACTACATGCCACCCCTGCTGCGCGCTGGATAAAAGAACACTACCCAGAGGCCAAGCTACATTGGATTGCAACACCTAGCATGGTGGAACTTTTACAGGGCAACCCTTATGTAGATGAAATCATTCCTTGGGAACGGGATGAATACGAAGCACATTCTAAAAAACTACATATTCCAACGATGTGGCGCATGTGGTGGGAACTTAGAGATAAGTTGAAACCATATAAATTTGATGTGGCTGTCGATGTACAAGGGCGACTCATAACAGGGCTCGTTTTATTAGCATCAGGTGCACCTATTCGCCTTGGCCTTGGTGGTACAAAAGAACTAAATTGGCTGTTTACAAACTACAAAGCAAAGCCAAGTACGGATCATGTTATCAAACGATATATAGAGGTAGCAGAATTATTGGATACTGCCGTTACAGAGCATAGTGACCTAAATGTATCCAGTGCTGTTTCTGAGGATAATGTAAAACCTTGTATAGCAAATGGGGTAACTGGTAAAAAGCTATACCACATGGACTTTTTTGTGTCATCTGATTTGCATGTTTGGGCAGAAGAACAGTGGAAATCAATTAGTTATGACACATCTTTGGAGCGTAGCAAAGTAGAAAAGCCACTACGCGTAGGTCTTGTGTTAGGCACGTCCTGGGCGACGAAAGAGTGGCCTCAAGAGAAATGGTATTCTCTTATTAAATCCCTTCAGTATAGAGCTAATTTTGTTTGTCTAGGTGGTCCAAAGGAGGCTACTCAATACAAACCATTGATGGATTCCTTAACAGCTGATGGCCTTGATAAAATTATGCTAAATATGCTGGGGAAAACTACACTTCAAGAGGTAGGGGCTTTAATTGAAAGTTGCGATGTAGTAGTGACTGCTGATACAGGATCATTACATATTGCATTGGCTTTAAATAAACCAGTAGTAGCATTATTTGGCCCTACGGATCCTAAACTGTGGGGTCCATTAACGGGAAACTTTAAGGTTCTTGTTAATGATGAGTTAGAATGCTTAGGTTGTCGTAAACGACGTTGTCCTAAGCCTGATCAATATTGTATGTCTGGTATTGACTCAGTACGCGTGAAAAAGGCGATTTTCGAATTGATAGGAGATAAACATGGCAAAGTTTAAAATTCAAAAAGGTTTATCCGATGCGGATATGATGAAAAACTTTAAAGATACTGAAAATTTTGAAGATACTATGCTAGATATGGAACGTTCTGCAAAGAAACCTGTAGTACATCAAAGTACAAAACAAAAGGAAGATGCTTTTTATCGTGAATTCCTTACAGATAAGGTAGAAACATTAATTGGTAAAATGTTGCTCGACATTAAGATGGAATACTTTAAAGAAGGGGAAGGGGACTTCTCTATCCAAGTCAAAAGAGATGGTAAAAATATTGTTCTTGAAACAGCACCTAAAAAGGTAAAACCTGAAAAATAACATGATAAAGAGCATTTAGTAAAAGAATCTACCTATAAAAGGTAGGTTCTTTTGTATATTTATAAAATGTAGAAGTAAGGGGGTTATTATCAATAAAATTGATAAGGTTATAAGTGTACCGATGATTGTCGAATTACTAGATTTATAAATACCGATATACTTTGAAAGCTGATAAATAATAACTAAAAATTATTACGAAATAATTTTTTGTTTCTCATTAAAAAGAGCAATTAATAAGAAGAAGATTTGATTAAAAATACACGTTAAACTCTAGCTTTTTAGCACTTTATTGTGAGTTCCATCACGAAAAAATCATAAAAGAATACATGAAATCATGAGTAAATTGCATAATGTGG